>Ga0335069_10015478_pt1 | contig 10663 bp, 6 predicted proteins | sample Lox_Sample_11_FD_206714 | JGI IMG/M metagenome (GOLD analysis project Ga0335069, IMG submission 206714) | Soil microbial communities from Loxahatchee National Wildlife Refuge, Florida, United States - Lox_Sample_1.1 | ecosystem: Environmental > Terrestrial > Soil > Wetlands | place: USA: Florida... | reverse complement strand
AAGTCATGTTCGACCAACTCACGGAAAAAATCCAAAAAGTCTTCAAGGACCTGCGGGGCCACGGAAAGCTGTCCGAGGAAAACATCCAGGCCGCGCTTCAACAGGTCCGGTTGGCCCTCCTGGACGCCGACGTCAACGTGGAGACCACCAAGCTTTTCCTGGAAAGGGTCAAAACCAAGGCCCTGGGCAAGGAAGTGGCTTTGAGCCTCACGCCTGGCCAGGTGATGGTGAAGATCGTTCACGAGGAATTGATCGCCCTCCTCACCCCCACGGACCGCAACGCAAACAAGCTGAGGTTCGCGCCCGCTCCTCCGACCCTCATCCTCCTGGCGGGTTTACAAGGCACCGGTAAGACCACTACGGCCGCCAAGCTGGCGCTGTGGCTCAAGAAGGATGGCCGCAAACCTGGATTGGTGGCGGCCGACCTGGTGCGCCCCGCCGCCATTGAGCAACTATCCGTCCTGGCGAAAGAGATCGATGTCCCCTTCTTCCGGCCCGAGGGAAGCGAAACAGCCTTGGATGTTTGCCAGAGGGCGGTAAAAACTTGTCTTCAAAACAACGCCAACATCCTCATCCTGGACACCGCCGGACGCCTGCAGATTGCCGAGGAGATGATGAACGAGATCGCCCAAATCCAACAAAAACTTAAACCCACCAACATCATGTTGGTGGTGGACGCCATGACCGGACAGAATGCCGTGAACGTGGCCACCGCTTTCCACGCCCGGTTGCCCTTGACCGGATTGGTCCTCACCAAAGCCGATGGCGACGCCCGCGGCGGGGCGATTTTTTCCATCACTTCCGTCACCGGTGTTCCCATCCAATTCGTGGGTGTCAGCGAGAAAATGGAGGGCCTGGAACCCTTTTATCCCGACCGCATGGCTTCCCGGATCCTGGGGATGGGGGACATGTTGACCTTGATCGAGAAGGCGGAGGAGGTGGCCAAGCAGGCCGCTTTCGACCGTCAGAAGGCCGCCAAGGGTTCCGATTTCAACCTGGATCACTTGCTCGACCAGATCCGGTCATTGAAAAAAATGGGCTCCATGGAGGAAATGATCGCCATGTTACCCGGTGACCACGCCCAAAAAAAGCAAATGGCCGCGAACGCGCCGGATGAAAAAAAGATCAAGCGCATGGAAGCCATCCTATTGTCCATGACGCTCAAGGAGCGGAAATTCCCACAGCTTTTGGACGGTTCCCGTAAAAGGCGCATCGCCCAGGGGAGCGGTACCACCGCCAATGAGGTCAACACCCTCTTGGGCCAGTACGACATGATGCGCAAGATGATGAAAAAGGGCGGCGCGATGGGCAAGGTTATGAACAGGATGGGCGGTGCCGGATTCCCACCAGGGGGATTCCCGGGGGGCATGCCACCGGGCTTCCCCCGGTAAAAAGCTCCCGTTGCTTTCGGCGATGCTTATCTATCCGAACGGTAATTTTCTTCTTCAACAACCGATGATTTACCTAGGGCAAATTGGTTCCCAAGCTCGTTGACCTTTGAAAAGCATCAGGGATACAATGACCTTCCATTCTTTTTCCACTAAATTTTTCAAGGTTAAACGGCGTTACCCATGGGACTATTCGGCAGCAAGGATGACAAAAAGAAGGAATTAGTCGAGTCCGCCCAAAAGCTGGCCGAACAAGGCGATTCTCCCAAGGCTCTGAAGGAAATCCAAAAAGCCCTTGAGATCGACCCCAATTACAAGGAAGCCCATACCGCGATGGGCTTCATCTATTCCGACTTGGGCCAATATGACGACGCGGTGCAGGTTTTCAGGAAGGTCATTTCCATCGACAACAATTCTCCCGAGGCCTGGAACAACCTGGGGTTGACCTACGCCCGCTGTGAGAAATACAAGGAAGCCATCAAGACCTTCGAGGACGCCATCTCCCGAAACCCCAAGGTCGCCACCTTCTACAACAATTTAGGGAATGTTTATTACGAGCTGGGCCAATTCCAGCAGGCCATGCAGGTTTTCCAAACCGCGGTCGAGCTCGACCCCTCTTATTCCGAGTCCTATCACCGTTTAGGAATTGACAAGGACACCGCTGGCAACCTGGACATCGCTCTCAAGCGCCTGGAGGAATCGGCCAAGACGGGAAAAAACAAGGCGAAAGTGGCCTATGACATGGGCACCCTTTTCGCGAAACAAGAGCTGTTGGAAAAGGCAATCAAATCCTTCCAAGATGCCACCCGCTTGGATCCCCGCTTCGAGGCAGCCTATATGTCCATGGGCTTCGCCTACGAGCGCAAGGGGGACTTGCAAAAAGCCTTGGAAACCTTCAGCCAGGTCATCACCCTCAATCCCCAAAGCGCCAAGGTCCACAACACAGTGGGCCTCATCTACGACAAACTCAAGCTCTATAAGCAGGCCATCAACGAATACCGGATCGCCATTAAACTGGAACCCAGCTATTCCAACGCCCATTTCATCCTGGGCCAGGTTTACGAGAACAAGGGTGTCGTGGAAAAAGCCGTGGGAGAATATGAAAAGTTTGTTCGCATCCACGAGACGGGCGCCATGGTGGATGAGGCTAAGACCCGATTAGCCAAACTCAAGAACATATCGTTGGAAGAAGTGGACCATCTTCTGAACCTGAAAAAACAGGACGCCCCCCTCACCCCATCGGGAGCAGAAAAAGAAACCCCATCCACGGAAGCGGGCTCAACGCCAGCCGCCACAGTTGAAAAGGGAGGGGTGAAGCTGACCGATCCCAAAGAGTATCTAAAACAGGTCCTCGCCAAGGCCAAGGCCGCCAAAAACCCCCAACCCGCGGCCCCCGCCGCAACTCTATCCCCGGCCAAACAGGAGAGCCCCACCACTAAAACGGAGTCCCCCACCATTGCCGAAAAGAAGGAACCCACTCTCGCGGCAGCTCCCAAAACCACCGAGCCTGCGGCGTCAGCCGTTCCTCCCATTTCGTCACCCGCACCGGAAGCTCCCAAGATCGCGGTAACCCCAGCGCCTCCCAAGGACGAGCATTTAGATTTCGGTCATATCACCAATCCTATTTCAGTATCCGTGGGGCCCACGCCTGCCGTGCCACCCCAACCCGTGACCACGGAAGCGGAAGTGACCCCCCAAGCCACCCCGGAATCTTCGGCGGTCCAGTCTGAGGAGTCTCATGCCCATGATGCCAGTGAGGAACCCGTGGATTCCGCGATCCCGGTATATCATCCCGACCAACCCTTGCCCGCTTCGGCCTTGGACGGGTACGTCTTGGACGAGGAGGAAGTACTCAACGCGATCGTGCAAGTGGACACACAGAGCGTGGAGCAGGAATCCCAGGTGCTGGAAGCCGTGGAAGCCATTAGCACGGCTCATGGAAGTGGCGATGAGTTGCTGGAGGATTCACCTCAAGCCCCTCCGACTCCCGTTCCCATGGCGGCGAAGCCATCCGAGCCAAAACCCGTTACGCCCGCAACCCCGGCCTCCCCGCTTCCGGGCACTCAGACCAAAAAGTCCACAATCAAGCACGGCTTTTTTTGACGAACTCGTCGGACCCATCGCCTGTTTTTCCCTTGCGTCTTAAGGAAAGAACCTTAGAATTATCCTCCAGCCCGAAATAGCAAGGAGTCTCTCATGCCCGACGTCAGCTACCTGTCCAAATACCAGCCCTTCAAATCGTTCGATGGGAACGACTTGGAAGCTTTGGGCTCCGTGGGTGAAGAAAAAGTGGTCAAGAAAGACGACTTAGTATTCGACGAGGATTCCAAGGGCGACAGCATGTACGTTTTGAAGTCGGGAGCGGTCAAAATCTTGAAAAAGGTGAAGAACCAGGAAAACACGATCGCGGTGTTGAATCCGGGCGAGTTTTTTGGGGAAATGGCTCTTCTGGACGGACTTCCCCGCTCGGCAGCGGTACGAGCCACCGGGGACTGCGAGCTTTTCATGGTCTCCCTGGATGGCTACCAAAAACTCCGCAAGGAAAAACCCCACACCGCCTTGAAGTTGATGGATATCATCATTAAGGTCCTTTCAAACCGCCTGCGGCAGGCGAATAAGAACCTTGAAGTTATCAGTTTCTGGATTGAGTAACAAGGCGGGTCGCACCTCAAGGTTGGCGACATCTAACGGATAAATCCTAAAAAAATAAAAGGCCAAATCCTTCGGGTTTTGGCCTTTGCTTATAGAGCCTAAATGTTTATGCCTGCGAACTGTGAACTGCCGTTAATAAAAAAGCCCCGGATGGGGATCCGAGGCTTCAAGAGGGGGGGATCCCCTCAGTGCCCAGCGGTGAAGCCGGAACACTTTCGGTCAATTATTGGCGCTTTGCTGCTTGGCTTGTTCCTCTTCCCATTGTTTCCGACGGGCTTCCCTCGCCTCATCGGACTGCATCGCCGCCACGATATTGCCAATACGGGCCTGGATATTCTGAAGGGCGCGGTCGCGGCCGCCCCCGAAATCAGGTACCATCACCTCCCCGAAATTATTAACGTGGCTTTTCGCATAGACCTTTCCATGTTTCTCGAAAATCTCGACCTCAAAATCCTTCTCATGGATGTTGACCTTGACTTTTTCGGCGGATGAGGACATGGCGCACCTTTTAAGGGAATTGGGACTGCGAAGGCCGATATCTTAGCTACCAATACCTTCTTTTGCAACATAAACCCCTGCCGCCGGAACCCTATTCCCTTGAATAATTCCAGCTCCATGGTTATATACTCTAAAATTTGTCCAATAAGTTATCCACAAACCTCGGGGAACCGCCATGCTGGCTAACATTAAAAGCTCCGCACTTTTGGGGATTGATGCTTACCCCGTTGAGGTGGAAGTGGATATAGCCCCGGGGCTTCCCACTTTTCAAACGGTTGGGCTTCCGGATGCCGCCGTCAAGGAATCGAAGGACCGGGTCAAAAGCGCGGTCACCAATTCCCAATTCACATTCCCCATCCAGCGGATTACGGTTAACCTGGCTCCAGCCGATACTAAAAAAGAAGGTCCTTCCTTTGATCTTCCCATGGCCGTGGGAATCCTTGTCGCTTCCGGTAAACTTCCGCAAAAGGCGGCGGAAGACTTTTGGATGGCGGGCGAACTGTCCTTGGATGGAAAAGTCCGGCCCATTCGCGGCGCATTGCCCATTTCCCTCGCCGCCCGAGAAGCAAAAGTAAAAGGTTTGCTGGTCCCCCCTGAAAACGCGAAGGAGGCGGCCGTAGTCCAGGAAGTTCCGGTCTTCGCGGTGAAAAATCTCAGGGAAACTTATGAATTTTTAAGCGGCACCAAAGAATTGAAATCGGTTCAAATCAATATCGAGGAGGAATTCCGGCACCATTCAATTTATAAAGTGGATTTTTCCGAGGTCAAGGGACAGGAAAATGCCAAGCGAGCCTTGGAAATAGGCGCTGCGGGAGGGCACAACATTTTGCTGGTAGGCCCCCCCGGATCCGGGAAGACGATGCTCACGAAACGCCTCCCCACCATCCTTCCACCACTTTCACTGGAAGAGGCGATTCAAAGTACCAAAATTCACTCCATCGCCGGAACCCTGGGAAAGCGAAAAGCGCTCATGGCCACTAGGCCTTTCCGTTCCCCCCATCATACCATTTCCGACGCTGGTCTTATTGGCGGCGGCACTATTCCCAAACCCGGCGAAGTCAGCCTATCCCATAATGGCGTACTCTTCTTGGATGAATTTCCCGAGTTTAACAAAAATGTTCTGGAAGTTCTTCGCCAACCTTTAGAGGATGGGCTGGTCACGATTTCACGGGTCCAATCGAGTTTGACATTTCCCGCTCAATTCATGCTAGCGGCGGCCATGAACCCCTGCCCCTGCGGCTATTACACCGACCCCTCCAAGGAATGTACCTGCACCCCGCACCAGATCCAAAAGTATTTGAGCCGCATTTCTGGCCCACTATTGGATCGCATTGATTTGCACATCGAGGTTCCCGCCCTGAAGTGGAAAGAGATTTCCGGAACGGAACCGGCCGAGTCCTCCGCAGCCATCCGCGAGAGGGTCTGCCGTGCCCGGGAGATTCAACGGAAGCGCCTTACGGAAGAAGGCATCCACAACAACGCCCAGATGGGAACCAATCAGTTGAGAAAATACTGCGCCTTGGACGGACCATCCCAATCCCTGCTAAGGGACGCGATGGAAAAATTCGGCCTGTCGGCCCGGGCCTATGACCGAATTTTGAAAGTCGCCCGGACTATCGCCGACTTGGATGGGGAAGAAAACCTCAAACCCTCGTTTATCGCGGAGGCCATTCAATACCGCAATTTAGACCGGAGCGTCTGGAGAAACTAAAGGAAGCATGGAAAGCATGCGGGCCGACCTGCGACAAGCCCTTCCGGCGGGAAGCAAACCTTGGCCCCCCCTCCAAAATGGACGGGAGGGGGTCATTCAGTATTGGAACCTTGACCACAGTGTATGGCGAAACCAAAAACTTATTAACAACTCTGATCTCCCTCCCAGGACGCCTTTCGCGAACCACTCACGGCCTATCCTTCCCCCGGGCCGGTCACCAATTCAACAGTTTTTAACAATTTCAAAACCACCGTGAATAACCTCCTCACAAAAGGTAAAATGGATGAACAATCCTCCTTCCATCCGATGTTTCCGAGGAACCTGGCATGAAGTGGACCTCCAACGATAAAGTCAAGCTGGGCTTTGGAACAGCGCTCCTCTTTCTCTTTTTCCTCGCGGGCTTGGCCTTTTTCACCATCCGCCGCTTGGAAACCAACACGGAATGGGTGGACCGCTCACACCGGATCATTCATTCCCTCCAAAAAATATATGGCGACCTAAAAGATTCCCAGGCCAATTACGCCGATTTCCTTTTGACGCGGAACCACAATTACGCGCTGTCCTGTGAATCGGATATGGATCATATTGAGCGGGAGTTAAACCATGCCAGCACCCTTGTCTCGGATGACATGCTTTGGCGGCAAAACATGGATGATCTCCAGGACTTGGTGGAAAAACGCCTAGATTACATGAGGGTTGGTTTGGCTTACGTTCGGGCCGGCAGGCCCGAGTTGGCGATTCACCGGGAGGAGAGCGGAAAGGAAAAGACCAGCTATAAGGACATTAAAGAGCTGGTGGACCAAATGACCGGGATCCAGGCCTGGCTGTTGAAAACCCGGAAGGAATTCGAGGACGCCAATACCCAAAAGGGCGTTCATTTCATGATTTTCGGCGGTGCCGCCGCTTTCATGGCCTGCGTCCTTGCCACCTTCCTCATTAACCGTCAGATCAACCAGCGGCAAGCGGCCTTGAATCGCTTGAGATCGAGCGAAGAAAGATTCCGTTTCCTCGCGGAAAACGCCACGGAGGCCTTTGTCACTTATGACCAATCCGGGCGGATCATCGATTGCAATCCCTCCGCCGAGATTATGTACGGTTATCTCAAAGAAGAACTCGTGGGACAGTCGGTGCTTCTCCTAATGCCGCGCAAGTTCCTTGAGGAACACGGGGATAAGGCTTTCGGTCAATTCAACCTGATGACCAACCCCAAACTGGGCGGCAAAACCCAGGAACTTTACGCCAGGAGAAAGGATGGTTCAGAATTCCCGGTGGAAGTATCGGTTTCTTTCTGGGAGACCCGGGAAGGGGCCTTTTATACCACCATTACCCGCGACATTACCGAACGCAAATTCTTCATGAAGATGATCCTGAAGAACGAGCACCGCCTTTTTCAATTTCTGGAAGCCATGCCAATCGGAATCGTTGTTCGTGATCGGGAAGGTTTGCCTTATTACGCCAACCAGGCGGCCAAGGACCTTTTGGGCCGAGACATCATGACAGATAAAAAACCTCCCTCCCAATCCTCCGATATGGCTTTCGTGGCCGGCACAGACCACCCCTACCCCTTCCAGAAATTGCCGATGATCAGAGCCCTCTCCGGTGAAAAATCACAGGTCACCGACATGGAGATACGTGTCAATGGCAGGACTATCCCGGTTCAATCTTGGGGGGCGCCTATTTTTGACGAGACGAAGCAGCTTAAGTTCGCCCTCGTAGCCATCAGTGACGCAACCTACCAAAAGGAAATCACCGACTCGCTCCAATCTCGCGAGGAGTTTTTCCGGAATCTTTTCGAAGAAGGGCCCATCGGCATGACTCTCGCTTTCCCGGACGCCACCCTCGTCAATGTCAACCGGGCTTTTTCAAGAATGTTGGGCTACCTAAAAGACGAACTCATTGGGCGGTCCTACCACGACTTTACGGCTCCCGAGGACTTGCCTGCCGAGCAAATCCTCGCCGAAAAAATGTTCGGCAAGTTGATACCCAATTACCAGGTCGAAAAGCGTTATATCACTAGGGACGGCCGCACCTTATGGTGCAAAGTCTCCGCTTCTCTCATCCGCGACGTTAATGATGAACCATTATTTCGCTTGGCCGTTGTGGAAAACATCACCGATCAGAAAGAGGCTGAAACCGCGGTCCGGGAAAGCGAGGAAAAGTTTCGCCGGGTTTTCGAGGAAAGCCCTCTCGGGATGGCTTTTATTGGGAATAATGGTGCGATCCAGGACATTAACAAGGCTTTTTGCGAAATGCTGGACTATCGGAGGGAGGAACTTTTGGGGATCAATATTATTGACGTCACTTTTCCGGAGGATGCGGAAAAAAGTCGGGGGATCCCACAAATCAATCAATCGGCGCGGGTCAAACACGTGGAAAAACGTTACCTCACTAGGGACCGACGAATCATCTGGGCGAGCGTAACCCCCCTTTTGATGAAGGACAAGGACGGTGCCTCATTCCGTGTTTTGAGCATTGTCGAGGACATCACCGAGCGAAAACAAGTGGATGAAATGAAAAGGGATCTGATCGCGGTCGTTTCCCATCAACTCAAAACTCCCGTGGCCGAAATCAATGGCTATATTGAGAACCTTCTGGAAGGTTTGGCAGGTGAGTTGAACAGCCGACAACGTGAGTATCTGACGGACATGCGGGATATCGGGATGGAAAATTATCGCCTTATCACCGACCTCCTGAACATGTCTAAAATCGAGAGGGGCGTCATTACAGTCGAATTAGAGGCGCTGTCCCTCGGACAAATAGTGGAATCGGCCATACGGGATTATGGGGAAGCCATCATAAAAAAAGGCCTTGAACTGAGGTTGGAAAAACCATCCAAGGAAATAGTGATCAACGCGGATAAGGATAAAACCGTCGAGGCCCTTCGGAACATCTTAAATAACGCCATTAAATGCACCGATCGAGGAGGAATTACCATCCGATATGGCGTTGAGGACGGGTATGGAATTATCGAGATCGCCGATACGGGCATCGGCATGAACGCCGAATCGTTGAAAAAGCTTTTCAGCAGGGAAAGGGTTTTGGGCTCAGAGGCCTCAAGGTCGGGAGCGGGCTTGGGTCTCTATATCGCCAAGAGTTTCATGCAATTGCAGAAAGGCGATATTGCCGTTTCTTCTAGCCCGGGAAAAGGTAGCGTATTTAGTATTAAAATTCCAGTTGGATGAGGAGCCGACATGTCAAAAGGAACCGTTTTAATCGTCGAAGATCAGCAGGGATTCCGCCGCATTTACCATGACGTCCTTGCGAGCGAGGGTTACGAGGTCATCGAGGCGGAGGACGGCGAGGCCGGGTGGGAGATGGTACAAAGCCGTACACCCAACCTGGTGCTTTTGGATTTAGGCCTTCCAAAGTTAGATGGATTTGAGGTTCTCAAACGAATTCGCGAACAAGAGGGGACGAAGCATATTCCCGTCATCATTTTCTCCGTGCTGGGAGAGCAAAAGGACGTTAAAAAGGGGCTGGAGCTTGGCGCGAACGATTATACGGTCAAGGGTTTCTACACCCCGCGGCAAATTCTCAGCAAGATTAAGAGTCTCATGTCCCAACAAGAGATAAAAAAAAATATCAACTCATACAAATTGAGGATCATGGAGTCTAGGGAAGACGCCCAAAAACTCCAAAATGAAATAGGTCTAATGAGCGGTTATCAATGCCCCCATTGTAAAACCGAAATGGTCCTGGAGCTTTTTCCTGATTACGTCCGCAACGAAGGGCATTGGTTCACCGCCCATTTCAATTGTCTTAAATGTGGAAAATCTTTTTAAAGCTTCCCTCAATTCCATTATCACGGGAGGAATATCAAAACTTCACTGGGAATTGTCGATCTCCATGGGCAAATTAGACCTTGGATAGCCATTGCTTCCTTTAATCCCGAAATTAGCGGATAATCCACCTCATGTCACGAAACAATAGAATTTTCGCCACCCTATTCTTGCTATGCCTGAGCCCTCAATGGTGTCATGGCGATGAGCGCGAACCCCTCAATTTCAGCCTATTATTCCAAGGCGGCCCCTGTGTGTCACGCGGCTTTCTAGGTGACGGAAATCCAGCTCCAGAGGGTGGAGTTTGGCTTGGTATCCGCTTATCCGACCATTTTGATGGCCTATGGGGGATCGATTATTACACTCTACCAAGCCAAAAAATCCAAATGACACCGACTTCCTCCAATCCGGTCACGGAAATCATGCCCAGCGATGATATTTCTATCACCGTCAACACGAGATGCTACTTGAGCTCCAGATTCAACGAGCGGTATCAACAATTCAATATGGTCCCCTATCTGCTGGGTGGATTAGGTATGGACATGGTAGTGGACCAGTCACCCCGCCCTGATAACTCTAGGTTTTATAACCTCTATTTCGACCCCCTCTTTGCCATTAACCTCGGAATGGGCCTG
>Ga0335069_10015477_pt1 | contig 10663 bp, 11 predicted proteins | sample Lox_Sample_11_FD_206714 | JGI IMG/M metagenome (GOLD analysis project Ga0335069, IMG submission 206714) | Soil microbial communities from Loxahatchee National Wildlife Refuge, Florida, United States - Lox_Sample_1.1 | ecosystem: Environmental > Terrestrial > Soil > Wetlands | place: USA... | reverse complement strand
TCCCGGCCGGCGGGCAGCACCTCGGGTTCGGGGTCGCGGGTCCACAGCGAGTACTCGCTCTGCACCGCGGTGACCGGGCAGGCCGCGTGGGCTCGGCGGATGGTGGCGGCGGCCGCCTCGGACAGGCCGAGGTGCCGGACCTTGCCCGCGGTGATGAGCTCGCCGACGGTCCCGGCGACCTCCTCGATGGGCACGTCCGGGTCGACGCGGTGCTGGTAGAACAGGTCGATCACGTCGGTGCGGAGCCGGCCTAGCGAGGCGTCGGCGACCCGCCTGACCTGCTCGGGGCGGCTGTTCAGCCCGACGGGATTGCCGTCTTCGATCTGCCAGCCGAACTTGGTGGCGATGACGACCTGGCCGCGGACGGGGGCGAGGGCCTCGCCGAGGAGTTCCTCGTTGACGTAGGGGCCGTAGACCTCGGCGGTGTCGGAGAAGGTGACCCCGAGGCCGACCGCATCGCGCAGGACGGTGATCATGGCGCGCTGGTCGCCGGGGTTGGGCCCGTAGCTCTGGGACATGCCCATGGCGCCGAAGCCGATGGCCGAGACCTGCAGGCCCTGCCCGAGAGTACGCGTGTGCACGTGCTTTATCTCCTTCGTGATGGGGTCAGGGCTGCAGCAGGGTCTTGATCGCGCGGCGCTCGTCCATCGCCCGGTAGCCGTCGGCGGCCTGGTCCAGGGGCAGGGTCAGGTCGAAGACCTTACCGGGGTCGATGGACCGGTTCTCGATGCGGCTGATCAGGTCGGGCAGGAACCGGCGGACCGGGGCGGGGCCGCCCAGCAGGTGGACCTCGGCGAAGAACAGCTCCTGGCCGGGCAGCTCGACGCCGTGGGCGACGCCGACGTAGCCGACGTGGCCGCCGGGGCGGGTGGAGCGGATGGCCTGCATCATCGATTCCTGGGTGCCGACCGCCTCGATGACCGAGTGGGCGCCGTACCCGCCGGTCATCTCCTTGACCCGGGCGACGCCGTCGTCGCCGCGCCCGGTGACGATGTCGGTCGCGCCGAACTCCAGCGCCAGCTTCTGCCGGGCCTCGTGGCGGCTCATCGCGATGATCCGCTCGGCGCCGAGTTCCCGGGCCGCGAGCACGGCGAGCAGGCCGACCGCGCCGTCGCCGACGACCGCGACGGTCTTGCCGGGCCGCACGTCGGCCGCGACGGCGCCGAACCAGCCGACAGGGCGTTCCTGGCGATGGACTCCGGGGCGGTGCCGGAGCAGTTCGGCGTCATCTTGCTGTTCGAGGAAGGCGGCGGACCCGACCTGGCGCGTGCCCGTCGGCTGATCGCCGAGCGTGTTCCTGCTGTGCCGCGGCTGCGCCAGCGGCTGGTCAATGTGCCACCCGGCTGCGGCGGCCCGATCTGGGTCGATGACCCGGGATTCGATATCCGCCGTCACGTCCGCGCGGTGGCCTGCCGCGAGCCGGGCGACGAGTCGGCGCTGCTGGAGACCGCCCTCTCGGTCGTCATGCGCCCGCTGCCGCGGGCTGCGCCGTTGTGGTCGGCGGTGCTGGTCACCGGTCCTGCCGGGAACACGCTCGCCCTGGTGGTCGTGCTGCACCACGCGCTCGCCGACGGGGTGGGCGGGCTCGCGGTGCTGGCCGAGCTGATCGATGGCCCGGCGCGGGTGCCCGGGGTGTGCTTCCCCCGGCCTGCACCTGCCCCAGCCGGCCTCGCGCGCGACGCGTTCGTGGCCAGGCTGGCGGCGTTGCGCCACGCCCCGCGGTCCTGGCATCTGCTGCACGAGTCCATGGACGCCGGAGGAGGTCTCCGGCCACCACGGGCGGCCGCCACGTCGCTGAACCAGCGGACCGGGCGGCGCCGGCAGCTGGCGGTGGTGCGGGCTGACGCCGCTGCCGTGCGGGCGGCCGCGCACCGGCATGGCGCGACCACCAACGACGCGGTCCTGGTCGCGGTGGCGGGCGCCCTGCACCAGGTGCTGGCCATCAGGGGTGAACCTCTCGGCACGGTGCTGATGACGGTGCCGGTATCGGGCCGCCGCCTAGACGGCGGGCCGCCGCTCGGGAACATGGTCAGCCCCCTGCTGGTGTCCGTGCCTGCTACTGGTGGTGTGGCGGACCGCCTGCGGCAGGTCGCTGCCCAGGTCCGCGCGCACAAGCAGGCCGCGACCGGGCCGCCGCCGATCGCCCTGGTGGGGTGGCTGTTCCGGCCGCTGGCCGCGCTCGGCGGCTTCCGCTGGTACATGGACCACCAGCACCGGTTCCATACGCTGGTCTCGCACGTGCGGGGCCCGGCCGAGCCGGTCAGCTTCGGAGGATGCCCGATCACCTCGGCCATCCCGGCCGGCGTGGGCCCAGGCGGGAACATCCCGGTGTACTTCGAGGTGCTGTCCTACGCGGGCACCCTCACGTGACCACGATCGCCGACCCCGACCACTTCCCCGATCTCGAGGCCCTCACCGATGCGCTGCGCGCCGAGCTCGACGTGATCATCGATCCTGCCCGGCATGGCGCTGGGAACGCTCCGCTGATCACGCAGCACCGCTCGCCCGGCAATGAGGGCACCGGTCATCGATGCGATCGGCGTGACCCCCGCTGGATCTTCAGCGGCCGATGGCCCCAACGTTCCTCGCCCGCTCAGCGCCGAGAGGCGGGAGTGATGTCGGGCCGCGAGCCGGTGGCGGAGGTCGCCGATGGCGTGTACTGCGTGGGCGTCGGCCGCGGGGTCCTGGCGTCGAATGTCTACCTGATCCGGTCCGGTGGGTCCTGGGCGCTGATCGACGCCGCGTGGCCGGGCCGGGGGCAGCTGATCACGGCGGCGGCGGAGTCGGTGTTCGGCGCGGGGACGCGTCCGGCGTCGATGCTGCTGACGCACATTCACCCCGACCATTCCGGCTCGGCCCGCGACCTGGCCCGGTTCTGGGATCTGCCGGTGTGGGTGCATCCCGGCGAGATGCCGCTGGCGGCCGGGACGTACCTGCCGGAGTTCGGGAATCCGCTGGACCGCTGGCTGATCGTGCCGCTGCTGCGCCTGCTGCCCCGGCGCAGGGTCGACGCGATGACGTCCGCGGCGAGCCTGGCCGGGGTGGCCCGCCCGCTGGATCCGGCCGGGCCGCCTCCCGGGCTGCCGGACTGGCGGTGCGTGGCCGCTCCGGGTCACACGCCGGGACATGCCGCGTTCTTCCGCGCCCGCGACCGGGTGCTCATCGCCGGCGACGCGGTCCTGACGGTCAACCTCAATTCCGTACGGGGCCTGCTGGCGGGCAGGGACGGAGCGTGGGGCCCGCCACGGTACACGACCTGGAACTGGCCCCTCGCGGAAGAGTCGGTGGCAGCGCTCGCGCGGCTCGAACCGCACGTGCTCGCCGGCGGTCATGGACGGCCGATGACCGGGACCGGAACCGCTGCGCGCCTGCGCGCGCTGGCGGAGACGTTGCACGGCGACACCGGTACCGCAGGCCCGGGCCGTCAGTGCTGACCACAGCGAGATCACCGAGCTCGAGGAGGATGCTCGCTGGGCGGCAGCCACTCAGTACCCGGATGCGGATGGCGCCCGATAGTCCCATCGCCGGGTGGCTTTCTCCCCTGGTGGTCTTTCGCGGCAGCGCGCTACCACGACGGTGAGCAAGTGGCCTGGGCGGGCCTCGTGCCATGAGCCCGGCGAAGGAGGCAGACATGGCCACGCAGGAACGGCTGCTGGTGGATGCCCGGGGGACGTGGAAGCCGTACCGGGTCGCCTATGAGGTCATCACGGCGCTGCGCCCGCTCCGAATCGGGTCGGTGGTCGAGGTGATCACCAAGGACGACCAGGGCCTGCTGAACGATCTGGGCATCTGGTGCCAGGCGACCGGCCACGAGCTCGTGGGAACGCAGCCGGGCAAGGGAGAGGCGCGCGTGCTCATCGGCAAGGGCGAGCCGGTGCGGAACGACCGGACCATGACCGTGATCATGTCCACCGCCAGCCTCGAGGCCGCCGTCTACCCGCTGGACAAGGCGCTGGCCGGCGCGGTCCTGGGGATGGCCGTGAACGTGGTGTTCGAGGGCGCGGCCGTGCGGCTGTTGCGACGGGGCTACCGGTCCCGGCTGTCCGGGCTCGTCGGCGGTGCGTTCACCTCGAAGGTGGAGCAGGTGATGAAGAAGGAGATCGGCTGGCCGCTGCCCCACGAGTCGATCCTCATCCTGGAGGACCTGGGGGCGCACTTCTATCTGTGCGGCCCCTCGATGTCCGGGTACGGGGTCCACGAGCAGGACCTCATCATCGGGAAGTACACCATGGGAGCGGTCATCACCTGGGCGGACCTGCTGGCACGCGCCGACATCCAGGTCTATTCGAAAGCGCAGTTCGACAAGCCGTAGCGGCCGGCCGCCGCGGGCATCCGACCCGGTGATCACGACAGTGGCACCAGGCGGTCGATCTCGGCGAGTGGCCGTCCGGAGGGTGCGTGCGGCAGGCGGGCGGAGACCCTTTGGTCAGTGCTTCAGGTGCGTGTCGAAGAAAGCGGCGATTCGGCGGCGCGCGTCCTGCGCGGACGGCTCGTGATAGCGGGTCCCGGAGATCTTCGCCAGGAAGACCAGCAGCGGGGTCGCGTCCGCCGGGTCAGGGTCGTTGAGGAATCCGTGGCCGGCGCCGGGATACACGTTGACGTCATGGTCGATCCCGAGCGCGGTGAGCGCTTGCTCGAGCCGCGGCGCGGCGGTTCGGCCCATCGGCGAGCGATCGTTGCCGCCGTAGCTGCCCACGATCGGGCACGCGCCGGCCAGGGCCTGCTCGGCGTCCTTCGGGCAGCCGCCGTAGTTGACGCTGGCGGCCGCGTAGCCGTGGCCGGGGGCCAGCGCCACCGCGTAGGCGCCGCCCATGCAGAACCCGATCACGCCGATCTTGCCGGTGCACCGGTCATCGCCCGCCAGCCGGCCGCGCACGCTGTCGATGTCGTCGAACGTCCGGCCTGCCCGTGCGCCGATCTCGCGCATGATCGTCCACAGGCAGCGCAGCCGGCTTCCCCAGTAATACAGGTCGGGCGCTGCGGCCAGGTACCCTTCGCCGGCCAGCCAGTCCGCCTGGTTGCGCAGGTCATGACTCATCCCGCCGAAGTCGTGAATGACCACGACACCGGGCCATGGGCCTGCGGCCGCGGGAGCGGCCACATACGTCGGCATCTCCCCATGTGGCGTGCGGATCACCTCCACGGTCATCGTGGGGACCACCGAGCACATCCGGGCACGCTCCCGATACTGCCCGCAGCCCGGCGGGGCGGTCAACCGGCACACCGGGCGTCACCGGACTTTCGGCCCTGGCCCGATCGTGGGGGCAGGGCCATGGTGGACGGCATGGAACGGGATCATGCCGGTTCGTGGTGCGATCGCGTGGTGGGGAGCAGCGTCCATGTTGACCGTCGTTCTCTCACGACAGGTCGCCGATGAAAGCCGCCGTCAACACCCGGTACGGTCCGCCGGAGGTGGTCCGGATCGCACAAGTGGAGAAGCCGAGCGTCACGCCCCATGGGGTGCTGGTCAAGGTGCACGCGACGACGGTGAATCGCACGGACTGCGGCTTCCGGGCGGCCAAGCCCTTCATCGTGCGGTTCTTCAGTGGCCTGGCCAGGCCGGACGCGACCGTCCTCGGCAGCGAGTTCGCGGGCGTGGTCGAGGCGGTCGGCAGCGGCGTCACGGCTTTTGCGGCCGGGGACCGGGTGTTCGGGTTCAGCGAGGGCCGGTTCGGTGCTCACGCCGAGTACCTGGTGATGCCTCAGGACGGCGCGCTCGCCGCCATGCCGGTGAACACGACCTTCGAGCAGGCCGCTCCGAGCACCGAAGGTTCGCACTACGCGCTGTCGTACATCCGCGCGGCCGACATCGGCAGCGGGCAGCGCGTGCTGGTCAACGGCGCCACCGGCGCCATCGGCTCGGCGGCGGTCCAGCTCGTGAAGAACCTGGGTGCCCACGTGACCGCGGTGTGCAGCGGAGCGCACGCGGAGCTGGTCAAGGGCCTGGGTGCCGACCGGGTCATCGACAACACCGCCGAGGACTTCACCAAGGACGAGCACGCCTACGACGTGGTCTTCGACGCCGTGGGCAAGAGCTCGTTCGGCCGGTGCAAGCGGCTGCTGACACCGCGCGGGATCTATCTCTCCTCCGACCTGGGCCCGCTGTCCCAGAACCTGCTGCTGGCGCTCATCACGCCGCTGCTCGGCGGCAAGAAGGTGATGTTCCCGATCCCGCCCAGGCATGACCAGGACGGGGTGCGGCAGTTCCGGGACCTGATTGAGGCGGGGAAGTTCATGCCGGTGATCGACCGGCGGTATCGGCTGGACCAGATCGTTGAGGCGTACCGGTACGTCGAGACGGGCCAGAAGATCGGCAACGTCGTGATCATCGTCGAGCCTGGGGTGTAGCTGGACACGAGCACCGTGAAGCGGTGCAGCGCAACGGCCAGAAGTGTCGAGATCGGCGACCTGAGCGGGGTCGCCCTACGGACCGCAGCTCGGCGCATCGGAGTCGTGCTCTACGTGGTGATGACGATCTTGCCGCGCGCGTGTCCCTGCTGGAGGTAGCGGATGGCCTCGGGGACCTCGCTGAGCGGGTAGACCCGGTCGATCACCGGCGTGACCTTGCCCGCGTCGATCAGCTCGGCGAGTGTGGTCAGATCCTCGTGGTTCACGGCGGCATGGAACGGGCGGATCCGCTGCGGAACGAACCACGCCATCACCAGCCCCTGGATGGTCCGGCTGTAGGCCCCGATCCAGCGGCCCTTGGTGTTCGCATTCGGCACCAGGGTCCCGCGTGGGGTCAGCACTCGGAGCAAGTGCGACAGCGGGTGGTTCGAGGCGTTGTCGATGATCACATCGAAGCGCTGTGTCCCGCGGGTGAAGTCCTCGCGGGTGTAGTCGATGACCGTCTCGGCACCGATCGAGGAGGCCAGGCCAGTGTTCGCGGTGCTGCACACGCCGGTCACCTGCGCGCCGAGCGCCTTGGCGATCTGCACCGCGAACAGACCCACGCCGCCGGACGCGCCGTTGATCAGGACCCGCTGTCCGGGCTGGACATCAGCCCGGTCCCGGAGTGCCTGCAGAGCCGTGACCGCGGCGACCGGAACGGCGGCGGCCTGCTCCAAGGTGATCGTGGCCGGCTTGCGGACGACCTTGTCGCGCGGAGCGCGGGCGTACTCGGCGAGCCCTCCTCCCGTCAGGAGGTCACCGCAACATCCGAAGACCTCATCGCCCCGGCGCAAGTCGGTGATGTTCGCGCCGACCTTGCTGACCGTGCCCGCGATGTCCGCTCCCCGGACACAGTGCCGCGGTCGGCGCAGTCCGGCGACCAGGCGCAGGATGTACGGCACACCGCGCACGATGAAGCCGTCCCCGGCGTTGAGCCCGGCCGCGCGCACCCGGACGAGCACGTCATCGTCCCCGATGGCGGGCGTGCCGATGTCCTCCACGGCCAGGACGTCGGCTGAACCATACCGCTGCTGGACGATCGCCTTCATCGTGCTCTCCTGAGCCTCGGGTTCATGCCCGGTGTCCGTCGCACCCGTGCTCGCAGCCATGACCCCTCCTACGCTGTACAGCCCGGTCAGCAAGTCCGGCGCATGTCCGTCATGAAGACGGTCCTTGACGCATCACGCACCTTTGTCATTGCGTCCTGGGGCGTACCCTGGCCGCCTGAAGCCGTGCCGAATAGGGAACTACGACCCATTGCCACGGGTCGCCTGCCTGCCCTCCCGGTGGCCAATGGCCCGTCCGGGCGTCCCCCATCCACCGCACTTGCAGTGCCACGTGATCCCAGCGCAACCCGCTTTCACGGTGCTTGGAGCGACGCGATCCATCGGCGACGCGGTACCGCTTGGCCCGCGACCCGTAACTGCCGCTTAGTAGGGTCATTAGCGGCAGTCCCCGGGGCACCTCGCGCCTCGCCTCACCTGGATAACGTGGCCGTTATCGAGGGTCTGTCATCGTCGGGACACACATGCGATTCGTCGCTATAGGCGGCCGGCGCCAGACACTTACTCTCCTCTCCGGCGTAAAGCCGCCGGAGGTGGGTCTCTCGCCGGGGGCCGGGATGGGAGCCAGGCGCAGTGAGCTTGGGTAGCGCGGGCCGGGTCCGGCGCGGAAGCGCCGGATCGGGAGTCCGCGAGGCTGCTGAAGCACTGTGCACAGGTGATGAGGAGGACGTCCTGGAAACACGTCCAGGCTTCTTCACGCCCGTGCGGGCAATAGTTTGGCAGAGATGCCGCAGTGATTCACGGCGGCTTTCGGCGGTGACGAGCCCTGGGAAGATGCCTGGTGAGGAATGATGGAAGCGACCATCGGGTTTGACCTGCGCTCGACCGCCCCGGATCTCAGCTGGACCGTGGACCGGAGAACCCGCTTCCTGCTACGTCGTGACGTGACGTCGGTGCGTTCGGTCGATCCGCTGGTCTGGGTGCGGCCGCCCGGGCTCCGGCCGGCGCCGGAAGCCGGGGGGCTGTGGCCTGATCTCTCCGACCTGCTCGCCGCGGCGTACGCGCTGGACCACGCTGACGCCGTGGCCGTGCGGATCACAGCGCTTGAGGAGGACGAGCCGCCGCCGAGAGGCACCGGTACGATAAGGCCAGCCTCCGGAAGGTACGACCTCCTCGGCTACGATGTCGCCGACTATGACCTGCTAGGCGGCTTGACCAACTGTGGCTATGCACCCGGGGAGGCGGCGTCGCTGGCGCCGGTCTGGGCGCCGCTCCTGAACGAATGGCACCTGTTCGGCAATCCTGAATGGGCGTGAGACGAAGGACGGGTGGAAGGGGGGCCGTTGTTCCCTGTCTGCTCACCGCTGCACGGGCGCAGGATGTGGCCTTGAGCGGCGCGCGAGCATGGCGTCAGCACGGCGGGTCGCAGTGACCGGCCAGAGTGGAAGAGGAACCTCATGCACCCGATGTTCGTGACGTTGTTCCTCCAGGCCGGTGCCGAGGAGCTGGTGACCGGGGAGCAGGACGGGCGGCGCCACGCGCGCCGGGCCAGGCGCTGCCGGCGTGCCCGGTCATCGGGACGGCCGGCCGCGGCCGGGATCGCCCGCGGGGGCCTGACAGGTGATCCGGGCCGCGCCGGCGGCGGTGACCGGCGGCGCGGATGACGGGTGTCGCCGGCTCGTGTTGGATCGGTGATCCGGAGCGGCGGCTGGTCCGGCTTAGTGTCATCGCGGGCCACTGGCTGTGCGGTGCGGGCACCACGCAGCCGCATCCTTTTTGGGCCTGCATGGGCACCCTCGGCAGGGCCTCGGGCATGCCGGTGCCGGGAGCGAGGGACGCGAAGGGTACGGCAGTACCTGGCCACCGCCGCGGCCCGGGATCGCGTCGCCGCACGCGAACAGTGTCACCAGCGGACCAGCTCTGGCGTCCTCGCGGTTAGTGATGGCCCGCGCGGCGGCCGGTCAGGAACCTGGGTGCCCATCGGGCCGCGTGGCGGGTGGCTCGGCGATGAGCAGCAGGTCGTGGGCTTGCCTGGCGGCCACGGCCGCCCGGCTGTCCACGGGCTCAGTCGTCGGCAGGTCTTCCAGCCCGTGTGCCAGCACACGGACCGCCTCAGTAAGTGCCGTCACACGGTCCTCGAGCCTGTGCACGCGATCTTCGAGCGCCGCCGGTGATTGCCGGCTGGTCCAGCCGATGTACCTGGCCATTGGTACACCCCCTTCGCGGGTGCGGCGGTTCCGGCCCCAACTGCCGTCTGCCTTCTCGTCGCTTTCACCACAGCACAGCCAAGACCGGCCAGACAGGGCCAAAAGGCCTCCCGGGGTGTTCGGCGACCGCCAGCTTCGAGGGTGCCTACTGGCCCGCTGCGCTGCGGTCTTGCCGCATCCGGGTCGCGGTGCCGAGGGCCTCTGTGGCCCAGGCGTGAACGGCCTGCCAGTTCCGCAGATCCCGCCGTGGGCCTTTGCTGCGGCCGGGCGGGTCCACGCCGCCGAAGACGGTGACCGCCACCGGGTTCAGCCAGCCGCGCCTGGCCAGCGCCCGGTCAAGCTGAGCCCGGGAACGCTGCCAGGCTTCCTCGGTGTCCTGGCGTGGTCCCATCCCGAACACGGCCACCGGCCCGGCGGCAAGCTCGCGCCGGTGCCGCCTGAGAAACCGGTGAGCGTCCCGGTGCCACCGCCCGGAGTACAACGGTGCCCCTAGAACGACCAGGTCATATCCGGCCACCGGTTCCCGGACCGTGCCGGCTGGCACGGCCGAGACGTGCGCGCCGGCCTCGCGCAGGGCCACCGTGATCGCTTCGGCGACCTGCCGGGTCGAGCCGTTCTTGGTGGCGTAGGCCACCAGCACATCTGTCACGCGCCCCACCTCCCGCAGCTCACGTTCGGCCAGCACTGGCGTGCGCTTCCAGAGCCCTTGGTCCTGACCCTGGCAGCAAGGAGTCCCGGCGGCCGCGCGCATGTGCCAGGGCCCGTGGCCGTAACGTTCATGGCTGGACCCATGCTTCTCCCGCTGCGGCGCTGGACGTCTCGCCGTGGCGCCCAGCGCAGGCGCATTTAGCCACCTCATCCGGGGGGATGGACGCGCCGCGTGAAAATCCGGGGCGGTGCGGGTCGCGGCGGGCTGGGGCCGCTGCCGCGTTACAGCTGGGGTTTGTGCTGCGCTGCGGGCTACGGGGTGGGATGGTTGGCGCGGGCTGCCCGTGACGCCGGCGCACCTTGGGACGCGAACCCGTCATTTAGCCTGGCGCTGGGGTCTTGACCTGAGGGTCG
>Ga0335069_10015476_pt1 | contig 10663 bp, 6 predicted proteins | sample Lox_Sample_11_FD_206714 | JGI IMG/M metagenome (GOLD analysis project Ga0335069, IMG submission 206714) | Soil microbial communities from Loxahatchee National Wildlife Refuge, Florida, United States - Lox_Sample_1.1 | ecosystem: Environmental > Terrestrial > Soil > Wetlands | place: USA: Florida... | reverse complement strand
CAGTTGCGCCGGCGTTCGTGGGCGCTGCCCAAGGTGTAAGACAGGGTACGCTGATCGTAACGCTCGCCGAGTTCTGGCCACCCGGGCCTTTTGCAGTTAACGTGTACGTGGTGGTTTGCGCAGGAGCCACAGCCGTGATGCCTGCGGCGTTTACCTTACCGACGCTGGGTTCCAGATCCAAGCTCGTAGCGTTCGTGGAAGACCAACGCAGATCGGTTTCCTGGCCTTTAGTGATGGAAGTAACGGCGGCACTGAGGGTCACGGTTGGCGGTGGCGGCGGTGGTGTTGATTTGGGAACCGTAACTGAATTCGAGGTTGCGCAGTTGCTTCGGTCGCTCACAGCGGCGCCGCCGGTACATACCTGGTACGTGTAGGTTTGCCCCGCTTGCGCTGTGTCGTCCTTGCAGGTGTCGAAGGTGCTGTTGCCGTTGGCAACCCAGCAAATCTTCACCGGGGACTGATTGAAACCCGGGCTTGGGTTGCGGTACAGGCCAAAATTCGCGTCACAGTTCTGATACTCCGACGATGGGCAATGTGAGTAGTTGACGAAAACCCCCAACGAATCCTGATACGCGATCACCTGAATGGGAGGCGTCTGCGCGGAGGAAAGGCCTCCGCACATCAGGAAGCTGATGAGGAGGCCTGCAAACGAGAGCGTCTGCACCAGTCTGTTCGGAATTTGGGCATTGCGGCCACGAAGCAGGCGTTGTAACGCGAGGCGAGGAACTTTGGCGCTCTTCCCAATAAAGCTGCATTTAGCTGCATCCAACACGAGAACTCCGAGCACGGCTCACCTCCAGGGGTTGTCGCTTTGGGGTTTTCGGGCGACACGCCATGGATAGGCCTGTTTCGGTGGCGGGTCAAATGAGCTTTCCCTTAGAAGTTGCTGACCTGCTATTTATTAGAGAGGAAAGGATTTGTGACTGTTCCTGAACCGCCAGCGGTCAGGAACTCGGTCGGCCCTGGCAATATGATTTTCAATCGTGTCGCAGGGCGCGGATTGGATCGATTCTGGAAGCGCGGCGGGCAGGCGCGAATGCTGCGAGCAGCGATACGAATATCTCTTACTTCCATGCTGTTGGCCAGTGCATGTCCCGGTCCAGCGCCGCTGATCGTTCCCGACGCAGGAGTCCTGCGGCTTCGGGGCAAGCAGGCTCGGAAGAGTGGCCCTCACGAACATCCAGCCAAAATGGGAAGCGATTGGCCGCTTATGGCGATTTCTCGCAAATCAACGGATGATTCTCGACGGTATAGGCGTCGGTGATCACCTGTCCGCACCCAAATTCATGCAAGCTGCTTGCCGGGCACGTCGCAATTAAGAATCCGTAGCACTGCGAGAATTGTGCTCCAACTGCGCGTTGTGGCCGGCGCCCCAAACAGCAGGTCGATCTGACCGAGACAGCCAATCGCTTTCATTTGGCGGCGGTACACCCCGTAAACGAGACGACCTTTCGAGCCGATGATTCGCACAAGCCACTCCCCACTTTCGGGAAGAACAGTGGGAAGAGAAGGACTACGGCGTCGAGTCGCAGAGAGGATGCTTACAAATTGAACCGCATCTGCGTGCGGTGGCTCTACTCGAAACGGATTCTCCATCTCAAGTCGAATCAAGTCACTGCCTTCGCAGAAAGCGATCGTTGCTTCAAACGGCAACTTCCGGCGCAACACGGCAAGGAACTTGGCACGCAACCCAGGTTTCCGAATGACAATCGTGCCGGCGGCCCCCACGTTTACGGCGTCGAACACGCTGAGCTCTTTGGCGAGCACACTGGGACGGAAAGTTCTCTGTCCTCCAACGTTGACTCCACGAACGAAAACGACCAAAGCCATCCTTCCATTGTTGTAACACCCAGCTATCGTGGGGAAGTGAAAGTGCTCAGGCGAGGCAACAGATAGCACTGGTCCCCAGTGCCGCCATGCCTACGCGTGAACCCGGCTGACGCTTTCAGGCCTTACCACGTTTCCAGGTCAGACCGCTGGAAATATGGTTTGGCGATTTGGCATCACGATTTGGCATCAATTGAGATTGTGCACGGATTGATTCCAAATCATCGACGAGCCCGGCGGGAGATGCGCGTCGATCAGAAGTTGGCCGAAGAAAGGTCCTCTTCTAGACTGAACGAGGTTTCGCGCCAGCCGTCCGAATTGTGGGTGTGTTGTGGTCGCTTTCCAGTGCGTTCAGATAAGCATCGACCAAATCAATGAGCTCTTGCTTCAGAGCAGGCGATCTTAGAGTTCCCCTTCGGGCCGCATCGTGAACTACTCCCTCGATTGCAGAGGAGAGCACCTGTGCTCGTACCTCGCTGCGAGGATTCGCACCTGAGCGTTCGCTGGCCGAGATCAGCTTGGTGTAGAGGCTTGTGTATTCGCTCTCAAACTTCTGGTGTGCAGATTTTGAGATTCTCCCGCGCGGAACGTCTTCAAGAAGAACGCGATGAAGCGAGGGATGAACGGAGTGCGCGGCGATCATCCCAGACACCAGCCCTTCGATGCACTCCATGCGAGAGGTATGTTCGTCCGCGAACCGCAGGGCCGACAGCACATCATCAAAGTGGCGGCGCAGGATTGCCTCGATCAGTGCCAACTTGTTGGGAAAGTACTGGTAAAGCGATCCAATGCTTACGCCGGCCGCTTCGGCTACCGCGTTAGTGGTGAATCGCGACCAACCTTGACGATCGAGAATGCGAGCAGCAGCCTCCAAGATCGCTTCGACGGTCACCTGTGCGCGCGCCTGGCGCGGCTCTTTTCTCATTATTCCGCGCGCCGGGGATATGCGAGTAGCCAAAACTACGTCTCCGTGTGAATATGAGTTAAATGCTCGCATTTGCTCAGGTTCTTGTCAAGATCCTGGGGAGAGCGAAATTCCTCGTACAGGAGTAACCATGACTACTCTTCCCAGAACCAGTCGAGAGGTCAAGTTGGCCGCCCAGCCCACCGGTCTGCCGAAGCCAGAGAACTTCAAGGTGGTTGAGGCCCCCATGCCCATACCAAAGGCCGACGAGACACTCATTCGGAATCGATATTTCCGGATTTCCGCATCGCTTCGCATGATGATTAGCGAAGGGGCTGAACGTGTGGAGGGAGTGCCGTTTCCAGCACTGCATCCAGGTGACACGCTGTTCGAGGAGACGGTCGGTGAGGTCGTGTCGGCTCCCGCTGGTTCCGGATTGTCGGCCGGCGATAGGGTCCTGCACAATCTGGGATGGCGCGAGTTCGCGGCGGTCCCTGTATCCGACTGCACCTTGCTCGACGACACCTTGCCCGACGTGGCGGCGCATCTGAGTCACGGGTGGACTGCCTACGCGGCCCTGACTCGGGGCGTTCAGATTCGGCCAGGCGACACCGTATTCGTCTCCAGCGCGGCAGGCGCAATCGGCTCAATGGCAGGGCAGATTGCGCGACTGTTGGGAGCCAGCCGGGTGATTGGCAGCACCAGTTCGCAGGAAAAGGCAAGACGGCTCGTTTCCGAATTGCGCTATGACGGAGCGGTCGTTCGCGGAGACAAGACGCTGGCGGCTCAGCTCGCCGAGGTTGCGCCCGACGGAGTCGACGTATACGTGGATAACGTGGGTGGCCCGCAATTGCAGGCCGCCGTCAAGGCGGCTCGAACCGGGGCTCGCTTTGTCGTGCTCGGCGCGTTGTCTGGACAGCTCGCCGTTCAAGGCACGGGCAGAACGGCGCCAGTGCAGCTCGATTCGTTTGACATTCTCCTGAAGAAGATCACGATACGCGGTTACAGCGCGGATGACGATCCGGAGATTCGCGGCGAATGGACGCTCCGCTTTGCCGATTGGCTCCGCTCAGGCGACATCTGCTTCCCGCATGTAATGATTGACGGCCTTGACGCTGCGCCTTGCGCCTTACGAGACGTGACCGAGGGACGGCACTTTGGGGCCGTACTTGCAAAAGTCTGATTCCTCATCATGACAAACTGCGATGCGGACATAGTGAGCGAATGCAAGGTTGCCGCGACAACGCACCGCTCGCGACGCAGCCCTTCGGCCGAATAACGGACGAGCTGGAGATGGAGCATCAGTTGTCAGTTGTTGATAACTGGCCCAAACCACTCAGTGACGGAGTCGCAGTTGGGTTGTTGCCAACCCTTCAATTATTTTTTCGGCAACGCGTTGCGTCATCAGCTTCTAGTCGTGTTGTTATCACTCATGAGTCATCTTTTCAGCAAACATTCATCGACCAAAGAGAATTGGGACACCTAAAAATGCCCTCGTCCTTCTCGCGCTTTTCGGTGCTATTCGCAAGCACCGCGGAGGCTTTCCCTACGGCAGTTAAGTCCTGCCTGGATTGGCGCCCGCAGATGGGATGAGGAAGGCCCATGCGCTCGTTGACAGATTTGCGAGTCGATCGGGGGCAATGCGGGAGCTTGTCTCGTCCTCTTAAGAATGTTCGGCTGCTAGAAATTTGCTTGACAATTGCATTTCCCTGGAGATACAGAATACTACATAGGGTAGAATCCTTCTTCTATCCTCAAGCAACGGTTGGCCGCCGTTGGAGAAGTCTATCGGCTGAATACTGTGCGCGTTTTCCTTCCCTCATTCGTCTATTCGTCACTGAGCTGTAACGAACTGCGCTGGAGCTGTGGCACGATTGGAATGCATTCCTGGTTGAGTATTGCTCTCTTGGAACGAATAGAACGAAATTGCACTGGTGAACTTCAGCACCGTAGCACTTCAGCATCGCTAAAGTGCTACGGGCCATAAGGTGACCAAGGCAAGACCCTCAAGGTTCTTCGCCGAGCGAGATATCTGCTGCAGCACAATGACCAGAGGAGACACCGATGCGGACTCTTCTTCAGAACCTTAAGTTCGCCATTCGCATGCTGGCCAGAAATCCAGGCCTGACCCTCACAGTTCTGCTTACTCTGGCCCTTGGCATCGGTGCTAATACTGCCATCTTTACCGTGGACTTTGCCACGCTGCTGGCTCCGCTACCCTATCCGCAGCCGGACCAGCTTGTGATTGTCTGGTCAAGGATCCAGAACTTTCACAACGGCGTCTCCGCCGGAGACTTCCTCGATTGGAAGCAGCAGAGCACTGTTTTTCAGGATCTCTGCGCCTTGAGCGGTGACAGCTACAACCTTGCCACTAAGGATCAGCCGGAATATGTCGAGGCCAGTCTGGAAACAGCCACCAAGCACCAGATGGTCGGCCAGCCGCTGTTGATGGGCCGTTACTTTCTACCGGAAGAAGGTGAGGCCGGGCGCGACCACGCTGTCATCCTCACTTACAAGTTGTGGCGGAAGCTGGGCGCGAATCCCCACATCGTGGGAACCACCCTGCGCCTCAATGATGCGCCCTATACCGTAGTCGGAGTGGAGCAGGACGGCGCCAACGCTCACGGAGAGCAAACGCAGATTATTCTTCCTCTTGTATTCAAGCCGGAGCAGATTAACCACGACTTTCACTGGCTGAGCGTGATGGGCCGTCTTAAACCGGGCGTGACCATCAAGCAGGCGCAGCAGAACATGGACGCAGTGACTGCGCACATTGCCCAGATGTATCCCAAGAGCAACCAGGGCTGGGGCGCCTATGTGGAACCGCTCAAGAACGACTACATGCCCAAAGACCGCATCAAGATGTTGTGGCTGCTGCTGGGGGCCGTGGGATTCGTACTCCTGATTGCGTGCGTGAATGTTGCCAATCTGCTGCTGGCTCGCGGCATGACCCGGCAGAAGGAACTCGCTGTGCGCAGCGCGCTCGGTGCTGGCCGCAACACCATCTTCGCCCAGTCGCTTACTGAGAGCCTGCTGCTCGCGCTGGCTGGCGGAACACTTGGTGTTGGTGTCGGCTATGCCATGTTGAAAGGGCTCGTCGCGGCCATGCCGCCCAATACGCTGCCCACCGAGGCCGATCTGCGCCTCAACATCCCTATCCTGCTCTTCACTCTTGCCGCTACCACGCTGGCCGGTGTTCTCGCCGGTTTTGCTCCTGCCTGGTATGCGTCGCGCGTCGATCCCGCGGAGACACTCAAGGAGGGCGGGCGTGCCGGCACCGGAACCGGCAAGCATTTCCTCCGTCGTATTCTTGTGATCGGCGAATTCGCGCTGGCGCTTGCACTACTGGCCGGAGCCGGCCTCACCATCCACAGCTTCTGGAATCTGGCCCACGTCGACCTTGGAATCAAGACGGATCACGTCCTCACCTTCTACCTCCCCGTCCCGGATACGCGCTCCAAAGATCCCAATCAGATAACCGCCTACTATCGCGACATCCTCTCGCACATCGATGCTGTTCCCGGCGTCAGCCACGCCGCGATCCTGATCGGGCATCCGCTCTACGGCGCGGGCTTTGGAATGCCCTTCACGCTTGAGGGCGGACAGAGTTACTCGAACCCGTCCGAACGGCCTGGCACCGGCTTCGGCATGATCACGCCCGACTACTTCCAGACCTACGGAGTTCAGCTACTCTCCGGTCGCGCGTTCACGGATCAGGACAACGCCTCCACGGTCAAAGTCGCCCTGGTCAATCAGGATTTCGTCACCAAATTCCTCAAAGGCAAAGACCCGCTCCGGCAACGCGTCAGCGTCGAGCAGCTCATTCCCGGCGTAACCAAGCTGGGGCCGCCCGTCACGTGGCAAATCATCGGCACCTACCACAACACGCACGCTCCCGGTCAACGCGAGGAAAACCCGGTGATGCTCATTCCGTTCTGGCAAATCCCCTGGCCACAGGCAAGCTTCGGCGTCCGCACCCAGGAGAATCCCGCCTCCATGGTGAAAAGCATCGCCGCCGCGGTGCACCAGGTCGATCCGGGCGTAGCCCTCGCGGATCCCAAAACCCTGGACGAAGTGGTGGACCAGACCATGGAAAACCAGCGCTTCACGTTGGTTCTCTTCACCACCTTTGCGGTGGTCGCACTATTCTTAGCTGCGCTCGGTATCTATGGTGTCATGTCTTTCTCTGTTGCCCAACGCGCGCATGAAATTGCCCTCCGGATGGCTCTTGGCGCCAGCCGCGACAAGGTCGTCGGCCTCATCATTCGTGACGGCGTGCTCCTGGCAGCAATCGGCTTGGGACTCGGGCTGTTCGGCGCCTATTTCGTTGGACGGGCCATGAAGAGCATGCTTTTCGACGTGCAGGCGCTCGATTTTTCCGCATTCATCTCGGTGGCACTGGTGCTGCTTGCCGCCGCAACCCTTGCCTGCTTCCTGCCTGCAAGGCGAGCCGCCTCCGTAGAACCTATGCGTGCTCTCCGCACGGAGTAGGCCTCGGTGCGATGAATCCGCAATGGCCACGGCGGGAATCCTCGTAAATGGCGGTGGCTCGACAGGAACACATGGATTTCCATGGTTCGATGAGCGCATTGGCGATTAGCGCCAATGCAGAATCACCAATTTTCCTCCTCAGAACTGACTCCTTTTAAATCTGCTGCTCGCCGCGCTGTAGAAAATGAAGTAGACGATCTACCTCCATCGGGAGTAGAGTGTCTACAGCTATGAACGAGAAAGACCAGTATAAGAACCGGATTGAGCTGCTGCAGGGAACACTCGACATGCTCATTCTTCAGACCCTGCAATGGGGACCGCAGCATGGATATGGCATTGTCCAGGCGTTACGTTTGCGATCCGGAGATGTGCTTCAGGTGGAGACTGGATCCCTGTATCCAGCCCTCCATCGATTGGAGCGTCAGAGTTGGGTGCAGTCTGAGTGGAAGCAGTCAGAGAGCAAGCAAAAAGCCCGATACTACCGGATTACGGCCAAGGGAAAAAAACAGTTGGCCTCGGATCTGGGCCGATGGGAGCGGATTGTCGAAGCGATTGGGTCGGTGATGTACATCAAGCCGGAGGAGAGTGGGTCATGAAGGGTTTCCCAACCTTCGGTTTTCAGCGGCGCAAGCGCGAATTGCAGGAAGAGATCGATGCGCACCTGCAGATGGCAATTACTGATCGAGTGGCGCGTGGCGAGACAGCAGAGACGGCGCGACAAGCAGCAGCGCGGGAGTTCGGAAACATTCCTTTGGTGCAGGATGTGACGCGCGACATGTGGGGCCAGGGCTGGCTTGAACAATTGGGCCGGGATGTCCGTTACGCCCTGCGGCAACTGCGCAAGAGCCCCGGCTTTACGATCACGGCCACAACGATGCTGGCCGTAGCGATCTGCGCCAATAGCACCGTATTCAGTTGGATCGAGGGCACCATGTTGCGTCCGATTCCCGGCGCGCGAGACGCAGGCGACCTTGTGAGCCTGCAGCGGGGGGAACGGAACTTTTCACCGGTTCCGCCCCTCTCCTATCTCGACTATCGCGATCTGCGCGAGCAGAACCACACCTTGGCCGGAATGCTTGCCTTCCATCACGATTGGATCACGCTGACGGGCGGCGCACAGCCGGAGCGCGTCTTCATAGCGAACGTGACGGCGAACTATTTCGATGTGCTCGGCATCAAGCCGGTGCTGGGACGATTCTTTCTGGCCGAAGAAGAGACGCGTCCCGATGCGGTCCCCAACGTGATCTTGAGTTACTCGCTCTGGAAGACGCGCTATGCCGCAGACCCGGCAATTGTGGGCAAATCGATCGAGATCGCCCGGCATGCTGTCACGGTGATCGGTGTGGCGCCGGAGGGGTTTGTGGGAGCAATGCCGGGACTGCGTGACGATCTGTGGATCACGCTGAATCCGCTCGGGACAAGTGAGTGGCGGATGACGCATCGCAGTGGTGGTGCGGTCTGGCTGAACGTGATAGGGAGATTGGGGCCCGGTGTGAGCCGTGGCCAGGCGGCCCAGGATCTCGACACCCTGATGCACCATATTGTGCTGGCATATCCGGACGATCATCTGGGCGAGAACCGGATCACGCTGGATCCCATGTGGCGCTCGCCCTTCGGCGCCAACGGATTCATGGCGGCGACGCTGCCCATTCTGCTCGCCTTCGCCGCGGTGGTGCTGTTGCTGACCTGCGCAAACGTGGCGACGCTCACCCTGGTGCGGTTTGTCTCCCGGCGGCGTGAGCTTGCGATCCGGCAGTCGCTCGGGGCAAATCGCACGCAACTGATGCGGCAGATGGTGCTGGAGGGCGTGGTGCTTTCCATCGTCGCAGGAGCCGCGGCCCTTGCGTTGACAATGTGGACATCGAAGACATTCGCATGGTTCTTTCGGTCGAGCTCGAGTCCTACCGCCTTGAACGGGAGCATGGACTATAAGGTGATGATCGGGATTGCGGTGTTTTCCCTGTTGGCCGGCATGCTGTGCAGCGCACTCCCCGCCTGGCGTTCGTCCCACGCGCCGGCCATTGAGGTACTCAAGGCCGAGTCGGCAAGCATCTCCGGCGGCTCACGCAACCGGAAATTGCTCAGCGGGCTGGTGGTGGCGCAAATCGCGCTTTCACTTCCTCTGCTGTTGTGCTCCGGGCTACTTCTGCGAACACTGCGGAATCTCGCCGACGCAAATCCCGGATTTGAGCAGGACCACATTCTCACTGCGACCGTGGGACTGAATATCGCCGGCTACAGCAACGACGAGGTACAGGTGATCCGTCACAAGATTCTGGATCGCGTATCGGCGTTGCCTGGTGTGAAGCTTGCGTCCCTTACCGACTGGATTCCGATGACCCTGACCCACAAGGCGGAGGATGCGTATCCGGAAGGGTATGTGCCACACCCCCATGAATCGTTGCAGGTGTACCACGCCGAGGTCGCCCCGCAGTATTTCGAATCCCTTCATATACCCATTTTAGAAGGACGTGAGTTTACGCCGGATGACGATGAAAAGGCCCCGAAGGTACTTATCGTGGATCAGACCGCAGCGAGGCGCTACTGGCCAGGGCAAGATCCGCTGGGAAAGAAACTCCGCATCTGGGGCATGCTTTTCACGGTCGTCGGCGTCGCGAAAAACTCGACACATATGTTCGTGAATGAGGCCCCGGAGCCCATGGTGTATATGAGCTTTTTCCAGCAGGGGTACGAAACGATCGTGCAGGTGAAGACCGAAGGAAATCCGGCCGACCTGGCGCCGGTGGTGGAAAACGCCATCCGCGAGATTGATACACGGCTGCCGGTCTTCGACGTGCGCCCCATGCGAGAGAGCACCCAGTTGGCGAGCAGCCTCGCCGTCCTACAGAGCGCCCTGGCGGGAATGTTCGCGCTGATCGGGCTGGTGCTTGCGGTAACCGGGATCTACGGGGTCGTGGCCTATCGAACCCAAATGCGAACCCACGAGATCGGAGTGCGAATGGCGCTCGGTGCTTCACGTGTGGACGTGCTGCGGCTCGTGCTGTTGCAGGGACTATGGCTCACAGGCATCGGGCTGGCGCTGGGCCTGGCGTTTGCATTGGGACTGACGCGTCTCATCGCCCGGCTGTTGTACGGAATCGGAGCCCACGATCCCATCACCGTCGTTTCCGTCGTCCTGCTCCTGGGAACAATGTCTTTGTTGGCCTGCTACTTTCCGGCACATCGAGCGATGCGCCGAAATCCCGTGACCGCGATTCGCGAGCTCTAAGCTTCAGTTCAGGAGGATCTTCGTTCTGCGTTGACGCGAACAGGTCAAAACACGTTTTCCAGAACAGCGGCGCCTGGAAACGTGAACTGGCGATTTGGCGCGTTTGGGGATCGATGAGTTGGCTTCGCGGAGTGCGATGAGCCGATTGGCCGCCTGTCCTCAATTAGACTGAAACCACCGTGGACAAACTGCAAGGCAAGAAGCTCAGCACG
>Ga0335069_10015475_pt1 | contig 10663 bp, 5 predicted proteins | sample Lox_Sample_11_FD_206714 | JGI IMG/M metagenome (GOLD analysis project Ga0335069, IMG submission 206714) | Soil microbial communities from Loxahatchee National Wildlife Refuge, Florida, United States - Lox_Sample_1.1 | ecosystem: Environmental > Terrestrial > Soil > Wetlands | place: USA: Florida... | reverse complement strand
ACGTGCCGAGCCTGCTGGCATTGCCGTATCTGAACAGCTCACCCGATGCGGCACTCTATGGGCGCACACGGGCGTTTGTCTGGAGCGAGCGCAATCCGTGGTTTTTCCGCGGCAGCGCGGGCGAAGGCATCGGAGGTCCGCATGAAGGCGCGAACATGATCTGGCCGATGTCGCAGACGATCTATGCGCTCACGAGCAGTTCAATGAATGAAATTCGCGAAGCGTTGCGCATGTTGAAGATTGGGTCGGCGGGCAGCGGTTTCATTCACGAAAGCTACTACAAGGATGACCCCAAACGCTTCACTCGCGCATGGTTCGCGTGGGCGAATACTCTGTTTGGAGAATTGATTGCGCGTCTGGCCGACACGCAGCCGGATGTCCTGAAGGGATGAAGAGCTGCGCGCTTTGCCATCGCCAAGAGACACAGTAATTTTTCGATCTTGCAAGGAGGGAAGGTGCTACAAGATACGATATGAGCCCTCAACGGCAGCTTCTGACGCCGCGTGAAGCATCACGCATGCTAGGGATTAGCTATCCAACCATCAAGAACTGGATCCTGACCGGGAAACTGAAGACCATTCGCACTCCGGGGGGACATCACCGGCTCACCGCAGCGAGTCTTCGGCCCTTTCTGGAAGCAGACGGCACTCGACCAGAAACTGAGTCGCGAGCGAGGTATCGCCGTGTGAGCGGACGCAATCAGCTTGCCGGGAAAGTCGTCAGCGTAAGGATAGAAGGGCTTCTGGCGGAGGTTGTCCTGGCCATCGGGAACGCTCACGTAACCGCGATCATTACCGCGGAAGCCGTCCGGGAACTGCGCCTGAAAAAAGGTGACACCGCGGCAGCTTTGATTAAGTCGACCGACGTCATGATTGAGCGCCTTGACGACGAGGTAAGCTAGTTTCGCTGCAGACTTCTTGACGATACGATTTTAAATATATAAATTCGATCATACCGGGCGGGCCAGGCAGACTCTCCCCCCACCCTACTGTTTCATCCCGGTTGAGCACAGACCCGCAGCAGCCCGGCCAAGTCCCGCCGTCCTGGAGATTCAATGCTCAGGCACCGCCCGCTTCGATATGTGTTTGTGCTTCTTGCAGTCTGTTTAACCTGCGTGAATCCCATTTCCACATTCGGGCAAGTCTCGGCGAGCCTGTCGGGCCGCATTTCCGACCAAACCGGAGCCGCGATATCGGATGCAAAGGTGACAGCGATCAACATGGAAACAGGAGTTGCCCGAACGGTTGTCAGCAATCACTCTGGCCGGTATCAGCTATTGGAGCTATCGATTGGACGGTATGAGGTTCATGCCAGCAAAGATGGCTTTGCCGAGAAGAAGCGAACCGGCATATCCCTGGTGGTGGGTCAGGATGCGACTGCCGACCTCACCCTGCAGTTGGGGCAGGTGAAACAGCAGATAACGGTTACCGAGAATGTGCCCGTCGTCAATGCATCCACACAAGAGATTTCGGGGCTTGTGGGAGAGCTGCAGGTCAGGGACCTCCCACTCAATGGACGCAGCTTTGACCTTCTGCTTACGCTCAATCCAGGCATTGTTAATTTCACATCGCAAAAGACGGGCGGCATTGGGGTGTCGAACTCAAGCACCGGAAACAACTTTGCGGTTTCTGGAAACCGCCCCCAGCAGAATCTGTTTCTTCTGAATGGCATCGAGTTCACCGGCGCTGCAGAAAACAACATGCAACCCGGTGGTCCGAGCCAGCAGTTGTTAGGCGTGGAAGCAGTGCGGGAATTCAACGTGCTACGCGATTCTTATGGAGCCGAATATGGAAAGCGGCCTGGTGCGCAGGTCATCATCGTCACCCAGTCGGGCACGAACCAGCTGCACGGCTCAGTCTACGAGTTTCTGCGCAACAATGCACTTGACGCGCCAAATTACTTTGATCAGGGATCGGCGCCTCCGTTTCAACGGAATCAGTTCGGAGCTGCGCTGGGTGGCCCGTTAAGGAAGGACAAAGCATTCCTGTTCGGAAACTACGAAGGCTTCCGCCAGCACCTCCATCAGACCTCGGTCGCGTTTGTGCCCGATCTGGCTTCGCGGGCGGCAGCCGCACCCAGCGTAAAACCGCTCTTGAATCTCTGGGTGACGCCTCCCGCGGACGCTCCCGACTTTAACGGAATCGCGCAAGTATTCGGCAGCCCTCTTCAGACCATTCGCGAGGACTTCGGGACGGCACGCTTCGACTTGTCATTCTCACCAAGGGACACATTGTCTTCGGTGTACACGATTGACGATGGCGGCGATGTCACGGCGACGATCGCCAATCCTTACAGCACCGACATTCTCAATCTGCGCGAGCAGGTGCTGAGCCTCGATGAAACGCATGTCTTTTCTCCCAACCTGAATAACGTGGCCCGGGTGGGCTATTCACGCGCCAACTACTTCTTTACCGGCGAGCCGACTCCGGGCACTCCCGCAGCCGATGTCCCTGGTTTCATCAGCGGACGGCCCGTCGGAGCTGTCGTCGTGGGCGGAAGTGCAGCGTCGAACCCACAAGCCCAGATCGGACTGGCAGGGAGCAACAATGGCAGCAATCTGCCGATTGTGCGCAATCTGTACACCTATGAAGATCTTCTGACGTTGTCTCATGGCCGGCACCAGTGGAGTTTCGGTGCGTGGTTTCAGAACTTTCAATCCAACGAAATCATCAATCTGAGCCAGTATGGACAGGCCACATTCAGCAGCCTTAAGACATTTCTGGCTGGGACGACCAGCAGCTTTCTCTATAGCCCGGCGCCGACTGAAATGAACTGGCGCTCGCTGTTTGGAGCGGTGCACGCGCAGGACGTCATTCGCCTGAATCCGAAACTGACGCTCAGCCTGGGTTTTCGCGGCGAGTTTTCCACTGGCTGGAACGAGGCGCACGGCCGCGCCGCCAATTACACGTTCACCAACGGTGTGATCTCCAGCCAGCCGCATATCGGCCATAGCGCTTTCAGCGAAAACAACGCCAGGTTCCTCGCGGAGCCACGGATCGGGCTTGCATGGAATCCTCGTCAGGAGAAGACTGTTGTTCGCGCGGCGTTCGCTATATACAACGAACTGCTTGATGACCTGGGATACCGGATGGATCAGAATGCGCCCTTCAATCCGACCTACAGTATCGCTTCGTTGCCGGTATCGAGCGTGCCGATCGACCCTGCGGCTCCGCCGCCAGCCAAAGCGCTGCTGGTGCCGGGCGGGGTTCAGCCTGACGCCAAGATGCCCACGCTGATTTCGTATTCGTTGAGAGTCGAACAGGAACTAACCCCGAACACCTCGTTTACCCTGGGGTACGTCGGTTCGCACGGCTACCATCAACTTATCGGTATCGACGGCAATACGCCTGTCCCGACGATCTGCCCGGCGTCCCCCTGTCCGGCTACGTATCCGGCGAATTTCCCCGCCCCGCTGGCGGGCTCAGAGATTCCGGCTGGAGCCTTCTACATCCCCGCGGGAACACCGAAGGCGAATCCAACTCTTGCCAATACGTGGACATGGTTTTCCAAAGGAGACAGCAGCTACAACGCGCTTCAGGCCGATGCGAATCATCGCTTCAGCCATGACCTTGCGCTTCGCGGTGTCTACACGTGGTCGAAGGCGCTGGACAACGGAGATTCTCTGAATGCGACGACGGCGGGAAATGCGCCGGGGCTGGTCTCAAATCCATACGACCTGCACACCGATTGGGGGCCGGCCACCTACGACGTGAGACATATTGGCGTGGTGAGTGCTGTTTACATGCTGCCCTTTGGACACGGCAAGGCCTTCGCGAATGATCTGAACGGCCTCGAGAATGGCGCCGTGAGCGGATGGTCTGTGAACAGTATTGTCACGATACAGTCCGGCTTCCCGATGACTCCGCAACTGAGCTACAACCCATCAAACAATGGCGATACCCGCAATCCGGTAAGGCCGTTTGTGAATCCCGACTTCCACGGGCGCATCATTCTTGGCAAGCCCGAACAGTGGTTCGATCCGGGCGCTTTCCTTGCGCCTCCAGCCAACAGCGGGTTCTGGGGCAATCTGGGGAGAGATACGCTTAGCGGTCCCGGTTTGGGAACATGGGATTTTTCCACGTTCAAAGACACCAAAATTGGCGAGCGTGCGGAAGTCGAGTTTCGAGCCGAACTTTTTAATTTGCTCAACCGTGCGAATTTCAACACTCCAAATCTGATCGTGTTCACGCCAACTGGGGTTTCGGGCACGGCTGGCGCCATCACCAGTACATCGACAACCTCACGACAGGTTCAATTAGCCCTGAAGCTTTTGTGGTGAATCAGATTTAACCGCTGAGAGGTTGACATATCTCCCCTCAGGTTGGTATCGAGGTAGCCAGCCGAGTTGGACACCGATCACCATGCAGGATCCTGCAAAAGGAGGCTTCCCCAATGTTTTCCCCAACAGGCAAATTCGGCTGGTATGAGCTCATGACCAGCGACCCGAAAGCCGCCGGCAAATTCTATTCGGATGTAGTCGGATGGAGCACCCAGGAAATGCCCGGCATCGATGGTGCCCAGTACACCACCTTTAACATCGGTAACGTGGGCATCGCCGGCATGTTGAACCTGGGTGGGCACACCGGCTGGATCGGTTACATCGCCGTCGATGACGTCGACGCTCATATCGAGAAGATCGTCGAAGCCGGTGGCAAGCTTTGGAAACCCGCTACCGATGTTCCTGGCATGCTTCGCTTCGCTGTGATGTCTGACCCACAGGGCGCTGCCATTGTGGTTTTCACTCCTAACCCCGCTATGCCCTCGCCGCAGCGGCCCGCACCACCCACCCCCGGAACCATCGGTTGGCACGAACTCTATACAACCGACGTCGAAGCCGGGTTTGACTTCTACAACAAACTCTTTGGCTGGACCAAGCTCAACGATATGGACATGGGACCGATGGGTATCTATCGCATCTTTGATGAGGGTGACCACAAACCGATGGGTGACGGCGGCATGATGACCAAAGCCCCCCACATTCCTGTGTCCTGCTGGAACTTCTATTTCAACGTCGATTCCATCGGCGCAGCAGTCGAACGTGTCAAGGCTGGCGGCGGGGCCGTCCTGAATGGTCCGATGCAGGTACCCGGCGGTAGCTGGATCATCAATGCTCAGGACCCGCAGGGGGCCATGTTTTCCCTTGTCAGTAGCAAGGAATAACCATCAAGACCCGAGGGCGTCTTAGGCTTGTGAGGAGCGCCATGCTCCTCACAAGAGGTTGCGCCCCGAAGACTGCGCTGTGGGCTCAACGAGCGGGCTTCCCTTTGACGGAATTTCCGCCTTTTCCCCTCCGCTCTCTCAGCACGACACCTATACACGGTTGGATACTCTCTCGAACCGTGTTGTGCAACGTGGACTGAGTTGTTCGGTGCCGATTCCCGTCCCTGGCTTGATCCAAACGACAGAGGGCCCATCAAGCGTGCCGTCCGCAATGACGCGTCGGATGGCCGCATTGATATGATCGAGTGTGTGAAATCGCTCGGATTGTTTCCGAAATCGGCGCGCGCACTGGGCGGTAAATTGGTCAAATCTGTTTGATTTCTGATGATCCGGAGTGGCTATGATTGGTTTCTGGGAACGAGTGGTTTTCGCGGTTCGCTGTTCTCTTTCGATCCTGTTTCGCGCGGCCATTCCCGACGATGTTGCGCAGAGGCTGCTCAAGCCTGCCGCTCCGGTTCAACAGGCGCCGGTCGCCGGTGCGCCTGCAGTTTCCCGTCTCAAGGAAGCTGAACGGCCAGCCTCGGATACGTTCGATCGCGCGGTGCAAATGCTGGCGTTGCTGCAACGCGATGGGCGGCTGATCGATTTTCTGGCAGAGGACATCTCCTCCTATCCCGACGCGCAACTGGGAGCCGCGGTCCGCACCATCCACGAAACGTGCCGGCATGTACTCGACCATTATCTGGAGCTGGAGCCGATTCTGAACTCCGAAGAGGATCAACCAGTCACGGTGGAAGCGGGCTTCGATCCGGCAACCATCAAGCTGATCGGCAACGTGGCAGGAGAGCCGCCGGTTCGCGGCCTGTTGCGGCACAAGGGGTGGCGGGTGAAGGAAGTGAATTTGCCACCGCTGCCGCAAGCCGCAGGACGCAGGGTGATCGCGCCTGCGGAGGTCGAGCTTCCCTGAACTTATCGAACAGGTCTGCGCATAAACGAGTGGTTTGAAAAGGAGACATCCTTTGTCCGCCAAATACATCGTCGGCATCGATCTGGGGACTACCAATTCGGCGCTGGCGCGCTGCGAGGTCACCGCTTCCGATGAGGAAAGCCGCATCGAGCTTTGCAGCATTCCGCAGTTGATCAATCCGAACGAAGTGGCGGAACGCACGTTGCTGCCTTCGTTTCTTTACATTCCGGGCGAATTGGATTTTCCGAAGGGCAGTATCTCATTGCCATGGGAAGCTGAACCTAAATTCGTGGCGGGCGAACTGGCGCGCAAACGGGGCGCCGAGAGTCCCAATCGCCTGGTGGCTTCCGCCAAGTCCTGGCTCTCTTATTCGGGGGTGAACCGAACTTCGGCGATCCTGCCGTGGCAGGCGCCCGCGGAGGTTGCAAAGCTTTCGCCGGTCGAGGCGTCATCGCAGTTCCTGCGCCACTTGGGCAAGGCGTGGGAAGGCGGCGCGACGGGAAGCCAGGGAGAAACTCCTCTTGTGGAACAGGACATCCTGCTGACGGTGCCCGCTTCGTTTGATGAGGAGGCGCGGGAATTAACTCGGCGTGCAGCCGAGCAGGCCGGTTATCAGCATGTGACGCTGCTGGAAGAGCCCCAGGCAGCCTTCTATGCGTGGCTGGAGAGCCAGGGCGACGGTTGGCGCCGTCGTATCCACGTTGGCGACCTGGTGCTGGTATGCGACATCGGCGGAGGCACCACCGATTTCAGCCTGATCATGGTTTCGGAAGAGAACGGCGAACTCACGCTGAAACGTGTCGCGGTCGGCGATCACATCCTGCTCGGTGGCGACAACATGGACCTGGCGCTGGCGCGCCTTTTGCAGCAGCGCCTCGAGGCCTCCGGTTATCGCATCGATACCTGGCAGTTGCATGGCCTGTGGCTTCAATGCCGTTTCGCCAAGGAACAACTCTTCCAGTCGCCGAAAACCAAGACTCGCCCCATTACATTGCTGGGCAAGGGGACGAAGCTTGTGGGCGGCACCATCAAGACAGAGTTGGCGCGCGAAGACCTGGATCAGGTTCTGATCGAGGGATTCTTTCCCAGAGCCGGCAGCAGCGATCTACCGGCGCGGCAGCGGCGAGTTGGTTTCCAGGAACTGGGATTGCCGTACGCGGCCGATCCTGCCGTCACCAGGCATCTGGCACGGTTTCTGTCGGAGCAGGTTCGTAATAGCCCCGAGTCGGCGGGTATTCGCCGCGGCCGCAGCGGACTGGCGTGTCCCACGCACGTGCTGTTCAACGGCGGGGTGATGAAAGCGGACGTGCTGCGCGAGCGCGTGGTCGAAGTGTTGAACGGCTGGCTCGAACAAGAAGGATTCGACGCCCTCGGAGCCGAGCAAATCCTGGACGCACCGGACCTGGAGCACGCTGTCGCGCGCGGTGCCGCCTACTACGGGAAGGCTCGTCGCGGTCACGGAGTTCGCATTCGAAGTGGCGCCTCCCGCACTTACTACATTGGAATAGAAAGCGCCATGCCGGCAGTGCCCGGTCTGGAAGCGCCGCTCAAGGCGCTATGTGTCGTTCCCTTTGGCATGGAAGAGGGCACTGAGGCTTCAATTCCAGACCGCGAGTTTGGCCTCGTCGTCGGCGAACCGGCCGAGTTTCGCTTCCTGAGTTCCACGATCCGCAAGCAGGACTCTGCCGGCAATCTGCTGGAAGATTGGGGCGCCGATCTGGAGGAACTCAGCCCCTTGGAGGTCACGCTTAAGCTGGATGGCCGGCAGGGAGCGGTCGTGCCGGTGCGGATCGAGACCCGCGTCACCGAACTCGGCACCCTCGAGGTGTGGTGCGTGTCCCGCGATGGAACGAATCGCTGGAAGCTCGAGCTGAACATTCGCGAAAAAACCGGGAGGTGAATTCGCCGGTGTCTTCTCGTTACCTGGTCGGCATCGATCTGGGCACGACAAACTCGGTCGTGGCGTATATAGATACTGAGAATGCCGCGGATGGAAGCTCGCCGATTCGTGTATTCCGGGTGCCGCAGCTGGTGGCGCATGGGGAAGTCCGCACGTTGCCGACACTGCCGTCTTTTCTCTACTTCCCCACGCAGGACGAGTTATCCGCCGGAGCCGTAAGCGCCACATGGGATGAGGATCCGCCCATGGTGACGGGTGTGCACGCGCGCGAACAGGGAGCGCTTGTACCGAGCCGGCAGGTGTCCTCTGCCAAGTCCTGGCTTTCTCATACCGGCGTTGACCGGCGCGCCAAGATCCTTCCGGCTCAGGCTGATGCGCCGCAGCCAATGATCTCTCCGGTCGAGGCGTCTGCACGCTACCTCATGCATCTGCGCGACGCGTGGAACGGGGCAATGGGGAAGGATGCCGAAGCGCGTTTTGAGCATCAGGACATCGTCCTCACGGTGCCGGCTTCGTTTCATGAGGATGCGCGGGAGCTGACGGTCGAAGCTGCACGCATCGCCGGGCTCGAAAGACTCACTCTGCTCGAAGAACCGCTGGCGGCATTTTACGCATGGATCGCGGCGCATCGACAAAGGTGGCCGGACGACCAATCCTTACCCCCTCACCAGTCGCCGCAAGGAGCCACTGAGGACCTGAATGATGGCGATCTGATTCTGATATGCGACATCGGCGGCGGGACAAGCGACTTCAGCCTGGTACGGGCACGGCGAGTAAACGGCGAGTTGGAGCTTGAACGAACCGCGGTGGGTGAGCACCTTTTGCTCGGCGGTGACAATCTCGATTCTGCCTTGGCACACCACGTTGAAGACAAGCTGAACGATATTAAGCTCACACTACGACAGCGCCATGCCTTGCGTCGAGTTTGCTGCGCCGCGAAGGAGCAATTGCTGAGCGATTCGCACCCGGAGCGCGTGCCGATCACGATATTGGGCAGCGGTCGCGCCGTCATTGGACAGTCGCTGAGCGTTGACCTGACGCGCGACGAAGTGGTGAAGATCCTCAGAGATGGATTCCTGCCCATGACTACCCCCGATGACCTTCCGGCTCGGGGCCGCATCACAGGGTTGCGGGAGCTTGGCCTGCCCTATGCCAGCGATCCCGCGATCACCAAACACCTCGCGGCATTTCTTGCGCAGGCGGCCGTGGCCATGAATCCTCCTTTGGCGAACCAACGCATGGTCCAACCCAGTGCGGTGCTTTTCAATGGCGGATTTTTTGCGCCGGAACTCACTCGCCAAAGAATCATCGAAGCCATCTCTGCATGGTTCGGCGGAGTTCAATCGGGTTGGCGGCCCAAGGTTCTCGACAACGACTCCGTTGAGAGTTCCGTGGCCCGAGGCGCTGCTTACTACGGACAGGTGCGGCGCGGCATCGGCTTGCGGGTTGGGGCGGGCAGCGCGCGCACTTACTATATTGGCTTGCGCTCCGACGACAGACTGCAGGGAATCTGCGTTTTGCCTGCCGGAGTCAACGAGGGCACCACGCTTCCCCTGCTGGACCGCGAGTTTTCCATTCTGGCTAACCGGCAGGTGTCGTTCACGTTGTTCAGTTCGCGGACGCGGCACGACGCGCATGGCGAAGTCGTCGCTCTCGACGAAGCCGATGTAGATCATCACCCGCCCCTGGTGACGCTGCTGCGTTATGGAAGGAGAATGCGCGAACGGCGTCTGAACGTACGCCTCAGAGCCAGCTTCACCGAGGTTGGCACCCTGGAACTGTGGTTTGAATCCCAGGACACTCCGCATCGATGGAGATTGCAGTTTGAACTTCGCGGCGAAGCGGAGCAGGCGCAACAACAAAAGACGGCGAAATCACCGTCTGTGAAGCCGCTTTCCGCTCGCGAGACGAATTTCGATACCACCATCGACTCTGCCGTGAGCTTGATCCGCAATGCATTCGGCAATCCCGGCAAGATGGACGCCTCTCTACCCGAAACGCTGGTCAGCCAGTTGGAGGCGACCCTCGGCGCGAAGAGAGATTCCTGGCCGTTATCGGCGATTCGCCCCATGACTGACGTGCTCATCGAGGTTGCTGCGGGGCGCAAACAGTCTGCGCGCCACGAATTGCGCTGGCTCAATCTTAGCGGCTTTTGTTTGCGGCCTGGACTTGGTGGACCGGGTGATGACGCGCGTATTAGAGATTTGCTGGCGATCGTTTCGAATGCGCTGGCATTTGAAGACGAACTTCAATGCCAGGTGCAATTGCTGGTGTTATTGCGTCGCATCGCCGGAGGCATCCCCGCCAGCGCACAACAGGCGCTCTTTCAAAAGCAGATGAGTCCGGCCGGTCGCAAGAAAGGCGGCCGCATGAACCGCCAGCTCGAACACGAGGAGTGGCGCCTGCTGGCCAGTCTCGAGCACCTGCTGGCCACCACTCGGGCGTCGCTCGGAGAGAAGCTGTTGGAAAAAATCAAAAGGGACCCGGGCGATGCCATTTATCTGTGGTCGCTCGGCAGGCTCGGTGCGCGTATTCCACTTTACGGTCCGCTGCACTCTGTCGTGGCGGCGGAAACAGCCGGAACCTGGTTGAAAGTCCTGTTGGACTTGCCGTTGTTCACTGCGGCGACGCAATCG
>Ga0335069_10015474_pt1 | contig 10663 bp, 8 predicted proteins | sample Lox_Sample_11_FD_206714 | JGI IMG/M metagenome (GOLD analysis project Ga0335069, IMG submission 206714) | Soil microbial communities from Loxahatchee National Wildlife Refuge, Florida, United States - Lox_Sample_1.1 | ecosystem: Environmental > Terrestrial > Soil > Wetlands | place: USA: Florida... | reverse complement strand
CCGTTCGAAATCCTGGATCGATGGGTGAAGGACGAACCCGCATCCGACCAAGCGGCGGAGAGTCGATAGGTCCACAGCCTCGGGACCGACGCCCGAAAGGCAAAGAGGGTAGCGGACCCGCTCGCCGCCCGCCCACTACCCGAGGGCGAGCGGTTCCCGCACCAGGTGCGCATCAGTTGCCGGCCAGGCTCACGCGCTGGTGCAATTCCACCCGCTCGCGCAAGCACGCTTCACGCTCCGAAGCAGCGTCGCGCCCCGCGCAGGCGCGCTCGGCCGCAACCAGGCGTTCGAAGGGCAAGCCGCCGAGCAGGACGAGCTCGGTCACGCCGGCGAAGATGCCGACGGTGATGATGACGGCGAGCACCGCGGCCACGAAATGCGTGGCGAGGCTCGGTGGGGATGCGTCCGGATTCCTGTTCATCGATCGTCTCCTCGGGTTCCGCGGGAGTGCTTTCCGCGTCGATCCGTACGTTGCGCCTCGCCCGCCCCTTCAGTCCTTAAGGAGCCGCTGAAACGTTCTTAAAGGCGCGGGCGAGCCGCCCCACGGTGCCGGTGCCGGCGCTAGACTTCGTGCGAACGACGAAGGGAGCCATGGACACTCGAGCCGTAACGGAGGAGAGCAGCGCGACGCCGGCGCGACGCTTCGGCCGCTTCGAGCTGCGCCCGGGAGAGCGGGCGCTCCTTGCCGATGGCGCACCGGTTGCGCTCGGCGCGCGCGCATTCGACGTGCTCGTGGCGCTGACCGAGCGTCCCGGCTCGCTCGTAACGAAAGACGACCTGCTCGCCACCGTCTGGCGCGGTGTCGTGGTCGAGGAGAACAACCTGCAGGTGCAGGTATCGACACTGCGCAAGATCCTCGGCCAGAGCGCGCTCGCGACGATCCCCGGGCGCGGCTACCGATTCAATCTGTCCGTCGCCGTCGCGGATGCGGCCACTCCCGAACCGGCCGCCGCCCGGCAGGACGCAGCGTCGTCCGCGTCCATTGACGCGAGCGCAGCACACCCGCGTGGCAACCTGCCTGCGCGCACGCCTCGCCTCTACGGGCGCGCCGAAGACATCGATGCGATCGTCGAGCTGCTGAGCCAGCATCCCGTCGTCACCATCACGGGCCCCGGCGGCATCGGCAAGACGCAGGTCGCGCACGCCGCGGCGTCGCGCCTCGCCAGCGAGCGCGCGGCCGACTATCCCGACGGCGTCTGGTGGGTCGAGCTCGCCGCGCTCACCGACGGCGCGCTCGTTCCCACGGCCGCTGCGCAAACGATGGGGGTCCGGCTCCCGGGCGACCGTCCCACGGCGCTCGTGCTCCGATCGCAGCTCGCGACGCAGCGTGCGCTGCTGGTCCTCGACAACTGCGAGCACCTTGCCGACGCAGTGGCGGCGTTCGTCGACATCGTGACGGCCGACGCATCGCGCGTTGCGATCCTAGTCACGAGCCAGGAGACGCTGCGAGCCGCCGACGAGCACGTCTATCGTCTCGGCCCGCTGGCCGTGCCCGGCGCAGCGGACACCGAGGCGGCATCGCGCTACGGCGCGCTGCAGCTCTTCGAAGCGCGCGCGCAGGCCGTCGATCCGCGCTTCACGCTGAACGCTTCGAATCTGCCGGCGGCGATCGAGATCTGCAGGCGCCTCGACGGGATTCCGCTCGCGATCGAGCTTGCCGCCGCGCGGCTGCCGCTTCTCGGCGCCGAGGGACTGCGCGCACGCCTCGACGAGCGCTTCAACCTGCTTACCGCCGGGTCGCGAGTCGTGTTGCGCCGCCATCAGACGCTGCGCGCGACACTCGAATGGAGCCATTCGCTGCTCACTGCCGACGAGCGCACCGTCTTCCGGCGCCTCGCGGTGTTCGCCGGCGGCTTCACGCTCGAGGCCGCGCAGCACGTCGCGAGCGACGAGCGCATCGACCGCTGGATCGCACTCGATCATCTGGGCGCGCTCGTCGACAAGTCGCTGGTCCTCGCCGAAGGCGATCCGATTCCGCGCTACCGGATGCTCGAGACGACGCGCGCGTACGGCCTCGAGCGGCTTGCCGAATCGGGCGAAACGCAGCAGGCGCTCTTGCGCCATGCGCAGGCGCTGCTCGCGATCCTCGAGGCTTTCGACAGGGACGAATGGCAGTGGCGTGCCCGCGGTGACCGGGTGCCGGCGGCGCGAGCCGAGCTCGACAACCTGCGTGCGGCGCTCGATTGGGCGGGATCGACGGCCGAGAGCCAAGCGGTCGCGATCGAGCTCGCGGGTGTGTCGTATTGCGTCTGGTGGTCGTCGTACGACATGGCCGAAGGCCTCGCGCGCTGCCTCGAGCTCCGCGATTTCGTCGACGATGCCGTGCCCATGCCGGTCGCCGCACGCTTCTGGGACGCGACCGGAAAGCTCGCGCTGTATTCGTTCAGGCGCGAAGGTTACGACGCGGCGGTGCGCGCCGCGCGGCTGCATCGCGAACTCGGCAACGACCAGCGCTGCTTCGACGCGCTGATCTTCGCCACGGTGCAGGGAGCGCGCTTCGCGACCGTCGCCGAGATGGAAGGCTGGATCGCCGAGGCGGCGCAGCTCGAGCGTCCGGAGTGGCCCGCACGCCAGCGGGCAAGCCTCCAGTTCGCCCGCTGCTGGTGGTTCGCGCGCCAAGGCCGCCTCGAAGACGCGCTCGCCGCCGCGCAGCGCCAGTTCGCGATCTGTCGCGACGGCGACGCCGAGGTGGCGGCGCAGTTCTCCGTCTCCAACATAACGATCATGGAATTGCTGCTGGGGCGCTGGGAGGATGCGCTCGCCCACGCGCGCGCGGCGATCGAGCGGCTGCATGCGCTCGGTGCCGATGCCGGCGCCGGTCACCTCTATCAGAACGAGATGATCGCGCACATGATGCTGGGGCGCCTCGACGAGGCGTGGGTGGCGGCCCGGAGCGCCTATCCGCGTCTGCTGGGCGAGGGCGACGAATACCGGATGCTGCTCTCGCTCGCGCTGCTCAACGCGCGCGAAGGACGGCTCGACGTCGCGACGCGCATCGTCGGCTTCGACAGCGCGCTCGGCGAACGGATCGGCGACGCCGTGAATATCTTCGGAGCGATGTATCGCAACGAGCTCGATCCGCTGCTCGCGCGCCTCTCCCCGGACGAGCGTGCACAGCTCGCAGCCGAGGGCGCGGCGCTCAGCGACGAGGACGTGTTCAGGCTCGCGTACGGCGACGAGCTCTAGCAGCCGACGAGATGTCGGGTACGACAGGCAGCGCATGGCGTAAGCCGAAGGGCGCCCGGTTTTCGTGAAGCCCGGAGGCTTACGCCATGCGCGGGCCCTACGGACCCGCGCGGCAACCCGTCGCCTCGAACCCTCGTTCAGCGCGGATAGATCGCGCCGAGCACCCGCAGTCCCCGCGCTCCGGTGACCTCGGGCAGATTCCCGGGACGATGCGCGAGCGCCTCGCGCGCGAGCCAGGCGAACGCGAGCGCTTCGACGTGCTCGACGGCAACCCCCAGTGCCGCTGTCGTGCGGACAGCACGTGGCGCGAGCTCGCGCCCCAGCGCTTCCATCAGGGCGGCGTTCTTCGCACCGCCGCCGCAGACGAGCATCTCGGTCGCCTGCACGCAATGCGTGCGGATCGCGTCGGCGATCGCCCGCGCCGTCAATGCAACGAGCGTCGCCTGTACGTCGGCAGGCGCGATCGCGCGTCCGCCGAGCCTCGCATCCAGCCACCCGGCGTTGAAAAGGTCGCGACCGGTGCTCTTCGGCGGATTGCGCGCGAAATAGGGTTCGGCGAGGAGAGCCGCGAGCAGCGCCTCGTCGATCCTCCCCGATCGCGACCACGCGCCGTCGCGATCAAACGACGCCTTTCGGTGCCGCTCGTGCCACAGATCGAGGAGCGCGTTGCCGGGGCCCGTGTCGAAGCCGCGAACCGGCCCCTGCGGCGGAAGATCGGTGACGTTGGCGATGCCGCCAAGGTTGACCACGACGCGGTGCGCGCGGCTCCTGAACAGCGCCGCATGGAACGCAGGGACCAACGGCGCGCCTTGGCCGCCCGCCGCCACGTCGCGACTGCGGAAATCGGCGACGACGGTCACTCCGGCTCGCTCGGCAACCCGCGCGGGATTGTTGAGCTGCAGCGTCCAGCCCTCGTCCGGGCGATGCCTGACGGTCTGACCGTGAACGCCGGCGGCAATCACGTCGTCGGCGTCAAGGCCGGCTTCGGCCAGCGCGGCGAGGATCCCCGTCGCATAGACGTCGGCGAGCGCGCAGGCGGCGCGTGCGGAGCGCGCAAGCTCGTCGCTCGTGGCGCGCTGGAGCGCGAGGAGCTCGGTGCGCAGCTCCGGCGCGAAGGGAATGTGGGCGGCTACGAGCACGCGGCACGTGCCGCCAGCCGTCGGCGCGAAATCCGCGATCACCGCATCCACGCCGTCGAGGCTCGTCCCCGACATCACGCCCGCAACGATTTGGCGCATCGGGCGCCCGCGCGGCAGACCTACTCGCCGCCGGCGACGAGCGTTCCTGCGATCTCCCGCGCCAGCGTGAGCTGCGCCGCGGCCGGAACGATGGTCTCGGCGAACGCGGCCTTCTGCGTCGAGGGCAGCGGGTCGCCGTTCGGCAGCGCGACGGTGAGCGGATTGCGCTGCTCGCCGTTCACGCGGAATTCGTAGTGCAGGTGCGGCCCCGTCGCCCATCCGGTCATCCCGACGTAGCCGATGACGTCGCCCTGCATCACCCGCGCGCCCTTCTTCACCTGCGGCGCAAAGCGCGACAGATGCGCGTAGAGCGTCGAGAACGCGCCGCGATGCTGGAGCTCGATCACGTTCCCGTATCCGTTCTGGGTGCCGGCGAAGACGACCCGGGCATCGGCCGTCGCGCGTACCGGCGTGCCGGTCGGCGCGGCATAGTCGACGCCCTTATGCGCCCGCCACGTGAGCAGGATCGGATTAAAGCGCGCGACCGTGAACCCGGAGGTAACGCGCGAGAGCTCCATCGGCGTGCGCAGGAAGGCCTTCTTGAGCGGCGCGCCGTCCTCGGCGTAGTAATTCTCGGTGCCGTCGTCCGATCGCCAGAGGAACGCGCGCAAGGTCCTGCCGCGATTCTCGAATTCGGCAGCGATGATGCGCCCGGGACTGACGGCCTCGCCGTCGACATAGCGCATTTCGTACACGACGGTGAAGCGGTCGCCGCGGCGCAGATCCTGGAGGAAGTCGATGTCGCCCCCGAAGACATCGGCGAGCTGCATCGTCACGAGGTCCGGAAGCGCGACCGAGTCCGCCGCGGCGAACAGCGACGACGTGATCTCGGCCGTTGCCATCTTCCACCGGATCTCTGTCGGTGCCGGCCCGGTCGTGGCAACGAGGCGCTCACCGTCGCGCGAGACCGCAAGCCGGTCGCCCTCGGCAGTGACGACGTGCAGCGAAATCAGTCGCCCGTCGGCATCGGTCTCGACGTTCAAGCCCTTGCCGGGCCGCAGCCGGTAGAGCGTCTTCGCGGCCGCGTTGGTCCGCAGGAACTCGAGCGCCATGGCGTCCTCGACGCCGAGCCGCGCGAGCGCGCTGCCGATCGTGTCGCCACGGCGAATCCGGTCGTAGTGCCAGTATCCGCCTGTCGGATTGCCTTCGACGACGGCCACCGACGGCAGTGGAAGTTCGAGGCGGACGGCCTGGGTGGGCACCGTCTCGAGGGTCGTTCCCGGGACCAGGCCGAAGGCGGCCACGCCCGACAGTCCGAACAAGAGCGCGATGGCGACCCAGTAGCCGAGCGCAGAAGAGCCCACGCTGCGGGCAGCGGCGCTCGCTTCCCTCTGCGCTAGAATCTCGTGGTCGGGCGCGCTCATCGTCTCGGGGATCGCGGGCAGGATTGGATTGGTATCCGAGGGTGGTTTTCGCCCGGCGGGCTTGGCATTGTACCAAGTCCTGCGGGAAGCAAGCAGGTATCCTACAAGCGGCCGAGCGACGCCCGTTTTCGCGCCTTTTCGACCGTTATCGACTCCGCGAAGGCCCTTCGCCCGGCCTAACCCACCCCCAGGAGCTTGAAGGGCGCATGGCCCCCGATATCGAACACCAGCTTGCGGTCTTCCAGCGAGGCTCGGACGAGTTGTTGATCGCCTCCGAGCTCGTCCAGAAGCTCGGCCGGGGCAAGCCTCTCCGGGTGAAGGAGGGGTTCGACCCGACGCGCCCGGACCTCCACCTCGGCCACACGGTCCAGTTCAACAAGCTTCGCCAGCTCCAGGACCTCGGCCATCACGTCATTTTCGTGATCGGCGACTTCACGGGGATGATCGGCGACCCGACGGGGCGCAACCTCACGCGCCCGCCGCTCTCGCGCGAGGAACTCGAGGCCAACGCGAAGACGTACACCGACCAGGCGTTCCTGATCCTCGACCGCGAGCGGACCGAGATCGCCTTCAACTCGGCATGGCTATCGCCGCTCGGCGCCGACGGGATGATCAAGCTCGCGGCGAAGTACACGGTCGCGCGGATGCTCGAGCGCGACGATTTCGCGAAACGCTACCAGAAGGGACTGCCGATCGCGATCCACGAGTTCCTCTACCCGCTCGCACAAGGCTACGACTCCGTCGCGCTTCAGGCCGACATCGAGCTCGGCGGCACCGACCAGAAGTTCAACCTGCTCGTCGGCCGCGAGCTGCAGCGCCACTACGGCCAGGAGCCGCAGTGCATCCTGACGCTGCCGCTGCTCGAGGGGCTCGACGGCGTCAACAAGATGTCGAAGTCGCTCGACAACTACGTCGGCATCACCGAGCCGCCGAACGAGATGTTCGGCAAGCTGATGTCGATTTCCGACGAGCTGATGTGGCGCTACTACGAGCTGCTGTCGTTTCGCCCGGAGAGCGACATTGCAAAGCTCCGCCGCGAGTGTCTCGACGGCCGCAACCCGCGCGACGCGAAAGTCGCGCTCGCGCTGGAGATCGTTGCGCGCTTCCATGGAGGCGCTGCCGCCGATCGCGCGCTCGCGGAGTTCGAGGCGAGGTTCCGCCAGGGCGTGCTGCCGGAGGACATGCCGGAGGTGACGCTCGCGACGAGCGGAGCGGGCCTCCAGATCGCACAGCTCGCCAAGCGCGCTGGACTCGTCGAATCGACGTCCGAGGCGCTGCGCCTCATCGCCCAGCGCGGCCTGAAGGTCGACGGTGACGTCGTGTCGGACAAGGCGATCGCGATTCCCGCCGGCCGCACGGTCGTCGTGCAGGCCGGCAAGCGGAGGTTCGCGCGCGTAACGCTGACCTGAGCGGACTCGAGTCGGTCCTCGGCGAGGCGCCTGTGCCGCCGCGGTCCGGACTACGCCATACCGGGGTTTCCCGCCATGCCGTCGACTTTCGGCAGGTTCAGCGTAAGCGGGGCGATCGTTTTCCTGGCTTTGAGGTAGCGTGCGATCACGTCCCAGATTGGCTCTCCGCCGGCCGCTTTCGCCTCCTCCGACACCGGCGCCCAGCCGGCAACCCTGTACGTCTTGCCCGGCTCGATCGGCTTGCCGCGCAAGCTCATCGCGGAAATGCGCCGTCCCATCGCGGCATTCGGCGCGATCGCGTACGAGAGTCCGCCGACCCGGACCATGTCGCCGCCCTGCTGGTAGTACGGATCCGGGTTGAAGAGATTGTCGGCGACGTCTTCGAGAATCGTCTTGATCGTCTCGCCGGTGAGCTCGTTGACCGTCGTGTACGGATAGGTGATCGCCGTCTGGTCCATCAGGTGCTCGAAGGTGATCGCCTGCCCCGGAAGCAGCGTCGTCCCCCAGCGGAAGCCGGGCGAGAGCGCGATCTCCGCGTTCTTCTCGGCCATCAGGCCGTCGAGGATCAACTGATCGGCGGTGCCGTTGAAATTGCCGCGGCGGTAGAGCAGCCCTTCGGTGACCGCGAGCTTTTCGTCGAGCTTTGCCGCAAACGGCGCGCGATGGCGCGCGATCAGCGCAGCCATGTGCTCGTCGGCCGGGAGCAGCGCGCTGTAGACCGGCAGCAGGCGATATCGGTAATCGACGACGCGGCCGCCCTTGACGTCGAGATCGAGCACCGCGAGAAACTTGCCGTTGCTGCCGGCGTTGGTGACGAGCGTCTTGCCGCCGGCGTTGGCGACAATCGTCGGCTGCGGCACGCCATCATGCGTATGCCCGCCGAGGATCGCGTCGATCCCGCGCACGCGGGTGGCGAGCTTCAGATCGACGTCCATCCCGTTGTGCGAGAGCAGCACGACCGCCTGCGCGCCCTTGCTCCGAGCTTCGTCGACGATCCTTTGCAACGCCTCGTCCTGAATCCCGAACGTCCAGTCCGCGACGAAATAGCGTGGATTGGCGATCGGCGTGTACGGGAACGCCTGGCCGATGATTGCCACCGGAACGCCGTTGACCGTCCTGATCACATACGGCGTGAATACCGGATCGCCGAAGTCCGCGGTCTTCACGTTCTGCGCCAAGAAATCGATGCGCCCGGCGAAATCCTTGTCGACGACCTCCTTCACGCGATCGGCGCCGAAGGTGAACTCCCAGTGCGCGGTCATCACGTCGACGCCCAGCGCCTGCTGTGCGTCGATCATGTCCTGGCCCTTCGTCCAGAGCGCCGTCGCGGATCCCTGCCACGTGTCGCCGCCGTCGAGCAGAAGCGCGCCGGGTCGCGCCGCGCGGAGCCTTTTCACGAGCGTCGCGAGATGCGCGAAGCCGCCGAGCTCGCCGTAGGCGCGCGCCGCCGCGACGAAGTCGAGATAGGTGAAGGCGTGCGCCTCGCGGGTCCCGGCGCGGATTCCGAAATGCTTCAGCAGCGCTTCTCCGACGAGATGCGGCGGATGGCCAGCCGCGGAGCCCACGCCGAGATTGACGTTCGGCTCGCGGAAGCGAATCGGGTTCAACTGCGCGTGGCAGTCGGTGAAGTGCAGCAGGCTTACGTTGCCGAAGCGCTCGATGGCGTCGTAGAACGCGCCTCCCGCGGAGAGATCGAGCGCCGCTTTCGCGCCGACCGGCAGACCCGCGGCCGCTGCCGCGGCGATCGCGTGGAGGAATTCGCGACGATTCACCGCGGGGCCGTGGAATCCGTGCTGCGAGCCCGATCGACCAAACCGTCTCTTTCGCGCTACCTGTTGACCGGCGACGCCGGGTCCATCAGGAGCGCGACGACGTCCGCGATCTGCTTCTCGGTCAGGATCCCCTTGTGGCCGAAGCGCGGCATGTTCGTGCACGCGGCGTACGCCTCGGCGTTGTAGATCTTGCCGTACGTGTACTTGCGCATCTCGTCGGTATACCCGCGCTGCTTTCCGAACTGATAGAGGCTGGGACCGATCGTGCCGAACGCGAGCTCCTCCGGCGCGAGCTGATGGCATGCGTAACAGTTGGCGCCAACGGGGCCTTTCGGGTCGTCCGAATACTGCATCCCGCGCCCTTCCTGTGCGATCTTTTCGCCGTTCTTCCAGTCGCCGACCAGCTTGCCGTCGGCAGGCCACTCGATCGTCGCGAGGTTCGCCTTTTCGATACGCTCGGCGACGTCCTTCGGCACCTGCTTGCCCGAGTACTCGCTGCAAATCCTCTGCGTCTCGTCCTGGTCGAGGCGGTCGAGCTTCGCCTGTCCTTGCTCGCGAAACGACGACTTCATCATTGCGGCGGCTTTCGCGCTCGTCTCGGCGTCGCTCGGTGCCGTGGCGCAGCCGAAGAGGATCGCCGGCGCGGCGCCCGCCGCGGCGAGGATCGATATCAGGGTCGCTCGGCGCATCGTCTCCCTCCGTCTAGCGCTTGATCGCCGGCGCGTCGAAGGGCGCGCCGTTCGCGTTGCGGGCGAGAAACGTCGTGAGCGCAACGGACGCCTCCGACGCGAATATCAGCTCGGGGAAGCGCTGCTGGCGGAAGCAGTCGTTCAGCCGCCACTGGAACGTGCGCAGCTCGCCCTGCGACACCCGATAAGCAGGCCAGGTCGTGTACGCCTTTTGCGCGCCTTCCTTCGTCGTGAGGTTCGGCAGGTCCTGCAGGCGGATGCGCTTGCCGTCTTCGCCGTGACAGGTCGCGCACGCGAAGTCGTGCGTGCCGCCGCGAAAGTAGAAGATCTTCTCGCCGATCCGGTAGGCTTCCTGCTCCTTCGGATGGTCGAGCGGGACGTTCATCTTGATGCCCCGCGACTGCGACGTCACGTACGCGACATAGGCTTCCATGTCGGACTTGCGGTCCGGGCTGCCGAAGACCCCGCGCTTCGCGTCGGCTTCGCCGATCCCCTGGAGCGTGCCCATGCACCACACGATCCGCGATTCGAGATCCATCACCCGGTCGGCATCCGCGAAGTAGCGCGGAAGCTGCGCATACGCGCCCTTGACCACGCCCGCGCCGAGGCCGAGGTCGCACGCCTCGAGCGACGCGCTCTTGGGCCCGTGCTTCTGCTTCCAGAGGTCTTCGCCGCGCGCTTCCCAGAGCTCGGCGGGATTTCCGTCCTGCAGCGCTGCGCGGTACTTCGCGATCTCGTCGACGGCGCTGCCCTGGCCGAAAGCCGCACCCGCGGCGAGTGACAGCATGCGTAGCGCGGCCTGCGCGGCGCGCCGTTGATCGAATCGCATGGATCCTCCTAAATAGCTCGGGTGCGGCGACCGTCGCGAGCTCGCGCGCGGCACCGTTCCACCAGCGGGCCGAGGTGCCGTGCGTCGCGCGCCTCGCTATGCAATGACCGCTTCGTCGGTGCGCTTCTCGCCCCTGTTGTCGATCCATGTGATCTGGACCTTGTCACCCTTCGCGC
>Ga0335069_10015473_pt1 | contig 10663 bp, 8 predicted proteins | sample Lox_Sample_11_FD_206714 | JGI IMG/M metagenome (GOLD analysis project Ga0335069, IMG submission 206714) | Soil microbial communities from Loxahatchee National Wildlife Refuge, Florida, United States - Lox_Sample_1.1 | ecosystem: Environmental > Terrestrial > Soil > Wetlands | place: USA: Florida... | reverse complement strand
CGCGGTGCTGCGCGGCGACCGCGCGCGGCTGCTCGACTTCGACTCGAGCGAGCACCCGGTCGCGCTGCAGCTCGGCGGCGCGGACCCGGCGACGCTCGCGATGGCGGCGCGGATCGGCGCCGAGTGGGGCTACGACGAGATCAATCTCAACGTCGGCTGCCCGAGCGAGCGCGTGCAGGCCGCGACCTTCGGCGCCTGCCTGATGGCGCGCCCGGCGCTGGTCGCCGACTGCATCGCCGCGATGCGCGCGGCGGTCGCCGTGCCGGTCACGGTCAAGTGCCGCATCGGCATCGACGACGAGGAGCGCTTCGAGTTCCTGCTCGGCTTCGTCGACGCGGTCGCGGCGACCGGCTGCGAGACCTTCATCGTCCACGCCCGCAAGGCGATCCTCGCGGGCCTGAGCCCGAAGCAGAACCGCGAGATCCCGCCGCTGCGCTACGAGACCGTCTGGCGCCTCAAGGCCGAGCGGCCGGCGCTCACCGTGATCGTCAACGGCGGCATCCGCACGCCCGAGGCCGCCGCCGCCCACTGGGCCCGGGTGGACGGCGTCATGATCGGGCGCGAGGCGTACCACAACCCGTATTTCCTCGCGGAGCTCGACCGCCTGGCGTGGCCCGCGGGGGCGACGCCGCTGCCGGCGCCGGCCGAGGTCGTCGCGGCGCTCGAGCCCTATGTGGCCGGGCGGCTCGCGCGCGGCGAGCGGCTGCACGCGATCGCGCGCCACGTGCTGGGCCTCTATGCCCACCGGCCGGGCGCGCGGGCCTTCCGGCGGGTGATCTCCGAGCTCGGGCCGCGCCGGGACGCGGATTTCGCCGTGCTCGCGGCCGCCGTCCGGGCCGCGGAGGGCGCGGCACCCCTGGCGCGCAGCGCCTGAGCCGGGCGCCCCGCCGGCGCCGGCGGCCGGGCTTTATGACAAGTCGTATATAATCCAGCGCAGCTATGAATAAGGACATCGAGCTCGCGATCCTGTTTGCCGACGTGGTCGGCTCGACGCAGCTCTATGAGACGCTCGGGGATGCCAAGGCCCGCGAGATGGTCGGCATCTGCATCGAGATCATGAAGGGCGCCACCGAGCGCCACGGCGGCACCGTCATCAAGACGATGGGCGACGAGGTGATGGCGACCTTCGCCAGCGCCGACGAGGCGGTGAACGCCGCGAGCCAGATGCAGCGCGAGATCACGCTCAGTCCGGCGCTGCAGGCCGGCGGCACGCACGTCGCGATCCGCATCGGCTGCCATTTCGGGCCGGTGGTGCTCGAGAGCCGCGACGTGTTCGGCGCTGCCGTGCACACCGCCAACCGCATGACCAGCCAGTCCAAGGCCGGCCAGATCATGACCACGGTGACGATGGTCGAGAAGCTCTCGCCGGAATGGCGCAACGCCATCCGCCAGATCGACGTCGCGACGCTGAAGGGCCGCAGCCACGAGGTCGCGCTGTTCGAGGTGCTGTGGCAGACCGAGGACGTCACCAGCATGCTGCCGGCGATCGCGCTCGCCAACCGCGAGGCGCACCGGCCGCGGCGGCTGCGGCTGCGCTGCCAGGGCGAGGAGATCGTGCTCGACGAGCACCGCACGCAGGTGACGATCGGGCGCGCCGACGACAACGACCTGATCGTCAAGGGCAACCTGATCTCGCGCCTGCACGCGCGCATCGAGGCCTCGAAGGCGCGCTTCGTGCTGATCGACCAGTCGACCAACGGCACCTTCGTCTACGGCGCGGCCGGCGACGAGCAGTTCGTGCGCCGCGACAGCCTGCCGATCACGGGCGAGGGGCTGATCGGGCTCGGCCGCGCCCCGGAGCGGGACTCCTCGCAGACGATCCGCTTCGTCTGCGAGGAATAGCTCAGCCGAAGCGCCTGAGCACCTCGTCGAGCTCCTGCCTGAGCGGCTCGGGCATGCGCGCGCCGTACTGGTCGAACTCGCCGCCGAGGTGCGCGAGGTCCGAGCGCCACGCCGGCGCGTCCACCGCCAAGAGCTCATCGAGCGTCGAAGGCGCGAGCCCGAGGCCCTGCGTGTCGAGGTCGGCGCGCGCCGGCATGTAGCCGATCGGCGTGTCGTGGGCGCCGGCCCGGCCGGCGACGCGGTCCATGATCCACTTCAGGACCCTGAGGTTCTCGCCGAAGCCCGGCCACAGGAACTTGCCGGCCGCGTCCTGCCGGAACCAGTTGACGTGGAAGATCTTCGGCGGCTTCGGCAGCCGCGCGCCGATCGCGAGCCAGTGCTGCCAGTAGTCGCCGAAGTTGTAGCCGGCGAAGGGCTTCATCGCCATCGGGTCGCGGCGCAGCACCCCGACCTTGCCGGTGATCGCGGCGGTGGTCTCGGAGGCGACGCCGGAGCCCACCAGCACGCCGTGGCGCCAGTCGCGGGCCTCGAACACGAGCGGCGCGAGCGCCCGCCGCCGGCCGCCGAAGATGATCGCCGAGATCGGCACGCCGGCCGGGTCGTCGCTCTCGGTGGCGTACGAGGGGTTGTTGTGCGCCGACACCGTGAAGCGCGAGTTCGGGTGCGCGGCGGGGCCGTTCTTCGGGTCGTAGGGCCGGCCCTGCCAGTCGAACGCGGGCTCGCCGTCCATGCCCTCCCACCACGGCCCGCGGTCCTTGGTCATCGCGACGTTGGTGAAGATCGTGTCGTGCTGGACCATCTCGAAGGCGTTGCGGTTGCTCTTCGCGTTGGTGCCCGGCGCGACGCCGAAGTAGCCGGCCTCCGGATTGATCGCCCACAGCCGGCCGTCCGGGCCCGGGTGCAGCCAGGCGATGTCGTCGCCGAGCGTGCGCACCTTCCAGCCGGGCATCGCCGCCGGCGGCACCAGCATCGCGAGGTTGGTCTTGCCGCAGGCCGAGGGGAACGCGGCCGCGACGTAATGCGTCTCGCCGGCCGGGCTCTCGAGCGCGAGCAGCAGCATGTGCTCGGCCAGCCAGCCCTCGGTGCGCGCCTGCCAGCTCGCGATCCTGAGCGCGTGGCACTTCTTGCCGAGCAGGGCGTTGCCGCCGTAGCCGGAGCCGTAGCTCTTGATCGAGAGCTCCTCCGGGAAGTGCATGATGAAGCGCCGCTCGGGATCGAGCTCGCCGGTCGAGTGCAGGCCGCGCACGAAGCTGCCCTCGCGCGCGATGCGCTCTAGCGCCGGCGTGCCCATGCGCGTCATCAGGCGCATGTTGAGCACGACGTAGGGGCTGTCGGTGATCTCGACGCCGCAGCGCGCGTACGGCGAGCCGATCGGGCCCATGCAGTACGGCACGACGTAGAGCGTGCGGCCGCGCATCGCGCCCCTGAAGAGCGCGTCCATCTTGCGGTGCGCCTCGTCCGGCGCCATCCAGATGTTGTTCGGGCCGGCATCGGCCTCGCTGCGCGTGCAGACGAAGGTCAGGTGCTCGACGCGCGCGACGTCGTTCGGGTTCGAGCGGTACAGGTGGCAGCGCGGGAAGCGCTGCTCGTCGAGGCGGATGAGCTCGCCGCTCTTCTCGAGCTCGGCCGTGAGCTGCGCGGCCTCGGCGTCAGAGCCCGTGCACCAGTGCACCCGGGCGGGCTCGGTCAGGGCCCGGACCTCCTGCACCCAGCGGTCGACCGCCTCCGGCGCGGGGGTGGGGGAGGCGGCGGCATGCACGGAGGGTTTGCCCATTATTCGACTCGTCTGGCCTGGGGCCTGTCCCCCCGGGGTCGCGATTATACGAGGCCGGCGGCCGTTGCGGCGGTGCGGCACCGCGGCAGGCCCGATGCTCGCCTGGCTGCGCCTCGCCCCGCCGTCGCTGCCGGCGCCTGCGGGCCCGCCGGGGCCCCGCGGGCAAGCCTGGGGTGCCTGGCTGCGCCCGCGGTCCGAAAGCCCTCCTGCGGCCTCGCAGGGGCCCTCCCGGAACTGTCGTTGCGACAAGTATTTGGGGCGGACTCCTCGACGGATTCCAATGTCTTCGCCGTCGGCCGGCTCGCCGGCGTCGAACGCCGGCGAATCCGCGCCCGGCGCCTCAGCATCCGGGCGCAAGCACCTGATCGGTCGGGGCGTTGCATCCGGGTGTCGAAGCGGCATGAGCGGGCCCCTGCGGGGCGCGGACCGCCGCTCGGCGTGAGCCACGTTGCAGGCCGAAGCGCCCGCCCGGCACGGGTCTCAAGTTCGGTGCCGAGCGGCCGTTCAGAGGGGAGCGGGACTTCCGCAATGACCGTCGCCCGCGCGACGGGATCCCCGCCGCTGCCGGGCAGCGGGCGATCGCCGAAGTCTCGCGAGGCGCCCGGGAGACTGGCGCAGGCGTATCGTGTGCGGGCCCAAGATGCAGGTCCGCGCCACGGGGCCTGCGTCGCCGCCTTTGAGTCCCGGAGGCTCCTCGGCATGGGTCCTAGACACACGCCCCCGACCGGCGGCGTCGCGCCGCTTGCGGCCACGCTCGTGCTCGCGCTCTACCCGGCATCCGACTCAGCGCCGCGCGCCTCGGCGGCGCGCGCCGAGATCGCGGTCGGCGCAACGGTGCTGCCGCGCGCGGTGATCGCCGCCGAGTCCGCACCCGAGAGCCTCGACGTCAGCGCGAGCGACGTCGCGCGCGGCTACGTCGACGTGCGCCGCGCGATGCACCTCACGATCGCGAGCAACAGCCCCTTCGGCTACGCGCTCGACGTCTGGCCCGCGGCGCCGGTGTTCCGGGCGGTCGAGATCGTCGGCTTCGGAGCCGAGGTCCGGCTCGGCGACGACGGCGGCGCGATCTTCGCGCGCGGCGCGCGCGGCGGGGCGCTGCCGCTCGAGCTCGGCTTTCGCTTCACGCTCGCGCCGGGGCTCGCGCCCGGGCGCTATCCGTGGCCGCTGCGCTTCCAGGTGCGGCCGCTCACCGGCCCCTGAGCGCGCTCAGTAGCTGACCGTGACGACGATGGTGTCGAGGTAGGCGCCCGGGCCCACGTCCTGACCGGCGCTGATCTGGCCGTACATCGTTCCCGAGACCGCCTGCGTCGGATTGCCGGGAGTCAGCGCGATCGACGCAACGCCGTAGAAGGAGCCGCCGGTGCCGTCGCCCCACACCTGCGCGTACGCGGTCGACCAGTAGAGGTTGTACTTCAGCTTGTTGACGCCGGCGAGCATCGTGCGGGTGGTGAAGTTGCCGCTCGAGCCGGCGCTCAGCGCGGCCGTCAGGTTGACCGTGGTCGCGCCGCCGGAGAGCAGCGTGCAGGTGACCGTCACGGAGCCGGTGGAGTTCGTCGGCGAGCCGGCGAGCGGGTTGTAGATTCCGAAGTTGACGCCGCTCGCCGCCACCGAGCAGCTCGTGACCGCGCGCGCCGCGGGCGCGGCGAGCGCGAGCAGCACGAAGGCGGCTGCCCGGACCAGGCTGCGGCAGCGTGCGCGCTTCACGGCGCCCGCCCGTCGCGGCCTGGCGCGAGGCACTCGATCGTGCCGAGGTCCGGCTGCGGGTCGTCGGCCGGCGGGGCGGGGAGGCGGAAGCGGCAGGCGGTGCCGTCCCAGTGCGCGGCGCCCTCGCCCGCGTCGCCGTAGGTCGTGACGTAGGTCGCGCCGTCCATCGCGACCGGGAAGGTCGCGCCGCCGAAGTCGACGCTCGCGCCGGCCGGCACCGGCCGGCCGTCCTCGGTCACGAGGCGGAACGTGCCGCCGTGGATGCGCTGCACCGGGAAGCGCGCCACGACGCCGCTGCGAAAGCCCGGCGCCAGCACCACGGTGCGCGCGCCGATCTCGGTCGCGAGCGGCAGCTCCTCGGGATCGACGCTGACGCGGTTGGCCTCGTAGGCGCGCAGGTTCGGCAGCAGCGCGTGGCCGCTCGCGTCGCTGTGCGCGACCAGCTGGTTGTCGAGGTAGACCGGCACGCCGGCGATGCCGCCGACGTCGACGACCGCGAAGCTGTTGCTGAGCGAGCGCGTCGCGCCGAGCTGGCCGTCGAGCAGCGTCGCGGCGCCGCGCACGTACAGGCTCTTGCCGGTGATGCCCTCGTTGCGCGCCGCCTGCAGCTCGACGTCGACGGGCTCGAACTGCGTGCGCAGGTCCGCGTCGTAGTTGCCCGAGGTCGCGGCGCCGAAGCGGTAGCCGATGCCCGGGCCGATCGGCGGGTTCTCGATGTAGGTCGCGTAGACCTCGTTCGCCGGCCCGCCGACCCCGGAGCCGCGCACCGCGTTCGCCGTCACGGCGCGGCGGCCGCCGAGCGCGACCGTGTAGGTGAGGTAGGCGCTGGTCGCGGTCGCGATGCCGCTGCTGCGGCTGACGGTGATCCCGACCGAGCCGGCGTGACCGACCGAGACCGAGTTCGTCAGGCTCACGGTCTCGAGCGAGGGGCCGCTGCGGTAGCTCTCGACGACCGCGGCCGCGGCCAGCGTGCCGGCACGGCCGACGTCGAAGCCGAGCTGCGCCACCGAGCGGCTGCGAAAGCGCTGGCCGGTGAGCAGCTCGTCGCCGACCTGGCGGAAGCCGTCGGTCGCGTACTGCGTGCTGAGCACCGCGCTCACGTGCCGCTCGCGCCGCTCGAAGCCGATCCCGACCAGCGCGCCGTTGCCGCTGCCGTCGCCGCCGCCGGCGAGCGTCAGCGTCACGACGCCGAAGGTCGCCGCCTGCGAGGCGAGCTGGAAGCCGAGCGCATGCGCGTCGTGCGCCAGGAACTCGGCGTGGCCCTCGATCGTCAGCGCGTCGGTCAGGCCGCGACGGTAGGTCGCGGCGCCGACGGCGGCGCCGTAGTGGTTGCTGGCGAGCGAGTAGTCCTCGCGGATCTTGCCGAGGTCGATCGAGTACTGCGAGAGCCCCGGGGCGAGCAGCGCGATGCCGGTGTAGAACGACTGCGTCATCACCTGTTCGCGGCCGAGCGCGTCGCGCACGACGACGCTGACGTCGCCGGCGCCGGTGACCGTCGGCACGTTGTCGATCACGAACGGCCCGGGCGGCACGGCGGTGCTCGAGACGCGCTGGTTGTTGACGAACACGTCGACCGTGGAGGGCACCACCGCGGTGCCGCCGGTCGTGATCAGCGGCGTCGTCAGCAGGTCGGGCCGGATCGCGAAGTTCCTGGCCCAGCGCACGCCGGCGAAGCGCACCGCGTTGCCCCAGCTGCCGGGGTCGGAGATCGCGTCGCCGACGTTGAGCGTCTCGAGCCGGTCGACGAAGTCGTGCGTGAAGGTCGTGTCGAGGCGGATCGTCTGGCGGTCGCCGGCCGTGTCGCGGGCCACCGTCGAGGTCGTCAGCACCCCGGGCGCGGCGAAGGTGCCGAGCTCGGCCAGCACGCCGCTGGTGCGAAGTCCGGCGACCTCCTGGTCGGACAGCTGGTAGTTGACGAACGCGCCGGGCTCGGCCGGCGTCACCGGCACGCCGCGGCGCAGCGGCGCGGTCGCGCGCGTCGTCAGGAAGTCCTCGGGCGGCGCCTTGATGTCGAGGTGCTGGCTCGCGGCGTCGAACTCGAGCGCGACGCGCGGCAGCGCCGCGATCGGGAAGTAGTGCCGGCCGTCGGACTCGCGCCCGCCGCTCGTCGGCGTCACGAGGTTGAGGCGCGCGTAGTCGTCGGCCTCGAGGTACAGGCGCCCGTCGGGGTCCCGCAGCACCACCAGCATCGTGCCGCCGGTGCGCTCGTTGACCGACACCTCGATGACCGCCTCGGTGAGGCCGGCCGGGCCGTCGGCGGCGGCGCGCCCGGCGCCGAGCGCGCACAGCAGCGCCACCAGAATATGGTATGTCCGCGCTGCCGGTCGGGGGCCCTTGGGAGCGGACACGGGAGGCTCGCGCTTCGCGTCAGCGCGCGGCCAGGGCGACTTCGGCCGCGATCGGGCCGCGGTCGCTGTGGCCCTGGATCTTGAGCGTGCCGCTCGGGGTCTCGCCGGCCGCGGGCTTCAGCGTCCAGCGCGTGGCACTGCCGGGCAGCAGGTAGCGCGAGCCGCTGACCGCGCCGAGCGCCACGCCGTTCTCGGCGCGCACCTCGAAGTCGGTGACCTGCACGTGGGCGCGGCCGTGGTTGGCCGCGGTGATCGCCACCGAGCCGTCGGCGGCCAACTCGGCGGCAAAGGCGAGGTCGGGCGCGGCGCCGGCGGCGGCGACGAACACCGGCACGCCAACCCGGAGCGCGATCCGAAGGCCGGTGCCCGACTGCGGCGTCGTGTCCGGCACCTCCTGGAAGAACAGCCGGTACGGAATCTCGCTGCCGGTGTCGGCCGCCGGGCGGCGTGCGACGCGCACGATCTGGTCGCTCTTCGGCGGGACCACGAACACCGGCGGCGTGACGATCAGGTCGTGCGTCGGCACGTAGCGGTCGCCGTCCTCCGGCTGCGTCCAGGCGACCGCCTCGATCTGGATCGTGACCGGGACGTCGGCGTCGTTGTGCAGCGTCACGACCCCGGTCGCGCGCCCCTTGTCCATCTCGATGCGGATCGGGGCGAGGCTGAATGAGCCTGCGGCGGCGCTACCCGCCGCCGCAAGCCACACCGCGAGCGCAAGGGCCAAACGGTCTCGCCACCGGAACGCCGTCGTGCCCATTCGTCTCTACCCTGATGCGTCAGTACGCGACCGAGACCGTGATCGTGTCGGTGTAGGTACCCGGCACCACGCCCTGGTTGGTCACGTTGTCCGGCAGCTGGCCGTACACCGTGAACGCCACCGCCGTGCCGAGGCCGAGGCCGGCGCCGGCCTGCGTGACCGACGTGCCCGTACCGTCGCCCCAGACCGTCGCGTAGGCGTTGGTCGTGAAGAGGTTGTACTGCAGCGTGTTGGCGCCGTTGGCGAGGAGGCGCTGGGCCACCGTGCCGCCGGTCGTCGTGCCGCCGTTGAGCGCGACCGTGAACGGCGTCGTCTTCGTGCACAGCACGTTGACGGTCGACGAGCCGGTGGCCGCACCCGCCGCCGGGGTGTAGTTGCCGAAGTTGAGGGCCGACGCGGCCACCGAGCAGGTCTTGAGGACCGTGGCGGTGACCGTGAAGGTCGTGGTGGCCGGGTTCGCCGCGAGGGCGCTGCCGCCGGCCAGAAGCGCGGCACCGACCGCGGTGGCGAGAAGGACTCTACGCATGACTACTCCTTAGTTTCGGTTCGACGCATCAGTTGCGCCGCGGACCCACAACGGATGAGGGGACCTCCGCACGGGCATTTGGGGATTCTTCGGATTTGACAATTTGCCGTCGTGACGGGGTTCGCAACTTTGGCGGCGCGGGCTCAAGTTCCGGGCGGAACTGCCGAGCCCCTCGCGCTTTTGCGGCGGTGCGCCGGGATGGGTCGCGCGCCGCGCGGCGCAGCGGCGCGTCGGGCCGCCGGCGCGCGGCTCCGACCCCGGCCCGCGCCGGGGCCGGGCGTCGCTGGCCGCGGCGCGGCTGCCCCACCGTCACGCCGCCGCCAAGCTCTTGTCATATTCCTCCGCCAGAGTGCCCCGCACCGGCAATCGCCGCGGCGGCGGATGGCGAGCATGACGACCAAGAATTCGACACTCGCGGTGCAGGGTCGCAGGCTGCTCGGCGCGCTGCTTTGCGTGGCGTTCGCACCGCCGGCGGCGCTGGCCGCGACCGTGCCGCTGAACGGCAGCGGCGCGATGAGCTACTCGTTCCAGTTCCTGGGCACGAGTCCCGGGACGCCGACGATCGGCAGCGACTATCTGCTTGCGGTGCCGGGCCAGTACACGTTCACAGACACCTTCACCAGCAAGCAGACGACCACGCTCGGCAGCTCGCCGGTCGGCAGCTACGACTTTCAGGACAGCTACCGCTTCACCGTGGCCAGCGGTGCGAACGGCGACACGCTGGTCGCGCAACTCGGCCTGCCGCCGACCTTCAACGTCGCGAATCTGCAGTTCCGGCTGTATGACGTGACCGCGGCGTCGTCGCAGACGCCGGTGGTCGGCGGCGTGCCGCCCGGCAGCGTGCTGCTGACGGCGTGGATGGGTCCGCAGTCCGGCCAGAACTCCGTGAGTGCCTCGTTCTCCGGCATCCGCGCGGGCGATACGTACCTCCTCGACGTCGCCGGCATCGCGAACGGCGATTCCGGAGGCACCTACATCGGCCAGCTGAACCTCGCGCCGGTGCCGTTGCCGGCCGCGGCGTGGTTGCTGGCCTCGGCCCTCGGCCTGGTCGGCGTAGCGTCGCGGCACCGTTCAGGCCGCGGCGCCGCCACGGACGACTGAGCCGGCACCACCGCACCCGCGGCGGGCGTCGCGGCGCCCGCATATACTGGTCAGATGTCCCTCGTCTGCCTTTCGCCGGGACCGCCGTGGCCCCGCGGTGCGCCGGTTTGAGCGGCGCCGACTTCCGGCAGCTGCTCGGTGCGGGCGGGCCGCTGGCCGCGGAAGTGACGGGCTTCCGGCCGCGCCGCGAGCAGCTCACGATGGCGTTGGCGGTCGCCGAGACGCTCGCCGCACGCGGCCGACTCGTGGTCGAGGCCGGCACCGGCACCGGCAAGACCTTCGCCTACCTGCTGCCGGCGCTCCTCTCCGGGCGGCGTGTGATCATCTCGACGGGGACCCGCACGCTCCAGGACCAGCTCTACCACCGCGACCTGCCCGCCGTCAGTCGCGCGCTCGGTCGCCCGGTGCGGGTCGCGCTCCTCAAGGGGCGGGCCAACTACCTCTGCCAGCACCGCCTGCTGCTCGCCCGCACGATGCCGGAACTGCCGGGACTCGGCAGCCGCGGCCTCGCGTCGCTGGCCCGCATCGAGCAGTGGGCGCGCGCGACGCTGGCCGGGGACATCGGCGAGCTCGAGTCGGTGCCGGACAGCGACCCGGTGTGGCCACAGGTG
>Ga0335069_10015472_pt1 | contig 10663 bp, 10 predicted proteins | sample Lox_Sample_11_FD_206714 | JGI IMG/M metagenome (GOLD analysis project Ga0335069, IMG submission 206714) | Soil microbial communities from Loxahatchee National Wildlife Refuge, Florida, United States - Lox_Sample_1.1 | ecosystem: Environmental > Terrestrial > Soil > Wetlands | place: USA... | reverse complement strand
CGGATGAGCGGCGACGACGCGCCGCCGCTCGTCGAGGTGCGCGGCGAGATCTACATGCCGCTCTCCGGCTTCCGCGCGTTCAACGAGCGCCTCGCCGCCGACGGAAAGCCGCCGGCGCCGAACCCGCGCAACGCCGCCGCGGGGTCGCTGCGGCAGAAGGACTCGACGATCACGGCATCGCGACCGCTCTCGATCTGGGTCTACGGGACCGGCGTGCGCGAAGGGCTCGACGGCCTGCCGACGCACTGGGAGACGCTGCTCTGGCTGCGCGCGCACGGCTTCCCGACGAACCCGTACGCGCAGCGCGTCGAGTCGGTGGACGAGATCGCCGAAGCGTGCCGCGCGTGGGAGCTGCGCCGCGCGGAGCTCGACTACGAGATCGACGGGATCGTGATCAAGGTCGACTCGTTCGACCAGCAGGCGCGCCTCGGCGCGCTGCACGAGCGTCCGCGCTGGGCGCGCGCGTTCAAGTGGGCGCCGATGACGGCGACGACGCGGCTGAACAAGATCGCCATCCGCGTCGGACGCACCGGCGCGCTCAACCCGTGGGCGATGCTCGAGCCGGTCGAGGTCGGCGGTGTCACCATCTCGCGCGCGACGCTGCACAACGAGGAGGACATCAACCGCAAGGACATCCGCGAGGGCGACGACGTGATCGTGCAGCGCGCGGGCGACGTCATCCCGCAGATCGTCGGGCCGGCCGGCGCGCACCGGCGGGGCACGAAGCCGTTCCGGATGCCGACGCATTGCCCGCTCTGCGGCACGGAGGTCGTCAAGCCGGAGGGCGAGGCGATGCACCGCTGCCCGAACCGCGCGTGCCCGTCTCGCGGGCTCGAGGCGCTGAACAACTGGGTGATGGCGGCGGCGGACATCGACGGCGTCGGCGAGCAGACGGTGCGCCGCCTCTGGGATCTCGGCCTCGTCCGCTCGATCCCCGAGCTGTACCGCCTCACCGTCGAGCAGCTGATGGAGCTCGACGGCTTCGCCGAGATCTCTGCCCGGAACGCGGTCGAGGCGATCGAGGCGTCGAAGGCGATCCCGTTCTCGCGCGTCCTCTTCGGGCTGAACATCCCCGACGTCGGCTGGGTGACGGGGCAGACGCTCGCCCGCCACTTCGGCGACGTCGACAGCCTGATGAACGCGAGCCTCGAGAAGCTCGAGGCGGTCGACGGCATCGGCCCCGAACGGGCCGAGGCGCTCGCCGAGTGGTTCGGGGACGACGACAACCGCCGCCTCGTCGCCGAGCTGCGGGGGCTCGGGCTCCGCTTCGTCACCGGCGAGGAGGAGCGGCCGAGGGAGGGGCCGCTCACCGGGCGGACCTACGTGATCACGGGCACGCTCGAGCGCTTCACGCGCGAGGAGGCGAGGGCGGCGCTCGAGGCGCTCGGCGCGAAGGTCTCCGACTCGGTCTCCTCGAAGACGACGGGGGTGATCGTCGGCGAGGAACCCGGAGCCTCGAAGCTGACGAAGGCGCAGAAGGCGGGGGTGCCGCTCCTGACCGAGGCCGACCTGGTGGACCTCCTAGGGCGTTCTGGCTAGGACTGTGGCGAAGCGGTCCTGGGCCATCCGGGCCCAGGCGTAGGACACCGGCCAGCCGTTCTCGAGCACCGAGAATGCCCAGCGGTCGCCGACGAAGCCGGAGAGGGCCGAGGCGTTGTCCGTCGTCCCGGTCTTCGCCCGGACGACGCCGCGGGCCGCCGTCTGCCGCATTCGGTCCGCCAGCGTTCCGCTCTCGCCTGCGACCGGCAACGAGGCGAGCAGCTCCGGCCGGACGCCGGGGTCGTTCCACATCACCTCGAGAAGCGAGACGAGCGCCCGCGCGGTCATCCGGTCGAGCAGCGACAGCCCCGAGCCGTCGACGATCCGGACGCCCTCCATCGGCACGTGCGCCTGCGCGAGCAGTCCGGCGACGACGCCGGCCCCGGCCGCCGTCGTGCCCCGGTCCGCCTGCACCGCCCCGAGCTCCTTCAGGAGCATCTCGGCGGTGAAGTTGTCGCTCTCGTGGTCCATGAAATCGACGATCGAGGCGAGGGCCGGCGAGTCGACGGAGGCGAGCGGCACGGCGTTCGCGGCGGCGGCGCCGAGCGCGGCGCCGCGCGCGACGTGGACGCCGGCGCGGACGAGCGCCCTCCGGAACAGCTGCGCCGCGGTCAATGCCGGGTTCCGGGACGTCCAGGAGCCGACGAGCCCGCGGTCGACGATCAGCGCCGAGAGCGGGGGCGACTCGTCGATATAGAAGGCCGCCTTCCAGCCGGGCGAGGTCCGGCGGGCGTCGAACCAGGTCTCGTCGCCGACGACCCGCCCGGCCACCGCCGTGATCCCCGCCGCCCGCACCTGGCGGGCGAGGGAGGCCAGGCCGGCCGACGAGAGCGTCGGGTCGCCGTAGCCCTTGAGCACGACGTCGCCCTTCCAGACCGGGCCGGCCTGGCGGCCCTCGCCGAGCACGTCCGTCTCGATCCGGAAGGCCGGGCCGAGCGCGGTCAGCGCCGCGTAGGTCACCGCCAGCTTCTCGTTCGAGGCGGGCAGGAGCGGCAGCGACGGGTTGTGCAGGAAGACGGCCCGGCCCGTGGAGAGGTCGACGACGGCGGCCCCGGATGCGGCCGGGCTCACGTGGGGGGCGTGGAGCGCACGCTCCAGCCGGAGCGCGAGCGGGGCGCCCTGGGCGCGCGGTGCGGCGCCCGCGGCGGCGGGCATGACCGATGCGGCGATGAAGACCGCGGCGGCGGCGCGGACACGACCGGGCACGACGCGCCTCATTCTTCGGACGAGGCCCGGGCGCGTCAACTCCGACCCGCTCGCGGGATGGGTCGCCCGGCCCGCGAAGATGGGACCCGAGGCCCTTACCGCGGCCCGCGAGCCCGTCCGATAATCGAGCGCGGACCCGTGGACGCGCCGCCCGACACTCCGGTCGTAGAGGAGATCCAGGCGCTGCTGCGCGCCCCCGCCGAGGGCGCAGATGCGCCGACGCTCGAGCGGCTCGAGGACACGCTCACCGAGGGCTACGCGCAGGCGCTCGCCCTGGAGGCCGAGCGGCTGCGGCTCGAGCGCCGGCTCGGAGAGGTCGCCCGCGAGGCCGGCGGCGGCGACCCGTCGCGCTTCACGGCCGAGCTCGCGTCGCTCGCGGCCCGGCTGACGAGCGCCGACGGCGAGCTGGCGCGGCTGCGCGGGCTGCTCGGCCCGCTGCTCGAGCGCACGCGCAGCCTCAGGCTCGCGGCGTCGTAGCGTCGAGGGACCACGCGACGACGGCCTCGGCGGCCTCGTCGACCGAGACCGCGCTCGTGTCGAGCCCGAGGTCGGATTGCGGTCGGGCTCGGAGCAGCGGCCCGATCTCCTCGTAGTGGTGGGTGAGGAAGGCGGGATCGCGCGAGATCCCACGCGACCGGTCGACGGCGGCGCGCGCGACCGCGTCCGCGAGGGGGGCCTCGAGCGTCACGTACCGGATGCGCGGCTCCGACTCGAGCGCGGCGAGGAGCTCCGCACGCTCGTCCGGGGCGAGGAAGTCTCCCTCGAGCACGACGGCCTCGACGCCGCTCTCGAGCAGGGCGTCGGCCATTCGCGCCGCGAGTCGCCGCGCACGGCTCCACGTCGACGGGTCGTCCTTCGCCTCGCCGTCGGGCGCGAGCATCTCGTAGACGAAGTCCAGGTCGATCGCCGCCGCCGCGACGCCGCGATCGTTCAAGGAGCGCGCGACCGCGCGCGCGAGCGTCGACTTGCCGCTCGCGATCGGTCCGCAGATCACGATCGCGAGGGACGAGGGCAACAGCGCTAGACGATCCCGCTGCGGACGGCGTACACCGCGGCCTGGATGCGGTTGTCGATCTGCAGCTTCATCAGGATGTTCGAGATGTGGTTCTTCACCGTCTTCGGGCTGATGTGCAGCTCGGCCGCGATCACCCCGTTGTCCTTGCCGTTCGCGATCAGCTTCAGCACCTCGATCTCGCGGTCCGACAGCTCGGCGCGGATCGTGCTCGCGATCTCCGGCTGCGTGCTCGTCGCGCGCACGCGCTGCAGCACCTTCGCCGCGATGTGCGGCGAGATGAGCGACTCGCCACGCGACGCGGCCTCGATCCCCGCCATCAGGTCCTGGATCGACGCGTCCTTCAGCAGGTACCCGCACGCGCCGGCGAGGATCGCGTCCATCACGTCGCTCTCCTGATCCGAGATCGTCAGCATGACGACGCGGGTGAGCGGGGCGATCGCGGAGATGTGGCGCGTCGCGTCGATCCCGCTCATCCCCGGCATGTTCAGGTCCATGACGACGACGTCGGGGTTGCGCTCGCGGACGAGCTTCACCGCCTCCGCGCCGGTCGCGGCCTCGCCGATGAGCACGACGCCCTGCTCCTCGAGGAGGTTGCGCAGGCCGCTGCGGAACAGGTCGTGATCGTCCACGATCAGGACGCGGAGCGGATCGGCCCGCCGCTCCTCGGCTGTCTGGAGCACTTCGCTCAGCTGCTGGGCCTCCTGAGGCCCCGGGAAGTGTAGTGGACGCTAGTGAAGGGTGATCGTCACCGTCCGGCGCCCCCAGGCGCGCGCCTGCGCGAGCGTCGGGAACCAGAGGTCGATCATCGCGCCGTGGACGCCGCTGCCGACGTCGGCGGCGACTGCCTCGCCATAGCCGGGGACGGTCAGCCGCGTGCCGAGCGGGATGACGGACGGGTCGACGGCGACGATGCCCCAGCCCACCGGAAGCCCCGTCGCGGTGTGTCCGGGGAGCGAGTAGCCGGTCGCGGAGACGGTGAGCGTATGCCCCTGCGAGGGCGCGGTCGTCGGCGCCGTGGTCGCCGTCGTGGTCGTGTCGCCGGCCGGAGCGGGCGGCGCCGCCGACTGCTGGATCGACTGCGATTTCACCTGGACGCGCTGCGCAGTCGTCTCGAGGGCGGTGATCTGCGCGGAGGCGAGCTGCTTCTCGCGGCGGAGACGTCCGACGTAGGCGACGCGGTCGGCCCGCGCGGCGGCGACCGCAGCAGCGGTTGCGCGGGCGTCCGCGAGCGCGGCGTCGACGTCGGCGCGGCGCCCGGCCAGCGTCTTCTGCAGGCGGACGAGCCGGACCTGCGCCGTCCTCGTCGCGACGGCGATCTGGCGGCTCTGGTCGGTCGCGCGCTTGAGATCGTCGAGCCGCGCCAGTGCGTCGTCGAGCGACTCGGCGCCGAGGACGACCGCGAGCGGGTCGACGTCGCCCTGCTCGTAGAGCGCGCGGAGATGCTCCGCGAGCAGCTGCTGCGACACCGTGACCGTCCGCCTCGTGGCGGCGACCTCCTGCGCGAGCGACCGCTGAGCCGTCTGGAGGCGCAGCGACTCGCGTGCCAGCGCGGCAAGCCTCGTCTGCGCCGTCCCGAGCCTCGAGTCGATCGCGTAGAGGTCGAGCAGCGCCTTGTGTGTGCGCGTGTCGAGCGCCTGCGCACGGACGCGCAGCTGCGCCTGGCGCGGCGGGTTGGAGGCCGCCGCCGTCGAGACGACAGCGGCGACGAGCACCGCAGAGAGGCCTGCGAGCCGCGCCGTGGATCGTGTCCTTCGGCCGCTCACGGTCGGCGGACCGTAGCACAGCATCGGGGCGAAAATCAGCACTTTGTGCGGACCGAAGTACGGGCGTTTCCTGGTGTTTCATGCCCAAAATGCAGCAACTTTGAGCGCATTACCCAGTTGCAGGCGTCCGGGCACGCTGCTAGCCTCATGAGCTTGTGACGTACCGAAACCTCGGTGCGCCTGCCGTAAACAACCGTCGGAGAGCGTCATTCGGTTCTTGACACGACAGGCGCCGGTGCTCGTCATTGCCATCGCTGCGGCCTGCGTCGCGGCCGGCGGCGCCACCGGTGACCCCTCGATCGCGGCCAAGCAGGCGCAGGCGCAGGCGGTGCTGGGCAAGCTCCAGCAGCTTGACGCGAGCGTCCAGCGCGCGGTGAACGCGTACGACGAGGCGACCGGCCGGCTCTACCAGATCGAGCGCAGCCTCACGATCAACAGGCAGGCGCTGCACGTCGCGCGCGCGAACCTCAAGAAGTCGCAGGTCGCGCTCGCGCAGCGGCTCGTCGCGATCTACACGACGCGCGATGACCAGTCGACGCTCGCCGTGCTCCTCGGCGCGCAGAGCATCTCCGATCTCGTCAACCGGATCGAGACGGTGCAGTCGGTGTCGTCGCAGGACGTCGCCGTGATGAACCAGGTGATCTCGTTCAAGCGGCAGATCGCGCGGCACGAGCGGATCCTCGAGCGTGCGCGCGCCGAGCAGACGCGGCTCGTGCGCGAGCGCGCGGCTGCGAAGGCGTCCGTCACCGCGCAGCGCGACCAGGAGCAGCGGCTCTACAGCTCGATCAAGGGCGAGATCGCGAATCTCATCGCCGCGGATCATGCGCGCCAGCTCGCGTTGCGCCGAGCCGTGGAGGCGCGGCTGTCGCAGCAGCAGACCCTGCTGGCGACCCAGGATCCGGGCTTCGGCGCGAGCGCGTCGACGCCGGACGGGATCGCCGTCGCGCCGCCGTCGCAGTACACGGGCGTCGTCGGGATCGCGCTTCGCTACCTCGGCACGCCGTACGTCTGGGGCGGGTCGAGCCCGGCCGGGTTCGACTGCTCCGGGTTCGTCGCGTACGTCTACGCGCAGGTCGGCGTCTCGCTTCCGCATTACACGGGCGCGCAGTGGAACATGGGCGTCCCTGTCTCGCGCGACCAGCTCGAGCCGGGCGATCTCGTCTTCTTCGACGGGCTCGGGCACGTCGGCATCTACATCGGCGGCGGCCAGTTCGTGCACGCCCCGCACACCGGCGACGTCGTCAAGATCTCGAGCCTCGGCGAGGCCTGGTACGCGGCAACCTACGACGGCGCCCGCCGGATCACCGGCTAGGCACGCCGCCGGACCGCGCGGAGTAGCGACAGCCAGAGCACGACTGCGGACGCGGCCGGGAGGAACCACCAGGCGTTCCAGCCGAGTGCGACGAGCGCAGCGGTGACGCCGATCGACCCGAGGATGCCCGCTGCGGCACGCCAGTCGTCGCCGACGACGAAGTCCCACCAGAAGCGGCCGAAGGCGGCGAGGCGTCTCATGCGGGCGAGAGGGCGACTCGGCGGCGGCGAAGCACCGCGACCGCCGCGACGGAGACGACGACGACGAAGGCGAGCACGACGGGAAGCGCAGCGTCGCCGCCGGGCCAGTCGGCGCCCGCGCCCTCGGCCGACCAGAAGATCCCGAACGTCGTCAGCATCACGCCGACCGCGTACTTCAGCGTGTTCTCGGGCACGCGCGCGAGTGGCGCGCGCACGAGGACGCCGACGATCGTGACGAGCACGAGGGCGACGCCCGCGGCGAGAGCGGCGAGTGCGATGTTCCCCTGCGCGCTTCCGAACGTGATGACGATGAACGCGACCTCGAGCCCTTCGAGCAGCACGCCCTTGAAGGCGAGCGTGAAGCCGTACCAGTCCATACCCGCGCGCATCTCGTGCCCGGCGGTGCGCGCCTCCTCGAGCTCGCGCGCGTAGATCGCATCCTCGTCGTGCAGGCCGACGAATCCGCTCGCGCGGAGGATCGCCTTGCGCAGCCACTGGAGGCCGAACGCGAGCAGGAGCGCGCCGACGACGAGGCGAAGCGCCTGGATCGGGATCAGCGTCAACGCCGGGCCGAGCACGGCCACGATCGCCGTCAGCGCGACGACCGCCGCCCCGAGCCCGAACAGCGCGGAGCGCCAGCCGCGCGTCACGCCGGCGGCGAGCACGATCGTCAGCGCCTCGACCATCTCGACCCCGCTGGCGAGGAAGGCAGATGCGAAGAGGAACCCGTCCTTCACCGCGAGGCCTCGCTCAGCCGTACAGCTCGTCGATCTCCGCCGCGAAGTTCTCGTGGATGACGCGGCGGCGGAGCTTCAGCGTCGGCGTCACCTCGCCGGCCTCCTGCGAGAAGTCGCGTGGGACGATCACGAAGCGCTTGATCTGCTCGACGCGCACGCGATCGCGGTTCACGTCGTCCACGAGCTCCTGGACGAGCTCCTGCGGATCGCGGCCCGATGCGGCGACCTCGTCCTGGTCGAGGGTGATCAGCGCGACGACATACGGTCGGCGGTCGCCGACGACGATCGCCTGCGAGACGAAGCGCGAAGCCTTCAACGCGTTCTCGAGGTTCTGCGGCGCGATGTTCTTCCCGCCGGCGGTGATGATCAGGTCCTTCTTGCGGTCGGTGATCTTCACGAAGCCGTCGGCGTCGATCTCGCCGACGTCACCGGTACGGAACCAGCCGTCCTCCGTGAACGCCGCTGCGGTCGCCTCAGGATCCTTGTAGTAGCCGGCGAAGATCGTGTCGCCGCGGAGGAGGATCTCGCCGTCGTCGGCGAGCATCAGCTCGCTGCCCGGGACCGGGTGGCCGACGGTTCCGAAGCGATAGTCGTCGGGCTCGTTCACCGTCGTCGAGCTCGACGTCTCTGTCAGCCCGTAGCCCTCGACGACGAGCATCCCGAGCGAGTTGAAGAACTCGAGCACGTCGACCCCGAGCGGAGCCGCACCGGAGACGCCGAGGCGCAGGCGGCCGCCGAGCCGCTGCTTCACCTTCGAGAAGACGAGCCGGTCCGCGATCCGCTCCTGCGCGCGCAGCGCCGCCGGCACCGGCCTCCCCTCGCGGCGGAGCCGGCTCGCGCGGGCGCCGACGCCGAGCGCCCATCGGCCGATCGCGCGCTTCGCACCGCCGCTGCGCTCGATCTCGGCGAGGACGTTCGCGTGGATCTTCTCGTACACGCGCGGCACCGCCGGGAGCACGGTCGGGCGGACGGCCTGGATCGCCTCGGGCACACGCGCCGCCTCGGCGCAGAACGCGATCGTCGCGCCGTAGTGCGCCGCGGACTGGTGGACGAGGCGTCCGAAGCTGTGCGCGAGCGGCAGGAAGAGGAGGATGACGTCGTTCTCGCCCTCGAGCTCCGGGTCGACGCGGAGCGCGGCGACGACGAGGTTCTTGTGCGTGAGCATGCATCCCTTCGGCGGGCCGGTCGTCCCCGACGTGTAGATGAGCGTGGCGAGGTCGTCCTCGCCGACGGCAGCGGACGCACCCGCGAGCGCGCCCGGATGCTCGGCGGCCCATGCGCGCCCCTCGCCCTCGAGGGCCGCGAGGCTCTCGAAGCCGACGATCTCGCGCAGGCTGGGCAGGTCCGCGTGGACCGACTCGAGCTTCGATCGCTGCTCGTCGTCCTCGACGAAGGCGAGGACGGTCTCGGAGTGGCCCAGGATGTACGCGCACTCCTTCGCCGAGTTGGTCGGGTACAGACCGACGACGACGGCGCCGATCGACATGATCGCCCAGTCGAGGAGCACCCATTCGAGGCGCGTCCGGGAGAGCACGGCGACGGCGTCGCCGGCGCGGACGCCACGGGCAAGGAGCGCGTTCGCGAGCGCGTCGACCCGCTCCCCGGCCGTCTCCCAGCTCACCGGCGTCCAGCCCTCCGGCCCTTCCTCCAGATGGGACGGGAAGCCGCGGCTCTCGTCGCGGGCGTAGCGCCACAGCGCCGGTGTGGTGCGGATCTCGAGCGGCGACGGGGCCTCGGGAACGAGCGCTGCGGTCGTCGTCACGGTTTCATCGTACGCAGGAAGGGAAGCGGGCGGGGAGGGCGAAACTCGCTGGTCCCTCTAGACTTTTCGTACCCATGCGCACGATCTGGAACGGATCCATCAGCTTCGGGCTCGTCAACATCCCGATCGGGCTCGCACTCGCGACCCAGCGGGAGGACGTGTCCTTCCGCACCCTGCACCGGGAATGCGGCACGCCGATCAAGCAGAAGCGGTGGTGCCCGTTCCACGAGCGCGAGGTCGAGGCCGACGAGCTCGTGAAGGGCTGGGAGGTGGCGAAGGGCGAGTTCGTGATCGTCGAGGACTCGGATCTCGAGGCGATCGCGCTCACGCGCTCCCAGGCGATCGACATCGTGCGCTTCGTCAAGCTCGAGGACGTCGATCCGGTCTACTTCGACCGGACCTACTACCTCGCCCCCGCGAGCGCCGACGCGCAGCGCCGCCCGTACGTGCTGCTGCTGCACGCGATGAAGGAGAGCGGGATGGCGGCGGTCGGGAAGTTCGTCCTCTGGAACAAGGAGAACCTCTGCCTGATCCGGCCGCAGGGCGACGCGCTCGTGCTCGAGCTGCTGTTCTACGCCGAGGACATCCGCTCGAAGGACGAGATCGAGGAGGCGGTCGGCGGAACCGAGGTGCGCGAGGCCGAGCTCGAGCTGGCGGAGCAGGTGATCCAGAGCCTCGTCGGCGAGTGGGCCCCCGAGGACTTCGAGAACGGGTACCGCAACGACCTGAAGGCGATGCTCGAGGCGAAGCTGGCCGGCGAGGAGATCGCCCGCCCCGAGCCGGCGCCGGAGACGCCGGTCGTCGACCTGATGGAGGCGCTGCGGCGCAGCGTCGCCGACGTGCAGGGCCGCCGAGACGGCGCGAAGAGCGGGGCGGCGGCGAAGTCGTCCTCGAAGACGAAAGCCGCTCCCGCGAAGGGGAGCGGCTCTCGAAGCACTCGCAAGGCGCCGGCGCGGAAAAGCGCCTGACGCCCGGGAAAGCTCAGCTGGCGGAAGCCTGCCCGCTCAGCGCCTGGAGCTGCACCTGGAAGAGGTACTTGTCGATCTTCCCGTGATAGATCGGCACGCCTTCCTGCATGCAGACTCGGATCACCTCCTGCCGATCGATCCCCAACTCCTTCGACAGCTCC
>Ga0335069_10015468_pt1 | contig 10666 bp, 9 predicted proteins | sample Lox_Sample_11_FD_206714 | JGI IMG/M metagenome (GOLD analysis project Ga0335069, IMG submission 206714) | Soil microbial communities from Loxahatchee National Wildlife Refuge, Florida, United States - Lox_Sample_1.1 | ecosystem: Environmental > Terrestrial > Soil > Wetlands | place: USA: Florida... | reverse complement strand
AAGGCCCTCATAGAACGCGCGGAACGTTGGGCATGCGCCGTCGGGAGGCGTGTAGTCCTGGCTTAGCGTCCGGATCTCTTCCATAAGATTCCCGGCAAAATCGTGATCACGGGTCATCATCTCAATCGGGTGAGTGATCGATCCGAAGCAGTTGCGCGGCATTGTCCCATCTCCCGCAGCGAACCGCTCGAGTTTGCCAATGTACGGGAAGAGCACGACTTCTTCTTTCCCCTGGTGCGCGATCAGTTCCTCCCCAAGCTCTGCCAGCTTCGACTGAATTGCGGGAAGTTCTTCGCGGGTATCGCCGTGCCGGCTCACGACTTTTCCCGCGAGTTCATTCAAGCGGGGCATTTCGTGACTTACGTAGGCATGGTGGGTATCCACGATGTGCGCGGCCAGGTAGGCCAGGGACTCCGTAGCCCAGTTTTTTTCCTCAGAAGCTAAGGGAGCAGTGGCAGCTTCCAGAGATGCGATCACCTCATCGACGTTCAGGCCCTTGGCCGCGCAGGCATCGGCCAGCGGCACTTTGCCTCCGCAGCAGTATTCAATTCCGTATTTCTCAAAGACGCGAACTGTAGCGGGATTCTCGGTAGCTATGTCACGGACTGTTTGGTTCGTTGCGGTCATGATGACCTCCCTCGATATTGAAAGTAAAGAAGATGGGATTCAGGTCGCAGGGACTTTAGTCACAGGAACCGCAGAGATTGCAAAATATCAATTCCGATCTTTCCAACTGTGAATGACATTTGTCATTGGGACGGGTACGGCTGATTCATTGCTTGCCGTTCATTTCAGACCTACTCATAAGACATGCACGATGGTTAAGTTTGCCGCCAATAGAAAGGCGCGGCGCGATGATACGGACAGCTCGGACATGCAGGGATTTCCCAGGGCGCGGTCGAAATCGAGGGACACGGGATGCAAAGCGAGTTCAAAACTAAAGAGGTCAACTCAATCGAACAGCCTCATATCCGTGCGGAACGGCAAAGCCAGACTTTGATTGAAGCATTTTTGGTGAGCGGCCTCTTATTCATGCTGCTGCCAGGGACCTTTCTTGGCGTGTGGAACCTGATCGGGATTTCGCGACGTCAGGCGCTCGCCGCACTCTCTCCAGCCTGGCTCCAGGCTCATGGTCAGGCGCAGGTCTTCGGATGGGTCGGAAGCTTCATATTGGGGATCGGCTTCTACTCGCTGACCAAAATGCAGAGCACGCGCACCTTTCCTGTGGCTAAGGGCTGGGCGTCGTGGAGCCTTTGGACTGCTGGCGTGACCCTGCGCTGGCTGGGCGGGGTCACCGGGTGGGAGTGGCGGAGGATCCTTCCAGCATCGGGAATACTCGAATTGGTCGGCTTTCTGCTCTTCTTCCTCACCGTGCGCAAGCATCGTCCGGCCAGCGGCCAATCAGCGAAGGCAACATGGATGGTACTGGTAGTTCTGTCCACCTTCGTCTTCCTTCTCACTCTGGTCATCAACGCTGTTGCCCTTTTTCGATTGGCAGCCACCGGAAGTACTCCGGCCTTGTCGCACCGCCTCGACCTCCAACTTGTGACCATGGCGATCTGGGGTGTCCTGGTGCCGACCATCTGGGGATTCAATGCGCGCTGGCTGCCGATCTTCGCAGGCTTTGATCAGCCGCACCCAAGGTGGCTGTTCACCGCCTTCGGACTAAGCCTGGCGGGAATCTTATTGGTCTTTCTTAACTGGTGGGGAGCCTCGGCGGCCGTCTTTGTGGCATCGGCGCTCGCGGCCATTCAAGGACTACGCGTGTGGCATCGGGCAGTGCAGCCGGCAAAGGTGCACAACATTCATCCGAGCTTTCCACATTTTCTCCGCGTCGCATATGTCTGGTTAATGATCGCATCGCTCCTTGGTTGTCTGGCAGCACTTGAGGACCACTCGGGTGGATTGTGGGGGGCAAGCCGTCACGCCCTTACTGTCGGATTTGTCGCTGTGATGGTCTTCACGATCGGCCAACGAGTTCTTCCTGCCTTCTGCGGGATGCGTGTGCTTTGGAGCAAGGAGCTGATGTTCTGGTCGCTTGCCCTGCTCAACCTCGGCTGCCTGCTGCGCGTCAGCATGGAGCCAATGGCATACGAACTCGACTGGCAGCCTGCGTGGAGACTGCTTCCGGTTTCCGCGGTGATCGAGCTGACAGCGGTGACTCTCTTTGCCCTGAATCTCGCAGGCACGCTAATGCAACAGCCAGCCCACTTGCGTCAAGTGAGCGATCCGGTATCTAACGCTGGCGGAGTCCCATGAACCGGCCCCGGCGACTCTGAGATGAAGTGCCGCTCGCGAGGAGGTGAGAAAAGTGGAAATCACGTTGCAATTGAAGCGCGTCTACGATGAACGAAACGAACAGGATGGTGCGCGTTTCCTCGTAGAACGCTTGTGGCCCCGAGGCATCACAAAATTGGTGTTGGCGGATGCTCAATGGTTGAAAGACGTGGCGCCGAGCGCGGAGCTACGCAAATGGTTCCATCATGACCCCAAACGCTGGAATGAATTTCGCAGGCGATATTTCGCGGAATTGAAGCACCAGAAAGATTGTCTCTCTCCGATTCTCGATGCAGCGCGCAAGGGCACTGTAACGCTCCTTTACAGCTCCCACGACTCGGAGCACAACAATGCTGTGGCGTTGAAGGAGTTCCTTGAGCACTTGCTCGAACCCACGGAGCGGGCATCGTGCCTTTGCCTGCAATAGTGCCGGCTGGGGTGCCGTATACAGAGTTCCCAGGTACATCTGTATCCCCAAGCAGGACATCCGGATCATTTCGGTTTTTCGGCATGTGGGTCAGACTCACAATCAGTCGTTCTACCGACGAAGAAGCCAAAAAATGAATTGCTGAGGAGCGTATTCCCATGAGTAGTCAACGAGAAAACCTGACACGTCTTCCAGGGCTGGCAGCCGAGGTGATCCGGCGCAACATCGGCGATGAGTTGGAAAAGCTGGAGAAAGCTCAGTCATGGCGGCGCGAATCGGGACGAAGCGCCGAAACGCTCGTCAAGTATGACGAGTTCCGTATCGTCCTGGTGCGGATGAAGCCGAAAAGCTACATGAGCCACCACAAAGCCGAGGGGCCGATCTCCATTCATGTGATTCAGGGAAAAGTTCGCGTGCATCTTCCCGAAGATCGCGTGGAGGACCTGAAGCCGGGCGACCTTTTGACGCTCGATCGCTGCCTGGAGCACGACGTAGAAGCTCTGGAAGAGAGCGCCTTCTTGCTCACCATCGCCTGGCCTGAGGCCATGAGCGCCGCTTGACCGGTTGGGCTACGCTGAGTAGGAAGCTCGTGCAGTGAAGGGTACCAAGAGCTTTTTGATGCACGCGACGTGATCTGAGATGAAGAGAGAGCGCAAACAGAAGATCGGGATCGTCGGCGCGGGCAGCGTCGGGGCGACCATTGCCTATGCCTGCATAGTTCGGGGAATCGGTAAGCACATCAGCTTGATCGACGTTGCCAAACCAAAACTGGACGCGGAGGTCCTCGATCTCAACCACGGTCTAATGTTCGTTCCTGAAGTACAAATAGACGGCGCCGACGATATCGAAGTACTGAAAGGGGCAGACATCGTTGTCATCACCGCCGGCGCCAAGCAAAAGCCGGGCCAGACGCGCTTCGACTTGGCCGAGACCAATACGGGGATTTGCCGCAAGCTGATCCCTGAAATCGTTCGAGTGGCCCCGGATGCGATCTTGCTGATGGTCACGAATCCTGTCGATGTGCTGACCTATGTGGCGTTGAAGATCAGCGGTTTGGAGAGCCGGAGAGTTCTCGGAAGCGGTACGGTTTTGGATAGCTCGCGTTTCCGCTTTCTCGTAGCGCAGCACTGCCAGGTCGCCGTGCAGAACGTGCATGCATACATTGCCGGGGAGCATGGTGACAGCGAGATTCCATTGTGGTCGAGCGCCAGCATAGGAAATGTGCCTTTAGACCAATGGATATACCCAAGCCGTCTAACCACCGCTCAGCGTGCCGCGATCTTCGAGAACGTGCGCACATCGGCATATCAAATCATCGCTGGGAAGGGTGCAACCAACTACGCGATTGGCTTGGCAGTGAGCAGCATCCTCCAAGCCATCTTGTGGGACGAGGGACGGGTGTTGCCGGTCAGTTCGCTTTTAACCGCATACGGGGCTCTTGATGACGTGTGTCTTTCGGTGCCCGCCATCGTGAATCGGCGCGGCGTGGAATACCCGTTGCCCGTACCTCTGAGTGCCGAGGAAGAACAAGGACTCAGTAAGAGCGCCGAAGCCATACGAGACGTGGTCCACGAGCTGGGATTCTGATCTGAGAAATGAGGGATGCGCAGACCGGATGCGTTGTTGAGAGCCCCATGTTGCTCAACTTGACCGAATCATCGTCAGCAACATCTTCGATTTTGTGACGGCCCGGAGTGCATGCGGATGATTCCCGGGCATAAGAACGACGCTTCCGGTTTTAACGCTTAGCGGTTTGCGATCAATTGAGATCTCCATTTCGCCTTCAAGCATCTGGACTAGAGCATCGAAGGGTGCGGTGTGCTCGCTCAGTGCCTGCTCTTCATCGAAGGCGAACAAGGTTATCGTGCCGGTTTCTCGACCGACAAGAACCCGGCTTACAATTGAACCTTCTTGATAGTTGACCAAATCTGCCAATGGAACTGGTTGTGCAACGGGGACCTCTGCTTTTGCGGAACTCACGGCTAATGCTCCTCCAATGAAGTTAATATTCTACGGAACTGACGAGTGCAAGGGTCTCGCTCCGATCTCCTCCAGAACCTCGACTCTCGTGATTTCCGCCATTTTGCGCCATGCGGATCGCGCTCTATGTGCCGATCTGGCAATTGATTGTAGGCCAGAGCGACAAAAGTCACTGTCCGAGGGCAGGTGAGAGCGGAATTCTCAAGTCATGGCAAATGGGGCTTCGGTCTTGGCCCCTGAGGTGCACAAATGCTGGAAGCTGAATTATTCGCCTTTCTCGAAGGAGCCTCCGACGGCGTGTTCGCAGTGCGGGAAACGGGAGAGATCTGTTTTTGGAATCGGGCTGCCCAGGAGCTGTTTGGCTACCCAGAGGAGAAGGTGCTGGGCAGAACCTGTTCGGAACTCCTCCATGGCGTAGGGGCATTGGGTACGCAGGTATGTCATGAGCGCTGTGTAGAACTGCAATGCACCCTGAAACCGAAAGAGATGCCCAATTTTGATCTGAACGTAACAACTAGTGGAGGAGAACGGAAATGGGTGAACATTTCGACCATCTCCTATCTCAACCGCAGGACACAGAAGACTCTCATTGTTCATCTCGCACGCGACATCAGCGACCAGAAGAAGCGGGAGGAAACATTCGGCAAATTGATGGCTGTTTCCAGAGAGGTGTGTGCAATGGAAGACTCGCCGAAGGGAGCAGCGCCAATCACTGAGCTGTCTTCGCAGGAGCTTGAGATCCTACGCATGTTCGCGGCAGGAAACGACGCTCCCCGGATCTCCAAGGCGCTTGGAATCAGCCCACAGACTCTGCGTAATCACCTCCATCACATCAACAAGAAGCTGCGAACCCACAACCGTCTTGAAGCGGTCACCCATGCTCTGCGACGCCGCCTGATTTGAGTTACGGTCATAACGGTCACAGCGATGTGCTTGGCGCATCGCTGTGACCCCGACCGGTGTCATTTCTTGCCTGAGGCAAGCAGTGGGCCTGGCCTCACGATGACGGTGCCTCTCATCCCAGCAGATTCGTGCACCGTGCACACATAATGATATGTGCCCGGCTGGCTGAAGACGTGGTAGAAGGCTGTGTCAGGCTGCAGCAGGCTTGAGCCAAATGAAGCGGTGCCGGAGGGAAAGCTCACATCGACGCGATTCAATGCCCTTGCCGGGTCGTCAACGACATTGTGGTAGTACCCCGAAGTATTTTTCCAGACCACTTGCTCTCCTGCGTTGATGGTGACGGTCGCAGGCACAAACGATGAGGATCCCATGGTGACCACTGCGCCAACCGGAGCCTCAGGGGGAGCCAGAGCCTTCTTGATGTCGGCAAACGTTGTCTTGGGAGAGCAGTTGGGCGTGATCGCATCCACTGTGTCGACCACGTAGCTCGGTACATGGGGATCTTCAACCGTAAGCACACTTCCGAAATGACCTGTAACGTGAACCAGCCGGCCCGCGTTCTCCGAAAACAGAAAAGGCTGCGCCTCGAGTCGATATACTTTTGTGGAGTGAAAGAGCTTTAGCATTGCCTTGCCATCGTTCTCATTCGTCAGGCAACCGATGAGCCCGCCCAGTGATTTTAGGCTGAAGGGCGGCGGTGCACTGTCCATGGTTGACATGTCGTTCATCCCGGGCATGTTCATCGCTGACTTGGGCACAGAGAGCGCGGCGGAGGATGGTTTGATGTGGTCTATCTCGTCCACGTCGGCCGCCGTGACGCCGCTGATCTCCTGTGTTCCCGCAGGCGTTGTTGCCGGTCCCGCATGGATCAAAGCCGTGTTTTCCGGACCTTTTACCTCAAGAAAGGCTATGTCACCTTTCTCCATCCTGGAGATCGCGTGATCCATAAACGAGAATTGGCCGGGCACCCTAGCCTTGACTTCGAAGATTCCTGCATCGCCCGGCGGAATCGTGGCGGTCTGAATTCCCTGCAGCGGTGGTGAGCTCAGCGATCCAAACTGGTAATAGCGGGTAAAGATCTCGCCCACCATATGCATCGACGCTGTAGCATTGGGGCCGGCATTGCCGAAGTAGATCCGCACAGTCTCGCCTTCTTTGGCCTGGAGCGGATACTCCTTTGTCAGTGAATCCACGGCGCCGTTGAAGAGGTAGTACTGTGCGTTTTCCGCCATGAGGTTTTCGACGCTGAACTGCTGCAGTCCGGACTTGCCTTTCGGAGCTGTAGTGTAGAACTCGCTCTGCATCACGTAGTATTCATGATCGACATGCGGCAGCCCGCCAGGCGGCTCGACAAGGATGAGGCCGTACATTCCGTTCGCAATATGTTGCGCGATCATCGGGCTGCCACAGTGGTAGACGAAGAGCCCCGGAATAGTTGCCAGGAACGTGAAGGTTTTCGATTGTCCCGGCGGAACCTGCAGGAGAGCTGCCCCGCCGCCCGGTCCTATCACCGCGTGAAGATCGACGGAGTGAACCATGGTGCTGTCTTTGGGATTCTCCAGTGTGACCTCCACCTTGTCTCCCTGGCGCACCCGGATGAACGGTCCCGGCACTTTTCCGTCGAAGGTCCAGTAGCGATACGTGGTCCCGCTTGCGGGATCAAGTACTCCAACCAGCTCTTTTGAAGTGAGGGTTACGTGAATCACAGCCGGTTCTCGGTCGCCGATCGGAGATGGCAGATCGCTGGGTTCACGAACAATGTCAGCAGCCTTGACTTCCTGAGCATTCTTGTCCGGGTGATTAACACGGCTTTGAGTAGAAGCATGAACGGATGCGTCGGTCATCCAGACAGCGCAGAGTAGGCCGATTACTGAAAACACCTTCGACGATCTTGAATGATTGCCGGTATTCATCACATGCCTCTTTCCGGCTGAAGCACGTCTCTTTTCTTCAGCCAACCTAAGGTTGGCCCGTATGGCCTTCGATCTCAATGAAACAACCGTACTGGTCAGCAAACGGGTGTAACTTCGGCCTTTATCGTGAGTTGACCAGACGTGGTTATTCACTGGACGAAACTCCCCGTCAACCTCGTCCGGGAGAGGTGTTGGCAGTATCCGCCGCCTCCGGCGGCACTGCGCGGAACGTGGAGCGAACACTGGAGAGGACATTTATCTGCGGCGACGGTATGAACGTACCATTGTGACGATTACGACTTGCGACAAAACTAAGAGTGACTTGTACATCGAATGAGTCCTGGAACTGCTGGAGGAAACTATGACTACCGCAACACAGACAGTCGGAGAGATCGCATTGGAACAACCTATGTCAATACCCGTATTCGAGCGGTATGGAATCGAGTATTGCTGTGGCGGCCGGATGCCACTCGCTGAAGCGTGCGATCTGAAAGAAATAGCAGTTGAGAAAGTGATAGCAGCGCTAGAAGCCGCTTCACGCAAGCCGATTACCCGAGCCAGGGATTGGAGCAAGGAAACATTGGCGGACTTGACCGATCACATCGTGGCAAGACATCACTCTTACTGCAAGAGTGAGCTTGTCCTGCTGTCTGGCTTGGCCATTAAAGTGACCAAGCGACACGGGGGAACGAACCCAGAGCTTCCGATCATCCACGCGAAGTTTGCTCAACTCGCCGAAAAGCTGACGGAGCATCTGGCCAACGAAGAAGTTTTCGCGTTTCCGATGATTGCAAAGTTGGAGCAGGACAAAGCTAAAAATTGCGCTACGCCCAGCGAATCTCATGCCATCGTGAATGAGCCCCTGGTACTTCTGATGCAGGACCACGATGAAGCCGGAGCCTTGCTGGCCGAGATTCGTAGCCTAAGCCGAAACTTCACCCCGCCGGGCTATGCGTGCTCAACATATCGCGCGTTTTACGAAGAGCTGAAGGAGTTCGAGCAGGACCTGCACCAGCACGTGCATCTCGAAAACAACATCCTCTTTCCCCGCGCGATGAAGCTTGAGGCAACGTTGTGAACGAGCTGACAATGGTGGCAGACGAAGGAAGAATTAAGGCCGAAATTGGAGGCGCAGCAAAAGTCGATCCGGGAACTGGCGTTCATAGGCTCGGATATCTGGGGGTGGGCTTTGGCTAAGAAGATTGCGGAAGTTTTCGTAGATGTTCTGGCTGCCGCAGGCGTGGATCGAATTTATGGGGTCGCCGGAGATTCATTGAACGGCATCACCGATTCAGTACGCAAGCGGCATGGGATCGAGTGGGTTGGGGTGCGGCACGAGGAGTCTGCGGCGTTCGCTGCCGGAGCAGAGGCGGCGCTGACTGGCAAGCTCGGTGTATGCGCAGGCAGTTGTGGCCCAGGCAATCTGCACCTGATCAATGGACTCTACGATGCGAATCGAAGCCGGGTTCCAGTTCTGGCTATCGCCGCTCACATTCCTTCGCGAGAAATCGGTAGTGCCTATTTCCAGGAGACGCATCCGGAACTGCTGTTCAAGGAGTGCAGTCACTACTGTGAATTGGTGTCGAGCCCAAACCAGATGCCGCGCATCCTTGAGATAGCCATTCAGACTGCGCTATCAAGACGAGGGGTCGCGGTGGTCGTTCTTCCCGGCGACATCGCATTGCTCAACGCGGAAGACGACGAGCGCAGGGTAAATTTCACCTTTGCGCAACCACACGTCGTACCGCGCCCGGACGAGCTGGATCGCTTGGCGAACGAACTGAATAGTGCCGGGCGCATCACCATTCTTGCCGGCGCCGGATGTGCCGGAGCGCACGACGAGCTTATCGCAATTGCCGGCAAGCTGCAGGCGCCTATCGTGCATGCCATGCGCGGCAAGGAATTCATTGAGTATGAAAATCCTTTCGATGTAGGCATGACGGGCCTGCTTGGCTTTCCCTCCGGCTATCACGCCATGATGAATTGCGAAGCGCTGCTAATGCTCGGCACTGACTTTCCTTATCAGCAGTTCTATCCGAAGAACGCCCGCATTCTTCAGGTGGACATTCGCGAAGAGCAGTTGGGTCGGCGCAGTCATCTCGATCTGGGCGTGGTGGGCGATGTGGGAGAAACCATTAGGGCGCTGTTGCCTCGAGTGGCGCAAAAGACTGACAGCGGATATCGATGCGTCTCTCAATCACTACCGTGAGGCTAGAAAAGGTCTAGACGATTTGGCTACCGGTCGTCCCGGACAGCGCCCAATCCATCCGCAGTATGTTGCCAAGATTCTGAATGAGGTCGCGGCCGAGGATGCCATATTTACTGTCGACGTTGGCACTCCGGTGATCTGGGCAGCTCGATATCTCACCATGAACGGCCGGCGCCGGCTGTTGAGTTCGTTCAATCACGGTTCAATGGCGAACGCTTTGCCGCAAGCAATCGGCGCGCAAATTGCGTTTCGGCGACGGCAAGTGATCACGATGTCGGGAGACGGCGGATTCTCCATGCTGATGGGAGATATCCTCTCGCTCCGGCAGTTGAATCTTCCCGTAAAAGTAGTGGTGTTTAATAACAGCTCTCTTGGATTTGTGGAACTTGAGATGAAAGCCACGGGATTCCTCAAACATGGCACCGATTTGGAAAATCCCGACTTCACAAAGATTGCCGAGGGCGCGGGGCTGTTCGCGATTCACGTAGATGACCCGGAGGAAGTGCGACCCGCGCTACAGAAGGCCCTGGCACATGAGGGCCCCGCGCTGGTCGATATTGCCGTGAACCGGCAGGAGCTTGCGATGCCACCATCGCTCAAACTGGATCAGATCGTCGATTTCAACCTGTACATGATCCGGGCCATTTTGAATGGCCGTGGTGACGAAATCATCGACCTGGCCCGAACCAACCTGTTCCGTTGATCGGCTGGATTTAGAGAAGGCTCCACAATAGCTGACCAGGTTCGAGGGTCAGGATAGGTCTCCATTAACGGGCTCCGGTGCCGCATTCTTCCGAGGGCATCAACGAGCGCATTATCGCCGAGTCACTCATCGACGTGAAGGCAGCACTTGGGTGTTCGGGAAGCTATAGGTTTTGAAACGGCCGGATCGGGGAGATCCGGCCGTTGATTCTGTGGGGTTTAGGAGGCGGGTTTTTCCACTCCTTTTGAAACAGC
>Ga0335069_10015467_pt1 | contig 10666 bp, 7 predicted proteins | sample Lox_Sample_11_FD_206714 | JGI IMG/M metagenome (GOLD analysis project Ga0335069, IMG submission 206714) | Soil microbial communities from Loxahatchee National Wildlife Refuge, Florida, United States - Lox_Sample_1.1 | ecosystem: Environmental > Terrestrial > Soil > Wetlands | place: USA: Florida... | reverse complement strand
CCTGCGCCTTCATGTAGAGCGCCGCGCGATCGGCCTGCTTCGTCGTGAGCTTGGCCTTCTGCACGAGGTCCTCGAAGTCCTTGTGGCACCAGCGCGCGACGTTGCCGCCGCCCTTGACGGCGGCGCAGCCGAGCAGCGGCACGAAGAAGTTGTCCGGATCGCCGTTGTCGCCCGACCAGCCGAACATCATCGCGTGCTGCTCGCCGGTCTTGCTGCGCTTGCGGTACTCGCCCCACTCGTACGTGACGAGCTTCGTGCGCACGCCGACCTTCTCCCAGTCGGCCTGGATCAGCTCGGCCATGCGCTTGCCGTCCGGGTTGTAGGGACGCGTGACAGGGAGGTACCAGAGCTCGACGTCGACGCCGTTCGGGTAGCCGGCCTGCGCGAGCAGGGCCTTGGCCTTCGCCGGGTCGTACGGGTAGTCCTGCACCTTGTCGTTGTACGACCAGAGCGTGGGCGGAATCGGGTTCTTCGCGACCTGGCCCGCGCCCTGGAACACGGCGTCGAGGATCGCCTTCTTGTTCACCGCCATGTTCAGCGCCTGGCGCACGAGCTTGGAGTCGAACGGCTTCTTCTCGACGTTGAACGCGATGTAGCCCACGTTCAGCCCGTTCTGCTGGACGAGGTTGATGTTCGGGTCGTTCTTCATGAGCGCGACGTCGGCCGGCTTCGGGAACGCCATCGCATGGCATTCGCCCGCCTTCAGCTTCGCGAAGCGCACCGATGCGTCGGTGGTGATCGCGAACACGAGGTTGTCGATCTTCGGCCGCCCGCCCCAGTAGTGGTCGAAGGCCTTGTAGCGGATCACCGCGTCCTTCTGGTACGAGACGAATTGGAAGGGGCCGGTGCCGACCGGCTCGCGGTCGAGCATCTCCGGCGTGCCGGCCGCCTTCATCTTCTCGGCGTACTCGGCCGACAGGATCGAGGCGAAGTCCATTGCCATGTTCGCCATGAAGGGCGCCTCGGGCTTCTTCAGCACGAAGCGCACCGTCATCGGGTCGACCTTCTCGACGTGGTCGACGATGTTCTTCATGTCCATGTCGTCGAAGTACGCGTAGGTCGCGCCGGGCAGCGTCTTGCCCAGCGGATGGTTCGGATCGGCCATCCGGTTGTACGAGAACAGCACGTCGTCGGCGTTGAAGTCGCGCGTGGGCGTGAAGCGCGTGGTGGTGTGGAACTTGACGCCGCGGCGCAGCTTGAACGTGTACGAGAGGCCGTCGGGCGCGGCCGTCCAGCTCTCGGCGAGGCCGGGGATCACGTTCGTCGTGCCGATCTCGAACTCGACGAGCCGGTTGAACATCGGCACCGACACGGCGTCGAACGTCGTGCCGGTCGTGTAGTACTGCGGGTTGAAGCCCTCGGGGCTGCCTTCGGAGCAGTAGACGAGCGTCTTCGCGGCGTGCGCGCCGAGGCTGGCGGCGGCGAGCGCCGCCACGGCGAGCGCCTTCAAGGTCGTGCGGGAGCGGGCGCGTGCGGTCATGGAGTCCTCGCGTGCGGTCGGGTTCGGATGAGGCGCGCAAAGCGCCGTCGAGAGAGAGGCCCGGATGATAGGCGGGCGCGGATCGCTCATCCGATCATCGAGAGCACCCCGAGCCACAGCGCCGCGCTGCCGACGAAGCCGAGCGTCGAGAACACGATCGCCGCGCTCGCCTCCGATTGCAGCGTCTCGTAGCGCTGCGAGAAGATGAGCGCGTTGCTGCCGACCGGCAACGCCGCCATCATCACGACCACCGCGAGCGGCAGGCCGGCGAGGTGGAAGCCCCAGTGCGCGACCACCAGCACCAGCGCGGGGAGCACGAGCAGCTTCACGAGCGTGATGCCGATCGCGCTGCGCGCCGCGCCCTGCAGGCCGTAGTACGCGAGCGACATGCCGATGAGCACGAGGCACACGGGCACGACGGCGGCCCCGAGCGTCTGCAGCACCTCGTCGGCGACGGTGGGCAGCGTTGCGCCCGTCGCGTTCCAGGCGAAGCCCGCGAGCACCGGCAGCACCACGGGGTGCACGATCGTGTTGCGCAGCGTCGTGCGCAGCGTGGCGAAGAGCTTGCCGAACCCGCCGCCCGCGTGCGTGCGGTGCCGCTCGCGCGCGAGGTCGAGCTCGACGAGGGCGGTGAGCACCGTGAGGATCGTGAGCGAATGCAGGCTCACGATCGTGATGTGGATCGCGAGCCCCGATTCGCCGAACAGCGCGGCCGCCATCGGGATGCCGACCTGCACCGTGTTGCCGAACACCGCCGAGATCGCCCGCACGCTCGGCGCGGCCACCGGCCGGCCTTCGACGCGGCGCCGCTTCTCGAACGCATACACCACCAGCAGCAGCGCCATCACCGGCACGAAGTACGCGAGCAGCGTGCGCCACGGCAGCGCGTGCAGGTCGAGCCGCGCGGTGGTGCGAAAGAGCAGCGCGGGCACGAAGATGTAGAAGGCGGCGTTCGACAGCGTACGCGCGGGATCGACCTCGGCGCTGCCCAGCCACTTGAGCCGCCCGACCACCCACCCGAGGGCCGCGATGGCGAAGATCGCGAGCAGCTTGGCGAAGACGGCCGCGGACATGGCGGCCGAGTATCGGCGAGGTGCCGTGCGCGCTGCGCCGCTCAGGCCGTCGCCGGCCGGAGGTCGCCGGCGGCCGGCAGCACGACCCGCACGCGCGTGCCGGGTCGCGCGTCGCTCACCGCCACCGACGCACCCGCCGCGCGTGCCCGGGCGACGAGCGAGCGAGGCGCGCGGGCGTCCGCCCCGGCGGGCAACCCGCGGCCGTCGTCCTCGAGCTCGATGCACGTGGCGCCGCCGTCGTGAGAGGCGCGCACGCGCAGCACCGAGGCGCGCGCGTGCTGCAGCGCGTTGGAGATCGCCTCGAGCACCAGGTATTGCAGGTGGCGCATGCCATCGTCGGTGGCCTGCTCCCATCGCGGCAGCGCGTCCACGTCCCACTCGAGGCGCAGGCCCGCACTCTCTATGCGCGGCTGCAGGCGGTAGCGCAGGCTCGCGAGCAGCGCGTTGACGTCGCCGCGCGGAAGGCCGAGCGCATCGATGGAGAGCTTCAGGTGCTCCATCGAATCGCGCAGCGTCTGCAGCACCTCGCCGGGTTCGGCGCGGCCACCCTCGAGTTGGCGCACGGCGGTGGCAAGGTGCGCGCCCACGCCGTCGTGCATGTCGCGCAGGATGCGCTCGCGCTCGGCGAGCACCGCGCGCGAGCGCTCCACCTCGCCGAGGCGGGCGAACGAGCTGCGCAGCTCGCGTTCCTTCTCCTCGATGCGCTGCGCGAGCGATGCGCTGAGCCGCGCGGCCTCAGCACGCGCCTGCAGGAAGCGGCGGCTGACGATCCACATCAGCGCGGCGCCCACCAGCACGGCCACGTACTTCGCCCAGGCGGACTCGTCGTACAGGCTCGCGTCCCAGCGGCCGGCGATCGCGTCGCGCAGGCTCGCGACGTACACGCCGACGATCGCCACCACGATCATGGCTCGCTCGGACGACGGGTCGCGCCACAGGCGTATCGAGAGCGCGACGATGACCCACGACCACAACAGGAAGGTCGCGGCGTACCAGACCTTGAGCGGCCACGTCGAGCCGACCGCCAGGATCGCAAGGATGACGAGCGGCGTCGACGCCTGCACCGCGGCCATCGTGCGGCGCTCGAGCGCGGGCCGGGTGCCGTGCACCTGTTGCGCGATGCAGTAGAGCGCCCATGACCAGGCCGCGCGCAGCAGCAGCAGCGTGATGCCCCAGTACGGCCACGGCAGCGGCGACGTCTCGAGCACGGTGTCGGCGACCGTCACCGCCCACAACGCCTCGCCGAGCCCGGCCCACGCATACAGCGCGTCGCGCTGCTGCCACCAGAGCAGCGCGCAGAAGCCGGCCACCAGCAGGCTGAACACGGACGTGGCCTGCGGCATCACCACGCGCAGCCACTCCGAGCGGCGCGCGATCGGGAGCACCACGCTCGCCGGGCCCACCATCGCCACGGAGAGTCCTGCGCGATAGCCCGCGTCGGCCCGGATGCGCACGCGCAGCACGTTGTGCGGCATCAGCAGGCGTGCCGGAAAGCCGATCGCGACCGGATGCTTGGCCGACCAGCGATCGCCATGCTCGTGTAGCGAGCCGGCGCTCACGAGCAGCACGTCGTTCAGCTCGATCTCGTAGGCATTGCCCAGCCGCGGCACGAACAGCGCGTAGGGGTCGCGCTCCTGCGCGGCATCGGCCGGCTCGTCGAACGTCAGTGTGAGCTCCGCGGTGCCGGACCGGCCTGGCCATGCGACGTCCCAGTGGAGGGGCAGGCGGATCGGCGTCGGGCCGACGCGCCGGTCGTCCACGGTGGCGCTGAGCGTCGCCGCATCGAGCCGCAGCACGCCGGCGGGTCTCTCGTCGGCGACCGCCGATCCGATCGACGCGCATGCGAGCAGTGCCGCCAGCAGCGCTCGCGTGCGCGAGTGCCAGATGCTCATCGCCCGGGCCGAAGGGCGTCGAGGAGTCCCATGCGGCTCGCCTCGAACACCGCTTCGCCGCGCGAGTGCACCGCCAGCTTCGCGTAGAGGTTCTTGATGTGGCTCTGCACGGTATGGATCGACAGGCTCTGCAGGCGCGCGATCTCCGCGTAGGAGTAGCCGCGGGCGACGAGCTCGAGCACGTCCGATTCGCGCCGTGTCAGCGACACCGATTCGTCGACGAGCGAGGCCGTTCCGGGCACGGGAGCCACGGCGCGACGGACGCGCTCGAGGATCTTGCGCGCGATCATGGGCGAGATCGGCGAGGCGCCGCGCTTCACGTCGAGGATCACCTGCGCGACGTCGCCCGGACTCGAGTCCTTGTGGATGTAGCCCACCGACCCGGCCTCCACGCACGCCAGCACCGTCTCCTCGTCACCGAACACCGAGACCACGAGGACATCGCACGCCGGATGCTGGCGCACGACCTCGCGGATCAGCGCGAGCGCATGGCCGTCGGGCAAGGACAGGTCGGTGAGGAGGATGTCGGCCGATTCCCGTGCGAACCACCGGCGCGCTTCGGCGAGCGTCGCGAACGACGCGGCGAGGGCCAGCGCGGGGTGACCGCTCACGCAGACCTCGAAGAACCGGCGCGTGCCCGCATCGTCTTCCAGCAGTGCCACGCGCCATGGGGGCAAGGCGGCCATGGTCCGACTCCATCGCGTGCGCCGAGCTTACACGCGGCCGTGCGAGCGTCACCCCGTGAAAGTGGGGTGATCAGATGTTCATGGGATGACGCCGGCGGGTGGCGTGCGGATCCTAGGCAAAGGCGCGGCACCGTGTCTCGCGCCCGAGAAAGGACCGGTCATGTCCCATCGTATCGCCCTCGCCCTCGCGTTCGGTCTTGCAGCGCTCGCGACCGCGGCGCAGGCCAATACGTACACCGCCACCGCCGTGGCCAACAGCCCGGCTGGAGGACCGTGCATCGGCCAGGGCGGCGGGCTTCCCGGAGTGACCTCGTCCACACCGGTGGGCGTGAACGTCAACTGCGCCGACCCCACCGGCTTCGGACGCGGTAGCGCCAGCGCGCAGACGGGCATCCTCGGCGTCACGGGCGACGCGGTGATCAATTCGCCGTTCTCGTTCTTCGCCGCCGGCGGCGGCACCGCGACGTTCGACACGCACGTGACGTTCTCGATCAGCAACCCGCTGTTGTTCACGGGGGTTCAGGCGCAGGTGGGCAGCCTCGTCGTGCTGCACGGCGTACTGAACAGCGCGGGGTTTGCCGATGCGACCGCTTCGTTCCTCCAGCAGCTCGGCGGCAATACGCTGTTGGCGTACACCATGAGCGAGAGCTTCGGCGATCCGGCGACCTGCAGCGGCGTCGTCGGCCCGGGCGCGCCGTGCTCGTTCAGCCCCGCCAACCCGCTGCACGGCGTGCAGGTGACAGTGCCGATCGGCGTGCCGGTCGATTTCTTCATGAGCCTCACGACACGTGCCCATGCGGTCGGCTCGGGCTCCGCATCGGCGACGGCCGACTGGGGCGACACGATGTCGTTGCCGCTCGATGCGCCGGTGTTCGACCTGCCGGCGGGCGTGACCGCGAACGATCCGGAGGCCTTCATCTTCGACAACCGCTTCATCCCGCCGGATGCGGTGTCGCCGGTGGACGAACCGCCCGCGATCGCAATGCTGGCGGCCGGCCTCGCGGTTCTGGGCGCCTTCGCGCGGAGGCGACGCGCGTCCGTCTGAAGCGATCGTTTTGGGGGCCCGCGCGCGCCGGGCTACCTCTCGAAACGCCGACGCGCGTTCACGCGCGTTCGCGCCGATGCGATTCGGCGCCGCCCGCCGAGAGCGACTTGCTCGGCCCCACGCCGATGCGCTCGTACGCCCGCGCGAGCTGCAGCACGCCGAGGTCGCCATGCGGCTTGCCGATGAGCTGCACGCCCATCGGGAGGCCGTGCTTGCCGAAGCCCACCGGCATCGAGATGCACGGCAGCCCCGCGAACGTCGCATAGATCACCGCTTCCATCCAGCGGTGATAGGTGTCCATTGCGTGCCCCGCGATCTGCTGCGGCCACCGCCATTCGGCCGGGAACGGCCAGACCTGCGCGGTGGGAATCGCCAGCGCGTCGAAGTGCTCGAACAGCGTGAGCAGGTGCGTGTGGAACGCGGTGCGCTCGGCGCAGGCGCGCACGGTGTCCATGCCGGTCAGGCCCTGGCCCTGGTCGTACTCCCACAGCGCCTCGGGCTTGATGCGCGCGCGGTTCGCCGGGTTCGTCAGGTGCGGCGCGATGCGTGCGGCCACGCTCCAGCGGCGCCACACGAGCCATGCGTCCCACACGCGCTCGGGTGCGAAGCCGAGCGCGATCGGTTCGACTGCGCCGCCGTCGCCCTCGATGCGCTTCAGCGCGCGCTCGCAGAGCTGCGCGATGCCGGGCTCCATCGCGAGGTAGCCGCCGAGGTCGCCGAGCCACCCGATGCGCACGCCGCCCGGATCAAGGCCGTCGACATGCGCGGCATACGCTTCCTTCGTCGCGATCGAGGTGGGGACGCGCGCGTCCCAGCCGCTCTGCACGTCGAGGAGCGCCGCGACGTCGTGCACCGTGCGGCCCATCGGACCTTCGGTCGACAGCAGCGCGACCCATGCGTCGGCGACGGGCCAGCGCGGCACGCGGCCCTGGCTCGGGCGAAAGCCATAGACGTCGTTCCACGCCGCGGGGTTGCGCAGGCTCCCCATGAAGTCGCTGCCGTCGGCGACCGGCAGCATGTGCGTGGCCAGTGCCACCGCCGCGCCGCCGCTCGAGCCGCCGGCCGAACGCGAGCGGTCGAAGGCGTTGCGCGTCACGCCGAACACCTCGTTGAAGGTGTGCGAACCCAGGCCAAACTCCGGCGTGTTGGTCTTGCCGACGACGATGCAGCCGGCCGCCTTCATGCGTGCGACCATGAGCGCGTCGTGCGCCGGTACGTGGTCGGCGAGCAGCGGCGACCCGAGCGTCGTGCGCAGGCCCTGCGTCTCGGCCGCATCCTTGATCGCCTGCGGCATGCCGTGCATCCAGCCCCGGCTCGCGCCGTGCGCGAGCTCGGCGTCGCACGCATCGGCTTCGCGCAGCAACTCCACATCGGGCCGCCGGCTCACGATGGCATTCACGCCGGCGTTCACCGCATCGATGCGCGAGAGGTAGGCGCGCATCACCTCGCGGCACGACACGGCGCGCGCATGGATCGCACGCGAGAGTGCGTGCGCATCGAGATCGGTGAGGTCGTTCATCGGTTTCCGAACATCATCTGGCGGGCGATCGCGGACTTGACGGGCGCCAGCTCCTGCAGGGCCGCGAGAGCCGTGCCCCGCAGCGCGCCCGCGCCGGGCAGCCGCCACATGAAGCTGCGCGCGAGGAAGTCGGTGGCGAGGATCATCGCCCAGCGATCGGGCGCACGTTGCCACTCCAGGCGCCGCAGCGCCATCGTCACGTCCGGGCCGCGTTCGAGCGCGCGCACGAGCTCCATCGCGTCGCGCAGCCCGAGGTTGAGTCCCTGTCCCGCGACTGGGTGCAGCATCTGCGCGGCATTGCCGATGCGCACGGTGCGGCCTTCGGTGAGGGTGCGTTCGGCGTGCAGGCCGAGCGCGAACGCCTTGAGGGGCGAGATCTCGACGATGCGTCCCGCCGCCTCCGGAAAGATCGTGTTCAGCACCGCGATGCGCTGGGCGTCGGCGAGGCCGAGCACCGGATCGTCGTCCTGCGGCACGCACCAGACGAGCGCGGCCTGGCCGGTCCGCAGGGGCAGCAATGCCGCAGGGCCGCGGCGCGTGAAGCGTTCGAAGGCCATGCCGGGGGCGCGAGGACCGGACTGGGCGTCGAAGCCGACCTGCCCGACCCACGCCGTCTGACGGTAGTCGTGCCGCCACGGCGCCGCGATGGACGAACGCGCCGCGGGCCTCTCGCCGAACACGCCGCCCTCGGCGACGACGGCGAGGTCGTAGCGCTCCGCGTCGCCCGCTTCCGGCGCGACCTCGACGCCGTCGACGAGGTTGCGCAACGCGCGCACCTTCGTGTCGAAGCGTGTCTGAAGGCGGCCGTCGGACGACGCGACCTCCGCGAGCCACGCCGCCTGCAGCGGCGCGACGATGGCACCGTACGACAGCACGGCACCGAGCATCGGCACGGCTTCGTCGATCGCCCGGATCACGACGACGGGATCCGAGGCGCGCTCGCCGATCCATCGCCCGACCAGCGGTACGCCCGACGGCGGGGTCTGCGACACGTGCACCTCGAGGATCGGCTGCGCGCGGTCGGCCTCCCATGCGCGCAACCGCTGCAGCACCTGCACGCTGCCGAGCGAGAGCGCGAGCGTGCGTGGATCCGCGCCCATGTCGCGTTCGAGCGCGCGCGCGTCGTAGAGCGCGACGCGCGCGTCGGGCAGCGTCCGGGCGGCGTGCAGCGCGAGCGCGAGGCCCACCGGCCCGGCGCCGACGACGGCGAGGCGCAAAGGGGCGGGTGGTGTCGAATCCGGCATGGCGAAGGGCCTCGGCACGGCCTCCGTGGGAGGGTCGCGGCGTATTATTCGCCGCACCCGGCTGCCGGGGTTTTCGCGAGGTGTCTGGCCATGGCCTTGATGGACTTCGTCAAGAAGCAGTTCATCGACATCATCGAGTGGGTCGAGGACCGCGATGGCGTGCTCGCGTGGCGCTTCCCCATGGAGGATCGCGAGATCCAGAACGGCGGCTCGCTCACCGTGCGCGAGTCGCAGATGGCCGTGTTCGTGAACGAGGGCAAGGTGGCCGATGTGTTCGGACCCGGCCGCTACACGCTGACCACCGCGACGCTGCCGGTGCTCACCTACCTGCGCAACTGGGACAAGCTGTTCAGGAGCCCGTTCAAGAGCGACGTCTACTTCTTCTCCACGCGCCAGCAGATCGACCAGCGCTGGGGGACCGCGCAGCCGGTGACGATCCGCGACAAGGACTTCGGCGCGGTGCGGCTGCGTGCGTTCGGCAACTACGCCTATCGCATCTTCGAGCCGAAGCTTTTCTACAACGAGATCTCGGGCACGCGGTCGGTGTACACCGTCGCCGATCTCGACGGCCAACTGCGCGGCCTGATGCTGCAGAACATCTCCGATGCGGTGGCGTCGAGCGGCGTGCCGTTCCTCGACCTCGCCGCGAACCAGATCGAGTTCGCGAAGGCGCTGCAGGACGCGGCCACGCCGGCGTTCGAGAAGCTGGGCCTGAAGCTCGAGATGGTCACGGTGCAGAACATCTCGCTGCCCGAGGAGCTGCAGAAGATCCTCGACCAGAAGATCGGCATGGGCATGGTCGGCGACACGAACCGCTTCATGCAGTACCAGACTGCGCAGGCGATCCCGACGCTGGCGCAGGGAGCGGGGGAGGGAGGCGGCGGCGTCATGGGTCCGGCCGTCGGGCTCGGCGCGGGTGTCGCACTCGGGCAGGTGCTCGCGAACAACCTCGGCCAGGGTCTTGCGGCGAACGCGCCGGGTGCACCGGCCGCGGCTGCGGCCCAGGCAGCGGCCGGCGTGAAGCCCGAGGACGTCATGGCGACGATCGAGAAGCTCGCGGACTTGAAGGGCAAGGGCATCCTCACGGCCGAGGAGTTCGACGCGAAGAAGAGCGAGCTGCTCAAGAAGCTGGTGTGAGGCGCGCGACCTAGCGCCAGTTGGCCACCGACCCGCCCGTCCAGCGCGCTTACCGCGCGGCGTGCCCGAACTGCGGGGCGCCGGTCGAGTTCCGCTCGGCCGCATCCGCGTTCGCGGTCTGCAGCTTCTGCAAGTCGACGCTCGTCCGCGAGGGCGCTGCGCTGCGCAAGATCGGCGAGAGCGCCGAGCTCTTTGACGACCATACGCCGCTGCAGCTCGGCGCGAGCGGCACGTACCAGGGCGCGCGCTTCACGCTCGTCGGTCGGCTGCAGTACCGCTATGCCGAGGGCACGTGGAACGAATGGCACGCGCTCTTCGAGAGCGACGGCGCGCAGAAGTCGGCCTGGCTGTCCGACGACAACGGCCGCTACGTGGTCGCGTTCGACCTGCCGCTCACCGAGGCGGTGCCGGCCGCGACCGACCTGCAGCCGGGCACGCAGATCGCGGTCGGCGGGCAGGCATGGAGCATTGCGTCCGTCACGGCCGCGCGGCTCATCGCGGCGCAGGGCGAGCTGCCGTATCCGCCCGTCACCGGCAAGGGCTTCGTCGTCGCCGACCTGCGCAACCCGCGCGGCGAGGTCGGCACGCTC
>Ga0335069_10015466_pt1 | contig 10666 bp, 11 predicted proteins | sample Lox_Sample_11_FD_206714 | JGI IMG/M metagenome (GOLD analysis project Ga0335069, IMG submission 206714) | Soil microbial communities from Loxahatchee National Wildlife Refuge, Florida, United States - Lox_Sample_1.1 | ecosystem: Environmental > Terrestrial > Soil > Wetlands | place: USA... | reverse complement strand
CACGGCACACCGCTCGCATTTCATGGCGGCCGTTTCGGCAACTTCAGCGCCGATCGGGGTACGCCCAAGGTCGACATCTGGGAAAGCCTGGAGGATCACTGGTACTGAGGGCCGGATCGCGGCCGGACGGGGAGTGCGTGGTGCAGTTCGCCCATAGCGAGGAGCAACAGATGATACGCAGCAGCGCGCGGGAGCTGCTGCTCGCGCGCGCAGGCGCGGCGCAGCGGCGCGAGACGCTCGCGCGCCCGGGCGGCTACGACCGCGAGCTGTGGCGCACCCTCGGCGAGCTCGGCTGGATGGGCCTCGCAATCGCCCCGGAATATGGCGGCGCGGGGCTCGGCTGGGTGGAGCTGTGTATTCTCGAGGAGGAGCAGGGGCGCATGCTGCTCGCCTCGCCCTTCTTCGCCACCAGTGCGCTCGCCGCGCCGCTCATCGCTGCAGCGGCCGATGAGGAGCAGCGGCGTACCCTCTTGCCGCGCATCGCGCGCGGCGAGCTGCGCATCGCCTGTGCGCTCGCGGGGACCGAGGGCCGCCCGCCGCCCGAGGGCATCGAGGTGGTGCTCGCGGGAGGTGGCGCGCAGTTCGAGCTGAGCGGTGTGAGCGAGCTCGTGATCCACGCCGACTCGGCCGACCTGCTGCTGGTGCTCGCGCGCGCCGCGCATTCTCCGACCGATCTCAGCGTGGCCGTGATTCCGGCCGCGACCGCCGGCGTGTCGATCCAGCCGCACGTCATGCTCGATCTCACGCGGCCGATGTCACGGGTCGAGCTCGAGGGAGTCGCGCTCACACGGCAGCAGCTCCTCGGCGAGCCGGGCGCAGCGGGTGCCGCACTGGCGCACGCGCTCGATCGCGCCCGCGTCGCGCTCGCTTCCGAGGCGCTCGGCGGTGCCGAGCAGGTGCTCGAGATGACCAGCGCCTTTGTGAAGGAGCGCATACAGTTCGGCCGTCCGGTGGGCAGCTTTCAGGCCGTCAAGCACCGTCTCGCGGACATGATGATCGCGGTGGAGGCGGCGAGGTCGGCCGCCTGGTACGCGGCCTGTGTCGCCGATGAGCGTCCGGAGGAGCTCGCCGAGGCGGCGGCCATCGCGAAGAGCTACTGCTGTGATGCCTTCTTCGACTGTGCGGCGAGCGCCATCCAGCTGCACGGCGGCATCGGCTTCACCTGGGAGCACGATGCGCAGCTTTACTTCAAGCGCGCACGTGCCACGGCCACGCTGCTCGGCAGCCCCGCGTGGCTGCGCGAGCGGCTCGTGCGGCGCTTCGCCGGCGGCGCAGCCGTTACACCGGTTTTCTGACCCTGCCGATCGAGGATGAGCGTCATGAAGTTAGGTTTCACCGCGAAGGAAGAGCGTTTGCGGGCGGAGGCCGCCGCGTGGCTCGAAGCTCAGCTCGCGGGACCGTTTCGCGATCTGCGTGGGCTATCGAAGTACGGCGGCGAGCTCGAGCGCCGCCGTGAATGGGAGCGCGCGCTCGGTGCCGCCGGCTGGAGCTGTATCGGTTGGCCGCAGGCCTATGGCGGCCGCGACGCTTCGCTCGCCGAGCAGGTCATCTTCGCCGAGGAGTATGCCCGTGCCGGTGCGCCGGCGCGGCTCGGCTACATGGGCGTGGAGCTGCTCGGGCCGACGCTCCTCGCCTGCGGTACGGAGCAGCAGAAGCGTCGCTTCCTTCCGCCGATCGCACGCGGCGAGGAGCTCTGGTGCCAGGGCTATAGCGAGCCGAACGCGGGCTCGGACCTCGCAAACGTGCGCACCCGCGCCGAGCTGCGGTCCGCCGGTGGCGCGGCAGAGTGGGTCGTGAACGGGCAGAAGACCTGGACTTCCTTCGCGCAGCTCGCCGACTGGGCATTCGTCCTGTGCCGCAGCGAAGCAGGGTCACGCGGCCACGCGGGTCTCGCGTATCTGCTCATACCGATGCACCAGGCGGGCGTCACGGTGCGGCCGATTCGCCAGATGACCGGTGCCGCCGAGTTCAACGACACCTTCTTCGTCGATGCGCGTACCGCTGCCGGGAACATCGTCGGCGCAGCGGGTGAAGGCTGGAAGGTCGCGATGGCGACGCTCTCGTTCGAGCGCGGCGGCTCGATGCTCGCGCAGCAGATGCTGTTCGCCAACGAGCTGCGCGCCATCGTCGCGGCCGCCGGGAGGAATGGTCTCCTCGATGATCCGGAGATCCGCCAGCGGCTTGCACACGCGCACGTGGGCTTGCGGATCATGCGCCACAGCGCGCTGCGCATGCTCTCGAGCACCGCGGCGGGCAAGCTCTCGAACGAGGCCTACACGTATAAGATCTTCTGGGCCACCTGGCGCAAGAAGCTCGGTGTGCTCGCGCTCGATGTGCTCGGCCCCCGCGGTGAGATCGCGGCCGCGCCGCCGTACGAGTGGGAGCTCCTGCCCCGGCTCTTCCTCGCCTCGCGCGCCGACACGATCTACGGCGGCACCAACCAGATCCAGCGCAACATCATCGCCGAGCGCGCGCTCGGGCTGCCGCGCGAGAGCCGCGCAGTGTGAGGAGCGCGCAGCTGCGGCTCAGAATTTGAAGGTCGACAACAGCAGGCTGGTCTCGGTCTGCGAGATGCCCTCGATCAGACGGATGCGCGCGAGCACACGGTCGAAGCTCTCGAGGCTGTCGGCGCGCAGCTCCGCCACGATGTCCCAGCGCCCGTTGGTGCTGTGGAGCGCAGTGACGGCCGGCTCCCCTCGCAGCGCCCGGATCACCGCATCGAGGAGGTTGCCTTCGACCGCAACGGTCATGAAGGCGCGGATGCGCCGCTCCTCGATGTCGGGCTTCAGGCGCACCGTATAGCCGACGATCGTGCCGTTGGCGACGAGTCGGGCCATCCGGTTCTGCACCGTGCCCCGCGAGACCCCGACGGCCTTGGCGAGCGCGGCAACGGACATCCGTGCGTCATTGCGCAACAGCCCGATCAGCTTCCGGTCGATGTCATCCATGGGCTGGCATTTTGCCAGAAGTGTCCGACAGAATGTCCAGCACACTGCGCATTTATGGCAGCTTTCTGGCTATATTTTGGTTGTGCCTGCGCTCAAGATATCGTGCAGTCCCCCGCACCGGAGCGTGCGGTGGCGTACACGGGAGCCGAGGATCATGGTCGATTTCATCGGGGTGTCCCGCGTGCGGGAGCTCCTCCTGCGCCGTGGCACGGCCCGCTTCATCGAAGAGCTCGCTGGCGAGATCGAGGCGGATTTTCTGCGCTGGGACGCGTTCGAGAAGTCCGCTCGTCACGCGACGCACTCGAGTGTCGGTGTCATCGAGCTCATGCCGGCGAGCGATGGCCGGCTGTATGCCTTCAAGTACGTCAACGGTCATCCGAAGAACACCCAGGAGGGGCTGCTCACGGTGACCGCATTCGGTGTGCTCGCCGATGTGCAGAGCGGCTACCCGCTGCTGTTGTCCGAGCTCACCCTCACGACCGCGCTGCGCACGGCGGCGACCTCCGCGCTCGCGGCTCGCCGCATGGCACGCCCGGGCAGCCGCGTCATGGCACTGATCGGCAATGGCGCGCAGGCGGAGTTCCAGGCCATCGCCTTTCACCATCTGCTCGGCATCCGCGAGCTGCGCCTGTACGACGTCGACCCCGCAGCGACCGACAAGCTCGAGCGCAACCTCGCCGCGCTGCGCCTCGAAGACCTGGAGGTGGTGCGCTGTGGCTCGACCGCGGCAGCGGTGGCCGGGGCGGACGTCGTAACGACTGCGACGGCCGACAAGTGCAACGCCACGATCCTGACGCCCGAGCTCGTCGTCCCGGGCATGCATCTGAACGCGGTGGGCGGGGACTGTCCCGGCAAGACCGAGTTGCACCGGGACATCCTGCTGCGTGAGGATGTGCGCGTCGTCGTGGAATACGAGCCGCAGTCACGCATCGAAGGTGAGATCCAGCAGATGCAGCCGGACTACGCGGTGACCGAGCTCGCCGCGGTGCTCGCGGGTCGCGCTGTCGGCCGCCGCCACGCTGGCGAGGTGACCGTATTCGACTCGGTGGGCTTTGCGCTCGAGGATTTCTCCGCGCTGCGCTACCTGCGCACCATCCACCAGCAGGAGCGTGGCGCACAGGTACAGATCGACCTCATTCCTTCGCTGCGCGACCCGAAGGACCTGTTCGGCCTGCTCGGCACGCAGCCCGCGCGGATCGCCGATCGCCGGTCGGCTGCGGCCTGATCATGGTCCGCGCGAGTCTCATCGGAGCCCCAACCGACGTAGGCGCAGCCGACCGCGGCGCTTCCATGGGGCCCGAGGCGCTGCGTGTCGCAGGCCTGCTCGGCGCGCTGCGGGCACGCGAGCTCGAGGTCATCGATCGCGGCAACCTGAGCGGTCCCGGCAACCCCTGGGAGCCGCCCCGCGGGGGCTACCGCCACCTCGCGGAAGTCGTGCGCTGGAACGAGCTCGTCTGCGAGAGCGTCTATCGGGAGCTGCGCGAGGGACGGCTGCCGATACTGCTCGGAGGCGATCACTGCCTGAGCATCGGCTCGATCGGCGCGGTGGCGCGCCACTGCCGCGAACAGGGGCGCAAGCTCCGCGTGCTGTGGCTCGATGCTCACGCCGACTTCAACACGAGCGAGCTCTCCCCGAGCGGCAACCTGCATGGGATGCCGGTCGCGTGCCTGTGTGGCTTCGGGCCCGCAGAGCTGACGCGCATCGGCGGACGCACGCCCGCCGTCGATGCGGCTTGCGTGCGGCAGATCGGGGTGCGCAGCGTCGATGCCGGCGAGCGTCGCTTCCTGCACGAGCAGGGACTCGAGGTATTCGACATGCGCCACGTCGATGAGATGGGAATGCGCGAGACCATGGAGCTCGCCCTGAGCGGGCTCGACGCAGACACGCACCTGCACCTGAGCTTCGACGTGGACTTCCTCGATCCGGAGATCGCTCCCGGGGTCGGCACCCGCGTACCCGGAGGACCGACTTACCGCGAGGCGCAGCTGTGCATGGAGATGATCGCCGATACGCGCCGCCTGGCCTCGCTCGATGTCGTCGAGCTCAATCCCGCTTTCGACGTGCACAACCGCACCGCAACGCTCGCCGTCGATCTGATCGAGTCGCTGTTCGGCAAGAGCACGCTCGTGCGCCGCCCCGTGTGGCAGCGTCCGGCGAAATCCGCAGGCACGCTGAGCGCGGCGTAAGCCTCGACCGTTTCACCCTCCGACACCGCAGGTTCTGCGTTGCAATCGCGCGGGGTCGGCAGCATCATGCCGCAGGCGCCGCACGGTGGCGGCAGCGATCCAACACTGAGATACGATCGGCACGCAGGGCCGGAAGGTGAGCAGCCATGGCTGAGAGCGTCTACAAGGTCATCGAGCTGGTGGGGACGAGCACGGAGTCGTGGGAGAAAGCAGCGGCGGCCGCGGTCAACCAGGCGGCGCAGTCACTGCGTGATCTGCGCATCGCCGAGGTGGTGCAGCTCGATCTGCACATGCAGGACGGCAGGATCGCAGCCTATCGCGCCAAGGTGAAGGTGTCCTTCAAGTTCGAGCGCGAATGACGGCCGCGGCGCTCAGTGCGCCGTAGCGAGCTCGAGTGCGGCGCGCGCCAGCAGCCGCGTGGAGTCGAGCGTCGGCAGGGGCGAGTTGTCGTCGTTCATGATGAGCGGAATCTCGGTGCAGCCGAGCACCACCGCATCACAGCCCGCCTCCTTCATGCCGCGCATGACGCGCTGGAAGGTGTGGATCGCCTCGGGCTTGAACACTCCGGCGACCAGCTCCTCGAAAATGATGCGATTGATCTCGGACCGCTCTACCGGGGTCGGACGCAGGTATTCGACCCCGCGGGCCGCGAGCTTCTCCGGGTACACCTCGCTGTCGACCAGATAACGGGTGCCGGTGAGACCGAGGCGGTGAAAGCCGCGCTCGGCCGCGTGCTTGGCCACGACCTCCGCGATGTGCAGCCAGGGGAGCGCGGAATGGCGCAGCACCCACGGCATGGCCTGGTGGATGGTGTTGTCCGGGCATATGAGGAAATCGGCTCCGGCGCGCGCGAGCTTGTGGGCGGCGGCGAGCATCAGCTCGGCAACGCCCGGCCAGTCGCCGCTCTCGATGCAGCGCATGTAGGCGGCGAAGGAGTGCGTGTGCATCGACACTTCCGGGTGCGCGAGCGGCCCGAGCCATTGCGGACCCTCGAGGCACACCGTGCGATAGCAGAGCGCCGCCCCTTCGGCCGAGCAGGCGACGATGCCGATGTGCTGGGTCACGGAGCGGGGCCCGTGCCATCGGCGCGGGAGCGGCTCGCCGCGGGCGACGCTCCCGGCTCGACCGGCAAGGTCACCGCGATGCGCGTGCCGCTGTGGTTCGAGCTCTCGTGGTCGTCAGCAATGAGAATGCGTACGCCAGCCATGATGTGCTCACGCTCTCAGGACCCGCGGGTATCGCCTTGTTCCAGAGTATATACGGCGGTCCCCGGCCAACAGCGGGCCAAGCGCGATCGCAGCCTTGGCCGGCCGGAAAAACGCTGCCAGCCAACGCAAGTGGGCCCGCGCTGCCTTCCGGCAACGCGGGCCCACTTCATGAGCCGCTCGGTCTAGCGCCGCCGGCGCGCGCGCTGCGCCCACAAGCCAACGAGCCCGAGGCCGAGTAGCCCGAGGCTTGCCGGCTCGGGCACGGTCGAGCCGCCACCACCGCCGCCGGACGGTGGCGTCAGTCCGAAGCCGGTAAAGGAGAGGGTGACATGTCCGTTGTTGAGAACCACGGTGAAGTTGTTGGGATCCGTGAGCGCGCTCGTCGGTGCGTTGGTGTACACCACGTAACCGTCGGTCGCCGGGAATCCCAGGATGTTGGTCTGCCCGAGGCTCGTGAAAGTGACAGAGTCTCCCGCACCCGTGCTGCGTGTCGCGGTGCCGGCACTCCCAGCGGCGCAACCCGCGAACGTGGATCCGAAGATCGGACCACACGCTTCCACCGAGGTCGAGTAACCCGTGAGCATGGAGAGCATAGCGGAGGTGACTGTTGGCGCCTGCGTTCCGCCGAAGATGAACCCCAGTGCGACGTCGTTCGCCCCGTAGGGGTTCAGCGCGGTGGTGCCCGCCGCCTCGATGAAACCGCCGGAGCTGAGGAGAATCGCCTCGCCTGTGGCCTGCAGGTCCCCCAGGCTCGTGCCGGTGGTGCAGGCAGCCATGCTGAAATATCCACACTTGGCGCTGATCAGTGTCGTGGTCGTCGGGGTCCGCCCGTCGTAGACGGGCACCGTGGTAGTGCCACCGGGCAAAACGGCAGATGGAGCCGCCATCGCCGAGGCGCCCGCCAGGGCCGCAGTCAAACCCATGGCAGGAATCAAAATCAGCCGTTTCATGTTGAGGGTCCTCCCCAAAGGCGCGCCACTGACGCGAGCGCGGATCCGCCGTGAACTTGACCCTGCAGATTTCATGCCTGCAGTGACAAAGTGAGTAACATCAGCGACTAACGCGAACGCGCCCCGATATGTAAAGGATATTACGTAAAAAACTCCGACGTTCCTCTCGAGCCCGGGGTCCCCGTGCGAGGCAGCATCCGAGTCACCCCCGGCTGGCGTGTGCGGTGTGCACCGCGGCATGATCGCGCGCTCGAACCATGGACGCATCGCCACCCAAGCACAGCTCGCGCCGGCACTGGAACTCCCGTGGCGAGGACAAACGGCGCCGCCTCAAGCAGATCGCGCAGCACCTGGAGGGCAAGCTCGTCCGACGCGACTCGATCGTCGCGCTCCTCGAGGCGCTCATCCACGCAGGCGACCGTGTCGTGCTCGAGGGCAATAACCAGAAACAAGCCGATTTCCTCTCGCGCTCGCTCGTGCAGGTGAATCCCGCTTGCGTGCACGACCTGCACCTTCTCGTCCCCAGCATCAGCCGTCCCGAGCATCTGACGCTCTTCGAGCGCGGTATTGCGCGGCGCGTCGATTTCTCCTTCGCCGGGCCGCAGAGCGTGCGCCTGGCGCAGCTCCTCGAAGAGGGCAAGCTCGAGATCGGCTCGATCGGCACGTACGTCGAGCTCTACGCCCGCATGCTGGTCGACCTGCGACCGCAGGTAGCGCTGGTGTGCGCCGAGCAGGCGGACCGCGCCGGCAATCTCTATACCGGCGCCAACACCGAGGACACCCCGACGATCGTCGAAGCGACCGCTTTCGCGGACGGCATCGTTCTCGCGCAGGTGAACGAAGTGGTCGATGAGCTGCCACGGGTCGACATTCCAGGCTCGTGGATCGATCTCATCGTCAGCGCCGATCGGCCATTTGCGCTCGAGCCGCTCTTTACCCGCGATCCCTCGCGCATCAGCGATCAGCAGGTGCTGATGGCGATGCTGGCGATCCGCGGCATATACGAGCACCACGGAGTGACCTCACTCAACCACGGCATCGGCTACGCCACCGCGGCGATCGAGCTGCTGCTGCCGACGTACGCAGATTCCCTCGGCCTGAAAGGCAGGATCTGCCGCAACTGGGTGCTCAATCCCCATCCGACGCTGATACCGGCCATCGAGAGCGGCTGGGTCGAAAGCGTCCATTGCTTCGGCAGCGAGGCGGGCATGGAGTCGTACGTGCGGGCGCGGCCCGACATTTTTTTCACGGGTGCCGACGGCAGCCTCCGATCCAACCGCACGCTCGCGCAGCTCGCCGGACAGTACGCGGTGGACCTCTTCATCGGTGCGACGCTGCAGATGGATGCCGACGCCAACTCCTCGACCGTCACCCTCGGCCGCCTCGCCGGCTTCGGTGGAGCACCCAACATGGGGCACGACCCGCGCGGCCGGCGCCACACGAGTCCGGCGTGGCTCAGTCTCATGGAGGGTGCGGCGCCGCTGGCGCGTGGCCACAAGCTCGTCGTGCAGCTCATCGAGACGACCCGCAACGGCGTGCCGGCACTCGTCGACTCACTCGATGCCATCAGCGTCGGGCTGCGCAGCGGCATGGCGATCACCCCGGTCATGATCTACGGTGATGACGTCAGCCACGTGGTGAGCGAAGCGGGGCTCGCCCGGCTGTACCGCGCGCAGGGTCTCGAGGAGCGGCGCGCGGCTCTCGCTGCCATCGCCGGCGCGACGCCGGTCGCGCGGCACACGGACGCAAAGCGCACCGCGAGCCTGCGGGCACGCGGCATCGTGGCGTTCCCGGAGGATCTCGGCATACAGCGCGGCGAGGCGAGCCGCGCACTGCTCGCCGCGGGCAGCATCGCTGAGCTCGTCGAGTGGTCGGGTGGGCTGTACCGGCCGCCAGACCGGCTGCGGCGCGACTGAGGCGGGCGCCGCGGCGCGATCAGGGAGTCACGGCGGGACCGGCAGTGCGCGGATGGGCGCGGCGCACATGCCAGGCCTCGAGCTCGCCGACGATGCCGCGCCGGAACGTGAGCACGCAGGCAACGAAGATGGCTCCGATGATCGCGCTCACCCAGCCGCCGACGATATCCGACAGATATTCCTGCAGGCTGATCACCAGCGCAGCGCCGACCACGGGCCCGAAGAAGGTGCCGGTGCCGCCAAGGAGTGTCATGAGGATGACTTCGCCCGAGGTCGATTGCTGCACATCGGAGAGCGTCGCAAAGCCGAGCACCAGCGCATTGAGCGAGCCCGCGAGTCCGGCGAGCGTCGCCGAGAGCACGAAGGCGAGCAGCTTGTAGCGGTTGACGTCGTAGCCGAGCGAGATGGCCCGCGCTTCGTTCTCGCGGATGGCGCGCAGTACGTGACCGAACGGTGAGTGCACTATGCGGCGGATGAAGAGGAACACCGCCACGAAGGCCGCCAGCACCAGGTAATACATCACCCGGTCGGACCTCAGCGGCACGAGTCCCAGCAGCGTACCGCGTGGCACACCCTGGAGCCCGTTTTCTCCACCGGTGAACGGAGCTTCCAGGCACACGAAGTACACGAGCTGGCCGAGCGCGAGCGTGATCATCGCGAAATAGATGCCGCGGCGGCGGATGGCGAGCCCACCGATCCCGGCGCCGAGCGCGGCTGCGACCGCCATGCCGCTCACCAGCGCGCCAGCGGGGCCGGCGCCGTGCGCCGTGATGAGCCAGGAGCTCACGTAGGCCGCCAGGCCGAAGAAGGCGGCGTGCCCGAAGGAGAGCATCCGACCGTAACCGAGCAGCAGGTTATAGGCGCAGGCGAACATGGCGAAGCACAGCAGCTTCATGAGGAATACGGGATACAGGCCGAGCCATGGCAGTGCGGCGGCGAGCAGGGCCGCGAGCGGGTAGAGGAGGTTGGAGCGCGGCTTCATTCGCGGCCGAACAGTCCTGCCGGCCGCAGGATGAGCACCAGTGCCATGATGACGAACACCACGATGTTGGATGCTTCGGGGTAGATGACCTTGGTGAAACCTTCGACGAGTCCCAGCACGAGTCCGCTCACGATAGAGCCGAGGATCGAGCCCATGCCGCCGATCACCACCACCGCGAACACCACGATGACGAGCTCCGTGCCCATGTGCGAGTTGACCAGCACGATCGGGGAGGCGAGCACGCCGGCGAGCGCTGCGAGCGCGACGCCACCGCCGTAGGTGGCTGCGACCAGCAGCGGCACGTTCACTCCGAAGGCCTGCAGCAGCGGAGCGTTCTCGGTGGCCGCGCGCAGCGTTGCGCCGAGCGGGGTGCGCTCGATCACGAACCAGGTGCTGAAGCAGGTGACTACCGAGGCGAGGATCACCCAGGCGCGATACAACGGCAGAAACATGAAGCGCAGGTCGAGCGTGCCGG
>Ga0335069_10015465_pt1 | contig 10666 bp, 6 predicted proteins | sample Lox_Sample_11_FD_206714 | JGI IMG/M metagenome (GOLD analysis project Ga0335069, IMG submission 206714) | Soil microbial communities from Loxahatchee National Wildlife Refuge, Florida, United States - Lox_Sample_1.1 | ecosystem: Environmental > Terrestrial > Soil > Wetlands | place: USA: Florida... | reverse complement strand
GTGTTCTGATTAACGATGCGTAGCGTAGGTGGGAGACTTTGAAGCGGGAGCCTCGGTTCCCGTGGAGTCGCAATGTGAAACACCACTCTTCGCTAATTAGGATTCTAACCTCACTCTGTAAGCCAGATGAGGGACAGTGCGTGCGGGTCAGTTTGACTGGGGCGGTTTCCTCCCAAAGAGTAACGGAGGAGCGCGAAGCTTGGCTCAGCATGGTTGGCAACTATGCGTCGAGCGTATGGGTAGAAGCCAGGTTAACTGTGAGACCTACAAGTCGAGCAGGTGCGAAAGCAGGCCCAAATGATCCGACGGTTTAATGTGGAATTGCCGTCGCTCATCGGACAAAAGGTACGCTAGGGATAACAGGCTGATCGAGTCCAAGAGTTCATATCGACGACTCGGTTTGGCACCTCGATGTCGGCTCATCGCATCCTGGGGCTGGAGAAGGTCCCAAGGGTCCGGCTGTTCGCCGGTTAAAGCGGTACGCGAGCTGGGTTCAGAACGTCGTGAGACAGTTCGGTCCTTATCCACTGTGGGCGCAGGAAACTTGAGGGGTTCTAACCTTAGTACGAGAGGACCGGGTTAGACGCACTTCTGGTGTGGCAATTGTCGCGTCAGCGGCATCGTTGCGTAGCCATGTGCGGAAGAGATAAGCGCTGAAAGCATCTAAGTGCCAAGCTCCTCCCAAGATATTGTTTCCCGGACCGCAAGGTCCCTAAAGACCCCCGGTAGACCACCGGGTTGATAGGTTAGGCGTGGAAGCGGAGTAATCCGTTAAGCGGACTAATACTAATCGGTCGTGCGGCTTGATCGCTTTTCCCTTCCTTCGGGAAGGGGAGCGATTTCAACTCGCGAACATGTAATCCCCTGTTGCTTCTGTGTGCAGTTTTCAGAGAACACGCTCTTTGAACCGCTAAAGATGTGGATAGCCGCAAGGCGCCTGCTTTAGCGTACGATTTTTGGTGGCTATAAAGCTGTGGCCCGACCCGTTCCCATTCCGAACACGGCCGTCAAACACAGTCTTGCCGATGGTAGTGGTTCTATAGGCTCCGCGAGAGTAGGTCGCCGCCAGTTATTTGTCAACCGGCCCGGGTGAGGCAACTCGCCCGGGCCTTTTTCATGCACCTGTCGCGGGCGCGGGCGGCCGTGGGCCGGCGTGGGGAATCACGGCTCGACGGGTGACACGAGCCGGGGTTACCTTCACGGGAAACGTATGACGGATCCGCGCTACAGGAAATTGGCGAAGCTGCTGGTCGAATATTCCACGCGGCTAGGCAAGGGGGACCGCGTGCTGCTGGACATGATAGATGTGCCGGACGACTTCTCGATCGAGCTGATGCGGGCCGCGCGGGCGGCGGGGGCCACGCCGGTTATCGAGGTGCGCCATACGCGCATCACCCGCGAGATGCTGCTGGGGACCAATGATGCCCATGCTGGCCTGGTGCGCGACCTGGAACTGTTCCGGATGCGGAAGATGCAGGCGTACATCGCGATCCGCGGCAGCGACAACGCGAGCGAGAACTCGGATGTGGCGGGGGAGCAGATGGCGCTGTATGCGCGGGTTACGCGACCTGTGCTCAACTACCGGGTGAGCAAGACGCGTTGGTGCGTTCTGCGCTGGCCCACGCCGAGCATGGCCCAGGCGGCAGGGATGAGCACGGAGGCGTTCGAAAACCTCTACTTTGACGTCTGCACGATGGACTACCGGAGAATGGCGCGGGCCATGGCGCCGCTGGAGCGGCGGATGAAGCACGCCGACTGCGTCCAGATCAAAGGCCCCGGCACCGACCTGACCTTCAGCATCAAGGGCATCGGCGCAAAGATGTGCAAGGGCGACCGCAACATCCCCGATGGCGAAGTCTTCTCCTGCCCGGTGAAGGCCTCCGTGAACGGCCGCATCCAGTTTAACACCCCCACGCTTTACTCAGGGACGAAGATGGAGAACGTCCGCCTCGAGTTCAAAGAGGGGAAGATCATCGCCGCCAGCTCCACCAACACCACGCGCCTGAACGAGGTGCTCGATACCGACGCGGGGGCGCGCTACACTGGCGAGTTCTCCCTCGGGTTCAACCCCTACGTCCTGAACCCGATGTGCGACATCCTCTTTGACGAGAAGATTGCCGGTTCGCTGCACCTGACCCCCGGCCAGGCGTATGATGAGTGCGACAACGGCAACCGCTCGGCGGTGCATTGGGACATGGTCCTGATCCAACGCCCGGAGTGGGGCGGGGGCGAGGTGTGGTTCGACGGGGAATTGATCCGCAAGGACGGGCTGTTCCAGCCCAAGGATCTGCGGCCGCTCAACCCGGCCAATCTCAAATAGGCTTACCTCTCGCTTTTCAGCACGGCCAGGAACTGCTTCATGGCCGGGGAGAGCACCTTGTTCTTCTTGAAGAGAGCCGCCAGCGGCCGATGAAACTCGCCGTCTTCGAAGGTCACCTGTGCCAGGCTTTGCTTGGCGACCTCCTGAAGCACCGTGCCCTGCGGGACAATCGCCACGCCGGCATCAATCTCGACCGCGCGCTTGACCGTCTCGATATTATCGAACTCCATCACATGCTGCACATGGACAGCGTGCTCCTTCAGGATGCGGTCCAGCGCCTTGCGAGTGGGGATGTCGGGCTCGAAGCTGATGAACTTCTGCCCGGAAATAGCTTTGAGCTTAATGCTCTTGCTCTTGGCAAGCGGGTGATTGGGGTGGCAGATCAGGACCAGGGGTTCCTTGCGCAGCGGGAAAATCTCCAGCTTGCTGTCGCGGCTCGGGTAAGCCACCAGGCCGAGGTCCACCACGTTGCCCAGCACGTCCTCGTAAACCTGGTTGGCCCGGCGGTATTCCACGTGGACATTGACGGTGGGGTAGGTCTTGAGGAACTTCTTCAGGTAAGGCGGAAGGTCGTGCAGGCCGATGCTGTAGATGGTGGCCACGCGGATGGTGCCCGAGATGATCTCCTTGATCTCCTGCAACTTGCTGTGCAGACCATCGTAGGTGGAGATGATCTGCTTGCTGTAATCATAGAGCACCTGTCCTTCCCGGGTGAGCCGGAACCGTTTCTTGCTGCGCTCGATCAGCAGGGATTTGAACAGCCGTTCGAGCGAGCTGATCTGCTGGCTAACCGCCGACTGCGTAACGTCGTTGATCTGGGCGGCCTTGGTGAAACTCTCGGTCTCCGCCAGGTCACAATAGACTTTAAGGCTCTCGATTTGCATAAGGCCAATGAATACGCCATTTCAAGAGACGCGTCAACAGCGATCAGGCCGATTCATTCCAGCTTATAGACGTGGACTTCCAGGGGCGCGAAGTCATCGGCCAGCGAGTCGTCCTGCACTACTGCAGCATGCGCTTCGTAGAGCACCCGGACCCGTTTGCCCGTGAGCAGGCTTCCGGTGAAGCGCACCGACTGCGTCTGAATCGACTTATTGGCGGCAAGGAGGTAGAGGATGCCTTCCTTCTGGCGCAGGGCATACTCGATGGGGGCGTCAGCCGGCGAAAGCGCGAGCTTTTGCGGGCATGCTGGGGCCATGATGACCGGGCTGAGGGTGCGGAGTTCGCGCACCAGCTTGCAGACGTAGTCCCAATGGCCTTCCTCGGGCTTGTTGAGCAGGCCGGCGGGCTTGCCCTGCCAATCTTTCTGGCCGGAGCCCGTGTAGAACCAAAGCCCCTTGACCCCGTTGATGATGCTGAGGTAAGCCATGCAGCGATACTCCGCAGGCGTGGGGAATCGGGCATCTTTGCGGGGCTGCTGGTACGACTGGATGGCGATCCACAGCGGGTGCTGGGAATGCGTGCTCGTGAGCCAGGAAGGTGGCTGAAGGATGCCGGGCAGCTTCGGCTTGCCCTCGACCCCGCTCGCATCCGGGTCCTTGAGGGGGATCGGGTACCACCACCAGATGCCGACATCCATGCACGCGTCGGGGAAGAAGTCGGCTCGGTCGGCCGGCAGCTTACGGACCACGTCGCGCGTATCTCCCAGCACGAGCGGATGATCGGGGTCCAACTCGTGCGCCAGTTGGTAGAGCGCGGCGAGGTTGGTGAGCGGCGCCAGGCCGCGGGCGACGCGCTCCTCGGAGCCCCAGCAAAGCAGGCCGGGGTGGTAGCGGAACGTCTCGATCCGGCGGCGCACCTGCTGCCACTCCGCGGCTTCGACGGCTCGGCGCGGCAGCTCCACCATCATGCGCAAGCCATTGGCCAACGACCGGTCCAGCAATTCCTTTAAGTGCGCGTCATTGGGGTTGATCGCTTCGTCCGCCTCGCCGGTGGTGATGCCGTAATTGTGTGTGCCGGTGAACCCGGCTTTGCCCATCTCCTCATCCCGCCCCGAGCTGTAGAGGCCGATCGGGAAAACGGGTTCGCCGGCAATGCGCAGAAACCCGTCCGGTCCCAAGGTCACTCGGGCATCTTCGCCCGCGCCCACGCGGACATCTGTCCGGGCGCGGCCCAGCTCCTTTCCGGAGCGGTCCATAAGCCGCGCTGCGACGGTGAACGCTGCTGGCTTGGCGACGGGCACGCGCACGTTCAGCCCCACGATGTCGCCTTCCGACGCATCCGTCGAGGCGCTCTGGACCTGGTTGCTTTCCGCGTCCGAGACCTCCACGCTCAGGCGCAGCCCGGCTCGTTGTGCCGGGTTGATGTTCACCCGGGCGTCAATGCGGGTCTCGCCGCTACCCTGGCCGGCGGCGTGGTAGCAGGGGCACGCCGGATAGAGCACCAGCGGCGGCTGGGTGTGGAACTTGCCCTGGAGCTGGCGGATTTGCGTCCCGCCTGAATCCAGCAGCGCAATCGTATAGTGGTGCACTCCATTGCCGCCCAGCACGATAGGCACGCGGACGGCGTTGCTCGTTCCGGGATCAACACTCACGGGCACCGAACTGGCTTGCCTCCCCACCAGCACCGAAATAGCGCCCTGGAACCGGTTCGTGCCCCGGTTGGCAAGTCGAAACGAGAGTTCCTGCTTCCCGGCCCACGGCTTTGTGCCTTCCAACAGCGAGAAGGACAGCGAGTTCGTAATCACCGCAGCGACATCGTCATACCAGAGGGTGCCTGGCCCGTTGGTGTAGCCGAGGTGCACTTCAGCGCTGCTCGCGCCGGGGGGAACTTCGGCCACACCCGAGACCTTTGCCCAGCTCCCGGCGGTCACCTCCACCGGGAAGTAAGCGCGCTGGAACACCTTACGGTCGGCGTCGCGGAACGCCAGCCCGGCGTAGGTCCCGGCCCCTGACGCATGGTTCAACTCACCCCGTATCCAGGCTTCAAAGCTTATGTTGTCCCCCGGTGCGACTGCAAAGCTCGGGCTCACGAGGACGCCCTTGGCGTGTGGCCCGAACTGGACAGTTGCCGAGACATGCCCGCTATGGGCTACCGACGCATCCACGCCCGCCTGTGAATCTCCTTGTCCCTGGGAGAGCCACCAACCGCCCCCGGGCAGCCCCGCGGACGTTGCCGGCGCCTCGAATCCCCCATTGTCCACCAGGTTCTGCTGCGCCCGGACGGCGGCGCAAATCCCCATCAGCATGACCCAGACAAACAGGAGAAGCTTCTGCATGGTGCTCACGGCTATGTAACCGCATAGCTGCGGCCCGGCGCAAGCCTTCAGCGCAGCTCAACGCAAATCCGAAATCCGAAACCCGAAAGCCGAAACAAATCCGAAGGCTCCAATCCCAAATGCTCAGAACTCGCGCGGACCGCTGGTTTCGCGGACTGCTCCTTCGAGCCTTTGAATTGGTTTCGGATTTCGGGCTTCGGATTTCGGCCTACTGCCAATAAGGTCGGTTGCGACCTTGAGATGAGGCCCCCTTCCGGCCTCGCAACGCAGCGTTATCCTCCGCCGATCCAGCTTGCCTTTCCCCGGCAAAACATCCATTCCTGAGGCGGCTCGCAAAGGCACTTATGCAAACACCAGCATGGAACTTCAGCCGGGGCGCCCTCCTTTCAGTCCTCTTGGCAGCAGCAGTCTGTAACCTGCGACCGGCGACTGCCGCCGCTGTCGCCCCCACAAATCGCCCCGATCCCAGCCCCAAGCCTCCCCTGCGAGTCCGCGAACCAGCCGTCGCCGGCCTTTTCTATCCCGCCGATCCGACCACCCTGTCCAACACGGTGGACCGGCTCCTGAAGGCCGCGCCCGAACATCACATCACGGGACTCAAGGCCTTGGTCTGCCCCCACGCCGGGTATGAGTTCTCCGGCCCTACCGCTGCCATCGCCTACAAAACCCTGGCTGGGCGCGATATGCAGACCGTCATTGTGATGGGCCCCAGCCACTATGCTTGGTTCGAGTCCGCCTGCATCCCCGACGCGCAAGCCTACCGCACGCCGCTGGGCCTGGTGCCCATCTCGCCCAAAGCCAAGGAGCTGGCGTCCGCGCCCCCGTTCGTGATCGAGCCCAAGTGCCCGGTCCAGCGCCCCCCTTGGGCGGAGCAGGGACCCAAGCCGGCGCCGCCGTCCGGCCAGGATACGCCCGAGACCTGGGAACACTCCGTCGAGGTCCAGGTGCCCTTTCTGCAGCGGGCGCTGAAGGATTTCAAGCTCGTGCCGATCGTCATCGGCAACGCCGACCCAGAGCAGGTTGCCAGGGCGCTGGCCGCCACCTTGGATGACAAAACAATCATTGTCGCCAGTTCCGACCTCAGTCACTATCACCCCTATAGTGCCGCGGTCGAGCTGGACCACCGCTGCGTCAAAGCCATCTGCGACGAGGACATCGCCGGGATGAAGCAGCAGGAAGCCTGCGGCAAGCTGCCGGTGCTGGCGCTTCTGCACCTGGCGCGGCTCAAAGGTTGGAAGGCGCAAATGCTGGATTACCGGAACAGCGGCGATGCCACGGGTGACAAGGACCGTGTCGTGGGATACACGGCCGTGGCCTTCTATGCGCCCGAGGCGGCGAAGCTCGATCCGCCGGACCGCAAGTTCCTGCTTGAGCTGGCGCGCAAGAGCCTGCAAAGCGCCGCCGCCAACCACAGCCTGCCGGAGGTCGCATCCAAGGACGTACAGCCCCGGCTCTCCGAGAGGAAAGCTTGCTTCGTAACGCTGACCAAGTCCGGCGCGCTGCGCGGCTGCATCGGCCACCTCACGGCCATGGAGCCGCTGTACCAGGCGGTCATTGACAATGCCCGCAACGCCGCCGTGCGCGACCCGCGCTTCCCGCCGGTCCAGCCGGACGAGGTGGCCCAGCTCAAGATTGAGATCAGTGTCCTGACCGAGCCGCAGCCTCTTGCGTTCAGTTCCCCCGAGGACCTGCTCCAGAAGCTCCATCCGAACGAGGACGGCGTGCTGCTGCACATAGGCCCGCGCACGGCCACCTTCCTGCCGCAGGTATGGGCGCAGCTTCCCGACAAAGTCGAATTCCTCAATCACCTGGCGCAGAAAGCCGGCTGCGAACCGTCCGACTGGCGCGGCAAAGACACACAGGTCTCGATCTACCACGTGGAATGCTTTGAAGAATAGGCCGGTGCTGGCTGCCGTTGCGGCGCTGGGGTTCTCCTGCGTGATCACGCAACTGGCGCTGCTGCGCGAGTTGCTGGCCGCCTTCTCGGGCAACGAAATGGTGCTGGGCGTGGTGCTGGGCCTGTGGCTGCTGCTGCTCGGCCTCGGCACGGCCCTGGGCGGCTGCAGGGTAGGGACGCCTCGCCGAGGCGTCCGTCCCTCCCAGAACACGGACGCCTCGGCGAGGCGTCCCTACCTATGGGAAATCTTCGCGCTGGGCCGCCGCTCCTCGGGCCTCCGCAACCCGCTCACTTCTCTGGCCTGGATCCAAATGCTGCTGGCCTTGCTCCCGCTGGCACAGGTGTTCCTGCTGCGCGCCCTGCGCAACGTGGTCTTCATCCGCGGTGCCGCCGTCGGCGTGACGGAAACCGTTCTCGGGGCAGGCGTCTTGCTGCTGCCCTACTGCGTGCTGGCGGGGTTCGCCCTGACGCTGGGTTGCGCCGTGCTCACGCGCACCGACGGCGCGGCCGGCGTCGGCCGGGCCTACATTGCCGACAGCCTCGGCAGCATCGTGGGCGGTGTCCTGTTCAGCTTCGTGCTGGTCCGTTGCTTCGACCATCTGCGGCTGCTGGTCTTTCCCGCGCTGCTCAACCTGGCCAGCGCGGCGCTTCTCTTCCTGGCACGGAAGCCCGGCTCGGACTCCGGTTCTCCTATCCCAGGCTCAATAGAAAACCTCCACGGCCCCAAGCCGCGCATGCCGACCATGACCCCACCCCTCACCCGGCCTGCGGCCACCCTCTCCCCATCCGATGGGGAGAGGGAAGGGGTGAGGGGCTCGCACGGTGCTCGGAGGCTAATGGGGCGCCCCGGCTGGCGGGGATGCCTCTGCGCCCTGGTCCTTTTCGCCGCGCTGGCCTTCGTCGCCGTGTTCACCGACCTGGACAGCCTCTCCACCCGGCTGCAATACCGGCAGCAGCAAGTCCTGGCGCGGGCCAACTCCCCGTACGGCAGGCTTATCGTCACCGCGTCCGAAGGGCAGTACAACTTCCTGGAAAACGGCATCCCATTCACCTCTACCCGCGACGACCAGCATGTTGAGGAGACCGTGCACTATGCCCTGGCGCAACGACCCGACGCCCGCCGTGTGCTGCTCATCGGGGGCGGCATCTCCGGCACCGCCCGCGAAATCCTCAAGTATCCCGCCACCACGGTGGACTACGTGGAACTCGACCCGCTGATCCTGGAGCTGGGGCGGAAATACCTTCCGGAGAACCTGGCCGACCCCCGTATCCGCGCCATCTCCGCAGACCCGCGCCTGTTCGTCCGCCAGGCGGCGCAACCGTATGACGTAGCTATTATGGATGTGGCGCCTCCCTCCACCGCCCAACTCAACCGGTATTACACCTTCGAGTTCCTGGCCGAACTCAAGCGCGTGCTCGCGCCGGACGGCGTCGTCTCCTTCGCGCTCGGCCAATACGAGAACTACGCCAGCCCCGAGCTGGCGCGCACCGTGTCTTCTGCCCGCCGCTCGCTCGAACGCTCGTTCCGCAACGTCCTCGCCCTCCCCGGCAGCCGCGTGTTCTTCCTCGCCTCGGACGGCCCGCTGTTCCCGGACATTGCGGGCCGCCTGGAAGCGCGCCGCATCGCCACCAAACTCTTTAACCGGCACTACCTCGATGCGATGCTGACGCCCGACCGGATGGCCGGCCTGCAAGCCGCGACCATGCAGCCCGCCGCCGTCAACCACGACTTCAGCCCCATTCTCTACTACTACCACCTGCGGCATTGGATGAGCCAATTCGACCAGCGCGTGGGGCCTCTGCAAGTGGGGCTGGTGCTTCTGCTGGTGGTTTACCTTCTGAGCCTGCGCGGCAGCGCCCGGGTGTTGTTTGCTTCAGGCTTCGCGGGCACCGCGCTGGAGATTGTGCTGCTGCTGGCTTTCCAGGTGCTGTGCGGCTCGGTCTATCACCAGGTCGGCCTTGTGGTCACGGTGTTCATGCTCGGGCTGGCGTTGGGAGCCTGGGTGACCAATCGGCCTGCCGACCTCGTCTTCCTTGGCTTTGGTCCAGCGGACCTCGGCCCCACGCTTCTTCGCCGCCTCGCCTGGCTCATCGCGGTTTACGCGGTGCTCGTGCCGTTCTGCCTCCCGCTCCTGGGCCGGCTTGGCAGCGGGAACGCCTCCCTCTTTGCAGTCAAAAGCATCATCCTGCTGCTGACCCTTGCGCTTGCCGTCCTGGTTGGCATGCAGTTTCCCTTGGCCAACCGGCTCGCCTTCGACGGCACCGTTTCCGGCGCCTCGCGGCTCTACACGGCGGACTTCGTGGGCGCCTTCGCGGGCGCGCTGCTGACATGCACGCTGCTCATTCCGCTGGCCGGCGTGATGGGCGCCTGCCTGCTGACGGCGCTGCTGAACATCGCCGCGGGCGCCCCGGCTGGCCGTGCGCAGGCTCAGGTTTAGCCTTTACCGGCCCTGGCAGCGCACCGAGAGTGATCAATATGGTCCAGGCAGAAGCCGACACCTCAAAGAACCTCCTGCGCGTCACTTACGCGGGGAGCATCGGGCTGGAGGACACCCGGCGCGCCGTCGAGGACCTGAAGGGACTGCTGACCGGGCTCGCTCCCGGCTTTCGCCTGCTCACCGATCTCAGCAGGCTGGAGCGCATGGACCTCGCCTGCGTCCCGGACATGGAGAAAATGATGGACTTGTGCGACTGCAAGGGCGTGGAAACGGTCGTCCGCGTAATCCCCGATCCGCAGAAGGACATTGGCTTCAACATCCTGTCGCTATTCCATTACAGCCGCCAAGTGCGGATCATCACCTGCCAGACGCTTCCCGAAGCCCTGGAAGCTCTCGCGGCGTAAAGGTAAAAGTTGAGGCTCGCGGGGACGCTCGCCCCGCGCGTCCAGCCGCACTGTCCCATTTCAGGACACCTCCACCTTCGTAGCCAGCCATCTCCACCCTCACTGCGCCGGGGCCTGTCCGGTGCCCCTCCGGTACCTCACCGTCGTACCTCTGCAAACCTTGCAGAGGTACGACGGTGAGGTACTGGAGGGGTACCGGACAGGCCCCGGACAGGCCCCGGCGCAGCTCCGGCAGACAAGCGGCGGGAGCGGTGCGCCTGGCGTGATCAGATCCGAAGGCCGAAGGCCGAAATCCGAAAGAGGGCCGAAATGGGTAGGGACGCCTCGCCGAGGCGTCCGTTTTGGGGCGGCGGCGGACGCCTCGGCGAGGCGTCCCTACCTACGGGCGCG
>Ga0335069_10015464_pt1 | contig 10666 bp, 16 predicted proteins | sample Lox_Sample_11_FD_206714 | JGI IMG/M metagenome (GOLD analysis project Ga0335069, IMG submission 206714) | Soil microbial communities from Loxahatchee National Wildlife Refuge, Florida, United States - Lox_Sample_1.1 | ecosystem: Environmental > Terrestrial > Soil > Wetlands | place: USA... | reverse complement strand
CCTGCCGCGCCGACCTCGCGGAAGAGGTCCTGCACGAGCTGGATGTACGTTCGGGCGACTACTGGTGTCAACGCCATGGGCTACTCCGCGTATGCTTCGGCGGCGAGCGCCCTGGCATTTTCCCGAGCCAACTCGATCACTTTCGACGGAACCGCGCCTTCCTTCGCGCGCGGCGCAAGCGCAGCCTTCTTGCGCAGCTGCGCCTTGCGATTGTTCTCTTCCTGCTCCGGAGTGGTGATGTACCACAGGTGCTCCGGAGCCTCGCCGATGTAGGCCCCCTTGAGCGAGAACATGTTCTTGCCCTGTATGAAGCAGCTCCCGCCGGACCAAGCGGCCTGCGCGGCCAGCCGCTCCGGGTGGAACACCGGGACTTCCCGTTTCGGCTCCGCGGCGGTGGTCTCCACCGGCTTGGGGCCGCGCTTCAACAGGGGCAGCTTGCCGCCCGCCATTGAGGCCTCCTACATCTCTTTCTTGCCGACCCCTTGATCGCCAGGGTTGGTCAGCACCGCTTCGCCAGCACCGCCGAACTGCGGGTTGGCGTTGCTCATCAGGTCTTCACGCCGGGGCAGCCCCATGCCATGCGACCATCTGTCTTCCATCGGGCCGTCCATGCCGCACTCGAGTCTCTCGCGAAACTGATCCGGGCCCCACTCGCCGTGGTTACCGGCCTGCATGAACTTCGCGTCGCGCGGCATCGGCCGCCCGCGCTTGTCGCCGCGGGGAGCCAGCACCTGCGTGCGCTCGGTGTTCTCGAAGCGGGTGTGCATCTTGTCGATGCCGTTCACCCCTTCCATCAAACTCTTGCGACGGTGGAACTCGTCTTCAGTGACGCCCGGGTCGGGCTGCCGCTGCTCGTAGTCCGTCATCGGAATTCGCATTGCCATTGAGGCCTCCTACAGAATTGGCGGAGCGCCCGAAGGCGCCCCGCCGTTTCTGATCAGAACTCACCGATGGAGAACTTCTTGCCCTTGCCCGACACTGATTTGTTGTTCACCCGACCGACCTTGCGCTCAGGCGCATTGCCGGTGAAGGCGTCGACAGTGTAGTCGTACTCGGGTTCGACTTCGTCCGGGTTGACGGTCTCGCGGAGGCTGACGCCGTCCTCGAGTCCCGCCTTCTCGGTTTCGAAGTGTCCACCACCGTAGTTGAGCGTCTCGTCGCCGCTCGGGCTCGGCTTGTTGCGCAGGGCGTCGGTCTCGCTGTGCTTGCCAACGATGCCCTTGCCGCTCTCGTCGCTGCGAGCTGCACCTGAGGCGTGCAGAATCTGTGTGCCTTTTGCCATTGCCATGTGTGCTTTCTCCTACCCTTAAGCCTGGCTGTCCCAGCAGAGGATACGTGCACCCGGAACTTCCGTATGCGCAATGCCGAAGGCCAACTCGGCGTACCACGCGATACCGCGCGAACGACCGAAGTCAGTCGGGATCTTGCCTCGGATTTCCTCGGGAATCGCAAAGATCTCCGCAACAGTGTCCGAACCGAAGAAGAATCCGCGGTCGTTGTTGTTGATGAAGTTCTGCGAGGGGACGTTAGTCTGCTCGACGAACCGGATGCCCTCATAACGGCCCTTCTCGCCGTTCATGATGACGTGCCAGCCCTCAGGCGTGTACTGATTGATCGACTCGAGGTCGTTCTTGAACTGGCGCAACGGGGTCGGGCGGAAGATGGCGACGTAGTTGACGCCGTCGAACGCCGGAATGTTGTTCTCCGCCATGTAGTCCGCGATGACCTTAACCGTGGCATTCTCCAGCTTGCCGGTGGACGTGCCGCCGACGGTGCCGTTGGTGTTCACGGAAATGGTGTTCGTGGCCGACGCCCAGACGCGCAACGGAGTTGCGTTGAACTGGTTGTACGCGGCGAGGTCGAGGACCTTACGCGCGTCGTTCTTGAGAACGCGGTGGATGATCTCGGTCACCGGCTGCTCTGACAGATCGTCGAGCTTCTTGGTGAACGGCACGCTGTTGCCGTACTCCGTGATCGCGGCCGAAGCCTGTGTGATAGTGAAGTTCGTCTCGGGCATGACTTGGTTCTCGACCAGAGCACCACCCGCGGTCACGACGTCACTGTAGATGTTCCAGTGGAACGTGTCGCCGATTCCAAGCCCGAAGGCTTCTTTCGCGTCGCAGAACTGACGGAACCGAACCATCGGCTGAAGCGCAGTGCGCAGCTTCCGCGACAGGTTCGGCGCGAACATGTATCCGCCGAGCGCGTTTGTTGACCATACCTGACCAGCCATTTTCTTTCTCCTCCAAGTTACTGAGGCTGCCCTCGGGACCTCCGGATTTCAGCTATGGCATCTGCCGGTGAGTAGCTGTCTTCCTTCGTGTCCGTCGGCGCCGGTCGCGCAGTGCGCGTAGCCGGCATCGGCCTCAAACCTTCTTTGCGTTGCTGACGATTGCTGGTGGTTCCACTCTGAGCGTTCGGCGCGGCGGTATCCTTTACCGGGGCTCCGATACTTTTCAGCCACTCACGAGTCTGCCGTCCAGCTTCCAACATGACCTGCCCGGGGTCCCACTCTGGGTGCTCCTGAGCTATCGCATCGGTCTTGCGGTCAGCGATCGCAAACAACTCGGGGTCGCTGGCGATGTCGCGGTAGCTGGAAGTGAAGGTATCGAACCCGTTCTTCAGCGCCCGACTTTGCTCGCGCTCTTCAAGCGTTCGTGTCGCTACTTCAGCAGCGCGCTTGGTTATGGCGTCGACGTCGACCGGGGCCGCAGCTTGCCGTATCGTTTTCAGCGTCTGCGCCAGCCTCGCGGCTGCTTTGTCCTCAGGCTCAGTTACGAGACTGCGGACGATCTCAACTGCCTCCGCATCGAAGTTCAGCTCAGTCGGCGCTTGCGCGGTGGACTGTCTGGCCTTCAGCTGCGCTTCGGTTTCCTTCAGCGCGGCCGCTTTGGCGTCCAACTGTTTTCGCAGCTCCGCGGCCTGCTGCAAGCGGACATCCGCTGCAAGGTGCTTCTGAAGCTGCTGGCGGGCGCGATCGAGGGGGATGAGTTCCTCTTTCCCGTCCACCAGAGTCTTGAACATCGGCTTGCCATCCACGCGGACCACGTACTGTCCGAGGGGATCCTCGCCCTTCGTGCTCACTCGCTCGGCGGGGCGCGCCACTGGCGCTGCCGCTTCCACCGGCTCAATCGGCTCTGCTTCCGGCTCCGTGGGCTCGTCGACCTCGGCTGTCGGCTGGGCATTCGCCTCGGCAGTCATCTGCTGGTGCAGAAGCCATGCCTGCGGATCCTTGTCGCTGGCCTGGAGGAACTCTTCCTGCTCCTGCTTGCGGCGAGCTTCGACTTGCGCGTCCATCCGCGCGAGGAGCTCGTCCCGCTCGACCAGCTTGGGGTCTCGCTTCGGGGGAGTCTTGCTTGGCACTGGTGTTTTATCCAGTCCCGTTGTCTCGTTCTGTGCATCAGCGCCCATTTCGATACTCCTCTAGTTGGGTGGCTGCTTGGTCTCCGTCGAGGATTGCCTCGCTCAACCATGCGATGAATGCGCGCGCAACGGCCGCGCGCTGTCGGATCTGCCTCAGCTTGTTGCGGCCCCGGAATAGCGGCCAAGCGTCAGGATCGACCTGAAGCGCATCGGCCTCGGCCTGCTGAATGTCGAGCTTCGCCCTGTGGTGCAGGTAGCGACCCACGGGGTGCGAGCGAAGGAACGTTCTCACATCCTCCGCCAGAACGGCGGCTCCGAAGAGCTCGCGCTCGCGATCGTCGACGAATTCGATTCCTGCTTCTCGTTCGGCCGCCATCCGGTAGGCCCTCCTGGTTTTCGAGAAAAATCAACTATTTATGCATGCCCTTTAGCGTCTGGGCTAGGCGCGCACGGCGCCCTACGGTGCCTCCCTTGGCAGCGGCCTTCGCCAGCTTGCCCGCGGGGATCGTCTCCCCCTGCGGAACGCCGAGGTCGCGGTGCAGCGCCCCGGGGTGCTTGATCGCGCCGGCGATCCAATGTTTGGTTCCCATCACCGGCTCCTGAACTTGTTGCCCTCGGGCCCCATGTTGAAGTGGCCCGTAGACGGGTGGCGCTTGTTGGCCCCCTTGGCGACGCCATGCGCTTTCATGGCGTCCGTGAAACCCTTATGGCCGCTGACCTTCTTCACGTGCTCAGGAAGTCCCTTAAGCCCATGACTGGCCTCGATAAAATCCTTGCCGACCGACGGCTTCACGTCCGTCTTGCCCTCGGCTGTGGCGTACATGAAACGCCGCTGGGCTTGGCTCTTGACTGGCATGCTAGAACTTCCCGATCCCTGGCGCCGACACGCCCGGGTCGCCCGAGGACGTGTTGACTTCGCCGAGCGGAAGCCGCACGCGCATCTGCGCGGCGGGATGGATTCTCGTCTTCGGCGCCATTGGCTTCGCAATATGCGGCATCGTCGGCATCTTCATGCGGGGGCCTTTGCCCACCTTGCCCATCCTCATTTCCTGCCTCCACGCGGCTGCCGGCCGCCGCTCGCCATGCCGCGCGCCGCGGTGGCGGCGGGATGCAGGCGCTGTTGCATGCCGTACGCGGTGCCCGGGTTCCCCGAGTTGGGGAGCGGGAAGCCGCCAGGCAGCCCCGGCCCGACCTGTGAGGGCGATGCCATCAGTGCAGGATCGTCGGCTCGATCGGCGAGCCGTAGGTGTGCCCGCCGGGGGCACTGGGGTGAATGTTCACCGGCGGCTTGGCCGTCGGGGTCAGAGTCTGCCCCTTGCTGCCGCCGTCCTTGCTGCCGGCCATGCGATCGGCCGCCTGATTGGCGGTCTCGCCGGTGGAGAGCCACACTCTGTCTTTGCCTGCCATGGTGCCTCCTAGAGTATCCTGTACGCCCATACAGCCGCTGTGACGGCCGTCACTTCGGCGGCCCCTTGCCCGGAGGCGGCTTCGGGGGCTCGAGCTTCTTCTGGAGCCGCTCGTGCGCCGCGTCCGCGCGCTTCATGTTGACCTCCGCCAGCCGGTTGCCTTCCTTCGCGGCGCCCAAGTCGCGCGCGGTCTTGTCCTTCATCTTCGCGATCTCTTCCTGCGTGGCCGTCTTCATGTGGCCGAGGAAGTCCGAAGTCTCGACCTGCTTCATGCGCCACTCGTGGTCAAGCTGCATGGCCTGCGTCTCGCGCTGGTGCCGCTGGTCGTTCTCCTTCGCCTTGATGCCGAGTTCCTGCTGCTTGATGGCGATCTCCGGCGGCGGCGGGGGCGGCGGGGTGGTCTTCATGTGCTCCTGCAGCTCCTGATCGTTCATGAAGAAGCGGCTGGCGTCCTTGTAGCCCAGCGCTCCGAAGATCTCGTCGGCGAGCTCCGTGCTCTTCACGCGCCGGGCCATGTCGGGCAGCTGGATAACCTGCGTGACGCCGAAGATCAGCTTCTGCACGCGCTTCACCGGATCGGTGTTGCCTACGCCGACATTGATGTCGACCGTCAGGTTCTGTTGCAGCAGCTCGTCGGTGACCTCGGACGTACCGTAGCGCTCCCACAGCGGCGACTTCTTCGCGGCAACCGCGAGGATGACTTCGTCGGTCTCGTACATCTGCTCGAGGCGCACGAGGTCGCGGAGCACGGGCTGCATCCACGTCTCGAAGAAAATCTTGATGCCGTAGTCCTGCACCGCGCCGGCAGCCCCCTGAAGGACGTCCATGCTGCCGGCGCGGTCCATTTGCTTTCCGCCAGCCTTGATCGACGCCTGTCCAAAGCCCCCTACTAGGTCATCCAAATCTTGGGCCAGCCTATCCTGTTCTTGATAGGCGGAGGATGTGACGTCGGGGGTATTCACAACCTGGACGTCCTTCTCGGGATCGTTGGTCATCACGCCGCCGCCGGGGACGTTGCGCATCAGCGCCTCGAGGTCCATCTGGCTGCCACGGCGGATGAAGTAGCGTTTGTTCAGCACCAGCCGCACGTTGTCGAGGCGCTGGTTGGCGACGCTATTGATCTCTTCCTGCAGGTTCGCCATCTGCGCGACGTCGCCGTCGGGATAGTTGCGGTGCGCCTCGATGACGGAATAGCCCATGCGGAAGGGGCGCTCGCCGGCTCGCAGGTGGGGGTACTCCTCGGTGAGCGGCACGGGGTCCGTCAGCACGAGGTTGGTACCAAGCGTCCACCAGCAAATATCCACGCCCTTCTCGCGCGCGATGTTGAGATGCGCCCATACCATGGTGAACTCGTCGCCCGCCGGCGAGGTCACCGGATCGATACGGTGCCGGCCTTCTCGCGCGCGCCGCACACGATTGTCAATCTGCTCGCGGGACGCCGTGAGAACCTGCGCCAGCGAGTACTTGCGCCACGCCGAGCGGCCCGTCTTGGGGTCACTCTCTTCCATCATCGCCAGCGCTTCGCCAGCCGTGAGGCCCCAGAGGTAGGTCATCCAGTTGGCCGACTGCATGGGGTTGCGCCAGTCGCAAGTCGGCTCAAAAAGCATGCACTCAGGCGGGACCAGATCGCAGCACGGCATGTCCTCGATGACCGTCTTATTCTCCCTGCCCATCGGCGTCGTGCCGTCGTCGCTCATGATCGGCTGGCCTTGGTCGTCGAAGGCCGGCACGATTTCACTGACCGCGCGGTACCGCCAGTATTGATGCGAGATGCAGATGCCGTAGTTCTTGGTGTCTTGGAAGGCACCTTGCGCGGTCACGAACCAATTCCACGGCACAAGCTCGAGGCGCTTCTGCAGCAGCGCTTTGTTGATCGCCGCCGAGATGACCTCCTTCTCGTTGGTCGGGTCGGTGGCCTTTACGTCGAGGTAGTCCTGCGTCGCGAACGCCGCAGCTGCGTGGGCAGCCTCTTGCGCTTTGACGTTCGCGCGGGTCTTGGGGCGGAACGTACGTGCGCGTTTCCAATCACGACGTACATAGGGTGAAGTCGGACCATGCTCGCCTCTGAAATGATACAGGTTCCGCTCCCACCCGAGGGTGATGTTGGAATCCATGTAGTTGCGGCCGATCGTGTAAAAGGTCGTCGCCTTCTGGATCAGCCAAGCGTCGTTGTGCCCTGCGGGCCCACTGTCGCCGGTGCCCTCGCCGCCAGCCGCGGCGTCGGGAACCTTGACCTCGCCGGTACCGCCGAGCGGCGGCCGCGCGCTGCCGCTCGAGGCGGTGATGTCGCCCGGCGGCAGGTCTGCGGGCGTGCGCGAATACCCATAGCTGGGATCACTGCCGCCAACGGCAGCGACGCCCGCGGTGCGCGTCTCGCCTATGTCTTCGCGGTCGTAGCTTGGCTCAGGCATGATTCCACTTTTCAACTGTGTCTTTGCGGTCCTCGCAGATCACGTCGTCGCGCACATCGCGCGGCATGGCCTCGAAGGTGTACGGGTCAATAATCCGACCGCGGGTGACGTTGAAGCGCTCGAGGATGGCGCCGGCAGCGCGCCGGCAGCGCGGCAGGAGTTCCGCCACGGTGTCACGGCGCATGTTGATGCGGTAGCCCTCTCGCTTCGACAGCGACGGGCAGGAAATGACGATGACCTTGTTGCGGCTATCGACGTCGACGTGCCACTGCCGGTTCGGGTAGTGCTTCACGAGGTCGGTGCCGATCTGCTTCGCGACCCAGAACTCGAGGCGAACGGCCTTCTCTTCGTGGCTTTCGCCGGGCTGCGGAGTGTTGAAGTCGGTCTTGTGGTTGGAGTCTTTGCCTTTTTCACCGACGTAGAAGCGGGTCTTTTCCATCACTTCTTCTCCTGTTCCGCCTTGTGGGCTTCGGCCGTCTGCACGGACATCAGTCTCCAGCCCCGGCTCTTGGCCGTGGCGGCGGCGATAGCCGCCGCAGTTTTCAGGTCATAGGCCGCCACCGGGAACGTAAGCACGGTCGCGTACGTGGCAACGAACTCACCCATGGGCGACGCGCCCAGCACGACTTACAGCCCGTGGGTCTTGGCGTGCGCGTCGTACTTGACTTGCCCGGCGAGCGCCGCGCCGAAGCTGCCGAACCGCTCGACTTCCTCACCCGTCCGCTTGTTGTACACGAAGTAGACGTTCTCGCCATAGACGGGCGGCGATCCGGGACCGGCCGTACGAAGCGGTGCCGAGACGGCGTGCGTATCGGTTTTCAGCAGGGTCTTAACCATGTGCTCCTCTCTAGGCCGGCATTTCCGGCTCAACAGAATTCTCGTCTTCCGGCTCGACGCTGTTGCGCACCAAGTCGCCGAGCTCCTCGGCAAAGGTGTGCGCGAGGGCGTCGGCCTCGTCCGGGGACGCCAGCCCCCGCTTCTTCATGTCACGCTTGCGCTCCAGACGTATACGCTCCCGATCGTCGTGGTAGTACTCCCGCCCGATCAAAGCGAGACGCAACTCACTGTCTTTGACGGGCAAATCTGCTCCCGCCAGCCATTCCCGCATCCGGTACCACATTTCCGCTGTCTTGTTGTAGAACCGGGTCTCCTCGAAAGCAATCGCGCCGCCGTTGACCTCGATGACGGCGTGGCCAAGCATCTGCAGCCGATCGACTACGCCCGCGCCGACGCCGACGCCGTCCACGAAGGTAGCTGCCACGCCGCCGTAATCCTTCATGCAGGCGACAATCTGCGCGGCCACCTGCATGGTGTTCAGTTCCCTGAACTTTCGGACCTCGTGGAGCTTCCGGCCTTGGCGAACGGCAATGCAGGTTTTGTCGTCCCCATAACGTGCGACGTCCACACCAAGCACGACAGGCACCAAGCAGTAGGCTTCAAAGGGAACTTCACCGAGCATGGCGCGATCAACTGACTCAGTCGAAATGAACTGCATGGCGCCGAATCTTGGGAATAAGCCAAGAATGCGTACTCTAACGAAGTCTGAGTCGATGCCATAAGCCTTGATCCACTCCTCGAGTTCCGCCTTGTTCGTCATCTTGCACGTGCGACTGTCGATGTGCCGCGTGCCCCACCGCGCGCTGTCGTGCTCGAAGCAATCCTTGAACCGGCCGGTGTTCTTGGTCGGGTTGCCGAAGACGCACCAGATCGACCGCGGGTCGGTCATGGCGCCTTCCGTCACCTCCCAAATCTTGTCCGGTATCGCAGAAGCCTCATCGAATATGATGAGCTTGTAGTAGGCGTGGCGTCCAGCGAAGGCTTCGGAGTTGTGCTCAGTATTGGGTTCGGCGGAGGTGAACCACGTCTCGGGATGATCGACGTGCCAGAACTTGGTGGCGGACCACTTGAACCAGTGGCGATTGACAGCGCGCTTATACCAGAGGGCCAGCTCGCGCCACGTCTTCGTGGACAGCTGGGACATAGTGTTTGCGGTGACGACACCTGATAGATGCGGGCGAGTAGACATAGCCCACAGCACAAGCCACGCCGTGCAAGCTGTCTTACCAATTCCGTGTCCGCTGGCGGTTGCTTCTCTGACGTTGCCATCCGGATCTCCTCGCAGCTTCGCCGCGATCTCATCGAGGAACTTCACCTGCCACTCGTCGGGCCCGGTCTGATCGGCGAGGTCCCCGTGCCCCCAGTTGAACGCGTAGTAGACGAAGCCCACCGGGTCGTCATAGAACCGGATCATGTCCTCGGCCAGCTCGGCCTCGGACTGCGACGGGTTGAAGCCGCCCTGCGCTGCGCGGGCGGCCGAAGTGTCCCCTTGCTTAGCGACTGCGCTCACAGCTTGATCGGCTTTCCGTCGACCGCGATGTGGCCGACGATCTTGCCCGTGGCCGTCTGCTGCGACTTCCCTGACATGCTCTGGATGAGCCGGTCAGCGTCGTCCATCTTGTCGTATGGATCGCCCGGCTTCCAGTAATGGATATCGCCGGTGCATTCATCGAGGATGTACCCGCCGTGCCCGGCCTCGCGCATGCTGTGCAGATCCGCTGGGCTGAACACGCCGGGCACATACCCATCAAGGCACGGATGCGTGTGATAGTCGGCAACGATCGGGTACTGGTGGTTGTATCCCTCGTTGTCTTCATCGATCTCGACGCTGGAAGCATTCCCATTCGTAAGCGGGCTCGAGACGTTGAAGCGCCCGTCGGGCTGCTTCACGATCACGCCGCCGTACTCGTAGTAGTGCGGATGCTCGTAGTAAGCGGCGGCCAGCCCAATCACGGCGGCTTCGACTTCTGTCATCGGCGTCGGATCGCTCTTCGCCGGCTCGGCAGCCGCTGCGCACTGCGCGAGGCAGAAGATTACCAACAGGCCGAGCAGCACTCCCGCCACGGCGGGCCACAACTTCTTCATGACTCTTCCCTCCAAATTGTCGAGACTTCGGGATCTTCCATCCACTTTGTGTCGGGTTCCGGGGACGGTACTGGAGCAAACGAAGCGTCGATCGCATCTTTGCGATCCTGCGCGGTCAGCGCAACCCGGCGCTCTTTCGCGCGGATGCGGCCTTCCTGAATTCGGGCGGCGAGGTCGATGCTCACGTTGACGTCGACCTGCTTCTTCTCCTCGCCGAAGACGCGGCGGAACCACGTGGAGGCGAGCTTGTGCCGGCCATCGAAGCGCAGGCGCGATCGCTGCACCGCGGCCATGTTCGGGATCTCGCCGCCCTTGGGACCGGGGAGCGTGTCGTTGGTGTCATCGTCGATGATCTCCAAGGACTTCTCCATCTCGAGCATTGCCTTCGTCTTCAGCGCGTTCTGGTAGCGCTCCTCGAGGTCCGGGTCGTCACGCAGCAGGCGATAGAACGTCGCGGTGCTCGGACGGCCGAAGACCTCTTGGTAGGCGTCGGCCACCGTCTTGCCAGTCGCCACGCGATCGAAGAACTCATCGAGGTCGAACTCCGAGTACTCCTGCCGCAGG
>Ga0335069_10015462_pt1 | contig 10666 bp, 11 predicted proteins | sample Lox_Sample_11_FD_206714 | JGI IMG/M metagenome (GOLD analysis project Ga0335069, IMG submission 206714) | Soil microbial communities from Loxahatchee National Wildlife Refuge, Florida, United States - Lox_Sample_1.1 | ecosystem: Environmental > Terrestrial > Soil > Wetlands | place: USA... | reverse complement strand
CGTGTTCTCGAAGTCGGTGCGCGTCGGCGGCGACAAGATGGACGAGGCGATCGTCCAGTACGTGAAGCGCAAGTACAACCTGCTGATCGGCGAGCGCACCGCGGAGCTGGTGAAGATCACGATCGGGTCGGCGTATCCGGGCGGCGAGGTCCAGACCATGGAGATCAAGGGACGCGATCTCGTGGCGGGCGTGCCGAAGACCGTCGAGATCACCGACGAAGAGATCCGGGACTCGCTTCTCGAGCCCATCAACCAGATCGTCGAGGCCGTCCGGATCGGGCTCGAGCGGACGCCGCCCGAGCTGGCGTCCGACATCGTGGACAAGGGGATCGTGCTGGCGGGGGGTGGATCGTTGCTGCGCAACCTGGACACGCTGTTGCGCGAGGAGACCGGCCTACCGGTGATGCTGGCCGACGATCCGCTGACGGCGGTCGTCATGGGCGCCGGCAAGGTGCTGGATGAGCTATCGCTCCTCAAGGAAGTCGCCATCCTCTGATCCGGCGCCCCGCGGCGGGGCGTGATGCTCACCTTCTTCCGTCGCACTCGCGCCGTCTTCGTCACCGCGCTGCTGCTGCTGGCCGCCGCCGTGCTGGTGATCCGCAGCTCCGCCGAGCACAGCCGGAGCGACCGCCTCGGGCGCGTCTTCCTCGAGGTGATGTCGCCGCTCCAGCGCGCGGCGTCCTCGGTCGGCCTCTGGGTCTCGCACGCGCGGCAGGGCGTCGTCGACCTGCTGCACGCGCGGGAGCAGGTCGCCGTGCTGCGGGGCCAGGTCGAGGCGCTCACGGCCGAGACCGCGCGGCTGAGCGAAGTCGAGCTCGAGAACGAACGCCTGCGGACGCTCGTGGACTTCCGCGCGCACCTCCAGGGCGACGTGCTCACGGCCCGCGTGATCGGCCGCGACGCGACCGGGCTCTCGCGGACGCTCACCATCGACCGCGGCGAGCGCGACGGCATCGTGCGCGGCGCGGCGGTGCTGGCGCCGGCGGGCGTCGTCGGGCAGGTGTTCATGGTGAGCCCGCGCTCGGCGCGCGTGCTGCTGGTGACCGACCACAACAGCGGCATCGACGGCCTCGTGCAGCGCACGCGCGCGCGCGGCATCATCGAAGGCACGATCGACGGCGGCTGCGGGCTCAAGTTCGTGAAGCGCACCGAGGACGTGCAGGTCGGCGACGCGGTGGTGACGTCGGGGTTGGACGGCATCTTCCCGAAGGGCATCCCGATCGGGAAGGTCGTCGCCGTCGACAAACGCGGGCAGGGCCTCTTCCAGTACGCCGACGTCGGGCCGCGCGTGGACGCGTCGCGCCTCGAGGAGGTGCTGGTGAACCGCGGGCCGATCGAGACCATCGAGCCCGGTGCAGCGGCGTTCGTCGGGCCGCCCGAGCCGGCGCCATGAGAAGCGCGATGGCGATCGCGGTGGCGGGCGTGCTCGCCATGCTGCTGCAGACGACGCTCGTCCCGACGCTGCGCCTGCCGGTCGTGCCGGACCTGATGCTCGTGCTGACGGCGTATCTCGGGATGCGGCACGGCGGCGTCGGCGGCGTTGCGGGCGCGTTCCTGCTCGGCTACTTCCTCGACACGTTCTCGGGCACGGTACTCGGCATGCACACGCTGGCGCTCACCGTCGCCTACGCGGTGGTGCATCTCGTCGCCCGCACGCTGTGGACGGAAGGCAGCGTGCTCGCAGTCGGCGTGGTGTTCCTGGCGGGCTGCGTGCGGGCGGCGGCGACCGTCGGCGCGGCGGCGCTCGCCGGGCTCTCGGCGCCGGTCTGGGCGCACGAGCTCCGGTTCGGCCTGGTCGACGCGGCGCTGGCCGCGGCGCTGTCGCCGTTCGTGTTCCGATTCGTCGCGTGGGAGAAGCGCCTCCTCGGCGTGGGCTGAGGCCATGGCTCCCGGCAACATCCGCGTCGTGCCGCGGGAGATCCCGCCCGAGCTGTTGGTGCGCATCGCCGTGTCGGTGGCGGTCGTCTTCGTCGCGTTCACGCTGATCGCGGTGCGGCTGTGGTTCCTCCAGGTCATCCGCGGCACGGACATGCGGTCGATGTCGGAGAGCAACCGCATCCGCCTCGTCCACGTCCCGGCGGCGCGCGGCGTGGTCTACGACCGCAACGGCGAGATCCTGATCGACAACCGCCCCTCGTTCGACGTCGTGTTCGTGCCCGAGGACGCGGGCAGCGACAAGAAGGGCGTGCTGCGGAACCTCGCCGCCCGGCTCGACCAGCCCGAGCAGGCGCTGCTCCAGGTCGTGCGGGCGCCGTCGAAGCGGCCGCCCTACGAGGGCATCGTCGTCCGGCGCGACGTCGACTGGTCGGGTGTCGTCGCGCTCGAGACGCATCAGATGGACCTGCCGGGCGTCTCGCTCCAGATCGGGCCCAAGCGCTACTACCCGTTCGGTCCGGTCGCGGCGCACCTGCTGGGCTACGTCGGCGAGGTGAGCGAGAGCGAGCTGGCGGCCGGCGACACCGACTACCGGCGCGGCGACTTGGTCGGCCGCGCTAGCCTCGAGAAGGCGTGGGACGCGGAGCTGCACGGCACGCCGGGCGGCGAGCAGGTCGAGGTCGACGCGCTCGGGCGCCGCGTGCGGGTGCTGGAGGAGGTTCCGGATCTGCCGGGCAACACGCTCACGCTCACCATCGACCGCGATCTGCAGGAGGTCGCGGAGCAGTCGCTGGGCGCGGCGAGCGGCGCCGTCGTGGTCCTCGACCCCCGCAACGGCGAGGTGTTGGCGATGGTCTCCCATCCGTCCTTCGACCCCAACGTCTTCGCGCGGGGCATCCGGCGCGAGGAGTGGCGCGCGCTGGTCCAGGACCGTGACCATCCGCTCAACAACCGCGCCGTACAGGGCCAGTACCCGCCCGGCTCGACGTTCAAGATCGCCGTCGCCGCGGGCGCACTGGAAGAGGGCATGGGCGGCGCGCACGCGAGCTGCTCGGGCGGGATGCAGTTCGGCTCGCACTACTTCCGCTGCTGGCGGAAGGGCGGGCACGGCGGCGTCGACCTCCACCGCGCGATCGTCGAGTCGTGCGACGTGTTCTTCTACCAGGTCGGACAGCGCATGGGCGTCGACACGATCGCGGAGTGGGCCCGCAAGCTCGGGTTGGGCCTCCAGACCGGCATCCAGCTCGAGCACGAGAAGACCGGGACGATCCCGGACAGCCAGTGGAAGAAGCGGCGCTTCGACCAGCCGTGGTTCGCCGGCGAGACGCTCTCGGTCGCGATCGGCCAGGGCTACGTGACCGCGACGCCGCTCCAGATGGCGCAGCTCGCGGCGATGATCGCCAACGGCGGCACGCGCTTCCGCCCGCACTACGTGAAGCGCGTCGAAGCGCCCGACGGCACGCTCAAGCAGGAGATCGAGCCGGAGGTGCTCTCGGAAGCCGGGCTGAAGCCGGCCACGCTCGCGGCCGTCCGCGCCGGGATGCGCGACGTCGTGATGACGGACGCCGGCACCGGGAAGAAGGCGCGGGTGCCGGGCATCTCGGTGGCGGGCAAGACCGGGACGGCGCAGGCGGTCGGGATGGCGGAGTCGGGAGGCACGTCGAAGAGCCCGCAGCACGCCCGCGACCACGCCTGGTTCATCGCGTTCGCGCCGGTCGAGTCGCCGGAGCTGGCGGTGTCGGTCGTCGTCGAGCACGCCGGCGAGCACGGCGGCACCGTCGCGGCGCCGATTGCGGGCGACATCTTCAAGCACTACTTCTCGCGCAACCAGGGGCCGCTGCCCCAGGAGGCCCATGCGGTTCGACCGTCGGCTCCTGACCCACTTTGAGTGGCTGCTGCCGCTGATCGCACTGGCGATCGCGGCGGGCGGGGTCGCGACCGTGTACAGCGCGACGCACACGCCGGGACAGCAGGGGGCGGCGCCGCTCGCGATCCGCCAGCTCGCGTGGCTCGCCGGCGGCGTGGGCGCGATGCTGATCGCGACCACGTTCGACTACCGCCGCCTCGACCGGCGCGCGATGGTCGTCTACGGGCTGGTGCTGCTCGCGGTGCTCGCGGTCCCGATCATCGGCCGCGTGGGCGGCGGTTCCCGGCGGTGGATCCGCGTCGGGCCGGCGTCGATCCAGCCGTCGGAGTTTATGAAGCTGGCGCTGGTGGTGGCGCTCGCGCACTACTTCTCGCGGACGCCGCCGTCGCGGCTCGGGATCCGCTACGCGATCCCGCCGCTGCTCATGACCGCGGTGCCCGCCGCCGCGATCCTCGCGCAGCCCGACCTCGGCAGCGCGGCCTGTCTGGTCATCATCTGCGGGAGCATGCTGCTGTTGGGCGGCGTGCGCCTCCGGTGGCTCGCGGCCATGGTGGCGCCGGTGGTCGCGATTTTCCCCCTGCTCTGGCGCCACCTGAAGGTCTACCAGCAGCGACGCATCCTCACGTTCCTCAACCCCGACCTGGATCCGCTCGGCGCCGGCTACCACGTGATCCAGTCGAAGATCGCCGTCGGCTCCGGGATGCTGTGGGGCCGCGGGTTCCTGCAAGGAACGCAGAACCACCTCAACTTCCTCCCCGAGCAACACACCGACTTCATCTTCTCGGTCTTCGCCGAGGAGTGGGGTTTCGTCGGCGGCGCCGCGCTGATGGCGCTCTACCTGACACTCGTGCTTCGCGGTCTCGTAATCGCCGCCCGCGCGAGAGACCGCTTCGGCGTCCTGCTCTCCCTCGGCGTCATGGCGACGATCTTCTGGCAAGCCGTCGTCAACGTCGGCATGACCACCGGCCTGCTCCCCGTCGTGGGGATCCCGCTCCCCTTCTTCAGCTACGGCGGCTCATCCCTCCTCTGCCTACTCGTCGGCATCGGCCTGGTGATGAACGTCTCGATGCGCCGCTTCCTCTTCTAGCGACGACCCGACACCCCCAGCACAGCAGTGAGAACGGTCCTCGACGAGGCAGCCGGGGGGCGGGGGGACCGCGCGCGGAGCCGGCGCGGGAGCGGGGGCGCGGGCGGAGCGCCTATGAGGCGCCGAACGCCCGCTTCAACCGTGACGCGATCGCGGAGCGGCGCCGAATCGAAGCGGAGCCCGCGCCCCCGCTCCCGCGCCACCCCGCCACACGCTCAGACCGCGACGACCTTCTCGACCGCTTTGACGAGCTGCCCCTTCGGAACGGCTCCGACGATCTGATCCGCCACCTGCCCGCCCTTGAACAGGATCAGGTTCGGAATCCCGCGCACGCCGTACTTCTGCGGCGTCTTCGGGTTGTCGTCGACGTTCATCTTGACGACCTTGAGCTTGCCCGCGTAGTCGCGCGCCAGCTCCTCGACAACCGGCGCGATCGCCCGGCAAGGCGCGCACCAGGGGGCCCAGAAGTCGATGAGCACGGGGGTGGAAGCCTTCAACACCTCGGCCTCGAAGGAGGAGTCCGACACGGCAAGGAGATCAGCCATGCGGGCGAGAGTAGCAGAGGGGTTCCGGCGACGGAAGCTCGGGGTGCGTCAGAACTGGACGACGACCGTGGTCCCCGGCTCCACGAGGATGCGGCGCTCCCGGGCCTTGCCGTCGGCTCCCCGCACCGTGATGCTGTGCTTGCCGCGCGGGAGCGCGAGCCAGCGCTGGTCGAGCCGCGCCGCCTGCATCCAGTAGCGTCCGTCCAGCTCGACGGTGGCCCCGTCGGGGACGCCTGCGAGGCGGATCAGACCATAGCTGGCGTCGAGCGGATTCTCGGCGTCGCCCTCGGTGGTCCAGCTGCTCGCCTCGGGCGGCGGCACGTCGGCGTCGTCGGGCGGCGGGACGTACGCCGGGTAGTAGGGGTACGCGTACGGGAAGAAGTACGGATCCCAGAACCACGGCCCGTACACGAAGTCGGTATGCCATCCGCCGCCCCACCCGTGTCCGTGGCCGTGCCAGCCGCCGCCACCGTGACCGTGCCCGCCACCACCGCCATGCCCCCCGCCGCCGTGGCCGCCGGCCGCGACCGCGGGACCCGACGCGAGCAGCACGACTGCGAGCAGGAGTGCGGCGCGTTTCATTTGCCTGACTCCTCGGGCGGGGGCTGATCGGACGGAGACTGGTGTTTCGGGACACCGCCCTCGACGCCGTAGGTGACCGTGCGGCCGAACACCTCGAACGGCGCGACGAATAGGTAGTAGAAGCCGTAGCGGAAGACGAGCCCCGTCAGGTAGAATGGCGCGTAGATCGCGCGCATCGCGGGCGACAGCGGTGGCGGCGTCGGGTCCACGCCGCGCACGGGCCCGCGATACACCGGCGCCGGGGCGGGCGCCGACGAATCGGAGCTGGGCGGAGGTGGCGACGGCGGGTACGGCGGCGCGGGCTGCGGCGTCGCCACGGCGACCTGAGCCGCGAGCAGCAGCCCGACGGCGGCAAGAGCGGATCGTCGACGCATGGTCATTTCTTCTTCTCGATCGTCGCCATCAGTTGAGATGCGCCGGCACCCAGACGCGGATGCGGTTGCCGTAGGAATCCCAGCGCGACTCCCAGTGCCCCTGCACGAAGCCCGGAGGCGGCACGGGCTCGGGGGCGTAGTAGGCCGGCGGCGGGTAGGCATACGGATAGGCGTACGGGTACGCGTAGGGATAGGGATACGCGTACGGGTAGGCGTAGCCGTACGGATAGCCCCACCCTCCCCCGACGAAGACCCGGACGTGGGCGCCGGCGCGCACGGGACTCCAGAGAAGAAGGAGCGCCAGCAGCGCGAGACCGATCAGCCACCGCGTCCGTCGTGCCTGCATCCGAACCTCCGGCTGCGTCGCGCAACACGCGACGTCGACTCGAGGTTACGCCCGCGCCCCTGGCGCGGGAAGACGGCGTCGCGCTAGAGCACCCCGCATGCCGACCCACGCCGAGGCCACCGCCCTCTTCGACCGTCGCCGGCTCGCCTGGCTGCGCGAGGACCTCGACGCCTACCTCGCGCTCTGGGCCGACGACATGACCTTCGGCTCCCCGGTCCACCCCGACCCGCTCCGCGGGAAGCCGGCGTTCGCGGAGCTGGTGCGACGATCGAACGCGACGTCGAAGCCCCTCCGGTTCGACGTCGCCCATCTGGCGGTGCACGGGGACACGGTGCTCGCCGAGTGGTCGATCGCGATCGCCCATCGCGAATCGGGCCACGTGATCGCGTGGGACGGGATGAGCGTGGCGCGCTACCGGGGCGACCTCATTCAAGAGTGGAGGGAGTACTGGAATCCCTCGGCGCTCGCCTGAAGAACGGCTAGAGGCCCGCCCGGCCTCAAGTTTCGCGGTTTTCCGGCCGAACCTTCCCGCGGGACCCCCATGCCCGCCGACGACGTTCGTGCCGATGGTTCGCGTTCCGCGGGCGGAGACTCCCCGCACGAGCCGGTCCGTCCAGCCAGCCGTCCCGACGCCGCTGCGACGGAGGCCGCCTATGTCGCCTCGCGCTCGGCGCTGATCGCGCAGCGGCTCTCGGCCGTCGCGCTCGTGCTGGCGGTCGCGCAGGGGGGCGCCATCGTCCTCGAGTGGTTCCTCAAGCCCGAGCGGACCCCGGTCTCGCTCGCCACCTACGTCGTGGAGCTCGTGGTCTGCGGCGGCGCGCTCGCCGCGGTCCGCGTCCCGACGCTCCGACCGCGGGCCCGCGCAGTCGCGCTGGCGCTCTGTCTCGTGCTCGCCGGTCTGGTCGGCTGGCACGTGGCCCGCTTCGACGGTCCGCCCGAGCGGCTGTCGAGCGCCTACACGTGCCTCCTCACCAGCACGGTCTTCCTGCTCCCGTGGGGCTGGCGACCGCAGCTCGTGCTGTCGCTCGCGTGTGCGGCGATCCTGGCGGGCCTCACGCTGGGCGGCGCCCTCGGGCCTGCCGTCAACGACGCCGCGCACACCGTCTTCATGCTGAGCGCGGGCGCGGGCGTCTCCGTGATCGCCGCGGCCTACGTCGACCGCTATCGACGCGAGGCGTTCGTGCGCGTCGGACTCCTCGACCAGGCGTCCACGCGCCAGCGCGCCGACTACCTCCTGCTCGACGTCATCCATCGCGTGCAGTCCCGCTTCATCGCGTCGCGCGACGCGAACGCGCCGTTCGACGCGCTCCTCGGCGACCTGCTCGGGCTCACCGGCAGCGAGTTCGGCTTCGTCGGCGAGGTGCTGCACCAGCCGACGGGCGAGCCCTACCTGCGAACGCTCGCGATCACGAACGTCGCGTGGGACGACCAGACGCGACGACTGTGGGAGCAGCACGCCCCGAACTTCGAGTTCCTGAAGCTGGAGACGCTGTTCGGCGCGGTGATGGTCACCGGGGAGGCCGTGATCGCGAACGACCCCGCGGGCGATCCGCGGAGCAGCGGGCTGCCGCCGGGACATCCGCCGCTGCACGCGTTCCTCGGCGTGCCGTTCCACAACGGCGGCGAGCTGGTCGGGATCGCGGGCGTCGCGAATCGTGCCGGCGGCTACACGCCCGAGCTGCTCGCGTTCCTCCAGCCGTTGCTGTCGACGTGCGGCACCCTGATCGCCGCCCACCGGCAGGCGCGCCAGCGCGAGGAGATCGAGACGGCGCTCGCCGAGGAGGGCCAGATCACCGCCGCCGTCGCGCGCGCGGGCCGCGAGCTGAACGCGTCGCTCGACACGCCGGTCGTGCTCGAGCGCCTCTGCCAGCTCACCGCCGAGGTCCTGGCCTGCGAGGTGAGCGCCACCCTGCTCTGGGATCCCGAGGGCGACGTGTACGTCCCGATGGCGATCACCGGGATGCAGCCCGAGGACACGCGCCTCGCGCGCGAGGTGCGCGTGGCGCGCGAGTTCATCTCGATGATGTTCTCGCAGGCCGAGCAGGAGGACAGCGTCGAGATCGGCGACGTGACGCCCGACCGGCTGGCGCAGATCGGGCTCGCGAACGCGCCCGCGCCGCGCTTCCTGTGCCTGGCGCTCCGGCACGCCCGCGAGATCGTCGGCATCCAGATCGTGTGCGCGTTCGACCGCACCGCCCCGTTCTCGCGCGCGGAGCGCCGCATCGCCGACGGCCTCGCCCGCATGGCGTCGATGTCGCTCACCAACGCGCGGCTGCTCGGCGACCTCCAGCGCGCGAACCAGCTCAAGTCCGAGTTCGTCTCCACGATGTCGCACGAGCTCCGCACGCCGCTCAACGTCATCCTGGGCTACGCGGAGATGGCGTGTGACGTCGGCCTGCCGCCGGACGAGCAGCACGAGTGCATGGGCCGCATCGTCACGGCGGGCCGCGAGCTGCTCGACCTGATCGAGAGCACGCTCGAGATCGGCCGGATCGAGAGCGCCAGCGACGAGGTGCGGGTCGAGCCGGTCGCGCTCCTCGACTTCTGGGCCGAGCTCGGCGAGTCGTGCGGCCGCCTGCCGCGACGCGAGACCGTCGAGCTCCGCTGGGGACCGGCGGCACGGCTCCAGATCGCCACGGATCCTCGCAAGCTCACGGTGATCATCCGCAACCTGGTCGGAAACGCCCTCAAGTTCACGGAACGGGGCGCGGTCGAGGTCGACGTGCTGGCCGGCGCCCACCAGCTCGTGCTGCGCGTCGCCGACTCCGGGATCGGGATCCGCACCGAGGATCACCAGGTGATCTTCGAGATGTTCCGCCAGGCCGACGGCTCGGACTCGCGACGTTACGGCGGGACGGGGCTCGGGCTCTACATCGTCAAGCGCTTCGTCGAGCAGCTCGGCGGGACGATCACGGTCGCGAGCACGCCCGGCAGGGGCTCGGTGTTCACCGTGACGCTGCCGAGCGCGGTGGGCGCCGGGCGCGCGACCGCCAGCCGGGACGCCGGCGCGAACAACGCGGCCTGAGGATCCGCCGATGCTCACCGGCTCGCTGTTCCTGCTCCTGCTCCGCTGGCTCTCGCAGCGCCGCGCGGCCTGACGCCGGACCGGGATCGGCTCGATGGTCGAATCCGCGCTTGCGCTCGGGATCGGTGTGGCTCCCGCCGTTCCCGGCGGCGGCACGCCGCGACCCCGGCCTTCCCGGACCCGGGAATCATCGAAGCATGGGCGGACTCCGGCCCCGCATGGGTCCGATGGCAAGGCGGTTGCTATGGTATTTGGTCATGACTACCGCCGACCATCTCCCAGGCCTCGAAGCGCTCTGGTCGGACAGCGTCCTGCCCGAGCATCTGGCGAGCCGCCCGGCGACCCCGGAGGCGCGGCTGGCGCGCGCGGTGCTCGACGACGCCATCAACCTCGTCCTGGAGCCGGTGCGGTTCAACCGGGCCGCACGCAAGCTCCGCAAGCGGACGGAGGAGTGGCTCGCGTCGGACGACCTCGATTGGCCATACTCCTTCCTGAACATCTGTCACGGGCTCGCCGTCGACCCCGTGTGGGTGCGCCAGCGGGTGCACGCGCTGCAGACCAGGCACGTCCGGCCGGCCGCGTGAGCGCGGTCACAGCCCGTAGCGCTTGAGCTTGTACCAGAGCGTCCGCTCGCTGACGCCGAGGAGCTTCGCCGCGCGCGCCTTGTTGTCGCCGGCCTCGCCCAGCGCGCGGAGGATGAGCTTGCGCTCGACCGCCTCGACCGCGGGCTCGAGCAGCAGCCCCTCGGGCGACGGCGCGGCCTCGTCGGGCGCCGTCGCCGCGGGGAGAAGCACGCGGAACACGTTCGGGTCGACCTCGGGACCGTCGCTCAGCACGGCGGCGCGCTCCATCAGGTTCTGCAGCTCGCGCACGTTGCCCGGCCAGTCGTAGTGCTCGAGGCGCTGGATCGTGTCGGGTGTCAACGTCAGCGACCGGCCGAGCTCGCGCGCGAACCGGTCCAGGAA
>Ga0335069_10015461_pt1 | contig 10667 bp, 11 predicted proteins | sample Lox_Sample_11_FD_206714 | JGI IMG/M metagenome (GOLD analysis project Ga0335069, IMG submission 206714) | Soil microbial communities from Loxahatchee National Wildlife Refuge, Florida, United States - Lox_Sample_1.1 | ecosystem: Environmental > Terrestrial > Soil > Wetlands | place: USA... | reverse complement strand
TGGCATCGGAAGCCTGCGAAACGTCGCCCCCGCCGCCCACCGAGCCCTCCACCGAACCCGAAACGCCGTCGGTTTGGACCGGCTGGTAATCGCCGTTCACGTAAATGTAAACCGTGCTGGTGTTATAGGGATCGTTCCACCACCAGCCGCCGTCGTGCCAATAACACCAGCGGGCCGCCGCCCCGTCATACCACCACCAATTACCCCAGTAGTAGCGGGTCCAGAAGCAAGTGTCCCCCAAGTACCAACCGTACCAGTGATAGCCCCAATTGTCGTAATAGTGGCAATAGCGGTATCCGTTGTAAGAATGCCAGTAATAATAATTGGGCCGCGTTTCCACCGCGTTGTAATGGTTGATGCGTCCCATCTCGGGGCCCGCGCCCAGCGCCGCCATGTGGCGTTGGACCAGGGGCGAGCCGATCTCCGTTCGGGCCGCCACATGGAATTTCAAGGCGTGGCCGTCCGGGCCCCGGGTGGGAAGCTCGATGCGGGAATGTTCCCGGGAAGTGGCCACGTAGTAAGAACGGTCGGCCAAGGGCCGCGGCGCGCTATGGACCCCCAGGGTCTTGAAACGGCCGGGGACGGCCACCGAGGACGAACGGACGGTGGAAAAGCGCTTGGGGTTGTAAGCCTCGGGCCGGGGCCGGTCGGTGGAAACCAGATGGTTCCCGGCGGGGCTTGGGGCGCGGTGGTCGTTGGCCATCGGGTGGGGGTTGGGCCTGCCATGGTCGGCCGGATGATTGTCGCGGATTAAGGTTGAGTGGTTGGAAGCGGGGCCATGGGCCTTGGGGGCGTTGCCGCGCGCAGCCGGCGCGTGGGTTTGGGGATGGGAAGCCCCATGGGCAGAAGCCTCGTGTTGGCCGCCCTCATGGCCCTCATGCCCTCGATCCCCTCGCTCCGCCCAGGCGGCTTGCGCGCCCAGGACCGTCAGACTTAAGGCTAAAATAGGGAACTTTTTCATCCGAAATTACCTCGCTGAAAATAATCCGGCTTGGCCGGTGAAAGCCAACCACCATCATAAGACGCTTGGCTTGAAAAGTGGGTTTCTTTAGGAACCGGCCAAAACCGAGCGGTTCCGGCCCTTTTCCTTGGCTTGATAAAGGCATTGGTCGGCCCAGGTGAGGACCTCGGCCACCGAAGGATGCTTTTTGTCGGGGAAAGCCAACCCGAGGCTGAGGGTGATTTGCACCTTTTGGGTGGAAGCCGCCCCGTTTTTCCTGGCCGGGGCGTCGCCTTTTTTCCTGAGTTTTTTGCGGATCGTGAATTGGCGCTGGGCGAGTTTTTCCCGCATTTGTTCGGCCAGCTCAAGGGCCTCGGGGCCTTCCAGGCCGTCAAAGACGGCGCAAAATTCCTCGCCCCCGTAGCGAAAAGCCCGCTCGCCCAGGTGCTCCTGCAGGTGTTGGGCCACCATGCGGAGCACATTGTCGCCCTCCTCATGGCCGTAAGTGTCGTTGAAGTGCTTGAAGTGGTCGATGTCCATCATGGCCAAGGTGAAACGGCCCGTCAGGGTATGCAGGCGGTCCTCCAAGGCCTGCCGGTTGGGGATGCCGGTGAGCGGGTCCAGATACACCCGGTTCCATTGCATGGAAAAAGTGGCGTGGAGCAATACCAGGGTGAGGATCAAGAAAGCCAGCACCACGGGAACCAAAGGCAGGGGCGCGAAGGGGTTCAAATAGGCTTCCAGGCTTTCCTGCAGGGCGAAGGCGAAGTCCACCAGGCCCACGGTGAGCGCGCCTAAAAAGAGCCGGGTTTTGGGCTCCTTCCAATTAAAAAAGAAAAGCGCCAGCACCAGGGCGCCCAACCCGCTCAAGGGGGGCAGGGGGCTCAGGCGGCCCGCCGCCCCCAGGTTCCAGTAAAGCAGGGCCTGGAACCCCGCGGGATCCACGCTTAAGAGCGACAGCAAAAAAGCCAAGGGCAGGAACGCCAGTAAGAAGCGAAAGAGCGTTTCCGAACTCAAGAGCCGGCTTTCCTTGAAGGAAAAAAGCAGCGCCAAGGACAAGGGGAAGGTCGCCCCTAAAATCTCCAGACAGCGCAGGGGCGAAAGGCCCAGGCCCTGGAAAAAGCTGGGTTCCCGGAAAAGGAAATAAGTCCCCATGATCCAAAGGGCGGCCGCCAGGATCCGGGTTTGATTCAGCTGCAGGCCCAAAAGCCCCAAGAGGCCCAAGCCCCAATAAGGCATCCAGGCCAGGAAGTTATCCGTGCTGCGGGTGGAAATGAGTCCCGGCACCAGCCAAGGCAGGACCTGGTTCAAGAGCGGGAGGGCCAGCAGCGCCAAATAAAGGCCGTAGGTTTTAAAGGGAAAGGCCATGGACGATCCTGGGTTCTTTTTTAGGGGGTTCCCCCAAGGGGAAATTCTATTTTGCAAATGAATGAGGTTAAAAGCCAATGAAAATTCACGGCATTTGCGCCGGGGAATAGGGGTCTTCCGGCGGGGAAAAAGGTACAATGGCCCCATGATCCGCTTTAGGCCCCCTTCCAGGACGTCGTTTTGAACCCCACTTCTTTCACCGGGCATGAACTGCCGGTCCTGATGTACCACCGGCTGGTGACGCAGGCCTCCGGCACGGACCGCTTCAGCCTTCAAGTGACGGTCGACGATTTTGAGCGGCAACTGGATTGGCTGCAAAAGTGGGGACATACCCCCGTCACTTTCCAAGACCTCGATGGGGACCTGCCCCGCAAACCCCTGATATTGACCTTCGACGACGGCTATGAGGATAATTACTTCAATCTTTTCCCCATCCTGAAGCGTCGCGGGGTCAAGGCGGTGGTTTACGTGTTGGGGGACCGGTCCATCCGGCGCAACGAGTGGGATATCCTCCAGGGCGAGCCCGCCTTGAACCTGCTCACCGACGAGCAGGTGGTGGAAATGGGCCGAAGCGGGTTCGTGGAAATCGGGTCCCACTCCATGACCCACGCCAAACTGACCGAGTTGCCCGGCGAAGTCTTGAGGCGCCAAGTGGAGGACTCCAAGAAGTCCTTGGAAAAGCTCCTGGGCACCCCCGTGGGTTCCTTCGCCTATCCTTACGGTTACGTCAACCCGGCGGTCAAGGAAGCGGTGGGACGGGCGGGGTACCGGTTCGGCCTCGCGGTCCACTCGGGGCCCACGGCCTTCAATCAAGATTTGCTCGAGATCCGGCGGCACGCCATCGGGCCCCGGACCCATCGGTGGAAATATTGGAAGCAAACGAGCGGGTGGTATTTCCGGTACCGTAAAATCTTCCGACCCTGAAAGAAGCCATGAAAAAGAAAAAGCCGACCCTTTCCATCGCCATCATCACCCTCAACGAGGAAAAGAACATCGCCCGGTGCCTCGACAGCCTGCGCTTTTCCGGCAAGGTCTTCGAGAAGCCCCAGGTGGTGGTGGTGGATTCGGGAAGCCGGGATAAGACCCGGCAGGTGGCCCGCGCCAAGGGCGCCGAGGTCTACACCTACGCTTGGCCGGGTTATGGGCCCCAGAAAAACAGGGCGCTGGACAAGGGCCGGGGGGATTGGCTCTTGTCCTTGGACGCGGATGAGGAGCTTACGCCGGAGCTCATCGCGGAAATCGAGAGGGTCGTCCCCCAGGCGCCCGCGGCCCTGAACGGCTATAAAATCAAGCGCCGGGCTTTTTTCCTGGGCAAATGGATCCGCCATTGCGGCTGGTGGCCTGATTCCCAATTGCGCCTGATCCGCCGGGGCAGCGGCCGGTTTTCCAGCGAGCCCGTGCACGAAGGGCTCGCCGTCGAGGGCGACACGCCCGACCTGCGGGAGCCCATGAACCATTACACTTATGATTCGATCTTCCAATACCTGGACAAGATGAACCGTTATTCCAGCCTGGGCGTGGTGAAGGTGAAGAAAAAAAAGAAGCTCTTCTGGGTCTATTACCTGACCTTGGCGCCTTTCTTCACCTTCATCCGCATGTACTTCTCCCGGCTGGGCGTCTTGGACGGTTGGCATGGCTTCGTGGTCTGCGGGCTCTCGGCCTTCCACGACTTCGCCAAGTACGCCAAACTTTGGGAAAAAGAGGTCTTGAAACGCCATGGATGAGGTGCGGGAAATCGACGTGCAAGAGGCCCAAAAACGCCTGGAGGCCGGGCAAACCTTCGTGGATGTCCGGGACCCGGCCTCGTTTAAGGCGGGGCATGTGCCGGGCGCGATTTTCCTCGACGACCAGAGCCTGGGGGGTTTTTTGGCCAAAGCCGACCGGGGGAAGCCGGTGGTGGTTTATTGCTACCACGGCCATACCAGCCTGGGCGGCGCCGCTTACCTGATGGACAACGGCTTCACCGACGTGGTGAGCCTTCGGGGCGGGTTCGAGCTTTGGCGCCAAAGCGGAAAAATCGAAAGCTGACCTTCGGGGGAAACATGGGCGTGTGGGACCAACCTTACCAATATTGGCTCATGAAGGCCGAACCGGACGTTTATCCGGTCGAACAATGGCAAAAAGACGGCGTGACCTTTTGGGACGGCGTACGCAACTACACCGCCCGCAATTTCCTCCGGGAGCGCATGAAAAAAGGCCAAGGCATGCTGTTCTATTACTCGGGCGCCAAGCCCAGCGGCATCATCGGCGTGGGCGAGATCGTGAAGGAAGGCTACCCGGACCCCTCGGCCTTTGACCCGAAGGACCCCCACTATGACGAAAAAAGCGACCCCAAGAACCCCACCTGGTATTGCGTGGACGTGAGACACAAGAAGACCCTCAAGTCGATCCTGCCCATCGACTTCCTCAAGAAACAGCCCGAACTCAAGAACATGGCCCTCTTCAAATATTCCCGCCTCTCGGTGCAGCCCGTCACCGACCGGGAGTGGGCCTTCATCCAAAAGCTCATCGCCGCCCAGAAATGATCAAAGCCCTTTGGGGTTGTCCTTGGTGGTGATGCTGATCTTGTAGGAGCGGGTTTCCAGGCTCACCGTGCAAAGCACCAAAAAGGGATGGCCCAGGGCCCAGAGCTTCTTGAGATCGGGCGATTCCTTCATTAAAGCCTCGACATACTGATCCAAGAGTTTTTGGGCATGGTCCCGGGCGGCCTCGAGGCTGCGGTTGTTGGGGCGCATATGCCCGAAATGTTTGTCCACGCTTTGCTGCAGGATGCGCGTCAATTGGCTGATGATGCGGATGTTGGCTTCCACGGCGGACTCCCGAGGTTTTAAATCTTACGCTGGAAGTATACCCGGCTTAAGGCCCCGGAGGGCCCTGAAGCAGGGCCTGGTAGCGCGCCCCCGCGGTTAAAAGGCTGGGCTCGGGGTCGGATCGGTCGAGCGGCGGCGTCCCCGGGATTTCCCAATAAAGCCAGGTATCCCCGACCCGGCCCGTGGGGGGAAGGGTCGACATCCAGCTGATGGCCAAAGGCTGGAGGTCGGGATAAAAGACCGGACCCAGCTGCAGGAAGCCCACGTTCACCACGTAAACCCAGCCGGACTGGGGTCCGTAGAAGTCCCTTTTGGTCCAGCCTTGAACCTTCAAACCATAAAGCGAAAGATCCGCCCCGCCCAATTGGGCCGCTTTGATATGGGTCCAACCCCGCCGGGCGGCGGTTTGGGCCAAGCGTTTCTCATCTTGGCCCCAATCCAGGTTCGAGTCGCTCAGGAAATAAATCTTCTTTTGCGCCGGGACCAGGTCGTTGAAATAACTGAGGAGGTTGCCGTTGTTCAAAAGCGCGGTGGCCGCGCCCCAAACCAGGAGGCCGCCCAGGATGAATTTCCCCGCCCGGGGCGCCTGGCGGGTTTTAAGGGCCCAGAGCCATCCGGCGCTCCGGGCCGCCAGGAGGATGAGGAAGGGCATGGCCGGCAAAAGGTAACGGACCCCCAGGTTTTGCACCGGCAGGATGGCGGCGAAAAAGAAAAGCGCGGGGATCCAAACCCAGTCATCGAAAGACAACTTGCGCCGCGCGGCCAATCCCAAACTGAGGCCCAGGAGGATCAAAAAGGGCAGGGTGCTTTTAAGCAGGAAGGCCGCCGGATAATAAAGGCCGTGGTTTTGGTGGCCGGCCACGCCGAAAAAGTAAGTGGCGTGAAAGGCCTGGGTTTGGCCGACCATGTCCATCAGCCCCCCGAGGAAATAAAACCAGGGCAGGGCGAAGGGGGAGAGCCCCAGGCTACCGGGCAGGTAGAGGACGAAAATCCAGGCGAAGAAAGCCAGGGCGCCCCAGGCCCAATCCTTTTTCCAGCGGCGCGGCTTGGCGGGTTTCGGGGGCTTGGCCAGGAATTCCAAAACCGCGAAAATCGGGAGCAGCGCCAAGCCCGAAAACTTGCAGGTCGCCGCCATCGCGGCCAGGAGCCCGGCGCCCAGCGCCCAAGGCGCCCCGGGTTTTTCCAAGTGGCGCTGAAAGGCCAAGACCGCGGCCAGGCAGAAAAAGGCCAGGGGCAGGTCCGACACCGCGAGCCCCGAGAAGGCCAGGAGCGTGGGCTCGAAGGCGAACAAGGCCATGACGGCCAACCGTTCCAGGGGCGGCGCCTTGCGGGACGCGAAAAACAAAAGAGCCCCCAAGCCCAAACCGAACAAAAGGCTCACCAAGCGTCCGGCCCAAAGCATGGCCTCGAAATGGCCCCGGTTGAGCTGGAAGAAAAAATCATAGGTCCGGGCCAGGTAGTCGCCCACCCAGGGATCCAAACGGTCCCGCAGGTCCATCCACCGCAAGGGCAGGGCCTGTAGGGTTTTGGCCAAGGGCGGATGGGCGAAGTCCGACACCACGTCGCCCCGCCAATAAAAATAACCCCCGGTCAAGTCGCCCGGCTCGTCCGCCGTGGGTGAATTCTCGAAGATGGGGGGCAAGGCCTGGAGCGCGAAGAGGAGCAAAAACAAACCCCACCCGGGCCAGCGAAGGACCGGGCGGGGCTTCGCCGCGCCCCGGCTTTCGGGCTTGGGGCTCAAAAACCGCTCACATAGGGAAGCTTTTGGGCCACCGCGGCGGTCTTGCCCGCGTTGGCCAAAAGGATTCCCGTGGAGTCCCAGGTGCCGTTGACCAGGGCGTTGCGCTTGGATTCATGGATCTCAAACGAGAGGTGTTCCTTGCCGTCGGCCAAGAGCACCTTCTTGTCCAAATCCAGGGTGAAACGCGTCTGGGGTTTTTCCTTCACCAGGGCCTGTAGTTTTTGGATGTCGGCCTGCGGCAGGGTGGCGGTGGGGATGCCCAGCATGGTGCAGTTGCCCGCGAAGATTTCGGCGAAGGACTCGCCCAGGATCGCCCGGACGCCCCAGCGCATCAGGGACTGGGGCGCGTGTTCCCGCGACGAGCCGCAGCCGAAGTTCTGGTTCACCACCAGGATATGGGCGCCCTGGAACTGCGGCAGGTCGAAGGGATGGCCCTTCGGCTTGCCTTCGGCGTCGAAACGCTCGTCATAGAAGGGATAATTGCCCATGTTGGTGAAGGTGATTTCCTTCAAGTAGCGCGCCGGGATGATCCGGTCGGTGTCGATGTCGTTGCCTTCCACGGGGACGGCACGGCCCTCAATTTGGTTGATCCGGCTCATGGTCAAGCTCCTTTCACGAGTTCGCGAACATCGGTGACTTTTCCCTCGATGGCGGCCGCGGCCACCATGGCCGGGCTCATCAGCAGGGTGCGGCCGTCCTTCGAACCCTGGCGGCCGATGAAATTGCGGTTGGACGAGGAGGCCGAGATTTCCCGGCCCTTGAGCTTGTCCGGGTTCATGGCCAGGCACATGGAACAGCCCGCCTCCCGCCACTCGAAGCCCGCGTCCTTGAAGACCTGATCCAGGCCTTCCGCCTCGGCCTGGGCCTTAACGGGTTGGGAGCCCGGCACCACGAAGGCGCGCACGCCCTTCGCGACCCGGCGGCCCTTGGCCACCTTGGCGGCTTCCCGAAGGTCCGACAGGCGGCCGTTGGTGCAGCTGCCGATGAAGGCCACGTTGATGGGCGTGCCCTGGATGGGTTGGCCGGGCTTCAAGTCCATGTGCCGGTAGGCCAGCTCCACGGTCTTGGTCTCGCTCGGGGGGAATTGGGACAGGTCGGGCAGTTGGGCGCTCACGCCCACGGACTGGTCGGGCGTGATGCCCCAGGTGACGATGGGCTCGATGTCGGCGGCGTCAAAGTCCACCACGTCGTCGTATACCGCGTCCTTGTCCGAGGCCACCGACTTCCAATAGGCCAGGGCCTTGTCCCATTTTTCGCCCTGGGGCGCGTAGCGGCGGCCCTTCAAGTAGGCGAAGGTCGTCTCGTCGGGGTTCACGTAACCGATGCGGGCCCCGCCCTCGATGGCCATGTTGCAGACCGTCATGCGCTCTTCCATGGTGAAGGCGTCGAACACCTCGCCGCCGTACTCATAGGCGTAACCGATGCCGCCCTTGACGCCCAGCTTTTGGATGATGTAGAGCGTCACGTCCTTGGCGGTCACGCCGCTCTTGAGCCGGCCCTTCACGTTGATTCGGCGCACCTTCAGCTCGTCCATGGCCAGGCATTGGGTGGCCAAGACGTCCCGCACCTGGCTGGTGCCGATGCCGAAGGCCAGGGTCCCGAAGGCGCCGTGGGTGGAGGTGTGGGAATCCCCGCAGGCGATGGTCATGCCGGGTTGGGTCAATCCCAGCTCCGGGCCCACGATGTGCACGATGCCCTGGTTGCCCGACTTGAAGTCGAAGAAGGGGACCCCGAACCGGCGCACGTTCTTCTCGATGGCGTCCATCATTTGCTCGGCCTCGCCGTCGGCGAAGGGCCGGGCCTGGTTGGTGGTGGGGACGATATGGTCCACGGTGGCGAAGGTGCGGTCCGGATAGGCCACCTTCAGGCCCTTTTCGGCGATCATGTCGAAGGCCTGGGGGCTGGTGACCTCGTGGATCAGGTGAAGCCCGATGAAGAGTTGGGTCTGGCCCGTGGGCAGTTTTTCCACCGCGTGGGAATCCCACACCTTGTTGTACAGCGTTCCTTTAGCCATGACGGCCTCCTTCGAATTTCATGGGCTTAGGCTAGGCGCCGGAGGAATATTTGTAAAAGATATAGTTTCTATATTTAATATAGTTTATAACTATTATATGGAAACCCATCAATTGCGTTATTTCCTGGCGGTGGCCCAAAGCGGCCGTTTTACGGCGGCGGCCCGGGCGGTGAACGTTTCCCAGCCTTCCTTAAGCGTCCAGGTGGCCAAACTGGAAGGGGAATTGGGCGGGGCCCTTTTCGAAAGGGGCCGCCGGGGGGCCCGATTGACCGCCCGGGGCGAGGCCTTCCTGCCCCGGGCCCGCGCGATCCTGGAGCAGATGGAATCGGCCCGGGAAGACGCGAAAGCCTTGTCTGGGCTCACCCTGGGCAAGGTGCTTTTGGGTTGCATGCCCACCACGGGGGCGCATTTGCTCCCGCCCATCCTGACGGCCTTCCGCAAGGTCCATCCCAAAATCCAAGTCCAATTGAAGGAAGAGTCCTCGCCCAACCTGGCGCAGGACTTGGAACAGGGCGAGATCGAGCTGGCCTTGATGGACGAGGCGGGCCTAAGACCCTCCTTGGACCACGCCGCCGTGCTGACCGAGGACCTGCTTTTGGCCCTGCCCGCCAAGCACCCCTTGGCCGGGAAGAAGACACTCTCCTTGCGCCAAGTCGCCGGGGAGCCTTTCATCCTGATGAAGGCCGGCCATGGTTTTCGGCAGATCACGCTGAACCTTTACCGCAAGGAAGGCCTGACGCCCAAGGTGGTCTTTGAGAGCGGGGGTATCGAGACCGTGCAGGCCTTGGTGGCCGCGGAGATGGGCCTGAGCCTGGTGCCCCGCATGGTGGCCAAATTCCCGGGAGTGGCCTACGCCGCCATCACGCCCGGCGGCGCCAAACGGACCCTGTCCTTGGCCTGGCGCAAAAAAGCGCCCCTGTCGCCCGCGGCCTTGGCCTTGCGCCAAGTGATTTTTAAAGTCTTAGGGGCCCCATGAACCGGCTTCGGATGGATTTTGGGTTGGTCCCCCTGCTCTTGGCCAATGGGATGCCGCTCATCGGCTATTTCCTCTGGCATTGGCTGCCGGTGGACCTCTTGTTCCTATTTTGGGTGGAGACCCTCTTTTTGTTCCTCACGGCCTTGGCGGCGGCTTTTTCCGGGCCGAAAAGTCCCCCCAACCTTTCGAACCTCTTGGGAGGCGTGATTTTCACGGGATGGTTCCTGCTGATTTTCTTGATGTTCGTTTGCGCCATGGACCCGCGCATGGATGGGATGGAAAAGCGCGATCCCTTCCTGGTGGTCCCGCGGCTTTTTTGGCAGGACCAGCTTTGGATCCAGGTGCTGGTCCTGGCCCTCTCTTATAGTTCCCAATGGGTCATGACCGTGATCCATCCCGCCCCGGATCCCGGCAACCCCGACCCGGTCCTGCGGGATTTGCTGGCGCCCACCGGGCGGCTGGCGGCGCTTTTTTTCGCGATCCTTTTGGGGCTTTTCACCACCCGGGCGCTTCCCAATTACAGCGGCGTTTTTTTCGTCCTTTTGGCCATCAAGACCCTTGGTGATTCCTGGATTTATTTCCGCAAGGGCAGCCCTCGGTCCGCGCCCTGAAGGGCGCGGCGACCTTGCAATCCTTCCGCCGGCCTGCTTAGGATTGGTCTGATTCCAAATCCATGGCGGGGAGACATCCAATGCGCATCGGCATCATCGGTTCGGGCGTGGTAGGACAGACGCTGGGTAAGAAACTGGCCGAACTGGGCCACGACGTGATGTTGGGGACCCGGGACCCCCAAAAGCTCGACGAGAAGAAAAACATGG
>Ga0335069_10015460_pt1 | contig 10667 bp, 9 predicted proteins | sample Lox_Sample_11_FD_206714 | JGI IMG/M metagenome (GOLD analysis project Ga0335069, IMG submission 206714) | Soil microbial communities from Loxahatchee National Wildlife Refuge, Florida, United States - Lox_Sample_1.1 | ecosystem: Environmental > Terrestrial > Soil > Wetlands | place: USA: Florida... | reverse complement strand
TGCAGAATCGGACGACGCGCTTCGGCGGCGAGCCGTTCGAGAAACGCGAGATCTTCCTTGATGCGACCGGTCGCCTGCGTAATCTGGATGAATCCTTGGTCGCGTTCGCGCAGCACGCGCGCGAGATTCAAAATGTCCTCGTCGCACATCACGTCCGTCGGCATCGGGGAGCCGTCGAAATCGGCCTGCGTCGAATCCGGCCCGAGACGCTGGATCGAAAATCCGCACAGTCCCGCGTCCATGCCCTCGGCCAGAAGCCGGCGCATCTCCGATCGCTCCTGCTCGGTTGCGGGACGCGATTTCGAAGCTTCCAGGCCCATGACGTAGACCAGCAGCGACGCCGTCGGAAGATACTGGATGACGTTGACGCCCTTGGGAGAACGATCCAACGAGTCCATGTACTGTGGAATCGTTTCCCAATCCCACTTCATTCCGCGCTTAATCGATTCGTAGGGAATCGCTTCGGTGCGCGTCATCATCAGCATCGAGCGCTCTCGCGATTCCGGCTTGACGGGAACGAATCCGAATCCGCAATTCCCGAGCACGACCGACGTTACGCCGTGCCATCCCGAAATCGTGCAATAGGGATCCCATCGAATCTGCGCATCATAGTGCGTATGCAAGTCGACAAACCCCGGCGCGACGACAAGCCCGTCAGCATCGATCACCCGTTTTGCGAATCCCGGTGCTCGGCCTCCGATCTGCGCAATTTTGCCGTCTTTGATCCACACGTCGGCCTGATACCGTGGAACGCGCGTTCCATCGACAACAGTTCCGCCTCTGATTTGGATGTCGAAATCAGCCATCGAAGTGTCCTCCGGCGGTGTATCAGGTCGGTCCCGGGCCGTACCTGTGATGAGTTTCTATGACAATTCTTTACAGGAGCGCTAATGTCGTCTGCAAACGAAATTGAACGATCGGTTAAGAAGAGCCTCCGATGCGCGTGAGACTTCACGCGCGCAAGTACCTGATTTCGCGAGGCTTTACAGGCGCGCGCAGATCGGCAAACGTGCGAATCATGTGCCGCCCACTGCAGAGGGTATAGTGAGCGAGAGCGAGAAGTTTGTCGCTGCGAATATCGACCGATTTTCGGGTTTTGCCGACCTTTACGACCGATACCGTCCCAAGCCTCCGGCGATTATCGTCGATCTGCTTATTCAGCTCGCGCGCAATTCGCGTCCCGATGTTGTCGACCTCGGAAGCGGCACGGGGTTGTCGAGTCTCATCTGGGCGAATCGCGCGGCCAGTGTGATTGGCATCGAGCCAAGTCGCGATATGCGCGTGCAGGCCCAGGCGCGCGCCGCTCAGGCGCGAGCCGAGCGCGTCAGCTTTGTCGAGGGGCTTTCCATCGCAACCGGACTTTCCGCTGGATGCGCGGATATCGTGACGTGCTCGCAATCGCTGCATTGGATGGAGCCGGGAGGTACTTTCGCCGAAGTGGCTCGCATCCTTCGCGACGGCGGGATATTCGCTGCGTACGATTGCGACTGGCCTCCAACGCTGAACGTCGAGGCGGAGAGCGCGTACCAGGAATGCCGTGTGAAAGCCGCCAAAATCGAGGCGCAGCATCGAGTTTCTCCGCACGTACAGAAATGGCGCAAGAGCGAGCATCTCGATCGCATCAGAGCGAGCGGTCGATTTCGCTACGCTCGCGAAGTTCTTGTTCATCATGTCGAGAGCGGCGGCGCACAGCGGCTGGTCGGCCTGATGCTAAGCCAGGGCGAAATAGCAGCGTTGCTCAAACATGGGCTGACCGAGGATGAAATCGGGATCACCGAGCTGCGTGAAGCCGCTCATCGCGCGCTGGGCGATTCAATCGTGCCGTGGTACTGGAGCTACCGCATCAGGATGGCGATGAAGTGATACCCGGACCCCTTTTCGCGTGACTCTTAAGAGAACGAACACGCAGACGCGTGAAAGCTCGAACAAAAATCCTTGCCAGAGCAGGCGGCCGTAAAATCCGGTAGCCATAGTCCTTTGTTTGAACGCGGTTAAGGGCGACAGCCGTCATTCACCGGTTGACAAATTAGATAGAACGTTCTAATAAATCTCCGGAACGAGGCAATGGGTTCGGCGACGCGAAAGCGGATCATCGAGGCAGGTTCGGCGTTGTTCCGTCGACAGGGCTATGCGGGGACCGGGATGAAGGCCATCGCAGCGGCGGCCAACGCGCCTTTCGGCTCGATCTATCACTACTTCCCGGGCGGAAAGGACGAAATGTCGGCGGAGGTGATCCGATCTGCGGGTCGGGTCTATGCGGCGCTCGTGCCGAGGTTCTTCGACGCGCAGCCCGACGTTGCCCAAGCCACCCTCAATGTCTTCCGCGGCGCCGCCCAGACGTTGCGTGATAGCGACTACGCCGATGCGTGTCCTGTCGCGGCGGTCGCGCTCGAAGTTGCGAGCATCAACGAGCCGCTGCGGTTGGCAACAGCCGGCGTTTTTGCCGATTGGGTTGCAGCGGTGGCAAGCCGTTACGAGGAGGCTGGCCTAGCCCCCGCAGTTGCACGGCGGCTGGCGGTCGGTTTGGTGTCCATGCTGGAGGGAGCATTTGTACTCGCCCGCGCGGCCAAGGACGCTCGGGCGGTCGAAGACGCTGGAGAGATCATGTCAGCGGCCGTGCGGTTGGCCGTCGCAGAGGCCGCCGGCAGGTACTGACCATGCGCGTAGCTTTAAGACTTCTACTGGCCGGGCTCGGCGCCTCTGCGGTGATGATCGCTGTCTCGATTTTCCTCACTGGCGCTGCGCCTACCGCTTCTCTGGCCGAACATATGTTCGACGTCCTCAGCGGCTGGCGCGGCCCGGATACTCCCTCGTGGCCGCCCACGATGGACAACGAGTTGCGGTTCTATGCCGTGCTGTGGGGCGCTTACGGCCTGCTACTGTTAGACACGGCGCGCAATCTCGCCGTCCATAGCGGACGGGTCCCCTGGCTGGCGGCGATCTTCTTCTTGGGCGGCGTAGGCAGGGCTCTTTCCTGCCTTGCCGTTGGCGCGCCCCATCCGGCCTTCGTCACGCTAATGGCGATTGAGTTCGCGCTCCCGCCCGTACTGGGATTGCTCTGGGTGCGCGCATACCGGGCTGCGGTGTAACCGGTCCGCCTGGATTTGCGTTAATGCCAACGGGCATCGATCCTGAATCGGTGAAACGGAGTGCTCCCGTGGATGCTATGTGCGTTCATGCGTTTGCTGACGGCCTGCATTACGCCCGTCGAATCGCGCGGTTTCTCGGCGTTTCATCCGAGATCGTCGAGGTTCATCGCTTCCCTGATCGCGAGACTCTCGTTCGCGTTGCTCCGAATCCCGGCCGTTACGCTATCCTGGTTCGCTCACTCGATAATCCCGACGCGAAGCTGATCGAAACGATTTTTGCCGCTGACGCGCTTCGCCGCGCGGGATCGAACCGAGTGACGCTGGTTGCGCCGTATCTTCCCTACATGCGGCAGGATCGCGTGTTTCATCCGGGAGAACCAATCTCTCAGCGCGTCATCGGCGATTTGCTTGGTCGCTGTTTCGACGCGGTGCTCACGATGGAGCCGCATCTGCATCGCGTGAAATCCCTAACCGAAATCGTCGCACACGCACGAAGCGTTAACGCCGCGCCCGCAATCGCGCGATGGATTCGATCGAAAGATTGCGTCGTTGTCGGTCCCGATTCCGAATCCGGATTGATGGCGAAGTCTGTCGCAAAAATTCTCGGGAGCGGTTTCGTAGTCGGCAAAAAAAATAGGATCGGCGATCGTAGCGTAAGCGTTCGATTCGGTGAGATGCCGAAGGTGCGGCGCGCCGTGATCGTCGATGATATTGCCAGCAGCGGTGTGACGATGGCGGCGGCGGTACGTGCGGTCCGCGAGGCGGGTATCGCGACTGTGGACGCGGTGATCGTTCACGCGATCTTTGCACCCGGAGCCATTGAGACAATTCGCAGGGCCGGCGCGCGACGCGTCGTCTCGTGCGATACTATCGCGCACGAAACTAACGCCATACGAACAGCATCAGTGTTCGCCGATGCTTTGAAAGGTTCTGTATGAAGCGGTCCGGAGCCGGTGCCTTCGCGCCAACCCTTCGCTTTCTCGGCGCCGCGGATACTGTTACGGGCAGCCGATTTCTGGTTTCCAGCGGCAAGGGCAGGGTGCTCGTCGATTGTGGTTTATTTCAGGGCCTCAAGGCGCTTCGCTTGCGCAACTGGGATCCACTTCCAATCGAACCCGCCTCGCTCGACGCCGTCGCAGTCAGTCACGCGCATCTCGACCATAGCGGGTACCTGCCGGCGCTGTACCGGGACGGATTTCGGGAGGGCGTATTCGCGACAGAAGCGACGCATGCGCTATGCGGGATCGTGCTGCCCGACAGCGGCCATCTCCAGGAAGAGGAGGCGAACTACGCCAATCGCAAGGGTTACTCGAAACACGCACCTGCGCTGCCGCTCTACACGGAAGACGACGCGATCTCGGCTGTGCGATTGTTCAAGCCAATCGCATTCGATAAACGGGTCGAAGTTTCCCGCGAAATCACGATGACGTTCAGGCGCGCCGGGCACATCCTCGGATCGTCGAGCGTCGTTGTCGAGGTTGGCGCGAATCGGTCTCGGCGCGTGCTTTTCAGCGGCGATCTTGGACGCCCGTTCCATCCCATCCTGCGTCCGCCTGAGCGTCCACCAGCGGCGGATGTCATCGTCGTGGAGTCGACGTATGGCGACCGGCGCCACGACGATCCGGCGTCTCTAAAGGCATTCGAGGACGCGGTCAACCGAACGGCCGCGCGCGGCGGAGTGATCGTGATTCCGTCGTTCGCGGTCGATCGCACAGAGGTCGTGCTCTACCATCTCCGCAATCTCGTCAGAGCCCGGAGTGTCCCCGACCTCCCGATTTACGTGGACAGTCCGATGGCGCTCGCGGCTCTAAGAATCTACAAAGATGCGATTGCGCAACACAGCCCGGAAATCCGCGCGGATCTCACCTCCGACGCGTTCGACGACGGCAGTTACAACGAAGCGCGAACGGTGGACGAGTCGATCGCGCTGAATTTCCTGAGCGGTCCGGCCATAATAATTTCGGCTTCAGGAATGGCTACCGGCGGACGCATCCTGCATCATCTGGCGAATCGTCTTCCCGACGAGCGCAACACGGTCATTCTCGTCGGCTATCAAAGCCCGGGCACGCGCGGGCATTCGATGCTCACGGGACAAACTTCGATCAAAATGTTGGGGCGCTATGTTCCGGTGCGCGCAGAAATCGTCAACGTCCCCGCGTTTTCGGTTCACGCCGATCAGCAGGAGATTCTTGATTGGCTTGCGAGCGCGGAGGCCGCGCCCGAGATAGTCTACGTTGTCCACGGCGATCCGCCGGCCGCCGAGGCTCTGCGAAAATGTGTCGAGAAACGCCTGAAATGGAACGCGGTCGTCCCGCGTCATCTCGAACAGGTGCGGATTTAGGAAATGTTTCGCGTCAAGCACCTGCCGATCGATACGCACGCCGAACACGTGATCGTGATTCACGAGCACGCCGTGCGCAGCGGCAATCTCGGATTCAACCCACTGGACCGCGCGTACGTGATGGGTGTGAATCCGGAGACCGGCGAAGTGCGGGAGATCACGGGCGTTCTCGACTTCTGCCGCAATACCTTGATCGAGCCGGACGAAATGGGTTTCTCGGATCAGGCTTTTCGCGATCTCGGACTGCCTGAAGGGGCGCTGGTGAACGCCACCCTGGCGGTCCCGCCGCGCAGCGTTGATCTGGTTCGCGACAAGCTCCACGGGCAGCGTCTAAAACGCCATCACTTCGACGCGATACTCGCCGATGTCGTCGGCCATCGATACTCGCACGTCGAACTTTCGATGTTCGTTCTGGCGACGGCCCTGCGCGGTCTCGATACGGAAGAGTTGGTGGACTACACGCGCGCGATGATCGACACGGGCACGCGACTGGACTTCGGAACGGGGCCGATCGCGGACAAGCATTGCGTGGGAGGTATTCCCGGGAATCGGACGACCATGATCGTCGTGCCGATTCTCGTCGCCCGCGGAGTCAAGGTTCCCAAGACTTCGTCGCGCGCCATTACCAGCTCGGCGGGAACCGCCGACACGATGGCGATGCTTGCTGATGTTGCGCTCAAGCCTGAGCGATTGCGCGAGGTAGTGGAAAAGGCCGGAGGATGCATCGCATGGGGAGGAGCGCTCGAACTCGCGCCCGCCGACGATATTCTGATTACGGTCGAGCGCCCGATGGAGATCGATACCGAGGCGCAGATGGTCGCGTCGATCCTTGCCAAGAAGAAAACCGCGGGCGCGACGCACGTGCTGATCGACATTCCCGTCGGGCCGACCGCGAAAGTTCGCACGATAGATGCCGCGGAAGCTCTGCGCACGATGTTTGTTTCGGTGGCGGAAAAAATCGATCTGAAGGTCGAGGTCCTGACCACGGAAACGCGCGGACCCATCGGTCGCGGAGTCGGCCCGCGCCTCGAAGCTCTCGACGTGCTTGCAGTCCTGCGGCGCGAACCGGACGCTCCGCAGGATTTGCGTGAAAAATCGCTTTTCCTCGCCTCGCGCTTGCTGGAGATGACGGGGGCGGCCGGGGACAACGCAGGATATCGGTCGGCTGAGGAGGCGCTCGACTCCGGCGCGGCGATAAGGGCGTTCGAACGGATAATTGAAGCACAGGGAGTCCGCTCAATTCCGAAGGAAGCGGCGCACAAACACGTCGTCTCTGCCCGCTTTGACGGCCGAATCCGCGAGATCGACAACTGGGAAATCGCACGCGTCGCGAAACGCGCGGGAGCGCCTGCGAACGTATCGTCCGGCGTTAAGCTGCTGCGAACCGTCGGCGACGTGGTTGCGCGCGGCGAGCCGCTGTTCGAGATTCACGCAGAAAGCACTCAGCAAATCGAGTTCGCGCGCGCCTACACTGACGCGCACCCACAGATGTTCCGCTACGGATTCTGAGCGCGGTCAGCCTGCCGCATCGGATAGCGCCGCCACGTCGCGCATCGCATCGCCTGCGCGTGCGAGGACCTGATCGATATCGTCGTCGGTCATCACGGTCGACAGAGCGATCATTCCACGCGGCGCGATGAACAGTCCGTGATTCAGAGCCGCGAGATGAAAGTTCGTGATCATCGCGGCGTCCTTGCGCGCGATCGTCGGGCCCGGAGGATCGTTCAAGAAGAAAAGATTCATGAGAGAACCAACTCGTCGCACCGAGAACGGAATCTCGAGGCTGCGCGCAGCTTCCTTGAGTCCTCGCGCGAGTTTCTCGCCCAGCCGATCCATCGTTTCGATTCGTTCGCGCGTCAGTTCGCGTATCGAGACAAGGCCCGCCGCGCAGGTAAGCGGATTCCCGTTGAAGGTCCCGGAATGCCACATCGGATTGCGTCCGTGCGGATCGAACGCCGACATAAGCTCGGCGCTGCCGCCAAGCGCGCCCGCGGGAAGGCCGCCGCCGATTATTTTTCCCATCATCGTGAGGTCGGGAGCGACGTCATACATCTCCTGTGCGCCGCCGACTGACAGCCGAAGCGTGATTACCTCGTCGAGCACGAACACGGCGCCCGCTCGCCGCGCCGCTTCGCGAACGCGACTCAGAAAACCGGGCGGCGGCGGAACAACACCGCCTGAACCAACGACGGGTTCCAAAAACACCGCTGCTATTTCGGAACCACGCTCCGACAAAACTGCCTCGAATCGATCGGCGTCGCCAAAGTCGGCGAGAATCGTCCGCTCGCCGTCGTGTCCGGTGAGGCCGATTTCGAGATCGTCGTACGAGCCGTGATACCCGAAGCGCGCCATCAGAATGAACTCGCGACCGGTGACCCGACGCGCGAGCTGCGCGGCCAGCATCCCGGCCTCCGTTCCCGAATTGCAGAAGCGAACTCGCTCGACGGATTTCACCCGCTCGCAAAGCATAGTCGCGAGGGCAGTCTGGGCTTCGGAGCGCGCGGGCCAAGCGGTGCCGCGCGCGGCTTCGCGACGAATCGCGTCGATGATCGGAGGATAGGCGTTGCCGTGGACGAGACTTGTGTAGTTTCCGAGCAGGTCGAAGTAGCGATTCCCGTCGACGTCGCATAGAAAGACGCCCTCGCCGCGATCAATCGCGATCGGATACGGGCGATAGAACGCCACCGAGCGCGTGTCGCCGCCGGGCATCACCGACTCCGCACGTTTGGCAATCGCTGCCGATCCGGGAGTAAGCGCGCGATATCGATCTTCGATTGCGTTCACGATTCGCGTCTCCTTGCGCGCACGGGCTTCCGCTTAACAGACGCCTTTTTGATTTCCGGCGCCGGCTTCGGAATCGGCTCATAGATCGAAACGTGGACCGGGCTCGATGCGGTGAACGGACTGCGATCCCATCCGCCGAAGCGCTCGCGCAATCGCATCCCGGCGAGTCGCGCCATCAGGTCTATCTCGCTCGGATAGGCGAAGCGCAACTGCACCGGATACATCTTGATGCCGCTCGGCGTGAACAAAATGTGTTGGACGCGAACGGTCTGGTTCACGATGTCATTGGTTGCCAGATCGAGCAGCGCGTGCTCGGTTCCGATATCGATCGTTGACGCGCGCTGGCGCTGCGCGAGCAGAGAATGATCGGGATTGAACGCCTCGATGGCGAGCGCACCGCCGGGAAGAAGACGGCGCGCCGCGCGACTCATGCATCGAATCTGTTCTTCCTGGGTGGTCAGTGTGAACAGCGTGCTAAACGGAATGTAAATCAGCCCGAAGCCGCCGCCGGGGACCTTAACATCGGCGAAGTTTCCGATGGTGACGGGAATATCCGCGCCGCCCGGTTTCTCGCGCATCTTCGCGACCATAGCCGGCGACGCGTCGATGCCGGATACGCGCACGCCGCGCGCGGCGAGGGGTATCGCTATTCTTCCGGTGCCGATTCCCAGTTCGAGCGCGCGTCGATTACCGGCAAGCGGGGCAAGAAACGCGGCGACCATTTCGGGGTCTTCGCGCTTTCCATAGAACCGGTCGTAGATTTCCGCGATTCGCTCGCCATAAGTGGTCTCATCGTATTCGGCCATGCGCGAACGAAATCAAACTGACAACTCCCCGTCAAACGGAAGATTCGCCTGCGATGAGAATTTCGCGCAGGTCAAAATTCGACGGGCAGCGCGGCCAGGACGCGAAATCGTCCGCTCTTGTGCCATTGGAGCTGATCGGAGCCCAGACGCATTTTCGGAAGACGCTTGAGCAGCGCCTCGAATGCAACCTGAGCTTCAAGGCGGGCGAGACTCGCGCCGAGGCAATAGTGCGCTCCCATCGAAAACGAAAGATGCTCGTTGTGCTTGCGCGCGATATCGAAACGATCAGGGTCGGCGAACTCGCGGGGGTCGCGATTCGCAGCGCCTATCAGAACCGTCGCGATCTCGCCTTTGCGAATCGTTCGTCCTCCGATTTCGACGTCCTCGGTTGCGACCTGCGGCGACGGAGCCTGGGTAGGAGGGTCGAAGCGCAGCATCTCCTCCACCGCGCTCGGAATCAGAGAGAGGTCGTTCCGTAAGCGCTCGTATTCGGCAGGATTTCTGAACAGCGCCAGCATCCCGTTGGCGATAAGACTGCGCGTCGTCGAATGTCCGGCTGCGAAGAGGGTCTCGATCATCGTGACGATCTGATCCTCCGACATCCGCCGTCCCTTCTCTTCAGAGAAAATCAGTGTGCTGACCAGATCGTCGGCGCGCGCGGCCTTTCGCTTCGCGATCAGTTTCGAGACGTAGTCGTGGAAAAGCTTCGCGACCCGATCGCCCTCGGCCATCATCTCGGACGTTCGCACGATCCCGCGCGACAACACGATCCCCTCGACCCACTCGCGCAGCATCGCCCAGTCCTCGTGCGGCACTCCCAGCATCGCGGCGATAACATCGCCGGGAAGCGGATAAGCAAAATCCGCAATCAGGTCCGCCTGATTAGCGCCGGCCATTGCGTCGAGCATCGCATTGACGCTTTGCTCGATGTGCGGGCGCGCCTTTGCCATCGTCTGCGGACTGAACAATCGCCCGAGCAGTCCTTTGACCCAGGTATGTTCTGGCGGATCGGTAAACGACAGTTCGAGGCTTTGAAACTTGAGCGCCGGTGCGTCTGTACCGAACTGTGAACCGACGCGCTCGAGATAGGCGACGCGGCTGAAGCGATGGTCGCGCAGATAGGCGGACGCGTCCGCATAGCGCGTGATGCACCATCCTTTTAGATACTCGCTCCAGTGAACCGGATCGGTCTCGCGCAGATGGTTCAGCAGCGGATAGGGATCGGGATGGCCGGGTAGCGTCGGATCGCAATCTTGCGGGAACGCGGGCGCTGAAGAGGACGCGGTCGCCATCATCAAGTTCAGGGCAACGCGGCGATCGCTTCGATTTCGACCAGCAGACCCTCGACCGCCAGCGATTGAACGCCGATCAGCGTCGAAGCCGGGGGATCGCCCTGCGGGAAGAGAACGGCGCGCGCCTCGCGCATCGCGGCGTAGTCGCTCTGTTTGTAGTTCACGATGTAGGTGTTCATCTTCACGATGTCGGACGGCTTCGCACCGACACCTGCGAGCGCGGCGATCAGATTTTCAGCAGCCTGCTTGATCTGGACTTTCAAATCGCCCGCGCCGACAAGTTTTCCCTCCTTGTCGACCGCCACCTGTCCGGCAATGAACACCAGTTTGCGCGCGCCTTCGACGGCTACCGAAT
>Ga0335069_10015459_pt1 | contig 10667 bp, 9 predicted proteins | sample Lox_Sample_11_FD_206714 | JGI IMG/M metagenome (GOLD analysis project Ga0335069, IMG submission 206714) | Soil microbial communities from Loxahatchee National Wildlife Refuge, Florida, United States - Lox_Sample_1.1 | ecosystem: Environmental > Terrestrial > Soil > Wetlands | place: USA: Florida... | reverse complement strand
CCGACAACCTCGAGGTGAAGGAGGTCCTGGTCGAGGACCGGCGTTACGTCGTCTGTCGCAATCCGGCCGAGACCACCAAGGACGCTGCCGCTCGGGAGGCGCTCCTCGCCAAGCTCGAGGCTGCCCTCGAGCACGGTCCGAAGTCGGTCATCAGCAACAAAGGCTTCGCCCGATTTCTCAAGGTCAATCGAGGGACGTTGCGCACGTGCATGGCGTTCGCGAGGACGAGCTCGAATGACTCCTCCAGGATGTGCCATACGGGCTTCCAGTACACGCCAGTCGCTTCCATGACCACGTGCGTGCAGCCCTGGTCGGCCAACCAATCGGACAACGCCATAAGTCCGTCGGTCGTTGTCTGACAGCGTCGCCCAGTTGATGCGATCCCGTGATTCTGATCTGCTGCTCCTGGCGGTGAACGGGACGGGAGGCGGCGGATGGGATGGGCGTACTCGGTCGATCTTCGTGAGCGGGTGATCGCGGCGTTCGATGCCGGCGACATGACGGACGAGCAGGTGGCGGCGTTCTTCCGGTCGGGGAGGCGACGGTACACGGGTGGAAGCGGCTGAAGCGCGAGACGGGCTCCCTGGAGCGCAGGCCAGGCGGGGGAGGCAACCCACCGCGCGTCGGGCCGGAGAAGTACGATCTGGTGCGCGCCATCGTCGAGGAGAAGCCGGATGCCACCGACCAGGAGGTCGCGTGCGAGTTCCACCGCCGCACGGGCCAGAGCGTGAGCCGGTCGTCGATGAACCGGATTCTGCTGAAGCTGGCGCTCACGCGAAAGAAGAAGACCCTGACCGCCACCGAGCAGGAAACACCACGGATCCAGGAACTGCGCCGTAAGTTCACAGAACTCGCCAAGACCCTCGACCCGCGGCGGCTCGTGTTTCTGGACGAGGCCGGCAGTCACATCGCGATTGACCCGCGAATATGCCCGCGCTCCTCGTGGCGAGCGTGCCTACGGCAGCATTCCACGCAGCGCAGGAACCGTGACCACGATGATCGGCGCGCTCGACCTGAAGGGCGTCCGGGCTATGATGACCATCGAGGGCGCCACCGACGCCGAGGTGTTCGAGACCTTCCTGGTCCGCGCCCTCGCCCGCAAGCTTCGCCGCGGCGACATCGTAGTGCTCGACAACGTCGGCGCGCATAACGCGCCCAACGTCCGACGCATCATCGAAGCCGCAGGTGCTCGAGTGCTGTACCTCCCCCCGTACTCTCCCGACCTGAACCCCATCGAGCTCGCCTGGAGCAAGCTGAAGGCGCTCCTCAAGGAGTTCGGTGCGCGCACCCAGGCCGCCCTCGACGCAGCGATTCGCCGAGCGATGGATCTCATCGGCGCAGACGATGCTGGCGCCTGGTTCGGCCACTGCGGGTACGGAGATCCGCAAGCGTGATTGGCGGGCGTGAGGTGCCCTCGGTACCAGCCGTAAGATCGTGGGCTTGATCCAGCCAGCCGGGTCTGCGGCGGGCGTGCGCAGACTCGCAGGCAAATCCGGCCCGGACCTTCGCGCCCAAATGGCTACTCAAGCATACCGCCATGAGATAGGCTCCTCCCATGCCTGCCCCGGCCGCCACCATGGCCGCACCCCCGGAGCCCGTCCCAGCGCCGGAGCCGCGCCTCGCCCGACTCGGGCCGGCGCTGGCCGCGCTGACCACCTTCGCCTTCCACGCTGCATGCTGGGGACGGTACGGCCTCTTCCGCGACGAGCTGTACTATCTGGTCTGCGGACAACGACTCTCCACCGGCTACGTTGATCAGCCACCCGGCATCGCGTTGGTCGCCCGGCTCGCCTACTCTCTGTTCGGAACCTGGGTGCCAGGCCTGCGCGTATTCTCCTGGATCGCCGGCGCCGCCACCGTCTATCTGACCGGGAGGCTGGCGGCGCGCATCTCTGGTAGCGGCGTGGCGGCCACCGTGGCTTCGGTCGCCGCCTCCTCCTGCTTGCTGCTCGTGGGCGTGTCCCACCATCTGTCCTTGGGCGCCTTCGAGCCGCTGCTGGTGGTGGCGGTGGTCCACGTCCTCTTGCGCCTGACCCAGGGCGGCCATCCAAGGCTGTGGGTGGCCGCCGGAGGGCTGGCCGGGCTGGCGGTGCTCATGAAGTACACCGCGGCGCCGCTCTGCCTGGGCTTGCTTGCCGGCGTCGCCGTCACGCCGGCACGGCGCGCGCTCCGCACGTGGTGGGCGCTCGCCGGCGCGACCGTCGGCGTGCTCGTCGTCCTGCCCAACTTCCTCTGGCAGGCGATGCACGGGTTCCCGTTCCTGGAGATGGTCCACGCCGCCGTGACGTGGAAGAACACGCCCACCACGCCGCTCCAGTTCCTCCTCGGCCTGCTCGGCGAGGCGGGTCTCAACACGCCGCTCTGGGTAGGGGGCCTCGCCTGGTTCCTCTTCGCGCCGCGGGCGCGGGCGACCCGCTTCATGGGCGTGGGCGGGCTCATCCAGCTCCTCGCCCTCGCGTTCGGTCACGCCAAGCCCTACTACGCCGCGGCCCTCGTTCCCATTCTCGTCGCCGGGGGCGGCGTCGCCGTTGCGGAACTCGTTCGGTCAGCGACCGTACGGTGGGCCTACGGTGCCCTGGTCGTCGCGACTGCGATCGCCTTCGCTCCGCTGGCCATCCCGATCCTGCCCCTCGACACCTTCGTCCGCTACCTGGACGCGGTCAAGATCCGCCCGCCGGTGAACGAGCGTCTGGAGCAAAGCGTGCTCCCCCAGGACCGTGCCGACGAGTTCGGCTGGCGCGAGATCACGGCCGGCGTGGCCCGCGTCTACCGCTCCCTACCGCTCGAGGAGCAGGCCCACGCGGCAGTGTTCACCCAGTACTACGGCGTGGCCTCGGCGCTAGAGATCCTGGGGCCAGAGAATGGGTTGCCCCGCGGCCTCGCTGTCTCGGGCCACAACCAGTTCTGGTTCTGGGGGCTCCCGGAGGGACGCGGCGACCCGCTCATCGTCGTCTCCGACCCCGGCGAGAACTGCGGCGGGGGTCTTTACCGCGAGCAGGTGCTGGGTGAGCAGCTCCCGAAGATCCCCTACGTGATGCCGTACGAGAACGCGCATACCATCTGGATCTGCCGGGGCCTCTCTGCACCGCTCCGCACCTTGCCGGCTTCGGTCCGACACTTCGAGTGACCGACGGCTAGGTCTTTGGAGTCGGGGCTCTCCTCAACTGATCAGCGCTGTCAGAGGAAGCAGGTACTCTTCGCATCCGGAGTTGGTGTTGGCTGGGGTTCTCGGCCCCGGCAGCCGCCTCCAGCGATAGCGGCGAAGAATTCAATGCAGCGCCACCAGGCCTAAGTCCTTCTAATTGCAACGGGAACCGCTCTACAACGATACCGGAGCGGTGGAGTTTAGTCAGGGGATTTCGGTAATTCTTGGCGGCATGGCACGGCCAGACGGGACCGGGCGGCTCACGGTGAGCGAGGCGCGAGGGGTGGCGGCGGGAACGCTCGCGCGCTGTGGATACCTCGAGGGCGCACTTCGGCAGGGTGCGTTGGAGTGTAATGACGGCTCAAGGGTCGGGCTCGTAACAGAACCCGCTCGGAGTGCAGCTTCGTTCATCTATGACATTAGGACCGACGACGTTGAGCAGCGCCACAACGATCTGGTCTTAGTGTCTCGCACGGGGATGGTGGAAACCCCTCGCCTTGAGGCGAAGGGAAGGTCGGCGATGTGGTCGCGGGCTGGAACGCTCCGAATCACTGGCTCCGTTCTCGCGACCACGAGCCAGGTTGTTTGCTTTCCGCCCCACTCAGTCGACTTCAAGTCGACAGGAGCTGGATGAGCAAGGAAGCGCACGCTTTTCATCACCGGTCTTGCCTCGCCGAATCCACCGGCTTCAAGCCGGTGGTCGTTCAATGGAGTGGACGCCCTGCCGGTTCGGTGGACGGCGACCGTGGTTCCGATGCCCTCGGTGCGGCCGCCGCTGCTCCTGGGTTCACTTCGGGCACTCTGGCACGGCTTGTAGGCACTGCCACGGTCTCGCGTACCAGAGTCAGCGAGAGAACGCCACCGACCGTGCCCAACGGCGAGGAATGAAGCTCATGGAGCGGCTGGGCCTTTCCGGCCAAGAGGCATGGGACGCGGCGTTGGACCCTTGGACCGCGCCCAAGCCCAAGCGCATGCGCTGGAAGACCTACGAGCGAATCGTGGAAGCGGCGGAGGCGGCGGCGAACGAGCGGGTGATGGCGCTCATGCCCCGCATGGAGCGTCTCTTTCAGTGGGTAGAGATGGGCATGGCCCAGCGCCGGAGCCATTGACCCCCCGTCGTGTCAGCAAGCCGTCCTCCCGTCGCCCTGTCCCGGCGGGTGAGGCAGACGGCGAGGAGGCGCGTGGGGACCGCCCTGAGAGTCTGTGGTGCGCTACCTTAGAATGTCTGGGTGAGCGACGCCTACTACCTGCGGCTCGATGCGGAGCACTTTCAGCCAACGGTGCACGTCCATGGCCCCGTTGTCGGGCCTGTTGGCCCATGCATTGGAACGCTACAAGCCGCGGCCGGGCCTCGCACTCGCCCGGGTGAGCTACGAGATCCTAGGGCTCATTGGCTTCGCGCCGACCGCGGTACGGGTCCGCACCGTGCGCCATGGGCGGACCATCGAACTGCTCGAGGCAGTGGCGAATGTCGGTGGCCGCGATGTCGTCCGGGCTCTGGCATGGCGCCTCCTGAGCCAGGACACCGAGGGCATCGCAGGCGGACTGCCACGGGCCATGCCTCCGCCAGCGCTTTGCGACCCCGCCTGGAGGAGGAGCAGCTCCTGCCCGCCCCGGCCATCGCTCGCACCTGGCCAGGAACGCCCCGGTCTCAGCGGGCCTCGCCGAGGCCCGGCGCGACCTCGCGAGGAAGGCGGCTGACGCGGTAGAGAGGAGGGCCCTCGCTACGTCAGATCGACTGTCCGTAGCTGTCGATCCAGCAGGACACGCCGAGAAAGGGGGCCCCAATGACGAGGATGAGCCGCTCCAGGTGCGCCTTCCTGGCCGTCGCTGCTGGCCTGCGGTGCGCATCTTGTTCCGTATCTCCCGACCCCACCGTCGCAGGTCACCGGGCGGCCAGCGCCGGCGACGCCCGGTCGCTTGGCGAGAGGTGCAGCGCAAAGCTGGCGCGCGGGACCTACCTCTTCGAATGCACTGGCTCCGCTCGGAACGGTACGGAGAATCCGCCTATCAGCATGGTCGGGAGCGTCAAGGGTGACGGGAAGGGCGAGCTCGTGGGTCGGACCACCGTCTTACTGGGCGGAGCGGTCTTCCAGAAAGCGATCGACGGCTTCGCCAAAATCGAACCGGACTGCCGCGGTGCGATCACCTTCTCGGTGATGGTCCTGAACGCCGCTGGGTGGGTGGCGCCTCCACCGCCAGAGGGCGAGATCCACCTCGAGTTCGTGGTACTGGCCGAGGGCGACCGGCTCGAGGGAAAGGTCGTGGATGCGGGAAGTGCCGTCCGGTGCGAACTGCGTCGCCAACACGCCCTTGAGGGTCAGCGAACCACCACCGCCTGGGCGGCGAAGCCGGGTGGGGATTGAGCGTGCTCGTGGGCGTCCACTGTCCATATTTGCAGCATCGGTTTGCGTCCCCCTGCCCTGGTCCGCACTGGCGGCGACGGCCGGGACATGCCGGATCACCACCTCGACGGCCCCAGAATTGACGCACAGCGATGGTGAAGTCGAGCCCAGAAGCGCGAGCGCTCAGGCTGGGAAGACCTGGTCTCATCAGCGGTAGCCGACACGCTTAGGGCGGAAGACGCATCAAGCCCGTTCGCCTCTTCCCGACCCAAGTGGCAGCCGCGCGCGCGACACCCAGCGGTCCACGCTACGTGTTGCCAGCACCCGGGGCCGATACCGATGGGGCAGAGCGGCCTCAAGCTGGCAGGGTGTCGAACATTCTCAGAGGCGTCTCCTCTGCGCCGAAGGGATGTCCCCGGCACCGCTCGCATTTCTCAAAGCTGATTGAGGGGGTAATACTATGAGACGAACGCTCCTCGTGCTTCTCGCCGGTTTGGTCCTTCCACTCGCCGGGCTAGTCAGCAAAGCGGAAGCGGCTACGGGCCCGATCGTCATAGGGGTCTCCTTCCCGGTCCTGATGTACTCTCCTTTCTTCGACGAAATGAACAGTGTGGCCGGGAAAGCTGCTCGTGAGCTAGGGGTTAAGTTAGTCGTCATGAACGCTCAATGGAATGATTCGCAGCAGGCCGCCGGCCTTGGGTCGCTCGTTCAACAGGGTGTTCAGGGGATTCTGGTCGCGCCCAAGGATGCCGACCGGCTCGTGCCTGCGATTGAGGCGGCGGTGAAGGCGGGAATTCCCGTTGCAACGATTGACACCCCGGCCAACACCACCCAGGTGCTGTTCCACCTGGGCGCCGACAACCTGGAGGGGGCTCGTGAGGCTGCCAGGTTCATTATCGAGAAGCTTGGCAACAAGGGGTCGGTTATAGAGTTGGAGGGCCCGGTCACCACACATGCTAATGCCAAAGCCCGGAAGGAGGGATTCGAGGAGGAAATCAATAAATCCAATGTACAGCTTCTTGCCAGCAAGAGTGCCGGTGCCGACTGGGATCGGGCACTCGCAGGTACGATCGTGAGGGATCTGATTGCGAAATACCCCAAGTTGGACGCGGTCTATGCCGCTAACGATGGACTGGCTCTCGGCGCCGTTGACGGTATGACGGTTAGCAACGTGGATCCCTCCAAGAAGATCATTGTGTGCTTCGACGTGAATCCCACCACCGCGATCTACCTGAAGCAAGGAGACATCACCGCAGCAATCGACCAGCTTCCAGGTGAGCAGATGACTCAAGCAATGCAAGTCCTCGTCGATTACATTAAGAACAAGACCCAGCCTCCGCAGAAGATCATTTTGCTCAAGCCCAAGCTCGTGACGAAGGCCACGCTACCGGCCGGGTGAAGTTCGGCGGATGGGGAGGGAGGCCGCTCGCCGAGCGCGCTCGACGGCGCCAAAGGGCCCGCACCGGCGAGCACTTGGACCGTGACTCTGTCGCCGCGGATGCCAATGTACCGGCGCTAAAGGTGCGGCTCCGGCTCACTCTCCTTGCCTTGGCGTGCCTCGAAGTGGGCGAACGGATTCTGAGAATTGGCGCATCGTCCCGCGTCCACCTCCTCGTCTCTTTAGGGTCATGTCGTTCAACGTCCAGTCCGCGTACCGTGCGCTCATCCCAAGGGAGGGGACCATGCGGCACCTCGAGCGTTCTCCAGGGGCCCTTTTCCTTTGCTTCTGTCTCGCCTGTGCCGCCCCCAAGGCCGCGACCCGAAGGCCCACCCCATCCGAAGGACGGTCGATGGCTTGGGGCGACCTGGAACGCGGAGCGAAGATAGCCGCCGCAGCGAACGAGATGGATCCGCTCGTCAGCAAGGTCGCCGAGGGCGCCAAAGTGCCCGGGCTGGCGATCGGCATCGTAGCCGGCGGGGAGCTCGTCTGGTTCAGGGGCTGGGGCGTGCGCGACGTCGCCACCAGGGCTTCCGTGGACGTGGATTCCGTCTTCCGCATCGCCTCCATGTCCAAGGCGTTTCTCTCCGCGGCCGTGCTCCAGCTGCGCGACGAGGGGGGGCTCTCGCTCGACGAGCCAGTGGAGACCTACCTGCCGGAACTGAGGAGCATCAGTTACCCGACCACCGACTCGCCCCGGGTGACCCTGCGCTACCTGCTCTCGCACGCCAGCGGGCTTCCCGAGGACAACGCCGTCGCCGACCTGCGCCTGCCCATGGCCGAATCCGAGTTCGATCGGCAGCTCTCCGCCGGGCTCTCGTTCTCCACCTCGCCTGGAACGGTCTTCGAGTACTCCAACATGGGCTTCATGCTGGCGACCCGCGTCGTCTCCCGGGTCACCGGCATGCGCTACCAGGACTACGCCTCGCGCCGCCTGCTGCAACCGCTGGGGATGAGGGGCAGCACGTTCGACGCGCGCGAAGTGCCCGAGGAGCATCGGGCGCATGGCTACGGCCGGAAGGGCTCGGCCATGCCCTCCCAGGGCCTGGAGAAGTACCAGGACGACGCTCTTCACGAGGAGGTGGTGCTGGAGGACGGAGCCGGCGCCGGTGCCGGCGGGCTCTGGACGTCGCCCCGGGACTATGCCCGCTGGGTCGCGTTCCTGCTCGCGGCCTGGCCGCCCCGGGACGGCCATGAGACCGGCCCCGTGCGGCGGGCCTCCATCCGTGAAGCGCAGCAGGCACACACCCAGTTTCCACTCTGGGGGGAGCGAGACGCCTCCGGGGCACTCGAGATCTACTCGGGAGGGTACGGCTTCGGCTGGAACGTGCTAACCACCTGCCGCTGGGCCCTGCGGGTGAGCCATAGCGGAGGCCTGCCTGGCTACGGGTCCTACGTGGTGCTTCTGCCGGGAGAGGACGTTGGCATCTTCGCGATGACCAACCTGACCTACACGGACGGTTACGATCTAGTCTGGCAGCTCGCCACCGGCCTCCAAGATCGCGGCCTCCTGCCGACGCGGCCGCGGCCGGTCTCCCCGGACCTGGCGCAGGCCCGGGACGAGGTGCTCGGGCTGCTCGCCTCCTACAGCCCGCAGCGAGCCCGATCGCTCTTCGACGCGGACCACTGGACCTACGAGCCAGAGCAGAAGCTCCAGGCCCGGCTGGAGCTGCTCCGGGCTACACACGGCACGTGCCGTCCAGCGTCCGACGCGGAGCCGGAGAACGCCCTCCGCGGGCGCATGCGGCTGGCCTGCGACCGCGGCGAGATCGAGATGTCGCTCGAGCTTACCTCGGACGTGCCGCCCCGGCTCCAGACCCTGGTGCTCGACTCGGTTCTTGAGCTATCCACACAGATCGTGAATGCGGTAACAGACGCGATGCGGCTGCTCGATAAGTGGAATGACACCGCGGCCGCTAGGCTGCTCGCGCCTAAGGTTGACCGCGACGCCGCCCGCAAGGGGTTCGCCCAGGTCGCCGCGAACCAGGGGGCCTGTAAGCTAGGGAAGCCAACCAGGAGCGACGGTACCAGCAGCGCCAGTTTCCGCCTGACCTGTGAGAAGGGCGCAGCCGACCTGTCCATAACACTCGATCCGGTTACCGGGCGCGCCACGGAACTCTCGGTGAGTACCGTCGACCGAAGCATGCGGTGCCCGCGCTAAACGGCAGTTCGAGATTCGCGATCAGCCGAAACCAATGGAATTTCGATCCCATGAGCCCGCCGCCCTCGATCCCACTCGCCCGTACCGGAACGATTCCGGACGGACCGCGCGCGCCGGGGGCCAGCAGGGCTGCTCCCGACGGTTTGTGCGGCTACCAGCGACTTGACGCTTGTGGTGGTGCCCGGCGGCCTGCCGAATTCGTGAGTCATTTCGATCAGTCGGCTGGTGTTTACGAATCACGATCGGCCGTTTAGTATTACCCGGTCACTTTTCTTGCGGGGGATCGCGCTTCGTGATCTACCCTGGGCATGATCGCCCCCGTGAAGAAGCTTGAGCGGTCCCTGGAAGAGTTCGTCGATTCCCTGTTCGAGGGGATGGGCCGGCCTGAGCGACGTCGAGCCATGGCCTGGTATCTCCAGGGGCTCCTGCTCGATGGTGCCCGCAAGAGCATCGAGCCGATGGCCGCGCGGCTGGTCGACGACCGATCCGAGATCGAGGCGATGCGGCAACGGCTGCAGCAGTGCGTCTCGGTGAGCGCCTGGTCGGATGAGGAGGTTCGGGCTCGGTTGGCTCGAAGAGTAGAGGACGAGTTGCCCGACATCGAGGCGCTGGTGATCGACGACACTGGGCTTCCCAAGCAGGGGAAGTACTCGGTCGGGGTGGCGCGCCAGTACTCCGGCACGTTGGGCCGGACCGCGAACTGCCAGGTCGCCGTGAGCCTGCATCTGGCTGGAGAGCGCGGCAGTTGCTGTATCGGAATGCAGCTCTACCTCCCCGAGGACTGGACGAGGGACATAGAGCGGTGCCGCGGCGTGGGAGTCCCCGAGGGCCTCGGATTTCTGCGAAAGTGGGAGATCGCGTTGCACTTGCTTGACGATGCCCACCGGTGGGGCGTTGCCAAGCGCTTGCTGCTCGTGGACGCCGGCTACGGCGAGATCACCGAGTTCCGCGAGGCAATCGCGGCCCGGGACTATCCGTACATCGTCGGCATGGGAGGCGACCCGGTGGTATGGAAGCCGGGCACCGGCCCCAGAAGTCCTGGCGATTGGCGGCGTCCGCCAGGGCATTCAGGCCCCACCCGGACTCGGTTCCGCGACGGTAAGCACTCGCCCGTCTCTCTCCTTCAGCTCGCCAAGGCCCTTGGCCGCGACGCCTGCCGCTCCATCCGCTGGCGTGAGGGGGCCAAAGGGACGCAGCGGTCGTGCTTCAACGCCGTGCGGGTGAGGACGGCCCACAAGCACCGCCAGGGGCGCGCGCCCGGCGCCGAAGAATGGCTCCTCTACGAGTGGCCAGCCGATGCGCCTGAGCCCACGAAATTCTGGCTCTCCAATCTCCCCGCCAAGACCTCGCTCAAGGAGCTGGTCCGCCTGGCCAAGCTTCGCTGGCGCGTCGAGCGCGACTACCAAGAGCTCAAGGAGGAGATCGGGCTCGACCACTTCGAGGGCCGCAGCTGGCGCGGCTTCCACCACCACGTCACACTGTGCGCGGCCGCGCACGCCTTCCTCGCGCTCAACCGAGCGCTTTTCCCCCCACCGGGCTCGTCGCTGGACCCTGGCCCTGGTGCGCCGCCATCTTCAG
>Ga0335069_10015458_pt1 | contig 10667 bp, 12 predicted proteins | sample Lox_Sample_11_FD_206714 | JGI IMG/M metagenome (GOLD analysis project Ga0335069, IMG submission 206714) | Soil microbial communities from Loxahatchee National Wildlife Refuge, Florida, United States - Lox_Sample_1.1 | ecosystem: Environmental > Terrestrial > Soil > Wetlands | place: USA... | reverse complement strand
TTAGAAGAGTCTTTTAAGACCTCGTAGGCCTCGTTTATCTCTTTAAACTTAGCCTCATCGCCGCCGCGATCTGGGTGATACTCCACAGCCAACCGACGGAAGGCTTTTTTAATCTCGTCGGCACTGGCGTTTTTACTAACCCCTAAAACTTCGTAATAATCTTTTTTATTCATGTTGCATGCTCCTGCTCAATACCAGTCTGGGGAGGATTATTGATAGCCCGCCTAGCCTGTTTCATCAACCCTTTTATGGCTTTCATCTCGGGCTTGTCAAAGCCCCATTTCTTATAACCGCCATCAACGTTGCTAGTCACAACCTGGTAAGTCTGGTCATCAACACCCCATTTATACTGTGTTACCAGCTTATGCTCGCCAAAAGAAGTATTTTCTATAGTTACTCTAACAGTATGCTCCGATAGCGTCATTACTTGTGACAACCTAATAGTTTCGTGTTCACCGACAGGGATGGCTCGTACTCTACGACTACCTACGACTTCCCCATTTGAAGAATCTACTATAGCATCTACCTCTGTCTCAGCGAGCAGATCATCTGTTATCTCATCAGCCCTTGTCTCAAGAATTTTAGTGTAGGGACTTCTTTCCCACCCGAATTGCTTTTCCAGCCTCATAAAATCAACTGTCTCTGGTGTGCTCATTCTTCAGTTCTCCGTCCAGCCACTGCTTAGCGTCTTTTGAAACTTTTGCAACTGCAGTAGCTTCCAGGACAAATGTCTCGTAGCTATGCAGTTTGGCAACTTCTGCCTCAACTTCATCAAACAGGTCGCTGCGACTCTCCGCTAGTATCATCACCTCGCTGCCCAGCTCTATTTTACCGTGCCAACGATAAGCAGAACTAACCGGCACCTGGCGGACACAGGCCGCCAGGTGCTTACCCAGCAAAGTTTTTGCTACCAAATCCGCTTCTTTCTTGTCGGCGCAGGTTAGCCACAACTGGCAAAACTCGGTCATCTTATAGTGTGCCCAGCTCTTCTCTGGCGTCTTCTAGCTGTTCCAGCCAGTGTGGGAATATTTCCTTTGCAGTAGTTTCTGTAAATGCATCAAATGGTTGGCCTCGGCGTTCTGCCAACAGAGGCATTAATAGGGCGTGAGTTTCCCTTAGTGGGGAGAAAAGAACGCCATTGGGAGTAAATAGTTCATCTGGCATAGCCCGTATCTCGGCGTCCCAGGTTCTGGTCAACCTACGCATGTGCTGTATAGGGGTCGTTTCTGACTGGGCTAAAATCGGCTCAAGCATGTTCCAATAAGCCAAAGGGTCCACTCTGTCTGGAGTTCCTTGATTAAGTTGCTCTAGTTGTCTCATTGCTTCTTCTCCTTACTTACTACTTCACCTTCAATGAATTTACGATCCTTGGACACGTAATGGTCTTTTGAGTATTTGATCCCTAAGCGAACTCCTGCGGCTACGGCTACCACCGGTAGCACGATATAGCGCAGGAAGTTAGCCGGCTTCACTATTTATCTTTCTTGTCGTCGACTACTTCGCCTTCAATCGGCTCGTCCTTGTCAGACTTTTTCTTTCCCTTTTTGTCACCTTCGGCGTCTTCAGCGGGCTTTTCCTCAGACTGGGCCTGCTCGTACATCTTTGCCCCGATGGGCATGATTTTGTCGCTTAAGTCTTTGCCGGCCTTTTCCAGCTCTTCTTGGTCGGTTGCTTCCAGGTGGGTCTTGGCTTCATCAACTGCTTCTTGGATAGTCTTAAGGTCTTCTTCGCTCAACTTGTCTTTATAGTCAGTCTTCATTTTCTCGGCTTGGTAAACGGCATTTTCCAGCGTATTCTTGGCCTCTATGCCAGCCCGCTTTTTCTTGTCTTCCTCAGCGTGGGCTTCGGCGTCTTTAGCGGCCTTTTCAACCTCTTCTTTATCTAGATTACCGCTGCCTTGGATGGTGATGGACTGCTCTTTGCCGGTACCCTTATCTTTGGCCGTGACGTTCAAAATGCCGTTGGCATCAATGTTAAAGGTGACTTCAATTTGCGGTACGCCGCGTGGAGCGGCCGGGATACCGTCCAATACAAACTTGCCCAGTGATTTGTTGTCACCCGCCATCTCGCGCTCGCCTTGCAGTACATGAATCTCCACACTTGGCTGATTATCGGCAGCCGTGGAGAAGGTTTCATTTTTAGATGTAGGGATAGTGGTGTTACGTTCAATCAACTTGGTGGACACACCCCCCAAAGTTTCTATGCCTAGAGAAAGCGGTGTGACGTCTAGTAGCAGTACGTCTTTGACGTCGCCCTGCAATACACCTGCTTGGATAGCCGCGCCAATGGCAACGACTTCGTCCGGATTTACACCTTGTAGTGGATCCTTGCCAAAGACCTGCTTTACCTTTTCAACCACGGCTGGCATGCGGGTCATACCGCCTACCAGCACAATCTCGTTTATATCCTTAGCATCTAGCTTAGCGTCCTTTAAAGCCTTGTTGACTGGTTCGGCGGTCTTATCTACTAAATCTTGAACCAGCTCAACCAATTTTGCGCGGGTCAGCTTGTACTCAAAGTGTTTAGGGCCGTCGGCGTCAGCCGTTAAAAACGGCAGGTTAATGTCTGCTACCTCGGTAGTAGACAGCTCTTTCTTAGCTTTTTCGGCCTCCTCCTTCAGCCGCTGCATGGCGGCTTTATCATCTTTTACGTCAATGCCAGACTCTTTTTTGAACTGTTCCACAAAGTGGTTAACAATGCGCATATCAAAATCTTCGCCGCCCAGATGGGTGTCGCCGTTGGTGCTTAGAACCTCAAAAACACCGTCGCCCAGCTGTAAGATAGAAACGTCAAACGTGCCACCGCCCAGGTCAAAGACAGCAATTTTTTCTTCTTTGCCCTTGTCTAGACCGTAGGCTAGAGCGGCGGCAGTTGGCTCGTTGATGATACGCTTGACTTCCAGCCCGGCAATTTTGCCGGCATCTTTAGTAGCTTGACGCTGGCTGTCGTCAAAGTAAGCCGGTACAGTAATCACAGCTTCGGTGACTGGTTCTCCCAAAAATGCTTCAGCATCGGCCTTCAATTTAGATAAAATCATGCCGCTGACTTCCTCTGGACTGTATGCTTTGCCGGCCATTTCTACTTTTACGCCAGTACCGCTCTTCACGATTTTATAAGGCATTAGTTCAATGTCTCGCTGCACCTCTTTATCATCAAACTTGCGGCCAATCAGACGCTTAACACCAAATATGGTGTTGGTCGGGTTGGTTACACGCTGACGATTAGCCACCTGACCGACTAGCCGTTCGTCATTCTTATTTATCGCTACAACTGAGGGAGTAGTACGATTCCCCTCGGAATTGGCGATAATTTCCGGCTTGCCGGACTGCATCACCGCCATCGCGCTGTTGGTTGTTCCTAGGTCTATTCCTATAATTTTTGCCATAATATCTCCTTACTTATTAGTTAGCATGCTCTATTTCGTCAGATTCTTCTGCTTCTTCTATTAACTGTCTCTTGCGCTCTTCTAACTCCTCAATTCGTAAATCTAAATCTTTAGTAGCGTAACTTTCCGCTACGTTATCGCGCATGTGCTTCAGATGGGTAATTTGTTCATCTATATTGGCTACTTCAAACCTGTGGGAGCTTTCAAGGTCGTGATACAGCCCCGTGATCATAGCCTCGGTCTCGGCTCTTTCCCTATCTTTAGAGCGTTGCAAGTACTCCTCCCAGACCTGCTTTGGGCCATCCGGACCAAACTCTTCATCGGCTGCCGCTATCGCCCTAGAGCGCTCCAGCTTCCAATCGGTCAATGTAGTACCGTTGCTATCAGCATCGGCCCCACTTAGCTCTAGCTCCTCCACGGCTAAGTAGGCCTGCACCGCTCTTTCAATTACCGGAAGACCAGGTTTGCTTATCTCTTTGCGCCCAAAATTACCCCGGATTACATTATCGTCTTCCATAACTACCTGTCCTCCATCTTGACTTTAACTACCGCGTGGCGGATAACTTCGTCGCCAATCTTGTAGCCAGGTTGAAGTTCCTCGCAAACAACTTCAACCTGGCCATTACCGTCTTCCATATGAATCGCTTCGTGCAAATTAGGATCAAAAACTTCGCCAACACTCTTGATCTTCTCTACGCCCAAAGATTCTAGATTCTGCTCAAATTGCTTAACAACCCCCTGAACACCCCTGACGTAGTCATTCTTAGCCAGCTCCTTGGGCACGTGTTTGAGAGCTCGTTCTAGGTTATCCAACGCCGGCAACAAGTCGCGAATAACCTTGGCTTTATAAAAATCGGCCATTTTCATTCGGTCTTCTTCTACCCGACGTCGTAGATTTACGGCGTCTGCACGCTCGCGCTGCAAAGCCTTTGTTAGCTCGCCTATCTGTTGCTGTAGATCGGCCAGGGTTGGTTTTTTAGACATACAGCGTTTCCTCCAGGGTCTTGCCGGCACGGCCAACAAGGCTCATAACGTCCTTATAGCTTTGCCTGGTTGGCCCCAGCACGCCAATATAGCTGCGGTCAGAAAATGGGCTGCGGAATCTACTAATTATCAAAGAGGCGCCGGCGCTGCGGCCAATGGGGTTCTCGCGGCCAATATAAACACTCAGTGGTTCGTTGGGTGCGGCCTCATAAAGCCAAGGTTGCAGATTATCTAAAAGCCTAGCTATCTCCTGGACTTGACCTGGGTGCATGAATTCTGGCTGGCCAAATAGATTAGACAGGCCGCTCATATAAAGTTCGTTACCAATGGTCGCTAGCCCCAAGTTATGGGTCAGCTCAACTAAGGTGTCCACAGTGTTACGGATAGTAAGTTCTGGTTGACCACCCGATTGTACGCGGGCCGTTAAAGCCCGGTGGGCACGGTGGTCTTTAGGCAACTCGTGCGTGCCAGCTAGTTGATTAACATAAAATCTATAACCCTTGTCGGTTGGTATGCGGCCGGCACTGGTATGTGGCTGGCTAATATAGCCCAGGTGCTCTAATTCAGCCATTTCTGAGCGGATAGTGGCGCTAGACACATCAAAAGCCTTAGCAAGCAGGCTGCTGCCAACAGGGCTGGCTACTTCGGCATATTGCTCAACGATAGCTTGTAGAATTCTCTCTTGTCTTGGTGTCATTTAGCACTCCAATGTTCTGAGTGCTAGTTTACTTCGGTTGGCACCCGGCTGTCAAGACTGCTAACAGGTTAGTGTCTGCTATCTCAAATTAAGATGATGGCTAAATTCGTCTTGAAGTCTGTGAATTAGCTCAATGCCCCTGTCCTGATGCGGGTTGGGACCGCCCCGGCCGATAGAGTCAACTATAGCCGCACTTTGCTCTAAATTTTCAGCGATTACATACCTATAGAAATGTTGCTCCGAACCTTCTTCCAGTATCTTGTAGGCTGTTTCTAGCCGTCGGGACTGTTCTTGTGGACTCATCTTACCCCTTTGAGCTATGCGGCGTTGCCATTCTTCAAAGCTAGGCGGTAGTAACATGATGGCAGTTGTGTCGGGCTTTATTTTCATAATATTGTGCACGCCTTTGATGTCTACATCAGTAATAGCAATCTTGTTTTCTTGGACGGCCCTGCTAAGTTCGCTTAAATTTATACCCGAAACTTGCTGGTTGTGTAGTATCTCGGCCTCTAAATAACGGTGGTTTCTCAGACCGTCCAGCACTTCCTCTTCGCTCTTAAACCAATACTCTCGACCGTTTTGCTCTGGTACACCGTCGTTGATTCGTGGCGGGCGTGTAGTGTCTGAGACAATAAAGTGATAGTCTCCGGTCTTCATTAGATTACGAATTATGGTGTTGCGACCGGTGGAGCTGGGTGCCAGCAAGACAACCAGTCGCATTTTCTTAAGGACGGATGCTACTTCTTCGCCAATTGTGTAATCACGCAAAATTTTATCAAACTCGGTGTGATACTTAAGCGCGTGGTCCAGCATAATTAACTACTATTCTATAACAGGCCGTGGCGATTCTGCAGACACTCCAAAAGTTGGTGGCAAATTATATGGGCCTCTTGCTCTTTGGCTTCGTCCACTTTGCCCCCCAGCAGATCCTCTACCCGCGACGTGCAGTCGGAAATATTGTCGTTTAAAACTAGGTGAGTCTGGCTATCACCTAATGCGAACTTAAACGACCTTTCAGCTTCTGCTAGGCGTTTTTCCATCTGCTCATCTGTTGTTTTGTGGTCGTGGATACGTCTCATCCACTCTTTATAAGTAGGCGGGAGTATAAATACACTGATAGTTTGTCCAAAACCAAGTTGTCTAAAGATTGGGACAACATCAGCTACGACGGCCATGGTCGCAACACCAGATTCCGGATAAGCAGCCCCTTTAGTGGAGTAGAAGTCTCCGCCCGGGCCAACGGCTGCTTGCACAAAGCGGCCGGCACGCATATCGTCCAGTATTTTGCTATAGTCTTCGCGAAAAAAATAGTCCTCGCCCTCTTTTTCTTCGGGACGACGTTTACGAGTTATATCGGATGGGATATACGGCAACCCTAGATTTTTTATTAATGTCGTCTTGCCTGCGCCTGACGGACCGATAATTATTAGAATCTTAAGATTTTTGATTTTTTTGACTACGTCGTCAGCTGGCCTATAGTTCTTGACCAACTTTGGAAACTGCCTTAAGAAAGCCTGCCTGTCCACTTAACCTATATTGTAGTCTATTTTTGAGCTAGTCACGCCTGAGTAGCACCGCAAAAGCTTCAGCTGGAATATCAACCTTTCCAAACCGTTTCATGCGCTCTTTGCCCTTTTTTTGTTTGGCTAAGACCTTTTTCTTTCTAGTGACATCGCCCCCGTACAGGCCGCTAGTAACGTCCTTGCGATAGGCGCTGATATCTTCGCGGGCGATGAACTTACCACCGACGCCGGCCTGCAAACTGACTTTAAAGTTTTGACGGGGTATGACTTCTTTTAGCTTGTCTACTGCTCGCCGGGCTATGCGCTCGGCCTCGGTTTTATGCGTCATTACAGAAAGAGCGTCTACCCTATCACCAGCTACATAAAAATCTAGCCGAACTAAATTTTCAGCACGATAATCAGCCAGCTCATAATTAAATGAGCCGTAGCCGCTAGTTAGGCTTTTTAGCTGGTCGTAAAAATCGGTGAGTAAATTAGCCAGGGGCGCTTCAAAGTCAATTACTGCCAATACGTCCATATAGCTAATGTGTTTTTGTTGGCCACGGGCAGTTACGATCAATTGCAAAATTGAGCCGATATATTGACTAGGCGCCACAATCTCGCCCTTTACCCAGGGCTCACGGATTTCTGCAACTTCACTGACGTCGGGCAGTTCGGCAGCAGATTTTATATCCAGCTCTTCGCCACGGGTTGTCTTAACCTTATAGTCCGTGCTGGGGTTGGTGACTATTAGTTCCAGATCATACTCACGCTCTAATCGTTCACGAACTATGTCCATATGAAGCAAGCCCAAAAAGCCGATTCTAAAACCAAAGCCCAAAACCGGTGAATTCTCCGGCGTGAATTGTAAGGCTGAGTCACTTAAGGAAAGTCTTTCAACGGCGTCTTTAAGCAGCTGGTAGTTCTCGTGACTGTCCGGGAAAAATCCAGCGTAAACAAACGGCTGAATATTTTTATAACCGGGCAGTGGTTGTTTGGATTGATTATTAACCAGGCTAACTGTGTCACCGACTTTCGCGTCACGAGTTGTTTTTAGATTGGTTACAACATAACCGATTTCGCCGGCTATGAGGCTGGCTGCCGGCTTCATTTCCGGACTTAAGCTGCCAGTCTCAAGCGCCAATCCTTCGGCACCCGTCGCCAGCATCTTGATCTCGTTGCTTTTATGTATTTGGCCGTCAACAACCCTTAGATAAAGTATTACCCCCCTGTAATCATCATAATAACTGTCAAAAATCAAAGCCCTGGCCGGATGGTCTAGTTGACCGCTTGGTGCCGGTACCTGCTCCACAATTTTGTCCAGCAGCTCGGCTACCCCCTGCCCGGTTTTAGCGCTAACTTCTAAGATGTCTCCCCGCTGACAGCCTAGCAGGCTGATAATCTCGGCCGCTACTCGGTCTGGATCGGCGGCTGGCAGATCTATCTTATTCAAGACTGGGATAATTTTTAGGTCGGCAGCCATGGCTAAATAAACGTTAGCCAGCGTCTGAGCTTGTATCCCCTGGCTGGCATCAACTACCAATATGGCGCCTTCTACCGCTTCTAGGCTGCGGCTGACTTCGTAGCTAAAATCAACATGGCCGGGTGTATCAATCAGATTGAGCTCATAGTCTCTATATCTCATGCGGACCGGTGCCAACTTTATAGTAATGCCGCGCTCTTGCTCTAGCTCCATTTTATCCAGCAGTTGGTCTTTCATCTGACGCTTTTCAACCGTGCCAGTCAATTCCAGCAAGCGATCGGCCAGCGTACTCTTGCCGTGATCAATATGTGCAATGATACAAAAATTTCGGATCTGCTCCTGATTCATCCCATCTATTGTAACAGAGGTAGTTAGTCTATGCGGACCGGCTTAAGAGCAACTGTCTTTATTTTTGCCAATACTGGCTGGACTTCTTCAATACCAAATAGCGCCGATATACCAATGTGAACAGCCAGACTGGGGATAATTATCAAGAAGAGCTTGGCCCCCAAGGTACTAAAACCTTTATCAGTTACAGATAGTGGCACTAGTGTTACCATCGTATAAGTGGTCAGGATAGTAAAGCCCGTTACCGACAACGTCCTAATGACTCCGCTTACAAAGTCAGCCGTAAATAGGTGGTGATCGCGCCAAATCATGATGATAACTAAGATAAAGACCTCAAAGGCAGCCACAATAGACTGAGCGATAGCCAGGCCGGCTAGGCCATAGCCACCAATATCCTGCGGTTTGACTAGGGTAAATGCCAGGAATATGTTTAAGGCAATGGCAAAGATGGATACAAACAGTGGTGTTCTGGTGTCTTTCTGGGCATAAAAATAGCGTGAGATTATTGTGTAAAGCGTCCGGAAAATAATAGCCCCAACCAAAAAGCCAAAGATAATGGCGATATCGGGTGCGATATTCTTAAAAATTAAGCGCGCCAAATAAGCCCGAGTAAAGAAACTAATGACCGCAATCGGCAAAATTATCCAGATTAGGGCCCTGAGAACCATCAAAAAATCTTTTTTAAATAGGTCGGGGCGGTTATTAGCCAAACGGTTATTAAGCCGTGGAAAGGCAGCCGTGGAGATGGCCGTACCAACTAAAAGAATCGGCACAAGATGCAGGGTATAGGCATTTTCATAATAGGTTATGGAGCCCGGCTTTAGCGTGCTGGCTCGGTTGGTCTCTACAATTGAGTTGATGGAGTCTATGCCTTGGTCTACAGAGCGCGGTGGCAATTGGCGCAGCATATTCCTAAAGTCTTTGTTAGCCCACATAATAGTTGGGCTATAACGGAAATTCATACCGATCAGACCAAGCAGCACAAATAATAATTGAAGGATAGCACCAGCTAACGCACCGATGCCCAGGCCGACTATGCCCAAATTATCCCTGAACACATAAACGCTGATGATAATGCAGCCGTTATAAAGAATTGGTGCCAGGGCGTAGAAAAAGAAGCGCCCAAAAGTTTGTTGCATACTGAACAAAATGCCGGAGATCGTAAACAACAAGGGGTTAAAGGCTACGATACGCATGATAGTAACGGCGTCGTGCATCTGGCCTGGGCTTAAGTTATTGCCGACCACTATATGAATCAGCGGCTCTGCAAAAACTAATAAGATCACACCGACAGCAATCATAATCATGCCCAGTAGATTAAGTAGGCCCGAGGTCAATCTCCAGACGCTGCGACGATCGCCTTTTTGCAGCTTATCGGCTAAAAAGGGCATGAAGGCCACACCCAGGGCACCAGCTGCAATTGTATAAAAGAAGAAGTCCGGGATTTTAAAAGCCGCAAAATAGGCATCGGTAGTAATATGCCCCGGACGGTTAAAGTTACCGTTGATCACCTGAACACGCATAAAACCCAACACCTGTCCTAGCAGAGTCGTGCTAAATAGCAGCACGGCGGCACTGGACAAGCTAAGTTTTTGGTTGGCACGGTTAAGCCATTTATTCATCGGGGGATTCGGTTAAGTTTATTAGTTTTATAGTGTTTTTTTTGGCAATCTTTAAGCAGAAGCATGCTTACAATTAAGTATAGATGCCGACACTGGGTTTTAGAAGAGAAAAAATAGACTTATTCCCACCTGAAAACGCGAAAGGCAATAAAGTAAATAATCACCATCCAAACGGCCATAACCGCTAACTGTGGTCCCAGATCTACCAGATGTTTGCCTTCAGTAATCATCAGACGCAAGCCATCAATTATGGGCGTTAGGGGTATGTAGGTAGTAATGCCCTGCAGCCATTCTGGCATCAAAAAGCGCGGGAAGAAAACACCGGATAAGAACATCATAGGAAAAACTATGATATTGCCAAGCGGCGCCGCTTGGCGTTCATTTTTAGCCCATCCGCCTATAGCTAGACCGATGCCCAGAATTAGGGATATACCAAAAACTAAGAAGATGGCAATTTCTAGATAGCTGCCAACAACCTTCAGGTTAAAAATGGGCGAAACGGCTACGGCAAACATTATCGCTATAGACACCAAGCCGATTATGGCTTGGCTTATCATCGTAGAGGTAAAGTACTGCCAGACCCTTAGAGGAGTGGTATGAAAACGGCGCAACACACCCTGTTTCTTTAATTCTGGAAAGACGTTAA
>Ga0335069_10015457_pt1 | contig 10668 bp, 8 predicted proteins | sample Lox_Sample_11_FD_206714 | JGI IMG/M metagenome (GOLD analysis project Ga0335069, IMG submission 206714) | Soil microbial communities from Loxahatchee National Wildlife Refuge, Florida, United States - Lox_Sample_1.1 | ecosystem: Environmental > Terrestrial > Soil > Wetlands | place: USA: Florida... | reverse complement strand
GTCCCAGCCCGCGACGACGGCCGAGACGCCTGATGACAGGCCCGAAACCGAAACCGGAGTGTACTTATCTCCCCTGGTATTGTCACCGACTTGGCCCACGCCATTCCCACCCCAGCACTTCAGGCCGCCGTTGACCACCGCGCAGGTGTGATAGTACCCGGCGGCGACTGCGGTAACCCCCGACGTGATACCCGACGGCGCGATCGGAACGGGACTATCTTGATCGGTGTCGTTTCCAAGCCCACCCCAATAGTTGCTGCCCCAGCACCTCACGCCACCTTTGACGACCGCGCAGGTGTGATCACTGCCAGCGCTGATGGCCACGACGTTCGATGTCAGCCCCACCACCTGGACAGGAACCTGGCTGCCCGTCGTGGTGCCGTTCCCAAGTTGGCCGTGGCCGTTGAAGCCCCAGCACTGCACCCCACCCCTGACCAATGCGCAGTTGTGGCTCTCGCCCGCGGCGATCGCCGAGACGCCCGCTAGCCCCACCACCTGGACAGGAACAAGGCTATCCTTCGTGGTGTTGTTGCCAAGCTGCCCATTGACATTGGCTCCCCAGCATTGCACCCCGCCGCTGACTATCGCGCAGGCGTGAAACTCGCCGACGGCAACGCTGGTGCCCGCTCCGATTCCTCCCGGGTCCGTGCCATCCCCCGATCCGTCATCTACAGGGTTTCCACCGGCGGAGTTGGACACGACGGTGCGCACGGGTGGATTTGTTTTGGTTGGCTGAGGCCAATTTGCGAAAGTCGTGTCGTCGTGTGCAGCGCACGCAAGCACCAAGGAACTGGCACCAGCGAACGCGAAGACAAAGCCTCTCATGACGCCGGGGTACATTTAGCCTCCGAGCATTATATCCCATGCTGCGCCATCTTGTCATCCCATCCGACGCGCTCACGGCCTGGCCCGCCAGCCGGCGCGTAGGCGCGATCCGATGGCCGCGCGGTACACCCGCGACGGCATCTCGTGCCCGACCAGGCTGGCGGCTCGGCTCGAGCAGTCGATGATCTTTTCCAGGTCGATTCCGGTTTTCACTCCCATGCCCTCCAGCATGTTGAGCACATCCTCCGTGGCCACGTTGCCCGAAGCGCCCGGCGCAAACGGGCAGCCGCCCAATCCCCCCAGCGCCGTATCGATGGTGGTAATGCCCATTTCGAGCGCCACAACGATATTGGCCAGGGCGGTGCCGCGCGTGTCGTGAAAGTGCACCGCCACGGCCGGGGCGGGCGTTTCCGCCAGAACCAACGCGAGAACGTCACGCACCTGGCGCGGATTGGCCACGCCAACCGTGTCGCCCAGCGAGACCTGGTAGCAGCCCGCCGCGCGCAGGGCGGTCGCCAGCTGCACCGCCTTGCCCGGATCGACCGCCCCCTCGTACGGGCAGCCGTACACCGTCGACACGTAGCCACGCACACGCATCCCGGCCGCGCGCGCGGCCGGCACCACCCCGCCAAGAACCTGCAAGGTGTCCGCGATGCTCTTGTTCACGTTCCTGCGGTTGTGGCTTTCCGAGGCGGAAATGAACACGGCGATCTCGGGCAGGGCGGCCGCCTGCGCCGCTGTCAGGCCCTGCGGGTTGGGTACCAGAGCCGAATAGATGATCCCGGGGCGGCGCGAAACCCGACGCGCCACCTCGCTTGCATCGGCCAGTTGGGGCACCCATTGCGGGTTGACGAAGCTGGTGATCTCGATGGTACGTAGGCCGCAGTCCGAAAGCGCGTCGATGAGCGCAACCTTGTCCGCCGTGGTCACCAGGCGGGTTTCGTTTTGCAGGCCATCGCGCGGCCCCACCTCGAAGAGCACGACTTCGGTGGGCAGGTGGTCGAACATGACGCCGCGGCTAGCCCCCTGCCAGAGATTGCGCCAGTAAGCGATCGCAGAGCTCGTCGGTCAGACCGTCGAGCGTGTCGAGCACCACGTGCGCCGACGACTGATCGTACCCGAGATAATTCGCGGCACGCACCGCCACGACGTGAGCCCCCGCGGCCAGGCCCGCCAGAATGCCGGGCTCCGCGTCTTCCACCACGATGCAGGCAGCCGGCTCCACCGCCAGCCGCCGCATGGCCGTCAAATAGGGCTCGGGGTCCGGCTTGCCCTTGTTGTAGTCCTCAGCCCCGAGCAGGACCTGAAAGTCGCCGAGCATCCCTAGGCCGACCACCGCCTCCTCCACCTCCACTCGGCTGGCCCCGGAGACCACGGCAAGGCTTGCGCGGCGGCCAAGCCGCTTGACGGCCTCGCGCGCGCCAGCCAAGGGCTGATAGCCCTTGTGCGCAAGAAGTCGTCGCTTCTCCTCGACGGCCAGCGTGATGACCTCGTCCATGCTCGCCCGCAGCCCGTGGTTGCGACAAAGCATGGCGTGGATTTCGTTCCATGAATGGCCCACCACGAAATGTCGTTCGGCATCGTCAAGCGTGACGTTCCAGTGCCGCAGGGCCAGAACGACCGATTCCACGTTGTCACGTTCGGTGTCAACCAGGGTTCCATCGAGGTCAAAGAGCACGGCAAAGCGGGATGGCATGGTGGCGTTCGCGGATTATACGGAGGTGTGTTGGCGCACCAGCGACCTTTTTGCTAGAAGATCGAATGTGGCACGCAAGGATCCGGCTCGAGGCAAACCCGCCAGCCTGGAAGAGTTGCTGCGCGAAAATGAGAGCCTGCGCAACGAGCTTGCCAAGCTGGAGGGCTACCGCACTCTCGCGTACCGCGACGAGCTGACCGGCCTGTGGAACCGGCGTTACTTCACCGAGCGTCTCGCCGAGGAAACAAGCCGGGCGCGCCGCCGGTTGCACTCTCACTTCACCATCATGCTGGCTGACGTCAACGACCTCAAGGTGATCAATGACGCCCATGGACATGCGGAAGGGGATCTCGTCCTGCGCTGGGTGGCAGAGTTTCTCGAGTGCTCGCTGCGCGCCCACGATGTGATCTTCCGCATCGGCGGCGATGAATTCGCCGTTCTTCTTCCCGAGCTCGCGGCGGCCGCGGCTGAGCCGCTGCTTGCGCGGCTGCGCTCCACCCTGTTTGCCGCCCGCACCTGCGCGCCCTTCCCCATCGGACTTTCCTTCGGCTTTGCCGTCTATCCCGAGGACGGCACCACCTCGGACGAGCTTTTGCACCTGGCCGACGACGAGATGTACCGAGACAAGCATCGGCAAAAACTCGGATCGGCCGGCCCGCCGCCGGGGTCGCGGCACGCGGCTGCGCGGACCTGACAGGCGCGAGAGCCGGGCGCCAGGCCCGCCGCTGGAACTCTCAGGAAACCAGGAAGTCCTGCTGGCCGACCCATGCCTGTCCTCTTCCTGTTTTCCTCGCTTTCTCAGACTATCAGGCCTGGGCGGTTCCCGGGCAGGCACCCCAGCCATCCTGCGAAGTTTAGCGCCCCCGAAGTTTACGCCCCGAGTGAGAGGCGATACACTAAGTCTCCCCATGGATGCGATTCGAGCTTTGAGTCAGAGCCTCGCTTGCGTTCGGTGCTCCAGATTGCGGGCAGCAGCCGCGCTTCGTCCCGGACGAGCCCTGGCCCTGCTCCTGGCGCTGAGCTTCGGCGCCTGCCAGGAACGCGGCGTCGACGTTGCGCGCATGACCTACGCAGGCGGGCCGGACGCGGGAAAAAAGGACGCCTTGATCTCCATTCCCACCGCGGGCAGCGGGGGTTCCACTGACGGCGGCCCGACCCTCGAGGCCGGACACGAAACCGGCGGTCCGTGCAATCAAGACAATCTCCTAACCGATCCGCAGAACTGCGGGACGTGCGGGAACGTCTGTGCCATTCCCCATGCGCAAGCGGCTTGCGTCGCTGGTCAGTGCACGGTGGGCACCTGCAATGCCGGCTATGTGGATCTCGACAGCAGTCCCAACAACGGCTGCGAGTGCGTGCAGAGCAACGGCGGCGTGGAGATCTGCGACGGCGCAGACAACAACTGCGACGGCCGAATCGATGAAACCTTTGACTTCATGAACGACGTGGCCAACTGCGGGCAGTGCGGGACCGTGTGCAGCGCGGCCCACGCCACGGGACGCTGCCTGCGGGGAGCGTGCGTCTTCGACTGCCTGCCCGGCTACGTCGATGCGGACGGCAACCCGCAAGACGGCTGCGAGCTCACCTGCACGCTGAGCAACAACGGGATCGAGATCTGCGACGGCAAGGACAACGACTGCAACGGACTGGTCGACGACAGCCCGACCGACGTGGGGCAAGCCTGCGGGGTGGCTGGGTGTCAGCCCGGCGTGCTGACCTGCATCGCCGGGGCCCGGATTTGCGCGGGCGCGGGACAACCCAGCCCGGAGGTGTGCGATGGCCGCGACAACGACTGCAACGGCGCCATCGATGACAACGTGCCCGACGTGGGCAAGGCGTGCTATCCGGCGGGGGTCGCGGGCTGCGACCCGAAGACCGGGATATGCGTGGGCGCGTGCCGGATGGGCGCCTGGGCGTGCACGGCTGGGGCATTGGCGTGCAATGGCGCGGTCACCCCCCAGCTCGAGATCTGCGACGGCAAGGACAACGACTGCGACGGCGTCGTCGACCAAGACTTCAATCTGCAGACCGATGCGCGACACTGCGGCGACTGCGACCAGGCGTGCAGCTTCCCGCATGCGGTCGCAGTGTGCAGCAACGGTCAGTGCCACATCGGATCTTGCCTGGAAGGCTGGGTCGACGCCGACCACGACGCCAGCAACGGCTGCGAGTACGCGTGCATGCCCGACGGGCCCGAGGTGTGCGACGGCAAGGACAACGACTGCAACGGACTGATCGACGCGAATGACCCCGGTTTGGTCTATCCCGTGGTCAATTTCTGCCGGCAGATCGGCGAGTGTGGCAAGGGCCCGGGCGGCTCGGCGCAGTTCCCCGGCGACGCTACCTTCCCGGTGTGTACCACCCCGTCGGGCGCGAGCCGGCCGAGCTGGATCTGCAACTACCCAGCCACCGTCCAGTTGGCCGGGCCCAATCAACCCGTGGCGCAGGAATCGTGGTGCGACGGGCTCGACAATGACTGCAATGGCTCGGCCGACGAATTCGCGTCCAGCGTGTTGGGCACGCCGTGCAGCGACAACGTGGGCCTCGGTGAATGTCGACGCGTGGGAACCATGAAGTGTCAGGCCGACAAGACCCTGGCCCCGGCCTGTGATCTGTCCGCCTCGGTCGCGGCCACGCCGACCGATGAGATCTGCGATGGCAAGGACAACGATTGCGATGGCCTGGTCGACGAGAGCTGGGACAACCCCGCGGGGTTGGCTCTGCCCCAGTGCGCGGGCCAAGAATGCAAGGGCGTGCGCGATGCCGTGGTCCACGTCACCGCGACCGGCGCGCCGGGTGGCGGTTACTACATCTACAGCTACGAGGCGAGCCGCCCCGACGCGACCGCCAGCTCGCCGGGCAGCTCCTCCGCGCGCGCCTGCTCGCTCGCCAATCATGCGGGCGGCGGCGGCGTTCTGCCCTGGAGCTCTGTGAGCTGGGTGGCGGCTGACTCCGCTTGCCGCGCGGCCGGCATGCGTCTGTGCAAGGTCACCCGCAGCGGCGGCACCGTCGTCGCCGACGAATGGGGCTTTGCCTGTTCGCTTGGCAGGAGCTGCGCCAACGGTTGTTACCCTTACGGGGACACCTACGATGCCTCCCGCTGCAACGGTGCGGACGCAAATCACAACGCGGTCGCCACGGTCGGTTCGCTCAGCCAGTGCACCACCTCCGGCGATCTCGACCCCGCCAGCACCGGCGAGGCGGTCTACGACATGAGCGGCAACCTGTCCGAGTGGACGGACGATCTGCGCGGCACCCTGGCCGATGGGCGAAACACCTATACCTGCCGGGGCGGCGCCTACGACACTTACTCGGTCGGCCTGGGTTGCACCTTCATGTCCACCATCGTCGCGCAGAACTTCGCCTATCCCGACACCGGTTTCCGCTGCTGCTCGTCGTGCGCGCCCGGCCTGGCCGACTGCAATGGCGGCTGCGTGAACCTGGGAAGCGACAATGCCAACTGTGGTGCGTGCGGCACCAAGTGCACGGCACCGGCCACCTGTCAGAACGGCTCGTGCAAATAGCGCAGCCGGGGCGCCTTTGGTGGCGCAGGCGTGGGGGTTCGATTCCCGATGCAGTTTCCGCTATCATTGGAGTACCGCGTTGGCACTGCTTCGAGGGGAGCTTCGAATCATGAAGGGTCATCGGCAAGACAACTTTCTGAGGATTGCGGAGAGCTGCGTTCTGATTCCCTCGCTTCTGCTCATCCCGTCTTGCTCCGGGGGTGGTGAGCCGGCGAACTGCAAAGATCCTGGGACTCTGGTGGAGAAATACTATGGCTTTGGGGACAGGTGGGACCAGTCACGGCCGGACATAGTCGAATGCTTTGGCCCTCCTTTCGACTGCATGCCCCTGTGCATGTCTCTTGCCGGATCGGAACACGCCGACCAGAAGATCCCAAATCTGACTACTCCGGTGGTCTGCGAGCGGGTTTCCGCCCCTGATGGGTGGGCGGATGCGGGCTATCAGGGGTGGGAAGACGCTGGGTACGTGTCAAAAGCGGAAGGCGACGGGGGCGTTGATCCGAACCGGATCCTTCACGTGGTCTTCAGGGTGCGGCCGTTCTGCGGGGCCTAGAGCCCGGCGTCCAGGTGGGGTCGCTCTATCATCCATCTCGCTGTCCCAGCCCACGCCCGCCAGAGCACGCAGCGGCTGCGTGCCAAAGTGACAAGACGACGAGCGAATTGACTGAACTTGTGCCAAGATGGCAGCAGAATGAGCCTCCCTCCTATGCTGCTGAGCGAAAACAACGTGTTTCCCGATAGTTGGGTACCATCAACCACGCCGGATGCACCTGGCATCCGCGTTGAACACCAGGACGAGGAACTGAACACGTGACAAGCGAATCTGAAGCCAGCACCGGCCGAGATTCCTCTGCTCCCACCATCTTGGTCGTGGATGATGAGCCAGGCATCGTCGACTCGTTGAGTAAAGTCTTCGAGCGGGAATCGCTGCGTGTGCTCACCGCGCGGAGCGGGGGCGAGGCACTCGAGATCCTGCGCCGCGAGCCGGTTTCGGTCGTGCTGACCGATCTGATCATGCCGGGCATGTCCGGCCTGGATCTGCTCAAGGCCAGCCGCAGCGTTTCGCCCGAGACCGAGACCATCCTGATGACTGCCTACGGCACGGTCGAGAACGCTGTCGATGCCATGAGGCAGGGTGCGTACGACTTCGTCACCAAGCCGCTCAAACGCGCGCATGTTGTCCGCGCGGTGAGCAAGGCGCTGGAAAAACGAAACCTCATCCAGGAAAACCGCTCCTTGCGGGCCCAATTGGCGGCGGAGCGGCAGAAGACGCTCATCGGCCAGTCCCTGGCCTGGCGCCGCACCATGGAGACCGTCATGCAGGCGGCGCCCTCTATGGCCACCGTCCTGCTCCTCGGCGAATCGGGCACGGGAAAGGAGCTCCTGGCGCGCGCCATCCACGCCGCTTCACCGCGTGCCGCGGGACCCTTCGTTCCGGTCAACTGCGCGGCCCTGCCCGAAACGATTCTCGAGGCTGAGCTGTTCGGCTACGAACGTGGGGCATTCACCGGCGCGATCCAGCGTCACGATGGTCGTTTTGTGCTCGCCGACGGTGGCACGCTTTTCCTCGACGAGATCGGCGAGATCCCCACCCACGTGCAGGTCAAGCTGCTGCGCGTGTTGCAGGAGGGCGAGGTGGAACGCCTGGGCGGCCGTGCAACCAAGGTGGACTTGCGCTTGGTTGCGGCAACCAACCAGGACCTGCGCGGGGCGGTCCGGGAGGGCCGCTTCCGGGAAGATCTGTATTACCGCCTCAACGTCATCGCCCTACGGGTACCACCCCTGCGTGAGCGGCGCGACGACATCCCCCTGCTGGCTGAGCACTTCCTGCGTCTCTTTGGCGAGCGGAACGGCCGTCATTTGGCCGGGTTTGCTCGGCCGGCGGCCGAGGCTCTGGTGCGCTACGACTGGCCGGGCAACGTGCGCGAGCTGGAAAACACCATCGAACGCGCGGTGGTCTTGTCGCGCGGCACAGCGGTGGAGTTGGACGATCTACCGGTCGAGGTGCGCACGGGCCACGGCAGTGCCAGCGATGGAAAGAGCATCACCTTTGCCATTGGAACGCCGCTCGGGGAAATCGAGCGACGCGTGATCCACGCCACCTTGGGTCATGTGGGCGGCGACAAGCGCCTCTGTGCGCAGCTGCTCGGCATCGCGACCCGGACCATCTACCGGCGACTGGAAGAGGAGAAGGAAGGCGGCAGCCTGGCCGATCACGCCGAAGAGGAAGACGGCGAGCCAAGAGGGGATTCCGGAGTTACCAACACTTGACGGCCAGCGAAGTTCCGGGCGCAACCCACAACGAGTTCATGTTCGAAGCGGAGTAACCACAGAGACCACGGAGGCTGAAAAAGGCCACAGAGCCGGAGCGAAAGAGGTCGCAGACCTTGAGCCAACCTCTTTCTTCCCTCTGCGGCCTTCTCTTCCTCCGCGTGCTCTGTGGTGAAGATTTCGAACGCCCGCCGCTAAGCAGGATGGCTGTAGTTGCCAAGCCGCGCCGTTCCTCCGCAGTCAATCCACCCCACCAGCCCTTGCCAAATTGGCAGCCGGGGCGGATGGAAGCAATCTGTAAGCGCCGATTTTTATTGGCTTTGCTCTTGCGCCCTAGCAAGACGTGGAAGCTCTGCTCAAAAAGTATCTCTGGGCGATTGATCTAGCCGTTGTCGCCCTATGTGCGACTTTTCTCGGCGCCGCGAGCTCAAGCGCGATTGAATCGAAAGTGGTCACGGCCATACCCGCCCCGCGACCGGTGGCCAGCAAGCCGCGCCGGCCCGAGTCCATTGTCGCCAGCACCAGCAAGCAGCCAGAAGGGATCCTCAAGCGGAACATCTTCTGTTCCACTTGTCCGCCCATCATCGACGAGCCGAACCCGGACGGCGGGGTCAGCGAGCCCACCGGCCCGGAGTCAGTCAAGACTCAGCTTCCTCTCGCGCTGCTCGCCATCATGTACGCGCCGCCGCCCAACGGCATCAAGTGGTCCGTCGCCATCATCCGCGACACCGAGATCAAGTCCACCGGGGCATTCCCCGTGGGCGGCAAGATCCACGCGGCCACCATCATTGAAATCCAAGAAACCCGCATCTACCTCGACAACAGCGGCAAGACCGAGTACCTGGACCTGTTCGAAAAGCCCGCGCCGCCCGCGCCGCCGCCCTCCGCTTCGACCGCCGGTGGCACCGATCCGCTTTCGGTGGAGATGGACCGCGGCATCAAGAAGACGGGCGAGAACTCCTACGTGATCCAGCGCGGCACCCTGGAGTCGGTGCTGGGCAACATGTCACTGCTCTCGCGCTCGGCGCGGATCGTGCCGGAGCTGCGCGACGGCCGGGCGGCCGGTTTCCGGCTCTACGCGGTCAAGCCCGACGGGCCGTTTGCCAAAATCGGCATGCAGAACGGAGACGTCATCGCGTCGATCAACGGCCTGGAAATCACCAGCCCGGAAAAAGCTCTCGAGGTCTACGCCAAGCTCAAGTCAGCCAGTCACCTGTCCCTCGGCATGGAGCGGAACGGCCAGAAAGTCACAAAGGACTACAACATCCAATGAAACGCACGGATAGCCATTGCAACCCTCATGAGACCGTACCGCTCTTCGGCGCCGCGGTCAGGCGTCGGGGGAGCCCGCTGGCCCAGACCAGCCTCGTCACCCTCGCCGCCTGCCTGGCAGCACTTCTCGCGCCAGAAAACTGGGCGCGCGCGGAGACCCAGCCGCCAGCGCCTCCGGCACCCCCAGCAAAGCCTGCGCGGATCTTGCCACGCCTGCCGCCAACCCGACCACCGGGGAGTCCTGCTGCTCCGCCGCCGGCAGCTCCCGCGCCGGCGGCCAGCGCGGCCAAGCCAAGCTTGACCGGCACGGCCGAGCTGCCGGGCGAAAAGGAGTTCAACTCGTGCAAGAAGCTTCCCGCCGGCAAACGCATCGTGAAGCTGAATCTCAAGCCGGAAACCGAAGTCCTTGATCTCATCGGCTGGATCTCGAGCATCACCTGTTCGCAGTTTCTAGTGTCCATTCCCTTGCAGGGCAAGAAGGTCACGGTCATCGCGCCCCAGTTGATCACGCCGGAAGAGGCCTATCGACTCTTCTGGGCCGCGTTGGAATCGGTGGGCCTGACCGTCGAGCCTTCGGGCAAGTTCTTGCGCATCGTCGAATCGGCCAAGGCGCGCTTCAGCACCCTGCCGTTCGTGGGCGCCAACGAACGGGTGCCGCACGACAAGCGCTACGTCACCAAGCTCGTGCGCGTGTCCTACCTCGATACCAATGACCTCACCAACGCCGTGCTCAACCGTCTGAAAAGCGAGACCGGCGACGTCATCTCGTACCGTTCGTCGCTCATCATCAGCGACCAGGCGGAGAACATCGAGCGCCTGGTCTCCATCATCAAGCAGTTCGACACCCCGTCAGCCAACCGCGACAAGATCTGGATGATCCGCATCAAGAACACCTCGGCCATGGACATGGCCGGCCGGCTCGCAGAAATAGTACCGGTTCAGCAGTTGGGGTCCGGCCAGCGCCGTCCACCCGGATCGCCGCCGCCTGCCCCGCCCAAGCCGCAGCCCGGCCCACCGGGCGATCTCTCGACCGAAATGACCATCACCAAGATCGTCCCGGACGAGAGGTCCAACAGCCTG
>Ga0335069_10015456_pt1 | contig 10668 bp, 8 predicted proteins | sample Lox_Sample_11_FD_206714 | JGI IMG/M metagenome (GOLD analysis project Ga0335069, IMG submission 206714) | Soil microbial communities from Loxahatchee National Wildlife Refuge, Florida, United States - Lox_Sample_1.1 | ecosystem: Environmental > Terrestrial > Soil > Wetlands | place: USA: Florida... | reverse complement strand
TTCAGGGGCACATCGGCGCGTCAACCCGTGTCGTGGATCTCAAAGGACGCATGGTGCTGCCCGCTTTCCAGGATGCGCACATCCATCCGATCAGTGCCGGTCTGCAAGCCAACAGCTGCAACCTCGAGGGGTTGAAAACCGCCGAGGAGTACACGGCAGCGATCAGGAAGTACGCGACAAGTCACCCGCAGGAGCCCTGGATCACCGGCGGCGGCTGGCTGATGTCCACGTTCGGTCCCGGGGGCATGCCGCACCGCGAGCTGATCGATGCCGTCGTCCCCGACAGGCCGGTCTATCTGTCGAGTTCGGATGGTCACAGCTCCTGGGCCAACACCAAGGCGCTCGAGCTGGCGCATATCACGAAGGACACGCCCGATCCCGCGGACGGTCGCATCGACCGTGACCCGAGGACCGGCGAAGCGATCGGCAGCCTGCAGGAAGGGGCGGGCTCGCTCATCGAGAAACTTATCCCGGCGCCCACGGCCGCTCGACGTCAGGATGGGCTGCGTTACGCTGTGAAGTTTCTCAACGGGCTTGGGATCACGGCCATTCAGGACGCGATGGTTTACGAGGATGATCTGAAGGCGTATCACGCGCTGAATGAGAAAGGGGAGCTCAACCTGCGCGTCGTTGCCGCGATCTGGTGGGAGCACCGCGAAGGGCTGGAGCAGATCGAGCGCATCGAACGCCTGCGCAAGCAGTACACCGAGAACCGCATCGACGTCGGCACCGTCAAGATCATGCAGGACGGGGTCATGGAGAACTATACGGCGGTCATGCTCAAGCCGTATCTCAACAAGCCCGGCAACGTGCTGGGCATACCGATGGTCGATCCTCAGAAGCTGAAGGACATCGTGACGCGTCTGGACGCGGATGGCTTCCAGGTCCACTTTCACGCCATCGGCGATGGAGCAGTGCGTCAGTCGCTGGATGCAATCGAGCAGGCAAGGCGCGTCAACGGCGACCTCGGTCACCGCGATCACATCGCGCATCTGGAGTTGATCGATCCCGCGGACGTGCCCCGCTTTCGCGAGCTGGGGGTGGTCGCCAATTTCCAGCCGCTCTGGGCCTTCGCCGACGAGTACATCACCAACCTGACCATTCCGTTCATGGGGCCTGAGCGCTCCTCGCGCCTGTATCCCATCGGCACGATGTACCGCAGCGGTGCGGTGGTCGCGTTCGGCAGCGACTGGTACGTCTCCAGTGCGAACCCGCTCGAGGAGATCCAGGTTGCCGTGACGCGAATGGGACCGGACGGCGAGACGCATACGCCCTTCCTGCCTGGCGAGCGGATCAACCTGCCGGAGGCGCTGGCCGCGTTCACGATCAACGCCGCCTACGTCAACCGGCTGGAAAAGCAGACCGGTTCGATTGAAGTCGGCAAGCTCGCGGATCTGGTCGTGCTCGATCACAACCTGTTCGCCATCAAGCCCACCCAGATCGGCAAGTCGCGCGTGCTGGTCACGCTGTTCGAGGGTAAGCCCGTGCATGGAGATCTCGGCACCTTGTGACTCTTGATCCCGTCAACGAGCAGGTCATCGACGAATTCCAGCGCGACGGCGCGGCGTTGCTGCGTGGCCTCTTCACGGCTGCCGAAGTCGAGCTGCTGCGCGCCGGAATCGACTTCAACCTCGCGCATCCAAGCCCGCGCTGCAGGATCGCGAGCCGCGCGGACGATCCCGGCTCGTTCATCGAGGACTTCTGCAACTGGCAGGAGAACGACGCCTACCGGCGTTTCATCCACGAGTCACGGCTGCCTGAGGCCGCAGCCCGACTCATGCGCAGCCGGACCGCGCGCCTCTACCACGACCACATGCTGACCAAAGAGCCAGGCACCCGCCAGCGGACGCCGTGGCATCAAGACCAGCCGTACTACAACATCGAGGGCCGCCAGAACATCAGCTTCTGGATCCCCGTCGATCCCGTCAGTCGCGCCGCTACTCTCGAGTTCGTCGCCGGCTCGCACCGCGGCCCCTGGCTCATGCCGCGCTCGTTCATGGATGCCCAGGCCAAGTGGTTTCCGGAGGGCAGCCTGGCCGACCTCCCGGACATCGAAGCTCGCCGCGACGCTTTTCAGATCCTGGGCTGGGCGGCCGAGCCTGGCGACGCCATCTGTTTCCACATGCTGACGCTGCACGCGTCCGCGGGAGTCGAGGCCGGTCGTCGACGACGGGTATTTTCGGTGCGGTTCATGGGCGACGACGTCACGCATGCTCCGCGACGCTGGCGCACATCGCCGGAGTTTCCGGGGCTAGCTGAGCGCCTGTCGGCCGGGGCACCGATGGAAGACCCGTTATTTCCGGTGCTGTGGCGCTCCTGATACAATCTCGCGCCCCAACGGCGGGTGGTTAGCTCAGCTGGTAGAGCGTCGCCTTTACACGGCGAATGTCGGGGGTTCGAGCCCCTCACCACCCACCATCGTGCGATCACGAGACTGGCAGTACGGGTAAACCCGCAATTTAACGTCGCGCTCGCTCTTCCTCGCGCCGCTCGCGAGCCACGACGTCGACAAGAGCATCTATCTCTACGGCCACCCGCTTGAGGATGTCATCGGCCGTGACGATGCCGACAAGTTTCCCGCGGCTCCCCACGACGGGCATCCTCCTTACGCCATGGGCTTTCATTCGCTCGAGGGTTTCCGCAGAGTCCTCGCTCTCATGCGCAATTACCACGGGCTTGCGCATTATGGATCCCACCAGCGTGGTGGACGGGTCCAGTCCCTTCGCCAATACCTCGATGACGATGTCTCGGTCGGTGATCACGCCCAGCGGCTCCGACCGCTCTTGATCGTCCTCCACGACGACCAGGTCGCCGGTGTGTCGCTTACGCATGAGGTGGGCTGCCTCCAAAGCCGTGGCCCTGGGCGTGCAGCAGGCGACTTCAAGGATGCAGAAACTGCTGAGTAACATGACACGTCTCCCGGATCAACCGTGCGCGGATCGCGACGGCATGTTCGCCGCCGCGATGCGCATGCGGTCACGTGGAAATCATAGGCGAACGTCGCTTCGCACTGGATCAGAGATAATACCTATATGCGCAGCTGCGCCGGCAGGTCGCGAAGCGGCCGCTGCCTCGGGCTGGAGAGCTCCTGCTGCTGCTCGATCCGCAGGATCCGCTCGGTCATCTTCACCACGCTGTCAGGATTCAGGCTGATCGAGTCGATCCCCTGGCCGACCAGGAAATCGGCGAACTCCGGGAAATCCGACGGCGCCTGGCCACACAGTCCGGAATGCCGGCCATTGCGCCGGCAGCCTTGAATGGCCATGCGGATCATCCGCTTGACGCCCGGATCGCGCTCGTCGAAGTCGAAGGCAACGATGGATGAATCCCGGTCAACCCCCAGGGTGAGCTGCGTCAGATCGTTGGAACCGATGGAGAATCCGTCGAAGAGCTGGCTGAATTCATCGATCAGCAGCACGTTGTTGGGAATCTCGCACATCACATGGATTTCCAGACCCGCCTTGCCGCGTTCAAGACCCAGTGTGCGCATGAGTTCGATGCGCCGGCAGAACGGAATCATGACTTTGACGTTGACCAGGCCCATGGTCTCGCGCACCCGCCTGATGGCGGCGCATTCCAGCGCGAAAGCCTCCGCATAGGCTGGATGCGTGTATCGGGAGGCGCCGCGGAACCCGAGCATCGGATTCGCCTCCACCGGTTCGAACCATCGGCCGCCGAGGAGCCCGGCATACTCATTGGTCTTGAAGTCGGACATCCGCACGATGACCGGCTTGGGATGGAAGGCCGCACCGATGGTAGCCAGTCCCTCGGCGAGAGTGCGTACGAAGAATTCCGCGGGTGTGGCGTCGTTGCGCACGAGCTCCAGCACTCGGGCGCGCTCCGACTCGTCCTCGACGCGCTCGGGGTGGAGCAGGGCCATCGGGTGCGCCTTGATCCGGTCCGTGATGACAAACTCCATCCTCGCGAGTCCGACGCCGTCGTTCGGCAGGAAGCTGCTCTGGAACGCGATATCCGGGTTGCCCACGATCAGCATGATCCGGGTTCTCGGGCGCCGCAGATTTCTCAGATCGGTCTGTCGCACCTCGAATGGAACCCGACCCTCATACACCCTGCCCACATCGCCTTCCGCGCACGACACCGTCACGGTCTGACCGTCGGCGAGCCTTCCGGTCGCATCGTCGCAGCCCACGACCGCCGGGATGCCGAACTCCCGGGCGACAATGGCCGCGTGACAGGTTCTGCCGCCCCGGTTGGTGACGATGGCGGCGGCCCGCTTCATGACCGGTTCCCAATCCGGAGTCGTGGTATCGGTCACCAGTACTTCGCCATCCTTGAACTCGGCGATGCGCGAGGCATCGGGTATGACATGCACCACACCTGCGCCGATGCGGGATCCAACGGCGTGCCCGCTGCACAGCACGCTGCCGCCAGCTTGCAGTCGGAAGTCCACGAGCAGGCCCGGCTGCCGATTCGCGGCGGCCGTCTCGGGCCGCGCCTGCACGATATAAATCTGCTGGTCGAGTCCGTCCTTGACCCATTCGATGTCCATTGGCTGCGGCCGTCCGGCCCGGGCGCTGTAGTGGCGCTCGATCTTCAGGGCGTAGTCGGCAAGGATGCCGATGTCCTCGTCGCTGATGCAGAAGCGCCGACGCTCCTCCTCCGAGGTGGGCACGTTGCGCGTGGCTGCCTGACTGCCCTCCCCGCAGATCATCTTGAGCTTCTTGCTGCCCAGCGAGTGCCTGAGCGCGGTACGGTGGCCCTGTTCGAAAGTCGGCTTGAACACCGTGAATTCGTCGGGCTCGACGCTGCCCTGAACCACGTTTTCACCCAACCCCCAGCTGGCGCTGATCAGCACCACGTCGCGGAACCCCGTTTCGGTGTCGAGTGTGAACAGAGTGCCGCTCGCCCCAAGGTCCGCGCGGGCCATCTTCATCACCCCGATGGACAGGGCGACCTTGAAATGATCGAAGGCCTGATCCAGCCGATAGTGAATGGCCCGATCCGTGAACAGACTGGCAAAGCAATGCCTGCAGGCTGTGAGCAACGCCTCTTCACCGCGCACGTTCAGGTAACTCTCCTGCTGCCCGGCGAAGCTCGCCGTCGGCAGATCCTCCGCCGTTGCCGAGCTGCGCACTGCAACGCAGAGCTCCTCGCCGTATTCGCCGCGAAGGACTCGATAGGCCTCCAGGATCTGCCGCTCCAGTTCACTGGGAAACGGGGCGTTCGCGACGATTTCCCGGGCGCGCTGTCCGCGGCGGGCCAGATCCGTCATGTCATCGGGTCGCAGACCCTCCAGTGCCTCGCGCAGCTGCCGGCGTGCGTCGGCCTGCTCGAGCAGGTCGCGATAGGCCTGTGCGGTGATCGCAAAACCGTTGGGTACCTTGACGCCCTGTGCGCTCAGATGGCGATACATCTCCCCGAGCGAGGCGTTCTTGCCGCCGACCAACCCCACATCGTCCATGCCAATTTCGCTGAACCAGCGGATGTAACATCCCATTGAGAGGACTCCGATGCTCTGCGGCGATTGTGATCGGCCGCCGTCGCGATTTGATCCGCACTTGTACCTATGGGCAGCCATTCGATGCGGGCGCCATCGGCGAGCGGGAACGCTGTGTCAGGCGCTATTCCTCATGAGCCGCAAGACTCATCGCCCGCTCGGGTTTCTCCGGCTTCTCGGTCATCGTGGCTTCGGTCAGGAGCAGCACTCCGGCGATCGAGACCGCATTCTCCAGAGCGGTGCGCACAACCTTGGCAGGGTCCACGATTCCCACTTCGACCAGGTCAACGAATCTCTTGCCGGCGGCGTCGAAACCGACGCTGCCCGTTCCGTTGAGCATCCGATCGACCACGACGCCACCGTCCATGGCCGAGTTCTCGGCAATCTGCCGTGCCGGTGCTTCCAGGGCTTTGCGCAGGATCTGCACGCCCGTACGCTCGTCGCCACTGCATTCGGATTCCAGCGCCTGCAGGCACGAAGTCGCGCGCAGCAGCGCCAGTCCGCCCCCAGGCACGATGCCTTCCGAAACAGCCGCTTTGGTCGAACTGATGGCATCCTCGAGCGCCTCCTTTCTGGCTTTCATCTCAGCTTCCGAGGGGGCCCCCACGTGAATCACCGCGACGCCCCCCGAAAGCTTTCCGAGGCGTTCCTCGAGCTTCTCGCGCTCGTAGTCACTCTTGGCGTTATCGAGTTCGTGCCGGATCGTCTGCAGGCGGGCGGCGACGGCTTCATGCCGGCCGGCACCGCCAATGATCGTGGTGTTGTCCTTGTCCACCACGATGCGCCTGGCGCGGCCGAGTTGCTCGAGGTGCACTTCTTCGAGCTTCAGGCCGAGCTCTTCGGAAATCAGCTGTCCGCCGGTCAGTGTCGCAATATCCTCGAGGATCGCCTTGCGCCGATCTCCGTAACCGGGAGCTTTGACCGCCACGCTCTTGAGTCGGCCGCGGACCTCGTTGACGACCAGGGTGGCGAGCACTTCCCCTTCGATGTCATCGGCAATGAACAGGATGGGCCGCTCGGCCTTGGCCACCTGCTCGAGGAGCGGCAGCATGAGCTTGAGCAGGCTGAGTTTGCGGTCGCAGATCAGAATGTACGCATCCTCGAGAACCGCCTGCATCGCCGCACTGTCGGTTACGAAGTACGGGGAAAGATAACCGCGATCGAATTGCAGGCCACCGACCACCTCCAGAGTCGTCTGGGTCGTCTTGGATTCCTCGACAGTGATGACTCCGTCGCCGCCCACCTTTTCCATCGCCTCGGCAACCAGCTCGCCGATCATCGGGTCGTTGTGCGCGGAGATCGTCGCGACCTGCGACTTCTCCTTGCGGTTCACCACCGGTCTGGCCAGTCTCTTGAGCGCGCTGACGGTTGCCTCGAGCGCTCGGTCCAGGCCCCGTTTGATGTCGATCGCGCTTGCTCCCGCTGCCACGTTCCGCACGCCCTCGGAATAGATAGCGTGCGCCAGTACCGTGGCAGTGCTGGTTCCGTCCCCGACACTGTCGCCGGTCTTCTCCGCGGCCTGGCGCAGCATCTGCGCGCCGAGATTCTCCTCCGGATCTTCAAGCTCGGTTTCCCTGGCGATGGTGACCCCGTCATTGCAGACAATGGGGCTGCCCCACTTCTTCTGGATGAGAACCGATTTGGATTTGGGACCCAGCGTAATGCGCACGGCATCGGCCAACTGGGTTGCCCCGCGCAGCACCTTCTCGCGCGCCTGGGAGCGAAATAACACTTGCTTCGAACTCATGTTCCTGCCACCGCGCCATGAAGTACCCGCACAATGCAGGGTGGTCGGTAGCTTGGACATCCGTACAAGCGCCTACGGCACTGCCAGCAGTGCTTATGATCGTATCGAGGAATTCGTGCCAGCCTTCTCGAGGCTCAGCCAGGGCAGTTCGCCGCGCAGAAGACCGTGGCGCCATGTGCGCTCTGGTTGCGAGCGGCGCCTGATCGGGGTGTGCCGTGCGTCATTTCGCGAGTAGGGCGGCCAGTTCGAGCTGGGCCGCGGGGGGTGCCTTGCGCGCGTGTGCGACCTTCGCCAGCGGTGTGGCGACGACCGAGCCGTTCAGGCGACCCAGAAGCACGCCCGTGCGCCGCGCGGCAATACTGTCGATCGCAGCGACACCCAGTTCCGTGGCGAGCATCCGGTCAAAGAGGCCGGGCGATCCGCCACGCTGGACGTGTCCCAGCGTCGTGACCCGCAATTCGAATCCCAGTCGCCCGACATGCTCGCGAAAATAGCCGGCCAGATGCTCGGCGTTGTAGGCCGCTCCTTCGGCCACTACGACGATCGCGTGACTCTTGCCGCGCGCGTACGCGGCGCGGATCTCCTGCGCTACGGTCTCAGGCGGCATCTGTCTTTCGGGCACCACACAAGCTTCGGCGCCGCCGGCGATGGAAGCCGCCAGGGCAATGTGACCACTGTCGCGGCCCATGACCTCCACGAGGAACACCCGATTGTGAGAGGAGGCGGTCACTCGCAGGCGATCGATCGCCTCCAGTGCCACATCGACCGCGGTGACGAATCCGATGGACGGATCGGCCCCTACCAGATCGTTGTCGATGGTGGAGGCGACGCCCACCACGGCCAGCCCCCGCTCCGACAGCTCGTATGCGGCGGATTGAGACCCGTTGCCACCGATCACGATGAGTCCTTCGATAGCGCGCTGACGCAACTGCTGTATTGCGCTCGCCTGGCCGTCCGCCGACCTGATCCGGGCGCATCGGGTGGTTCCCAGAAACGTCCCGCCCTTGCCGATGATGCCGCCGACGTCTCGCGGGCCCAGTGGGACCATCTCGCCCGCGATGAGACCCGTAAACCCGCCGTGCACGCCGAAGATCTGGATATTCCTGTCCACGCCGGCGCGCACGATTGCGCGGATCGCGGCATTCATGCCTGCGGCATCCCCCCCGCTTGTCAATACGGCGAGGCGATTCATGGGAGCGTTGGACACAATGATCCAGAGCAGAGTGGTTCTGTGCGCATACTCCTCTGGCCACGAGTGAATTGGATCGGGGAATGTACCTAGCGTGTTGCCTGTCTGGATACGCACGAGTACGGATGCTGATGACCCGGATGTCGCGGATACTCGAGCATTCAGGGTCGCAAGGAGTGTCCGCGTGAATACATCGCCTCACCGCCGACACGTGCTGATCGCGCTGGCAGTAGCGGTGGTCCTGCTTTTTCTGGCCGCCGTCGCAACGGGATTCATTTGAGCAAGTCGCGCGTGATTCTCGCCATCGTCGAGCGCGGCCCGGCCGATCCGGCTCTTCTGGCCAAGGCTGTGCAGCTCGCCCGCTCATTCGCGGCGAACGTGCAGTTGTACTTCTGCGACGCAGGCGTACCTGCGCCAGGCGGAGCCATGGGATTCACCGTTCGTGCGACGCACGCCTGCGCCGCCACTGGCGGCCCGGCACCTTGAGCAATTCAGTTCGCGGTCGCAGCGTCAGGAGGGGTGGTGGACCTGCGAATGCATTCGGTCGTCCGCCTTGAAGAAACGCCGCGCCAGGTCGATGAGTGCTCCATCGCTCGTGTGACTCAACGGCTGAACGGCGGAGATGCGCGCGGATAGCTGTGGATACGCCTTGCCGATGTAGGTCTGCAACTCGTTTTTCGCACCGGCAGGCCCCGTGATGAGGATCGCACCGGCCGACTCGAGTGACGAGGCTACCCGCTCGAGGAATGCCTTATCCACGCCTGCGTGCCCGCTGTCGCCCGCGTTGGCATGGTGATGAAGGTGGACATGGGGATTGCTGCTGCGGATCCTCTCCGCATGCACGTCGAGATCGTCGAAGAAAAAGACCTTCGCCTCATGATGATCGATCCAGACGATGGCGTGATAGTGCTCATTCATAATGACACTCTCCTGTCTGCCGGGCAGCCGCCGGCGATCAGCGGGTTTCTTCCCGGTCCCGCACCAGAGTGCCCCCTGGTCAGGCGTTGAATGAACTCCGCACTCAGCGGCTCGCACCATTCGAGGCCCAATCCGTCACTGTCCGTACGAACGACGGTTGCCGCGATGCGATAGGTTACATCCGCGTCCGGCACGTTCAGATGAAGCTCGATATCCAGGAGAGCAAGCGCGGGCAGCCTCAGACACGTCTGCACGAACGCGCCCGTCATGCTGATGTCGCGGATGCGACCGCGCCCCCTTGCCCACGGGTGCCCGAACAGCGAGACATCGGTCGATGTGTCGATTCGTTGTCCGCAGCGATGTTCCATGAAACCGCTCCCGCACCTGTCCTGAGCCTCATCATCTACATCCGGATCCCTGGAACCATACGGACTTTCCACGAGTAACCGGAGCGGGTCAACTCCTGCCTCGTGCGCTCCTGGGGGACGCAGTTCGCCGCTCAACTTGTCGTCTCCTACGGCAATTCGCGCACGGCCTCCAGAACCCCGGGGTTCCGGGGGGACTGCCGCGTCTTCATGCCAAGCCAGTGCGCGAGTTCGATCATCTGTCGATTGCCCAGCAGAATATCGCCGTGAAGCCGACGGATGCCCTGCTGGCTTGCATATTCCAGGAGCATTTTCGTCAGCTGAGTGCCCACCCCACGCCCCTGCCAGTCATCCGCCACTGCAACGGCAAATTCGTGATCCGATCCCTGCTCGTCCGCGCTGTACCGGGCCACACCGATGATCAGTTCGTTCTCACCGCTCCCGGTGAGTGCAATGAAGGCCATGTCCCGCCTGTAATCCACGTTGACGAGGCGCTGCAGGAGAGCTGGCGCGAGCTCGCGGACCGCGCCCATCATGCGTTTGTAGCGGGACTCGGAACTGAGGCCCGCTACGAAGGTGCGATCACGCTGCGCGTCGTCGGGTCGAATTGGCCGGATGCGATATTCCTGACCGTCGATCGTCCTGGCTGGCCGTTCCCAATCGGACGGATAGTCCATCGAGGCTCTCCACAAGGGTGTGTCGGGTGCAGTCTAGACGCTGTGGTGCGCATCTCCATACGTGCTCGCCGAATTCCTGTAGCCGAGTACCGCGGGACCGTCCACAGGGCGCGTGCCCGCATCTTCTGCAGCCGTCGGGCTCCCGGAACCCCGGGGGGCCGTGTGCAGGTATCAGTATCTTCCGAAGTTGCTTGCGTACAGCTCGCATTTGCCCAGGTCACCGGGCCGGGCAGCATGCGCATGCACCGTCGTTCGGGGGTTGACATGCACAAGCGCGCTTCGGGCTGCCGGCATCTCGCCGCCCTGCTGGACAT
>Ga0335069_10015455_pt1 | contig 10668 bp, 9 predicted proteins | sample Lox_Sample_11_FD_206714 | JGI IMG/M metagenome (GOLD analysis project Ga0335069, IMG submission 206714) | Soil microbial communities from Loxahatchee National Wildlife Refuge, Florida, United States - Lox_Sample_1.1 | ecosystem: Environmental > Terrestrial > Soil > Wetlands | place: USA: Florida... | reverse complement strand
CGGTCGACGCAGCCTATGCCGCCGGCGATATGACCGCGGGCAATGTCCAGCCGGACTTCACGCGCACTATCAACGTTTACGACAGCCAGGGCGGCTCGCAGCCCCTCAGCTTCAATTTCGTCGAGACCGGCGCGAACACCTGGGCCTATGAAGTCGACTATACGGGCAATGCGAACAATCTGACCAGCGGCGCGGCTTCAAATCCCGTCGCCCAGGGCACTTTGACGTTCAATTCCGACGGCACGCTCGCCAATGTCAACGGTGCGTCGCCGGCTACGGGAAATCTGACCTTCAGCATTCCCTGGTCGGCGAGTTCGGGCCTCTCGGCGCAGTCGGTCACGGTCAATATGGGCACGGTCGGTTCGTCGAACGGCATGACGCAGTTCGACAGCCCCTCGACGCTTACCAACGCGACGCCGAACGGCGCATCGGTCGGCAATCTGACGGGCGTTTCCGTGACTTCAGACGGAAGCGTCACGGCGCAGTACTCGAATGGCCTCAACACGGTGATCTACCAGATCCCGATTGCGACCTTTGCCAATCCTGACGGCCTGACGCCGATCTCGGGAACCGCGTATCAGAAGACCCTCAACTCGGGCACCGCAATCCTGAACACGGCGGGTGCGGGCGGCGCAGGCACAATCAAATCCTCGGAACTCGAGCAATCGACTGTCGATATCAATACGGAGTTTACGAATCTGATCACTTCGCAAAACGCCTATTCGGCGGCCGCGCGCATTCTGACAACCGTAAACCAAATGCTGCAAACGCTCGATCAAATACCGGCGTAATGTCGTGACGCTCTCGGAGAAGAGCGTCTCGGCGCCGTCAAAACGTTAGAGGTCAACGCACGGATTTATGATTTCTTTTACCTTGCCGCTTGGGCCTTTGTTAAAGGCGCGACGCCTATCCTGCGCCAAGGTAATGGAGTCTGGAGTACAACAGACATGGGTGAAGATCGCAGGGGGCGTGTAAGCTACGTTATCGGGCCTGACGGCAGCCCGTTGACGCTGGCTGACCTCCCGCCGCCGAATACCAAGCGTTGGGTGATCCGACGCAAGGCGGAAGTCGTCGCGGCAGTACGCGGCGGCTTGCTGAGCCTTGACGAGGCGTGCAGGCGATACACGCTCACCGTGGAAGAGTTTCTGGCTTGGCAGCGTGCCATTGATCGCTTCGGCATGCCCGGGCTGCGCGCGACGCGCGTACAGCAATATCGTCACTGATTGCCGCGCGAACGTGGTAAGACTTGCGTAACCTTTAGGTTCGCGATCGCGATTTTAGCTGTCGTTAAGCCGACCTTTACCGAACCCCCGGCAATGATTGCCTAGCGGACGGGCGGGGCACGCGTGGGCGATCCATGCAAGGCCTCTCTTCGCTCCGAAGGAGGCAAGCGTTGCTGGAAGTCATCAGAAATATCGGCGCCGCGCGTTTCGGCGTCATGGCCGGCGTGGCCGCAGCGCTCACCGCTTTCTTTCTTTACGTGGCGGGCGTCGTGTCCGAACCGCCGATGACGATCCTTTACGCAGGTCTCGAGCCCCGCGATGCCGCGGCCGTGACCGCGAAGCTCGACGCCATGACCGTCAAATACGAAGCCAAAGGAGACGGCGGCACGATCCTCGTTCCCGCCGACCAGGTCACGAAGCTTCGGATGGAACTCGCCTCCGAGCACCTGCCCTCCGCAGGCGTCGGCTACGAGATCTTCGACAAATCCGATTCCTTCGGCACCACGGCCTTTGTGCAGAACATCAACCAGCTGCGCGCGCTCGAGGGTGAGCTCGCCCGCTCGATCCAGACCATTGACGGCATAGACGAAGCGCGCGTGCATCTCGTCATTCCTGAGCGCCAGATCTTTTCTCGCGAAGCGCAGACCCCGAGCGCTTCGGTGATCCTAAGGACGCGCCTGTCGATGGGCCGCGGCCAGATCGCCGCCGTCCAGCATCTCGTCGCGGCCGCCGTCGCCGGACTTGATCCCTCCCGCGTCGCCATCGTGGATGATCGCGGCGACCTCCTCGCCGGCGGCGAAGACAAATCCGGCGCCGATGCTGTCCTCAGCAACCAGGAAAGCCAGACGACCGAATTCGAGGAACGGCTGCGCCAGCGCGTGGAGAACATCGTTTCGAGCGTCGTGGGGCCCGGCCATGTCCGCGTACAGGTCGCCGCCGACATCAAATACGATCATGTGAACGAGACCCAGGAATCCTTCGATCCCGACAGCAAGGTCATCCGATCGACGCAGACGGTGGAGCAGAACGCGAGCGACTCCAACGGCACCAGCAACAATGCCGTCTCGGTGCAGAACGCGTTGCCGGGCCAGCAGCAGCAGAGCCAGAACAACCCCAACCAGACCAAGTCGAACAGCGATCGCACCGAAGAGACGACCAATTACGAGATCTCCAAGACAGTGCGCACCAGCCAGCTCGAAGGCGGCGACATCAGGCGGCTGTCGGTCGCGGTGGTGGTCGACGGCGAGACCAGCGATGTGGCGGGCAAGGAGTCCTATCGCCCGCGCACGCAGAAAGAGATGCAGCAGATCGAGGCCCTGGTGAAATCCGCGATCGGCTTCAGCCAGAGCCGCGGCGACCAGGTGCAGGTCACGAACATGGAATTCGCCCGCATCGACGGGGGCCAGGCGACCCCTGCGCCGGCGCCGCTGCTCGGGCTCGACCCGCAGGACTGGTTCAAGATCATCGAGGCGGGCATTCTTTCGCTGACGGCGCTTCTCATCGCCCTTCTCGTCGTCCGTCCGCTGATCAACCGCATGTTCGCGCCGCTCGCCGGCGCCATCGCGGCGGCAACCGCACCGGCACAGATCACCAACCAGTCCGGCGAACCCACCGCCGCCCCTGCCAAACCCGGCGAAGCGCCGCCCGCGCTCGCGCCACCGAAGGAGTCCATGATCGACATCTCGCGCATCGAAGGACAGGTGCGCGAATCCTCCATCCGCAAGGTCGGCGAAGTCGTCGAAGCGCATCCCGAGGAAGCGCTCGCGATCCTGCGGACCTGGATGCACCAGCCGGCCTAAACCATGTCGCGCAACGCCAAACACCCTGTCAAAGAGGACATCCGGCAGCTCACCGGCGTCGAGCGCGCGGCCGTTCTGATGCTCTCGCTCGGCGAAGAGCACGGCTCGCGCGTCTGGCGGATGATGGACGAAGAGGAGATCAAGGAGATCTCCCAGTGCATGTCGACGCTGGGTACGATCAGCGCCAGTCTCGTCGAAAAGCTTCTCGTCGAATTCGTCTCCCAGATGTCGGCCACGGGCTCGCTGATGGGCTCCTATGAGTCGACGGAGCGCCTGCTCGGCCGCTTTATGCAGCCCGACAAGGTCACGCAGATCATGGAAGAAATCCGTGGTCCGGCCGGTCGCACCATGTGGGACAAGCTCGGCAACGTGAACGAGACGGTGCTCGCGAACTATCTCAAGAACGAATATCCGCAGACCGTCGCGGTCGTTCTCTCCAAGATCAAGCCCGAGCATTCAGCGCGCGTCCTTGCCGCGCTGCCCGAAGAGTTCGCGCTCGAAGTCATCCAGCGCATGCTGCGCATGGAATCGGTCCAGAAGGACATCCTCGACAAGGTCGAGCGCACGCTGCGCGTCGAGTTCATGTCGAATCTCGCTCGCACGGCAAAACGCGACGCCCACGAATACATGGCGGAAATCTTCAACAATTTCGATCGTCAGACGGAGAGCCGCTTCATGGCGGCGCTGGACGAGAGGAGCCGCGAATCTGCCGAACGCATCAAAGCCCTGATGTTCACCTTCGAGGATCTGGGCAAGCTCGATCCGGGCTCGATCCAGACCCTGCTGCGCAACGTCGAGAAGGACAAGCTTGCGCTGGCGCTCAAGGGTGCGACCGACACGCTGCGCGATGTCTTCTTCTCCAACATGTCCGAACGCGCCGGCAAGATCCTGCGCGAAGACATGGAATCCATGGGTCCCGTGCGGCTCAAGGAAGTCGACGATGCCCAGATGCGGATGGTCAACGTGGCCAAGGACCTCGCGAACAAGGGCGAAATCATGATCGCCAGCAAACAAGGCGAAGACGAGCTGATCTACTGACATGAGCGCGACCAAATACACCTTCGACACGGTTTTCGCGGATCCTTCCGATCCCACGGGCGAAGGCGCGCGCGCGCGCCGCCGTCGTACGTTCAGCGAAGCCGAAGTCCAGCAACTCTGCGCCCAGGCGCGCGCCGAAGGCGTTTCGTCGGGCGAAGTGCGTGCGCAGGAAGCCATTGCGCTCGCGACACGGGAAGCGAGCCAGGCGATCAAGGCGGCCCTTGCCCTCATCGAACGCGAGCGCCGCAGGCTGATGGAAGAGAATGCGCAGATCGCGCTGGCCGTCGGGACAAAGCTTGCCCACGCGGCATTGACGGAATTCCCGCAGGCCGAGGTCGAGACGGCGTTGCGCGCCGCTCTGCATCAGGCGATCGACGAACCGCGCGTCGTGCTCAGGGCGTCGCCCGAAGTGGCCGAAAAGATCGCCCCGCGCGCAAGCGAGATCGCGCATGAAGAAGGTTTTGAAGGCCGCGTGCAGATTGCCGCCGACGCGGCACTGACCCGTGCCGATTGCCGCATCGAATGGCGCGGCGGCGGCGCCGAGCGCGCCTCGGCCGCCATCGAAACCGCATTGCAGGAATTGATCGCCCGCAATTTCCGGGACGGTGAGGACAGAGGAGCCGGACATGGCGAATAACGACGAAGTCGATCTGCCCGATCTTGCGGGCGGCAGCGGCGAGAGCGCGGGCGACAAGGCAGCACTCCTGAAGACCGAAGGCACCCAGGACGCCGAAATCAAGCACAGTTCCGGCGATCTCGAAGCCGTGTTCGACGTGCCGGTCACGGTATCGGCCGTGCTTGGCAAATCAGGAATGGAAGTCAGCCAGCTCTTGAAGCTCAGCAAGGGCACGATCGTCGAGCTCGACCGCAAGGTCGGCGAAGCGATCGACATCTATGTCAACGACCGCCTCGTCGCGCGCGGCGAGGTCGTGCTGGTCGAAGACCGACTGGGTGTGACGATGACGGAAATCATTAAGGCCGGTCAGGCGTAACGGACCGGCAGAGGAAAGGATCGTATCATGCGGCTACTCATCGTCGGCGGGCTCCAGGGCCAGATTGGAGCGGCGACAAAGATCGCGATGGACCGCGGGGCGAAAGTCACGCACGCGGCCGACATCGATCAGGCCATGGCGGAGCTGCGCAACGGGCGCGGCGCCGATCTCGTGATGGCGGATGTCACGCTCGACATCGGGCGCCTCGTGCGCGCGCTGGCGGCGGAACGCATCTGCACGCCTGTCGTCGCCTGCGGCGTCGGCACGGACACGCGGCGCGCTGTCGATGCGATCAGGGCGGGGGCCAAGGAATATGTGCCGCTGCCGCCCGATCCCGAGCTGATTGCAGCCGTCCTCGAAGCGGTGGCCGACGAAAGCCATCAGCTTGTCCACGAGGACGAGGCGATGACCGCAGTCCTGAAGCTGGCCGACCAGGTCGCGGGCAGCGAAGCCTCGATTCTCATCACCGGCGAATCCGGTACCGGTAAGGAAGTGCTGGCGCGCTACGTCCACCGCAAATCGAACCGCTCGGAAAGGCCGTTCATCTCGGTCAACTGCGCGGCCATCCCCGACAACCTTCTCGAATCCGAACTGTTCGGTCACGAGAAGGGCGCGTTCACCGGCGCGGTCGCCCGGCGCATCGGTAAGTTCGAAGAAGCCAATGGCGGCACGCTCCTGCTCGACGAAATCAGCGAAATGGACGCGCGCCTGCAGGCCAAGCTCCTGCGCGCCATCCAGGAACGCGAGATCGATCGCGTCGGCGGCGGCAAACCGGTCAAGGTCGACATCCGCATCATCGCGACGTCGAATCGCGATCTCGCGGATGCCGTCAAGCGCGGCACCTTCCGCGAAGACCTTCTCTATCGCCTGAACGTCGTCAATCTGCGCCTTCCGGCACTGCGCGAGCGCCAGAAGGACATCCTGGCGCTGGCCCGCCACTTCGCGCAGAAATATGCGCAAGCCAATGGCGCGCCGTTCCGTCCCATCGCACCGACGACCGAGCGGCTTCTTCTCTCCCATGGCTGGCGCGGCAACGTGCGCGAGCTCGAGAACACCATGCATCGTGCTGTGCTGCTGGCGCAGGGTGCGGAGATCATGCCGGAAGCGATCCGACTTCCCGACGGCACGCAGGTCGGCGGCGCCCATCTCGCGGCGCCCGCAGGCGATCTCTCGGGCCCGGTCAAGACAGCCATCGAGACGGCGCAGGCCGCGACGCGAAGCCTTGTCGGCCGCACCGTAGCCGATGTCGAGCGCGACCTAATTCTCGACACGCTCGATCATTGTCTCGGCAACCGCACGCATGCCGCCAACATCCTGGGCATCTCCATCCGCACGCTGCGCAACAAGCTGCGCGAATACGGCGATGCGGGTCTGCAGGTGCCGCAGCCCGGCGAAACGCGGATGGCGGGCTGATCTAGAGAGGATGTGTTCGCGTGGCTGAGGCGACAGAAAGCGCCGCATTGCCCTCCCCGGTCGCGGGCGTCAGGCTCGACTGGAACGGCTTTGCGCAATATCTGAAGCGCAGCGATCTGGCGCTCGCCATCGGTATGATGGCGATCCTGGTCGTCCTTATCCTGCCTTTGCCGGCGTGGCTGCTCGACGTCTGCCTCGCGCTGTCGCTCTCCGTGTCGATCCTGATCATGATGACGTCGGTCTTCGTGAAGAAGCCGCTCGAATTCAGCGCCTTTCCGACCGTCCTTCTCATCACCACGATGATGCGCCTCGCCCTCAATCTCGCTTCGACGCGGCTGATCCTCAGCCACGGCAGCGAGGGCACCGCGGCCTCCGGTTATGTGATTCAGGCCTTCGGCAAGCTGATCATGCAGGGCAACTTCCTCATCGGCCTGATCATCTTCGCCATCCTCGTGATCGTGAATTTCGTCGTCATCACCAAAGGTTCCGGCCGCATCGCGGAAGTCGCCGCGCGCTTCACCTTGGACTCGATGCCCGGCAAGCAGATGGCGATCGACGCCGATCTGTCCTCCGGCCTCATCAACGAGGCGGAAGCGAGGAAGCGCCGCAAGGAGCTCGAGCAGGAATCCAACTTTTTCGGCGCCATGGACGGCGCCTCGAAATTCGTCCGCGGCGACGCCATCGCCGGCCTGATGATCGTCGGCATCAACGTTGTCGGCGGCATCATCATCGCCGTCGCCCAGAAGGGCATGAGCTTTGTCGACGCGACACAGACCTTCACCCTCCTCTCGGTCGGTGACGGTCTCGTCAGCCAGATGCCGGCCCTGATTGTTTCGACCGCGGCAGGCCTTATGGTCTCAAAGGCCGGCGTCGAAGGTTCGACCGACAAGGCGCTGATCGGCCAGTTGTCGTTCTATCCGCAGGCGCTCGGCATGGTCTCGACCGTGATGGGCATCGTCGCAGTGCTCCCCGGCATGCCGACGCTCGTCTTTGCGGGACTTTCCGCGGCGACCGGCGGCCTCGCCTGGCAGGCTTACAAGCGCAAGAACGAAGAGCGCGCTGCCGAACAAAAGAAAGAAGAACAGGCTCGCATCGACTCGGCGCCGAAGGAAGAACCCATCGCCACGGCGCTGGCCCTCGATCTTTTGCGGGTCGAACTCGGCTATGCGCTTCTGCCGCTCATCAACGACGTCAAGGGCCACCGGATCACCGATCAGATCAAGGCGCTCCGGCGCCAGTTGGCGCAGGAGATGGGCTTCGTCATGCCGTCGGTGCGCATCCTCGACAATATGCAGCTCGGCGCGAACGAGTATCGCATCCTGGTGAAGGAAGTGGACGCGGGCCGCGGCGAGCTGTTTCCGGGAAGCCTGCTCGTCATGGATCCGAAGGGTTCGCCCATCGAGCTGCCGGGCACGCATACGACGGAACCCGCGTTCGGCCTGCCCGCGACATGGATTTCACAGACGCTGCGCGAAGAAGCCTCGTTCCGCGGTCTGACCGTCGTCGATCCGGGCACAGTGCTCACGACGCACCTCACCGAAGTGCTCAAGAGCAACATGTCGGAACTGCTTTCGTACGCCGAAACCAAGAAGCTGCTCGACGAAATGCCGCCAGATCAGAAGAAGCTCGCGGAAGAACTCATTCCGTCGCAGATTTCCGTCACGGGCGTCCAGCGCGTGCTTCAGACCCTGCTGGCGGAGCGCGTGTCGGTCCGCGATCTGCCGTCGATCCTCGAGGGCATCGCGGAAGCCATCGGCCATACCAAGAACACGCTCTACATCACCGAGCACGTGCGCGCGCGGCTGTCGCGCCAGCTCAGCAATCAATATCTCGCGGCAGGCGGCTATCTGCCGATCATCGCGCTGTCACCAGCCTGGGAACAGGCCTTCGCGGAATCCATCGTGGGTTCCGGCGAAGATCGCCAGCTCGCCATGGCGCCGTCCCAGCTCCAGCAATTCATCCAGCTGATGCGCGATCGCTTCGACGAAGCCACGCGCCGGGGCGACGTGCCGGTGCTGCTGACAAGCCCGACCATCAGGCCGTTCGTGCGCTCGATCGTCGAACGCTTCCGGGCGCAGACGGTCGTCATGTCGCAAAACGAAATCCACGCCTCGGTGCGCCTTCGCACATTGGGGACGGTGTAAGCCATGCAGCTCAGAACCTTCATTGCCAAAGACATGCGCGACGCGCTCGGCCAGGTGCGCCGCGAAATGGGCCCCGACGCCGTCATCATCGCGAGCCAGCGCGCCAAGAGCGGCGGCGTCATGGTGCGCGCGGCCTTCGATGGCGCGAGCGCCGAAACCGAAGTCAACAGCGAACTCGTGACCGCCGAGCCGGCGGCAGACGAAGCGCTTCCCGACTTCACGCAGACGTTCCACGAGGGGCTGATCCGGCGCCTGCGCGGGGAATCTGCCGTGAAGGCGACCGCGAAGAGCTTCAATCGCGCCGAGCTTCTCGCCATTTTGCGCAGCCATCGTGCGCCGGAAGCGCTGGCGCACCAGCTGGCGGAGGCGGCCGAGAAAAGCGCACTGAGTGACATGACTCTGGCGCTCGCCTCCGCACTCGACCGGCGCATGCAGTCGGCGCCGCTGGTGCCCGGACTTTCGCAAGCGCTTTTGCTCGTCGGACCTTCGGGCGTCGGCAAGACGGCCGTTGCCGCTAAGATCGCCGCGCATGCGCGGCTCGCAAATCGCGGCGTCAAACTCGTCGCCGCCGACACGGCCGGCGCCGGCGCGGTGGCCCGGCTCGAGACGTTTGCCGAACATCTGGGCGCCGAATGGGTCGTTGCGGATTCTGCGGATTCCATCGCCGAAGCGATCGTGTCCGATGAATCCATCCTGACTGTCGTCGACACCGCAGGCTTTGATCCGAGGAGCATCAAAGCCCGTTCCGCCTATCAGGCGCTGGCGAGCCTTCCCGATATCGAGATCATGGGGGTCGTTTCGGCAACCGGCGACGCCGAAGAGATCTCGGAAATCGCCGCCGCACTCGTCTCCCTCGGCTCCAAGCGCATGATCGTGACGGGTCTCGACGCCACGCGGCGCCTGGGAGCGCTCGCCGGCGCCGTCACGCAAGGCGCCGCCCTCGCGCATATCACGCGCTCGCCTTACGTCTCCGGCGGGCTTGAAACGCTGACGCCGTTGTCCCTGTCCAGAATGTTGATCGAAACCGCGAGCGGCGGGATCGACCGCGGGAGCCCGCAATGATCCTTCCGAGACTCCTCGCCATCGGTTCCGGCAAAGGCGGCACCGGCAAGACCCTCGTCGCAACGGCGCTCGCGTCCGCACTCGCCGAGCGCGGTGAACGGGTTCTTCTCTGCGACGCCGATCTCGGCCTTTCCAATTCGACCGTGCATCTGGGACTTGAATCCGGCGGCGACATAGCCGGTTTCCTCGCCGATCGCACGACGCTCGATCAATCCGTGGCACCTGTGTTCGGCGGTATCTCCGAGCGCGGCGGTTTCGATCTGATGGCCGCACCGCCGGGATCCGGCGCGCTTGCCGATATCGATTTCGGCGTCGCCGAGCGCATGACCGCGAAGCTGCGCCTTGCGTCGGCTTATGACCGTATCCTTCTCGACCTCTCCGCCGGCGTCGACGCCGTGACCATGGGGTTTGCGGCGCGCGCCGATGAGACGCTGCTGGTGCTCACCTCCGATCCGGCAGCGCTGACGGACGCGTATGCCTTCGTGAAGCTTTTGTTACGCCGCGGCGCGCGGACAGGCGTTCGTACCCCCTTTGCGCTGGTCAACATGGCCGACAGCGAAACCGAGGCACGGCGCACGCGCGATGCGCTCGCCAAGACGTGCAACGCCTTTCTCAAGACGGCGCCTGACTATCTGGGCTTCGTGCCGCGCGATCTCCAGGCGCAAGCCGCGATCCGCCAGCAGCGCTCGCTCGTTGCCCTGTATCCCGACGCGCCTGCTACCCGGGCCATTCGCGAGGTCGCCAAAAAGCTCACGGGCGAGCCCGCACAGCCGCCGCACTGGGAGAGTGGCGTCCCCTTGCGTTAACCAAGAGATTGTCCGGCGCCGGTGTCTCCCGGCCGATTAGGACACCCCATCTCCCCCCGCTTTACGAATTCGTGTATCGTTCCCGGACAGGTGGCGCGGTGGGAGCGCCGTGGCGTGCATCGTGGGGCTGCACCGCCGGTTTCTGCGCAGGGGGTATCATGTCAGCATTGCTGGATCTTTTTCACTCGGTC
>Ga0335069_10015454_pt1 | contig 10668 bp, 8 predicted proteins | sample Lox_Sample_11_FD_206714 | JGI IMG/M metagenome (GOLD analysis project Ga0335069, IMG submission 206714) | Soil microbial communities from Loxahatchee National Wildlife Refuge, Florida, United States - Lox_Sample_1.1 | ecosystem: Environmental > Terrestrial > Soil > Wetlands | place: USA: Florida... | reverse complement strand
CGGCGGGCTTCGCGGCGTTCCTGGTCTCGCCGGCGGCACGCGCCGTGTTCGAGAAGGCCGGCTTCGAAGCGCCCTAGTCCGCCGGCGGCGCAGCGTCCGCGGCGCCGCGCGGCGCGACCTCGACCAACACCGCGCCCTCGGGCACCCGGTCGCCCTTGGCGAAGTGCACCTTGACGACCGTGCCCGCGGTCGGCGCGACGATCGCGTGCTCCATCTTCATCGCCTCGAGGACCATCAGCGTCGCGCCGGCGTCGATGACGTCGCCGGCGGCCGCCACCACCGCGACCACCGTGCCCGGCAGCCGCGCGACGAGCTCACCCTCGTGGACCGAGGCCCTGGCGTCGACGTGGCGCGGATCGACGATCTCGAGGTCGATGCGCGTCGCGCCGCGCCACAGCGCGAGCCGGTCGCCGTCGCGATGCAGGTCGACGCGCCGGCGGCGGCCGTCGACGGTGGCGTCGAGGCCGCCCGCGACCGCGCGCGCCGCGAGCCGGTGCACGGCCGCGCCGACGGTCGCGACGTAGCCGGCGCCCTCGCGCACCAGCTCGACCCGCTGCTCGGCGCCCGCGGCGCGCAGCAGCCACTGCTGCGCGCACGGCAGGTTGGCCCGAAACGCGTCGCGCGCGTCCCACGGCGATGGCGCCGCCGGCGGCGGCTCGGCCGGGCACTCGACCGCGGCGAGCGCCGCGAGGGCGTACTCCTCGCTGCTCGGCTGCGGCGCGGCGCCGAGCGCCGCGCCGTGGTCGGCGAGGAAGCGCGTGCTCACCTCGCCGGCCGCGAACGCGGGCACGGCGAGCGCGTCCGCCAGCCAGCCGGCGTTGGTCGCGACGCCGGCGATCCTGAGCGCCTCGAGGCCGCGCGCGGCCGCCGCCAGCGCCGCGGCGCGCGAGCCGCCGCGGCCGATGATCTTGCCGAGCAGCGAGTCGTAGTGCGTCGGCACCTCGTCGCCGGTCGCGAAGCCGGCGTCGACGCGCACGCCCGCCACGGCCTCCGGCCAGCGCACCTCGAGCAGCCGGCCGGCGCTCGGCACGAAGCCGGCCGCGGGATCCTCGGCGCAGACGCGGACCTCGAGCGCGTGGCCGCGCGGCACGAGCTCCTCCTGCCGGAACGGCAGCGCCTCGCCGCCGGCGATGCGCAGCTGCCACTCGACGAGGTCGAGGCCCAGGATCTCCTCGGTGACGCAGTGCTCGACCTGCAGGCGGGTGTTCATCTCCATGAACCAGAACTCGCCGTCGGCGTACAGGAACTCGACGGTGCCGGCACTGACGTAGCCGACCGCCTGCGCGACGCGCACGCCGGCGGCGTGCAGCCGCGCGCGCACCTCGTCGGGGATGCCGGGCGCGGGCGCCTCCTCGATCAGCTTCTGGTGGCGGCGCTGCACCGAGCAGTCGCGGGTCGCGAGGTGCAGCGCGCGGCCGTGGCCGTCGCAGAGCACCTGCACCTCGACGTGCCGCGGCGCCGGCAGGTAGCGCTCGATCAAGAGCGCGGGGTCGGCGAAGGCGCTCTCGGCGAGCCGGCGCGCGCTCGCGAGCGCGCCGGCGAGCCCCGCGGCGCTCGCGACGATCTGCATGCCCTTGCCGCCGCCGCCGCCGCTCGGCTTGATGATCAGCGGGAACCCGACCTTGAGCGCCTCGGCCTCGAGCCGCTCGAGCGACTGCGCGGCGCCGTGGTAGCCGGGCAGCACCGGCACGCCGGCCACCCGCATGGCCTCCTTGGCGGCGCTCTTCGAGCCCATCGCCGCCATCGCCGCCACCGGCGGGCCGACGAAGGTGATGCCGGCCGCGGCGCAGGCCGCCGCGAACTCGGCGCGCTCCGAGAGAAAGCCGTAGCCCGGGTGGATCGCGTCGGCGCGCGCGCGCCGCGCGACCTCGAGCACGCGGTCGATGGCGAGGTAGCTGTCGCGCGGCGCCGCCGGGCCGAGGCGCCAGGCCTCGTCGGCCTCGCGCACGTGGCGCGCGCCGGCATCGGCGTCCGAGTACACCGCGATCGTGTGCAGGCCGAGCCGCCGCGCGGTGCGGATCACGCGGCAGGCGATCTCGCCGCGGTTCGCGATCAGCAGGCGGCGCAGGCTCACGGACGCCACGCGGGCGGGCGGCGCTCGAGCGCGGCGCCGACGCCCTCCTGCGCCTCGCGCCCCTCGCGCAGCGTCGCGAGCCACTCGGCGGTGGCGCCGGCGAGCCCCGCGCCGGGGCCGCGGTGCGCGACGTCGGCGATCAGCCGCTTGCACTCGGCGAGCGCGTGCGGCCCGCCCTGCGCGATCTCGCGCGCGAGCCTGAGCGCCTCGGTCTCGAGCGCCGGCGGCGCGACCACCGCATGCAGCAGCCCGAGCTCGACGGCGCGCTCGGCACCGATGCCCTCGCCCGACAGGAAGTAGCGCCGCGCCTGCCTGAGCCCGATCGCCTCGAGCACGTACGGCGAGATCACCGCCGGCACGAGGCCGAGCTGCACCTCCGGCAGCCGAAAGCGCGCGGCGCTCGAGCCGAGCGCGAGGTCGCAGGCCGCGACCAGGCCCATGCCGCCGCCGAAGGCCGGGCCCTGGACCACGGCGACGCTCGGCTTGGGGCAGTCGCGCACCGCGAGCAGCAGGTTCGCGAGGCGCTCGGCGTCGGCGACGTTGGCCGCGCGCTCGTGGCGGCCGAGGGCGAGCATGGCGTTGAGATCGGCGCCGGCGCAGTAGGCCGGGCCCTCGGCGGCGATCAGGAGCACGCGCGTCTCGGCCCGCGCGCCGTGGCGCAGCACCGCGCCGTGCAGCGCCTCGATCAGCGCCGCGTCGAGCGCGTTGCGCTGCTCCGGGCGGTTGAGCGCGAGGCGCACGATGCCGGCGGCCGGCTCGGTCTCGAGTAGGTTCGGCGTCATGGGGCCTACATCCGGAAGATGCCGAAGCGCGTGTCCGGCGTCGGCGCGTTGCGCACCATCGCGAGCGCGAGCCCGAGGATGCGGCGGGTGTCGAGCGGGTCGATGACACCGTCGTCCCAGAGGCGCGCGCTCGCGTAGTACGGATGGCCCTGCGACTCGTACTGGCGGCGGATCGGCTCCATGAACTCGGCCTCGCCCGCCGCGGACCAGTCCTGGCCGGCGGCCCTGAGCTGGTCGCGCCGGATCGTCGCGAGCACGGTCGCGGCCTGCTCGCCGCCCATCACCGAGGTGCGCGCGTTCGGCCACTGCAGCAAGAGCCGCGGCCCGTAGGCGCGCCCGCACATCGCGTAGTTGCCGGCGCCGTACGAGCCGCCGACGATCAGCGTCAGCTTCGGCACCTGCGCGGCCGCGACCGCGGTCACCATCTTCGCGCCGTCGCGCGCGATGCCGCCCGCCTCGGCGCGGCGCCCGACCATGAAGCCGGTGATGTTCTGCAGGAACAGCAGCGGAATCCGCTCGCGGGCGCAGAGCTCGATGAAGTGCGCGCCCTTGAGCGCGCTCTCCGAGAACAGGATGCCGTTGTTGGCGACGATCCCGACCGGGTAGCCGGCGAGGTGCGCGAAGCCGGTCACGAGCGTGCTGCCGTAGAGCTGCTTGAACTCGTCGAACTCGGAGCCGTCGACCAGGCGCGCGATCAGCTCGCGGGCGTCGTAGGGCTTTCGCAGGCTCGACGGCACGACGCCGTAGAGCTCGGCCGGGTCGTAGAGCGGCTCGCGCGGTGCCGCCGGCGGTGCCCGGTCGGGCGCGGCGCTGAGGCGGGCGACGATGCGGCGCGCGATCGCGAGCGCGTGCGCGTCGCTCTCGGCGTAGTGGTCGCAGACGCCCGACTCGCGGCAGTGGACGTCGGCGCCGCCGAGCGACTCGGCGTCGATCTCCTCGCCGGTGGCCGCCTTGACGAGCGGCGGGCCGCCGAGGAACACCATCCCCTGGTTGCGCACGATCACGTTCTCGTCGGCCATCGCCGGCACGTAGGCGCCGCCCGCCGTGCACGAGCCGTGCACGACCGCGATCTGCGCGATGCCGGCCGCGGACAGGGTCGCCTGGTTGTAGAAGATGCGCCCGAAGTGCTCGCGGTCCGGAAACACCTCGTCCTGGGCCGGCAGGAAGGCGCCGCCGCTCTCGACGAGGTAGACGCACGGCAGCCGGTTCTCGCGGGCGATCTCCTGGGCCCGCAGGTGCTTCTTCACGGTCAGCGGGTAGTAGGTGCCGCCCTTGACCGTCGGGTCGTTGGCGACGATCACGCACTCCCGCCCGGAGACGCGGCCGACGCCGGTGACGATGCCGGCGCACGGCACCTCCCCGCCATAGAGGCCGTGCGCGGCGAGCGCCGAGAACTCGAGGAAGGGGGCGCCGGCATCGAGCAGGAGGTCGATGCGCTCGCGGGCGAGGAGACGCCCGCGCGCGCGGTGCTTCTCGACCGCCTTGGGGGAACCGCCTGCCGCCGCGGCCCGGACGCGCGACCGCAGATCGGAGACGATCGACTCCATAGCCGCCTTGTTAGCGGCAAAATCGCCGCTCTTGACGTCAATTTGGCTCGTGAGGCGAATCATCTTGCCCTCGGACCCTAAATTGTCCGACAATCATACTATCCTAAACGAACGAGGACGCCAAGATGGGCGATGCAGGCGCAAGCCACGACGACGATCTCGACGCCGGCCTCGAGGAGGACCTGGTCGCGCTGCGCCACGCGGTCCGTCGCTTCGCCAGCGAGCGGATCGCGCCGCGCGCGGCCGCCCTCGACCGCGACGACGCCTTCCCGCGCGACCTGTGGCCCGAGCTCGGCGCGCAGGGGCTGCTCGGCATGACGGTCCCGGAGCGCTTCGGCGGCACCGGCCTCGGCTACCACGCGCACGTGGTCGCGATGGAGGAGATCTCGCGCGCCTCGGGCGCCGTCGGGCTCAGCTACGCGGCGCACTCGAACCTGTGCATGAACCAGCTGCGCCTCAACGGCACCGAGGCGCAGCTCGCGCGCCACCTGCCGAAGCTGGTCAGCGGCGAGCACGTCGGCGCGCTCGCGATGTCGGAGCCGGAGGCCGGCTCCGACGTCGTCGGCATGCGGCTGCGGGCCGAGCGGCGCGGCGACCACTACCTGCTGAACGGCCGCAAGATGTGGATCACGAACGGCCCGGACGCGGACCTGGTCGTGGTCTACGCCAAGACCGCGCCCGAGCAGGCCTCGCGCGGCATCACGACCTTCATCGTCGAGCGCGGCACGCCCGGCTTCTCGGTGGCGCCGAAGCTCGACAAGCTCGGCATGCGCGGCTCGCCGACCGGCGAGCTCGTCTTCAGCGACTGCCGCGTACCGGTCGAGAACGTGCTCGGCCGCGAGAACGGCGGCGTCGCGGTGCTGATGAACGGCCTCGACTACGAGCGCGTCGTGATCGCCGGCGGCCCGCTCGGGCTCATGTCGGCGGCGCTCGACGTGGTGCTGCCGTACGTGCGCGAGCGCCGCCAGTTCGGCCGGCCGATCGGCAGCTTCGAGCTGATGCAGGGCAAGGTCGCCGACATCTACGCCAGCCTGTTCTCGAGCCGCGCCTACGTGCACGAGGTCGCGCGCGCCTGCGATCGCGGCCTGAAGACGCGCCGCGCCGCGGCCGCCTGCCTGCTGCGCGCCGCCGACAATGCGGTCCAGGTCGCGCTCGAGGCGATCCAGGCGCTCGGCGGCAACGGCTACGTCAACGACTACCCGACCGGGCGGCTGCTGCGCGACGCGAAGCTGTACGACATCGGCGCCGGCACGCAGGAGATCCGGCGCATGCTGATCGGCCGCGAGCTCATCGGCGCCGCATGAGCACGGCCTTCGAGCCGCTGTCCTTCGAGCCCGGCTACCGGCGCGTCGCGAGCGCGATCGCGGCGCGGATCCTCGACCGCACGCTGCGCGACGGCGATCCGCTGCCGTCCGAGGTCGAGCTCGCGGCGCAGTTCGCGGTCAACCGCTCGACGGTGCGCGAGGCGCTGCGCGAGCTCGAGAGCGCCAACCTGGTGGCGCGGCGCCGCGGCACCAAGCGCATGGTCGTCAGCCGTCCGGCCGCGACCCAGCTGGCCGGCCGGATCGGGCACGCGCTCGCCCTCAACGACGTCACCGTCCGCGAGGTGTGGGAGACGCTCGAGCTGCTCGAACCCTCCACCGCCGAGGCCGCGGCCCGGCAGGCGACGCCGCAGGCGCTGGCCGCGATCCGCGCCGCGGTCGAGGCCTACGGCGCCGACCACGCGACCGCGCGCGCCGCGGTCGGCGGGGTCGCGGAGTTCTTCCGCGCGGTCGCGGCCGCGAGCGGCAACCGCGTGCTGGTGCTGACGCAGGAGCCGCTGCTGATGCTGCTGGCCGCGGCGCTCGAGGTGATCATCGACCGCGCGCCGCCGGCGCGCGGGCGCATCGCGGTCGCGCAGCGCGCGGTGCTCGCCGCCATCGAGGCCGGCGACGCGGCCACCGCCCGCAGCTGGATGGCGAAGCACGTCCGCGACTTTCGCCGCGGCTTCGAGATCAGCGGCATCGACCTCGACACGCCGGTGCCGGTACCGGCGCCGGCCGCCGACTGAGCGGCGCCGGGGCGGGCCGTGGACGCCGCCGACCCGCGCGGGCATGATCTGGCCCGGCGCCCGTCCCCCGCGGGGCCGGGACGGGACGCGAGGCGCCAGGCGACATGAAGCTCTATCACTCCCCGACTTCGCCGTACGTGCGCAAGGTGCGCGTGGTCGCGATCGAGAAGGGCCTGGCGGACCGGATCGAGCTCGTCGACGCGGTGCCGTGGCCGGACCCGGCCGCGGTCGCCGCCGTCAATCCGCTCGGCAAGGTGCCGGCGCTTCTGACCGACGACGGCGTCGCGCTGTACGACAGCCCGGTGATCTGCGAGTACCTGGACGTGCTGGTGCCGGCCGCGCCGCTGATCCCGCGCTCGGGCGCCGGCCGCTGGCAGGTGCTGCGCTGCCAGGCGCTGTGCGACGGGATCCTCGACGCCGCGGTCGGCATCGTGCTCGAGCGGCGGCGCCCGCCGGCCGAGCGCTCGCAGGCCTCGCTCGACCGCGCCGCCGAGGCGATCCGCCGCAGCGTCGGCGCGCTCGGACCCGAGCTGCGCCCGGCCGGCACCGCCTTCGACCTCGGCCAGATCTCGATCGCCGTGGCGCTCGGCTACCTGGAGTTCAGGCTCGCCGACCTCGAGCTCGGCGTCACGCGGCCGGTGATCCGGGACTGGTGGGCCGCGACGCGCGAGCGGCCGAGCCTCGTGGCCACCCGCCCGCCCTGAGCCGCGCGGGAGCGCCGCCATGACCAAGGAACTGTTCCAGCCGCTGTCGGGCAACGACATGCCGCGCTTCGGCGGCCCGGCGACGTTCATGCGCCTGCCCGCCTGCGGCCTCGATGCCGGCCTCGACGTCGCCTTCGTCGGCGTGCCGTTCGACATCGGCACCTCGAACCGGCCGGGCGCGCGGCTCGCGCCGCGCCAGATCCGCGACGAGTCGCGGATGCTCAGGCCCTACAACATGGCGACCCGCGCCGCACCGTTCGACAGCCTGCGCGTGGCGGATGCGGGCGACGTCGCCATCAACACCTTCAACCTCGCGCGCAGCATCGAGATCATCGAGCACCACTACGACCGGCTGCTGGCGAGCGGCGCGACGCCGCTGACGATGGGCGGCGACCACACGATCGTGCTGCCGATCCTGCGCGCCCTGAGGCGCCGCCACGGGCCGGTCGGGCTGGTGCACGTCGATGCGCACGCCGACATCAACGACGAGATGTTCGGCGAGAAGATCGCGCACGGCACGCCGTTCCGGCGCGCGGTCGAGGAAGGCCTGCTCGACTGCCGGCGCGTCGTGCAGATCGGGCTGCGCGGCACCGGCTACGCGGCCGACGACTTCGACTGGTCGCGGCAGCAGGGCTTTCGGGTGGTGCAGGCCGAGGAGTGCTGGTACCGGTCGCTGGCGCCGCTGATGCAGGAGCTGCGCGCGCAGCTCGGCGGCGGGCCGGTGTACATCAGCTTCGACATCGACGGCCTCGACCCGGCCTTCGCGCCCGGCACCGGCACGGTCGAGGTCGGCGGGCTGACGGTGCCGCAGGGACTCGAGATCATCCGCGGCTGCCAGGGGCTCGAGATCGTCGGCGGCGACCTCGTCGAGGTCAGCCCGCCGTACGACACCAGCGGCAACACCGCGCTGCTCGGCGCGAACCTGCTCTACGAGATGCTCTGCGTGCTGCCGGGCGTCAAGGCGCGCTGAACCGGGGCCGGCGCGCGCCGCCGCCGCGGGCCGGCCGGCGCGCGCGAGACGCTACACTCAGGCCATGGACACACCGATCTGGAGCCCCTCCCCGGCCCGCATCGCGGCCAGCAACCTGACCCGCTTCGCCGCCTACGCGCACGAGCGCCACGGCGCGCCGAAGACCGGGCGGGACCCGGCCAGAAGCTGGGCGGCGCTGTGGCAGTGGTCGGTCGACGAGCGCGCGGCGTTCTGGGCGGCGCTCGCCGCCTTCGCCGACTGGCGCGCCGAGCACGGCCCGGGCGAGGTGCTCGAGCACGGCGAGCGCATGCCCGGCGCGCGCTGGTTCACCGGCACGCGGCTCAACTTCGCCGAGAACCTGCTGGCGCGGCGCGACGCGCACCCGGCGCTCGTGTTCGTCAACGAGGAGGGCGCGCGCCGCCGGCTCAGCTACCTCGAGCTGCACGAGCGCGTGGCACGGGTCGCGGCCGGGCTCGCCGACGCCGGGGTCGGCCCCGGCGACGTGGTCGCCGGCTTCCTGCCGAACCTGCCCGAGGCGGTGGTCGCGATGCTCGCGACCGCGAGCCGCGGCGCGGTCTGGACCTCCTGCTCGCCGGACTTCGGCATCGCGGGCGTCCTCGACCGCTTCGGCCAGGTGCGACCGAAGGTGCTGTTCACCGCCGACGGCTACGTCTACGCCGGCAAGCGGCTCGACTCGCTCGCGGCGATCGCCGGCGTGCTCGCCAGGCTCGACTCCGTCGAGCGCGTCGTCGTGGTGCCCTACCTCGCGGCGCGGCCCGACATCAGCCGCGTGCCGGGCGCGGTGCGGCTCGCGGACTTCGAGCGCGAGGGCCCGCTGCAGTTCTGCCGCCAGCCCTTCGACGCGCCGCTCTACATCATGTACTCCTCCGGCACGACCGGCGTGCCGAAGTGCATCGTGCACGGCGCCGGCGGCACGCTGCTGCAGCACCGCAAGGAGCACCTGCTGCACGTCGATCTCAGGCCCGAGGACCGGCTGTTCTTCTTCACCACCTGCGGCTGGATGATGTGGAACTGGCTGGTGTCGGGGCTCGCCAGCGGCGCGACGCTGGTGCTCTACGAGGGCTCGCCGTTCCACCCCGGCCCCGAGGTGCTGTGGCAGATGGCCGAGCGCGAGGGCGTCACGGTGTTCGGCACGAGCCCGAAGTACCTCGGCGCGCTCGACAAGTCCGGCTACCGGCCGGCGGCGCACCACGACCTCGGCGCGCTGCGCAGCGTGCTCTCGACCGGCTCGCCGCTCGCGGCCGAGCAGTTCGACTTCGTCCACCAGGCGATCAAGAGCGACCTGCAGCTCGCCTCGATCTCGGGCGGCACCGACATCATCTCCTGCTTCTGCCTCGGCTCGCCGTGGCTGCCGGTGCACCGCGGCGAGATCCAGGCGCGCGGCCTCGGCATGGCGGTCGACGTCTGGGGCGACGACGGCCGGCCGCTGCGCGGCGAGCGCGGCGAGCTCGTCTGCACGCGCGCCTTCCCGTCGATGCCGGTCGCCTTCTTCAACGACCCGGACGGCGCCCGCTACCGGGCCGCGTACTTCGAGCGCTTCCCGAACGTCTGGCACCACGGCGACTACGCGGTGCTGAACGACAACGGCGGCGTGGTGATCCTCGGCCGCTCGGACGCGGTGCTGAACCCGGGCGGCGTGCGCATCGGCACCGCCGAGATCTACCGCCAGGTCGAGCGCCTCGACGAGGTGCTCGAGTCGCTCGCGATCGGCCAGGACTGGCAGGGCGACGTGCGCGTGGTGCTGTTCGTGCGCTTGCGGCCCGGGGTCGCGCTCGACGCGGCGCTCGTCAAGCGCATCCGCGACACGATCCGCGCCAACACCACGCCGCGCCACGTGCCCGCCAAGGTGCTCGCCGTGCCGGACATCCCGCGCACGATCAGCGGCAAGATCGTCGAGCTCGCGGTCCGCAACGTGGTGCACGGCCTGCCGGTCAGGAACACCGACGCGCTCGCCAACCCCGAGGCGCTCGCGCACTTTCGCGACCTGCCGGAGCTCGCGACCGAGTGACGCTGACCAAGCGCTACCACGCCGAGCTCGCGCTGCACGGCTTCGTCGCCGACGCCGCGCAACTCGCCGCCGTCGCGCGGCTCGAGGAGCTGCGCGCGCGCCTCGCGCGCGCCGCGCGCCGCGAACGCGGCCTGTGGTGGAGGCTCGGCGCGGTGCTCGGGCGGGTGCGGCCGCGGCGCGCGATCCGCGGGCTGTACCTGTGGGGCGGCGTCGGTCGCGGCAAGACGCTGCTGATGGACCTGTTCTGCGCCTCGCTCGCGGTGCCGGCGCGGCGCGCGCACTTCCACCGCTTCATGCACGACGTGCATGCGCGGCTGCGGGCGCTGCGGCCGCTGGCGCTCGCGGAGCCGCTCGAGCGCGTCGCCGCGGACCTCGCGGCCGAGGCGCGCGTGCTGTGCTTCGACGAGCTGTACGTCAGCGACATCGCCGACGCGATGCTGCTCGGCGGGCTGTTCGCCGGGCTGGTGGCGCGCGGCGTGACGCTGGTCGTGACCTCGAACGTGCCGCCGGCA
>Ga0335069_10015453_pt1 | contig 10668 bp, 6 predicted proteins | sample Lox_Sample_11_FD_206714 | JGI IMG/M metagenome (GOLD analysis project Ga0335069, IMG submission 206714) | Soil microbial communities from Loxahatchee National Wildlife Refuge, Florida, United States - Lox_Sample_1.1 | ecosystem: Environmental > Terrestrial > Soil > Wetlands | place: USA: Florida... | reverse complement strand
TGGTACTTGCCCTGGATCTCCGGGGTGATCTGGGGCTCCAGCTCCCTCATGGCCTGCTCCGCCGTCTTCTTGCCCGCCCAGACTGGATCGAGCGCGGCCGCGACCATCGAGTCCAGCTTGCCGAAGTTCTTCACGTAGTAGACGACGCTCGGCTTCGAGTGGTGGAGCACCATGTCCATCATCGAGTCCTTGAAGCCAACCGGGTGGGCGGCGTCCGGGCCCGCCCATTTCGCCAGCAGCGCCGGGTCAGTGTAGAACTTCTTCATGGTCGGCATCCACAGCCCGTCCTGATAGAGCGGGAGGGCGCCGTCGCTGGCCAGGTACTTGGAGAGCGCCCAGGCCTCGGGAATGTGCTTGGAGTCCTTGAAGACCACGCTCACGCCCGAGATCAGGATGGTGCCGGTGTTGGCGTCCATCTTGGGCAGCACCCCGATGCCGTAGTTGGCCTTGGCCGCGCCCAGGTCCAGGTTGATCCACTGGCCGTGCATGGACATGGCGGCGAGGCCGGCCTGGATGGCGGCAGCCTGGCTGGGGATGGCCTTGAACTGAATGGGGTTCGGGGCCACGTGGTACTTGTTGGCGAGATCAGCCAACCGCTGGATGGCGGCGGTGGCCCTGGGGGAGCTGAGGCCGAAACCCTTGCCGTCCGCGGTCAGGTAGTCGCCGCCGTTGTTGAGGACGTGGACCGTCACCGGGCCCCACCAGTTCTCGAAGGTCACCCCGAACTGCTTGATGGCGTTGGGGTCGAAGCCGGGCTCGGTGGCGTTCTTGCCGTTGCGGTCGATGGTCAGCTTCTGGGCCACCTTGACGAACTCATCCCAGGTCCAGGCCTTGTCGAAGGTGGTGGGCGGCTCGGGCAGGCCCGCCTTCTTGAAGGCGTCCTTGTTGTAGAAGAGGCCGAAGTCCTCGACGGCGGTCGAGATGCCGTAGGCATCGTCGGGGTTGTTCTGGAACCAGATCCCGTCGACGAAGTCGCTCTTCTTGATGTCGGGATCGTTCTTCATCATCTCGAACCAGTTCACGAACTTGCCCTGACCGCTCCAGACCGAGGCGAGCTGGGAGGTGCAATAGCCAGCGTCAGGGGATTCGCCAGCCGCCGCCATGGCCGTCAGCTTGGCGGTGTAGTCCGCCTCCGGGACGTACACAGGGACGACGTTGATGCCGGTCTTCTTGGAGAAGTCGGCACAGGCCTTCTCCATGGCCAGCTTCTCCTGTGGGCTTCCCCAGTAGATGTACTTCAGCGTCACCTGCTCCTTGGCCACGGCATGCGCTGTGGGCTGTACGATTCCGACCAGAAGGAGCAGCATGAGCGGCCTGGCAAGCGTGCGCCAAATTCGCATGGGACCCTCCGTAGCGGTGTGAGGAGCAGCTGTGGTGCGCAGCCTACGAGAACGGCCTCGGGAAGCTCAGGGGCAGGGTGCGTAGAAAATGAGTACGATTCCGACTGGCCCCGAATCCCGCTTCAGCCTGGCCATCCCCGGGGGCCTCGAGTCCGAGAACGCCGGGCTGTTCATCAGCCGCGGGGTGGGGCGCCATCCCGACCGGGTGATCGAGTCCCACGAGATCATCCACGTGGTGCGCGGCACGCTGCGGCTCTCCGAGGAGGGGCGGGACTACGCGGTCTCGGCGGGCGAGTACCTCATCCTCGTGCCGGGGGTCCGGCACTTCGCCCGCGAGGACTACCCGCCCGGCCTGGAGTTCTACTGGATCCACTTCCGGCGGGCGGGCGGGGAGGAGCCGGCCGGCCGCTCCCGCAACGCCCTGGACGTGCCGCGCTACGGGCGGGTCTCCGATCCGGAGCGGCTGGAGGAGCTGTTCCGCTGGTTCCTCGACGCCCAGGAGCAGCAGGAGCTCGAGCCCAAGGTGGCCAACGCCCTGTGCCTCATGATGTTGCTGGTGATCGACCACCGGCCGCGCCGCGGGTCGGCCGAGGACGAGAGCGTCCCGGTGCTGGCCCGGCAGGCCAAGCGCTTCCTCTCTCGCTCGTTCCAGGAGGACGTCACCACCAGCCTGGTGGCCCGCAAGCTCCGCTGCAACCCCGACTACCTGGGACGCCTCTACAAGCAGAGCTTCGGCGCCTCGATCATCGACGACCTCCACGCCATGCGCATCCGCCTGGCCAAGACCCTGCTGCTCGACGAGGACCTCAACGTCGACGAGGTGGCCACGCGATGCGGGTACCGCGACACCACCTACTTCCGGCGCATGTTCCGGCGCCACGTCGGGATCGCCCCGCGCAACTTCCGCAGCCTCTACTCGCACATGCACATCAACACCGCCTGAGCGGGCGGCCTCCCCGGGCGGATCGGCAGGTCGGAATCGTCCTCTAATGTCCCGTCTCCCGCACCTTGTGGAGGGCGCGGGCCCGTGGGAGATCCAGGGAGCCCATTTGCCCCGCCGCGGCGGGGCCCGCCCGGAGAGGGAAACATGTCCCCGTCGTCCGCCCGCCCCACGCTGGTCACCGACGTCGCCCGGAGCCCCCACGCCCGGCTCCTCCCGGTCCCGGTGGGAAGGGTGGGGCTCGAGGGGGAGCTGTGGGGCCGCCGCGGCGAGGCCCACCTGCTGGCCAGCCTTCACCAGCAGTGGGAGCAGCTCGAGGCCACCGGCCGGCTGGAGAACTTCCGGCGGGTCTCGGGGAGGAGCGAGCGGCCCTACGCCGGCCGGGTGTTCAACGACTCCGACCTCTACAAGTGGCTGGAGGGGGCCTCCTGGGCGCTGGCCCGCGGCCCGCGACCGGACCTGGCCCGGCTCGTCGACCAGGGCATCGCCCTCGTCGAGGGCGCCCAGCAGCCGGACGGCTACCTCGACAGCTACTACAGCCTGGAGCGCGCCGGCGAGCGCTGGACCAACCTGCGCGACAACCACGAGCTGTACTGCGCCGGGCACCTCCTCCAGGCGGCGGTGGCCCACCGGCGGGCGACCGGGAGCGACCGGCTCCTCCGGGTGGCCACCCGGGTGGCCGACCTCCTCTGCGCCGAGTTCGGCCCGCCCGGCTCCGGCCGGCGCCCCGGCATCGACGGCCACCAGGAGGTGGAGATGGCCCTCCTCGAGCTGTACCGCGAGACCGGCGCGGAGCGCTACCTGGCCCTGGCCCGCCACTTCCTGGAGTCGCGGGGCCACGGGCTGCTCGCCGGTGGCTGGTTCGGGCGCGCCTACTTCCAGGACCGCGCCCCGTTCCGGGAGATGGACCGGTGGGAGGGGCACGCGGTGCGGGCCATGTACTACGCCTGCGGCCTCACCGACCTCTACCTCGAGACCGGCGACCGGCCTCTCCTCGACAACCTGGGGCGGCTCTTCACGCGCATGGTCTCCCGCCAGATCTACGTGTCCGGCGGGGTGGGCTCGCGCCACGACGGAGAGGCCTTCGGCGAGGACTTCGAGCTCCCCAACGCCCAGGCCTACACCGAGACCTGCGCCGCCATCGGCAGCGCCATGTGGTGCCACCGCATGCTCCTGGCCACCGGCGAGGCCCGCTACGCCGACCTGTTCGAGTGGACGCTCTACAACGCCATCCTGCCGGGGTGGTCCCTGGACGGGCTCTCCTACCTGTACGTGAACCCGCTGGAGGACGGCGGCGGCCACCGGCGCCAGCACTGGTACGACTGCTCCTGCTGTCCGCCCAACCTGGCCCGCACCGTGGCCTCGCTCCCCGGCTACCTCTACGCAACCGAGGGCGAGGCCATCTGGGTGCACCACTACGCCCAGGGCACCGCCGACGTCGACCTGGGAGGCCGGACGGTGTCCCTCACCCAGCGGACCCGCTATCCCTGGGACGGCCGGATCGAGCTGGTGGTGAACGGGCAGGGGGAGTTCGCCCTCCACCTCCGCATCCCGGCCTGGTGCGCCGAGGGGGCCTCGCTGACGGTGAACGGGGAGCGGGTGGGCCCGCCGCCGGCGCCGGGGACCTACGCGGTGCTGGGCCGGCGCTGGCGGCCGGGCGACCGGGTGCAGCTGGAGCTGCCGATGCCGGTCCGCCACCTCGAGGCCCACCCCTGGGTGGCGGAGGACGTGGGGCGGGTGGCGGTGACGCGGGGCCCGCTCCTCTACTGCCTGGAGGGGGTGGACCATCCGGGCGCGGTGCTGCGCGACCTCGCGGTCGACCCGGCCCGGCCGCTCTCGGCCGCCTGGGAGCCGGAGTGGCTGGGCGGGGTGGTGGTGCTCCGGGGCGAGGGGCGCGCGCACCCGCTCCCCGCCGCCTGGGAGGGCCGGCTCTACCGGCCGGCGGGCGCCGGCCCCACGGCCGCGCCGCGCCCGGTGCCCATCACCGCCGTGCCCTACCACGCCTGGGGAAACCGCGCCGCCGGGCCCATGCAGGTCTGGCTCCGGCGCGGGTGAGCCCGCTCAGCTCTTGGCCGAGAGCAGCGCGCTCAGCCTCTCCACCACCTGGAAGGCGTCGGCCACGTAGAGCACGTCGGCCTTGCCCCGGGCCCAGCCGCAGCCCGGGTCCAGGTTCACAGCCCGCCGCTCGCGGATGAACCGCCAGCCGACCACGTGCGGCTCCTCGCCGTGGCAGCAGGTGGAGAGGCCGCGCGGGTGGCGCGGGGTGGATCCGGTCTGGCCGACCTGGTTCAGGTGGCTCATGAACTCCAGCACCTTCTGCCCCTCGCCGGCCTGGTCGGTGAGCGACTTGGAGGTGCCCAGCGAGGCGCCCGAGGCGCGGAGGAAGCCGAGGATCAGCTCGCCGGCGCGCTCGGGGTGGGCCTGGCCGTCGGCCTGCTTCTTGGTCCAGCCGGCGCCGGCCACGAAGAGCAGCCGGGCGTCGGGGCGGATGGTCTGCTCGCCGGAGGTGGGGGCGCGCAGGCCGGTCACCCGGGTGCGCTGCAGCTCCGGGCCCAGCTCGACCGGGACCTGCTCGACCTGGGCCGGGACGGCCGCCCCGGGGCTGGCCGCGGGGAAGGCGCCCGGGTCGACGAGGAGCACCCAGGGGCGCTCGGCCCGGGAGAGCCGCGCCTCGATCCGCTGCCGGTAGTACCAGCGCGTCACCTGGAGCCCGCCCTCGGCCGAGAGCTGGGTCACGTGGGTGTCGATGCGGCCCCCGAGCCGCTGGGCCACCCCGGCCGCCACCCGGGCCAGCCGGGAGAGGGCCGGGGCCACCACCACGGTGGCACCCGAGGCCCGGGCCAGGGCGGTGGCGGCGGCGGCGTCGGTGCCGTAGCGCGGCTCGGCCAGCGCCTCGGCCTCGGCCGAGAGCACCCGGGCGACGCCGGCGGCGGCCAGCTGGGCGGCGGCCGGGCCGGTCCGCTGGCCGAGGAGCCCGGCCACCACCGGGCCACCGGCGGCGCGGGCGGCAGAGAGGGCCTCCAGGGCGGCGCGGGGCAGCGAGCCGTCGGGCTCGGTGCAGCTGAGGAGGAGGACGGTGTCCATGGCCTCTGTCTCCTTCAGTCCTGCCCGATCCAGGCGAGGAGCTCCCGGGCGATGTCCTCGGGGCTCATGTCCTTCACGATCCGGGTCTCGCGCGCCACCTTGGGGACGGCCACCGACTCGAACCTCACCCCTCCGGTGCCGACCGGCGCGGCCGCCGCCTTCTGCAGGGCGGGCATGACCCCGCGCATGTTGGCCATGCCGATCTGCGGGTTATTCTTGGGCTCGGGCAGGCTGCCGGTGGCCCAGCCCAGCACCGCCGGCGGACCGGCGCAGACCGAGACCTGGTGCTTGCCGCCCTCGACCCGCTCCAGGATCTGCAGCCCGCCGCCCTCCTGCACCGCCAGCGCGTCCACGCCGAAGAACTGGTCGACGATGGCGAGCCGCTCGCCCACCATCTGCAGGGTGGCCCCGGCCCCGCGCGAGGCCGACTCCCAGCCGCCGAAGAGGAGCAGGCGCGAGCGGTCCAGGCCGGGGAGCCTGCCCACCGCCTCGGCCAGCCGGGCCGCGACCTCGTGGGCGTCGGTGAACCCGCCCGCCGGCCCGTCCAGGGCCGAGAGCTCGAAGGGCACCTTCTGGCCCACGGCCATCATCACCTGCTGCAGCTTGGCCTTGGGCCCCAGCGAGAGGAGCGTGACCTTCGACCCGGGCACCCGGGCGGCCAGCGCCGCCGCCTCGTAGAGCGCGTGCCCCGCCCACGGGTCCAGGACGTGGGGGAGCATGGCCTCGTTCTTCAGGGCCGGGCCCTGGGGCGTCGACACCGGCTCCAGGGTCTGCAGCGGGTCGGGGACGATGCTCCCCAGGACGACGATCTGGTATCCGGCCATCCGCTAGTTCTCCGCCGAGTGCAGCCCGCCGGCGCCGGCGCGGAACTCCAGGTTCACGCGGTCGGAGCCGGGCAGGCGGGTGGGGCAGCTCCACAGGCAGGCGCCGCAGTGGACGCACTTCTCGCGATCGAAGGCGGGGGTGCCGCCCTGGCCCGGCCGGAGCGCCTCGGCCGAGCAGATCTCCACGCACACCCGCCGGTCGCAGGTCCGGCACAGCTCCGGGTCGACGAAGACCACGTGGTCGGCGTAGCCGGCCGGGGCCTGCACCTTGCCGCCCATGAGCAGCGCGTCCTGGTGCGAGACCAGCACCTGGCCGTCGTGCTCGATGGGCGGCCAGCCGGCCCGGTCCATGAGCGCGTCGTGGAGCGGCGTCCCCCGGGCCTGGCACTCGGCGCGGATCCGGGAGAGCTCCGCGGCCGGGATGCGGCCGGCGTAGAAGGCCTCCACCGTCCCCACCTGGTCGGCAGGGTGGGGCGCCTCCTCGCCCAGGGAGAGCCGCCCGCCGGAGAGGCCGGAGAGGGCCATGCCCATGAGGCCGGGGACCACGCCGTGCCGGAAGCCGTCGCGGGCCTTCTCCGCCACCCGCCCCTCCTCCTCCACCCAGCTCGACCGCCGCCGGGCCACGTAGGCGCGCTGCAGGTTCTCGCGGGTGAACGGCTCCCTGGCCTCGAGCAGCTCGATCACGCCCTCGGCCAGCTGGGCGCCGGTGGCGAAGGCCTCGTCCACGCCCGAGGAGGTGAGGACGTTGGTCGACCCGGAGCCCTCGCCGACGCGGGCGAAGCCGTCGCCGCAGAGCAGGGGCTCCCCACGCCGGCCGGACTCGAGCAGCGACTTCGCCCCCCAGGAGCGGAGCCTGGCGCCGCGGAGGTGGCGCCAGAGCGCCGGGTGCTGGAGGTAGTGCTGGAGGTAGCGGTAGCCGGTCCGGGTGGGCGACTCGAACCAGCTGGGGACGAAGATGCCCGCCGAGGCCACGTGCTCGGGGTGGACGTAGAGGAAGCCGAAGATCTCCGGCTCGGGGAAGCCGACGGTGTGGAGCACCGTGCCGGCCCGGAGGGCGGTGTCCGGGGGCAGGTCCAGCACCACCTTCATGCCCACCGCCCACTCGCGCCGCGCGTGGCCGGCCGGCATGCCCATCGCCTCGTCGAGCTGGCGCCCCACCGCGCCCACCGGGCCGTCGCCCACCACGGTGAGCGCCGCCTGCACGTCCATCCCCGGCAGGTAGCTCTGCTCGGGGCGGCCGTGGCGGTCGACGCCCTGATCGAGCAGGCGCACCCCGCGCACCGCCTTGCCGTCGAGCAGCGCCTCGGCCACCGGGGTCCCCGGCCAGACCTGCACCATCCCGGTGGCCATCACCTGGCCGGCCACCCACTGCAGGAGCTGCCCCAGCGAGAAGACGAAGCCGTCGGACTTGTGCAGGAAGGACGGGGTCCAGGGCAGCTCGAAGCAGTGGTCCTCCACCCGGTGGAAGGCGCGCAGGGTCCGGTCGGCGGCCCGCAGGGTCACCGAGCGGCGGCTGGCGCCGATGGGGTCGAGCAGGTAGAGGACCTTCTCCTCCACGACCTTCGTGGCCATGGGGATCTGGGAGGGGTCGAGGTCGGGGAAGGCGGCGCGCAGGGCCCGCCCCCGGGTCACCACCCCGGACACGCCGAAGCCGACGTCGTCGGCCCGCTCGTAGCAGACCACCTGCAGCGGCAGGCCGGGCGAGGCGGTGCTCTCCAGCGGCGGCAGGGCCGGGTCGGCCAGCCGGCGCGCGAGCCGGGTGAGGAAGCCGGCCGTGGCCGGGCCGAAGCCGACGCAGGCCACGTCTACGGCCAGGGTCTGGCGGGGCGTGGTGCTTTCGCCGTCGGTCAATGGTCCTCCGGGTGGGGCGTCAGGCCGGGTAGTCCAGCGCCTCGGGGATCATCACCCGGGCCACCGCCTCGGCGGCGCGGTCCTTGGCCAGCATCCCGCCGGTGAGGCAGCCGTCGAGCTTGACCCGCAGCTTGCGGAAGTCGGTGATCCCCTTGCAGGTGGCGCAGGGCCCCTCCTTGTCGACGTGGGCGTCGAACTGGTCCATGGCGCAGCCGGCCAGCCCGGGGACGATCCCCTCCAGGGCCTCGGCGTCGTCGGCGCTCCAGCAGGCGCGCTGGCCCTGCTCGTCCCAGGCCGGGTGCCGGTTGTAGCCGTGCACCAGCTCGGCGCAGATGCGCCCCACCTCGCCGCCTGCCCGCATGGCCTGCACGTGGCAGAGGTCGGCGAAGAACCTGGCCGTGGCCGGCAGCGCCTCGCCCAGCACCTCGCCGCCGCCCTCGGCCAGCGCCACGGCGTCCAGCACCTGGGCCCGGGCGGCCAGAAGCCAGGCCAGGGCGTCGGCCAGCTTGAAGGTCACCCCCTGGCGCGGCGACTGGATGAGCTTCAGCCCGTCGGCGTCGGTGGAGCTCTCCAGGTGCCGGAAGGTCCACAGCCACAGCTCCAGGGCCGAGGCCAGGGCGCAGGCGCCGGTGCCGGGGTGGACGGCGGCCACGTGGCGCAGCTCCCGCGCCCAGTTCTTGAGCTGGGCCAGCCACAGGGGGCTGGCCATGGTGATGGACATCTGCCGGCGCTGCACCGCCTCCGGCCCCTCGTAGGTGGCCTCCAGCTGCGCGTCCATCCACTTCTGGCCCAGGAAGCCGGGGCAGTCCTCGGTGATGCCGTAGCCGCCCATGAGCGAGACCGCCTCGCGCATCACCGTGGCGCCGTGGCCGGTGTTCCACAGCTTGGTGGCCGGGCAGAGCACGTTGGCCTGGGCGTCGAGCAGGGCGAAGCGGACCATCTCGTCGGCCTGGAGGGCGGCCAGGCGCGCCTCGTCGCGGTCGCCCGGGGAGCGGCCCTCGAGCTCCAGGAGCTCGAGCGCGCCCTTCTCCAGCGCCTTCATCCACCGCAGGGTGGCCCGGGCCCCGGAGATGCCCTGGGCCTCCAGGACTGCGTCCTTCCTCCGCTCCAGCGGGTCGAGCTCGTCGAAGAGCCGGGCGGTGGCGAAGCCCAGCGAGGCGGCCGCCTCGCCGGTGGCCCACACCTCCACCAGCCGGTGCAGCGCGTCCTCCCGCTGCTGGATCCCCATCTCGTAGCGGACCGAGCCGGGCGCGGCCTGCTCCGCGCCGCGGAAGCGGCCGCGCTGGTAGCGGACGACCGGCTCGATGGCGCTGAGGAGCTTGGCGGCGGTCATGACCCCCACCGTGACCCGGGTCCTGCGGAAGACCGCCTCGATGACGGTGGAGTGGTCGAAGGTCGGGACGATGACCCCGTCCTTCACGGTGTAGCCGCCCACGATGCGCGAGGCCGGGACGGCGAGGCGGAAGATGGGGTCGCTGGTGGAGGAGAGCTGGTGGACCAGCTTCTTGGTGGGCGTGCCGCGGTCGAAGGTCCCGGGGTCACCCTCCTCCAGGACGATCATGCAGCTCCCCTTGATGCGCGGGTCGGCGGAGTCGACCGCGGCGGTCACGAAGTTGGCGAAGCCCATGTTGGTGATGAAGCGGCCGCGCTTCTCCACCAGCAGGAGCGGCTCCTGCCCCTCCTTCCACTCCTGGACCCGCACCTTGCCCGAGAGCATGCCGGTGTCCACCCCCACGTACGGGATGGGCTCGGTCAGGGCGAAGGCGGCGCGCCAGGGCTTGCGGTCCTCCCCGGGCTTGGCCGGGGCGGCCAGGCTCATGTAGTGCCGGGCCTGCTCCGGCGTCCCCCGCTCGTGGATGGGCGAGAGCCCGAGGAAGCCGGCCAGCGCTCCGGTGGCGGCGCCGGCGTCCACCCAGGCCAGCTCGAAGGCGGTGAGGGCCAGCGCCAGGTTCTTGGGGCCGGCGATGAAGCCGCCCTCCTCCGGATCCATGAAGGTGGCGGTGATCCCCGAGGCGTCGTAGGCGGCCAGCAGCTCGTTCTTGCGCGGGGTCCACTCGTGGTCGTTGCGCCCGCCCGCGGCCACCAGGCGGGCCACCGGTCCCCGGGCCACGGCGCGGGTCGACTGCACCAGCATCTGCAGGTCGTACCGGTCCGCGAAGCGCCACATGATCTGGCGCACGTCGTCGCCCGGGAGCGTGCGCAGGGTGTCGGGCTTCTCGCTGGTCGCGACGGTGGACATGGACGTCTTCCCTCGTGATGCGAGCGCGCCGCGGGGCGCACTCGGGTTCGATCCCGGGTGTCGTGCCTGGAGTCGGGAGAGGCTAGCAGACCCGCCGGGGTGAACGGAACTGATCAGCGGTGCGCGGGCCGGGCGCTCGACGCGGCGCGGCGGAGCGCCGGCTCCGCGCGGGCGCGGTCAGGGGAGGGCGAACTCGGCCACCACCGGCGCGTGGTCGCTGGTGCCGAAGTCCGGCAGCACCGCGCAGCGGCGCACCCGTGCCGCCAGCCCCTCGCTGGCCAGCACGTAGTCGATGCGCCAGCCGATGTTGCGCTGGCGCAGGTTCCGCCAGGGTGCCCACCAGGTGAAGAGCCCCTCGTTGCCGGGATCGACCGCCCGGCCCAGGTCGAC
>Ga0335069_10015452_pt1 | contig 10669 bp, 8 predicted proteins | sample Lox_Sample_11_FD_206714 | JGI IMG/M metagenome (GOLD analysis project Ga0335069, IMG submission 206714) | Soil microbial communities from Loxahatchee National Wildlife Refuge, Florida, United States - Lox_Sample_1.1 | ecosystem: Environmental > Terrestrial > Soil > Wetlands | place: USA: Florida... | reverse complement strand
GGAGTAGTAGCCGGGAGCGAAGTGGGAGCCGTCCTCCGGCGGGTGGACGATTCGTGCGCCGATCTCGACGGCCATGGCGTGTGCGGCGTCGACGTCGTCGCGGCTGCGAGCCCGAAAGCAAACGTGGTGCAAGCCGGAGCGGTCCTGGTCGAAGCGCTGGTCGCGTTTCTCCGCCGGCGCACCGCGCACCAACACGCCGGTGCGTCCGCCGATGCAGTAGAGGACTTCGTCGCCCTTGATCAGCGTTTGCATCCCGAAGAAGTGGCAGAGCTTTTCCCAAAACGGGACGCAGCGCGCCGGATCGCTCACCGTCAGCTGAATGTGGGCAATGCCGTTGATGTCGATCATTGCGGCCTCCGCACGGACGGAGTCTACAGCAACGACTTCATCTCGCGGATGAGCTTGGTGATGCTGTCCTTGGCGTCGCCGAAGAGCATCATGCACTTCTCGTTGTAGTAGAGGTCGTTGTCGACGCCTGCAAAGCCCGGGCGCATGCTGCGCTTGAGCACGATGATCGACTTGGCGCGTTCGACCTCGAGGATCGGCATGCCGTAGAGGGGGCTCGATTTGTTGTTCTTGGCCGCCGGGTTCGTAACGTCGTTGGCGCCGACCACCAGCACGATGTCTGCTTCCGGAAACGACGGGTTCACTTCTTCCATCTCGTGCAGCTGCTCGTAGGGAACGTTGGCTTCGGCGAGCAGAACATTCATGTGCCCCGGCATGCGTCCGGCGACTGGGTGGATCGCAAACTTCACGTCGATGTCGCGCTCCATCAGAATCGTCGACAGCTCGGCAACCGCGTGCTGCGCCTGCGCCACCGCCATACCATAACCGGGCACGACAATGACGCTGCGCGCCGTTTCGAAAAGCACCGAGGTCTCTTCCGCCGAGATGCTGCGTGTCGTGCCTTTGGCCTCCGCCGCACTCGTTACATCCGCCTCCGACACACTTCCGAAAGCACCGAACAAGACGTTGGTGATCGATCGATTCATGGCGCGACACATGAGCAGCGACAGCAAGAATCCCGACGTACCGTCGAGCGACCCGGTGATGATCTGGATCTTGTTCATGAGCACGAAGCCCATCGCGGCGTCGGCAAGACCGCCATACGAGTTGAGCAGCGCGATCACCACCGGCATGTCGGCGGCACCGATCGGGATGACCAGGAGCAGACCGAAGATCATCGACATGACAACCATGACGTAGAAAAACGGCGTCGCCGACTGCGTAATCACCAAATAGACCGCCGAGCAGGCAATGATCACCAACAAGCTGAGGCTCATGACGTTCTGGCCGCGATAGGTAATCGGTCGGCCCGGCAGCAGCTCCTGCAACTTGGCCGCTGCGATCAGGCTGCCGGTGAAGGTCAGCGCACCGACGATCACTTCGAAGTCGAGCGCGGTGAGTGTCACGCGGCTGAGGTCGCCCTGAAAGCGGTAGTACTCCGAGATGCCGACCAGACAAGCGGCCAACGCGCCGAGTGAGTGCGATATCGCCGTACGCTGCGGCACCGCGGTCATCGGGATCTGCAGGCCCATGGTGCCGCCGACGCCGGCGCCAATGGCCATGCCTAGCGCGATCCAGCGGTAGGTCACGATGTGCTGATGGAACAAGGTCCCGACTACGGCGACGACCATGCCAAGAGCGGCCAAAAGCATTCCTTGCCGTGCCCATCTCGGCGAGCTCAAGCCCTTGAGCCCGAGCACAAACATTCCGGCCGACAAGATGTATCCGTAGCGCAGAGCTTCGGTGGACACGTGCTCATGCACGTACTCGCCCATCCCCATGCCCTCCGGCTTGGTCGCAAACAGGAGAGCGAGGACGATGACAACGAGGAGCGCCAGCACGCCCAACATCTGCAGCTCAACCGGCCGGCGCTTGCCACCGGCGCGTTCGTCGGCAGTACGGAACATGCGCAGCATGCGGTCGGTGATCAGGAAGCCGCCGAAGGCGTTGGTGGCCGAGCAGGTGACCGCGGCAAAACCGAGCATCGTGCAGATCCAGCCGTTGGGAACGTTGCTGTAGTCGCTGCCGGCTACGACCAGCGAACCGACCAATGAAATGGCGGCGATGGCGTTGGTCGCCGACATCAACGGCGTATGCAGCAGCGGCGGAACGCGGGTGATGATGTGGTAGCCGAGAAACCCGGCTAGCATGAAGATGTACAGGCCGACTTCGAGCTCGGTCGTCATACGTTCTTCCCTGCTATCGCGGCCTTCACCGCGTCGTTGACGATCTCACCGCTGTGCGTGATACACGCACCTTTGACGACATCGTCTTCGAGATTGATGGCCAGCGCATTGTCTTTGATCAGCGTGCCCAGCAGCTCGCTGACGTTGCGCGCGTACAGCTGACTGGCGTTGACCGGCATCGTCGACGGCAAGTTGGTCGGCCCGTGGATGGTCACCCCACCGGTCGTCACGACTACCTTGTCGGCTTCGGTGAGCTCACAGTTGCCGCCGGCCTCGGCCGCGAGGTCGACAATGACGGAACCGGGCTTCATTCCGGCAACCGTCTCTTTGGTTACGAGCCGCGGCGCAGCTCGTCCCGGCACCAGGGCCGTGGTCACCACGACGTCGAACTCCTTGGTCTTCTCGCCCAACATCTCTTGTTGGCGCCGGCTGGCTTCGGCCGACAACGCCTTGGCATAACCGCCTTTGTCCTCAGCGTCGGAGATACCGAGGTCGAACTCCAGGAACTTGGCGCCCAGGCTCTCGATCTGCTCCTTGACGACGGCTCGCACGTCATAGCCCCAAACCTGCGCCCCCAACCGCCGCGCCGTCGCGATCGCTTGCAAGCCGGCAACACCAGCTCCAATGACCAACACCCGGGCGGCAAAGATGGTTCCGGCGGCCGTCATCAACATCGGAAAGAACTTCGGTAGCGACTCGGCAGCAATCAGTACGGCCTTGTAGCCCGCGAGATTCGCCTGCGACGACAAGGCATCCATCTTCTGTGCGCGACTGATGCGCGGCACCTGTTCCATGCCGAAGCTGCTGATGCGCCGAGCCGCGAGCTGCTGCACCAAATCGGGGCTGGTAAGCGCTTGCAGAAACGCAATCAGAACCCCACCTTCGCGCAGCTGCGCAACCTCATTGGCCGCCGGCTTCTGAACTTTCAATACAACATCGGCCTGGCCGTAAAGATCCGCTGCGGCCGCAACGATACGCGCACCGGCCTTTTCGTAGGCAGCATCGTAGTGAAAAGCTCCATCGCCGGCGTGCGTCTCGACCAGCACCTCGAGGCCGCCTTTGATCAACGCGGCAACCGCGTCGGGCGTGAGCGCAACCCGGCGTTCGCCAGGGACTAATTCCTTGGGGACGGCAACTTTCATTCAGCCTCGCTTTTAGGAGGTAGGCGCGTAGCAAACAAATCGCAGCTAGAGAAGAGGGGCGCATAAGGAACTTTCCCAAACTGGAAAAAAGTGATGGCCCCGGTCCCGGTAGCGATGCATTCCTCAACGGTGTAAAGTAAATGCTCTCAACCCAATGAGGGGCGTACAGCCGTGGATCCGAAGCTTGCCGCACTGATCGGCTTTGGTCTCGTACCGCTCTTATGCTCCATGCTCGAGAGGCTTTGGCCCTCGATTCCAGGGCGGCCCTTCGCGCGTCGCGGCTTCGCATCGGACGTCGTTTGGTACGTCGTCGTAGAACCCTTCATCGCACGCGCGGTTGCGCCGTGGGCAACCTATTACGCCCTGCTTCCAGTGATGTTCCTTTACGGAATGACCGCCGCGCGCTTCTACTCTGGATTCGGCCCCGCAGCGCGGATTCCGTTCTGGTGGCAGGTCGCGCTGGTGTTCGTGCTCGCCGACCTCCTGTCCTATTGGCAGCATCGTCTCTTCCATCGTCCCCGGCTCTGGCCGGTTCACGCAGTTCACCATTCGTCGACACAACTCGACTGGCTGAGCTCGGGACGCAATCACCCACTCAACGAAATTGGCGCCCAGCTGATTTACGTCGCACCGATCCTCGCCTGTGGCTTCCACCCGTACACGTTTCTCGTCTTGGCGCCGTTTACGACTTGGTACGTCGTCCTCTTGCATGCAAATCTCGGCTGGACGTTCGGACCTCTACGCTACGTCGTTGCGACGCCGGTCTTCCATCGCTGGCACCACACCGTGGCAGAGGAAGGTCGTGACAAGAACTTCGGGGGCATTCTCTCCGTTTGGGATGTCCTGTTCGACACGTTCTACATGCCCGAAGGTCGTGTCGCCACCACCTTCGGGTGTAGCGACCCGGTGCCCGACGGATTCTTCCGACAGCTTGCCTATCCGCTGACTTCAATGTTCGACCCGACAAGCAGTTGGCGTGGCGTCGAAACAACGGCAAACTCTTCGCGTCCTCAAGATTCTCGGCTATGACGTGAGCCCATGACCTCAACCAAGCTCGTCTCCTACTTCGGAGTTTCGTTCTTATTGGCGCTGGCGTGTGTTCACACAGCGGCGGCGCAAGATCATGCGCAAGGGGCGATGCCGGCGCACGCGCCGGCTGCCGCAGCTGCCGACGCGGCGCAAGCGGCAAGTCAATTGCCGCCGACTACCGGTAAGGTCGTCGAGACCTTCGACTCGGGCGGCTACACCTACGTCCAAGTCGACGACAACGGCAGGAAGTTATGGGCTGCCGGGCCGACGACCAAAATCGCCGTCGGAACGAAAGTCATGCTGCCCGACGGCATGCCGATGGCCAACTTCACCAGCAAGTCGCTGAACCGAACCTTCGACATGATCTATTTCGTTTCATCGATTCAGATCGTCAACGACCAGGCAAGCAACGCGATGGCAGCGGCTCACAGCGCCGCGGCACACAGTGCGTCCAACGCACCGGCGCCGGCACAGGTTGACTTCTCCAACATCAAGAAGGCGGACGGAGGTCACACCGTTGCCGAGCTCTATTCCGGCAAGACTGCACTGGCAGGCAAAGACGTCGCCGTACGCGGCCGCGTGGTCAAGTACACCGCCGCGGTGATGGGAAAGAACTGGGTTCATGTTCGAGACGGCAGCGGCGCAAATGGGACGAATGATCTTACCGTCTCGACCAACGCGACGGCGGCCATCGGAGACATGGTGTTGGTCCGCGGCAAGCTGCAAACCGATCGCGACCTCGGCGCCGGCTACCGCTACGAAGTGATCATCGAAGACGCGGTCCTGACCGTCGAGTGACGGCTGGAGACCAAGCGGAGCACGGGCATCATGCATCCATTGCTCGAGCATCCGCTGCATCACCTGTTCACACGCACTGCGGCCCGCAGCCGGCGGGCCTCGTCGTGGGACCGTAGCGGCGGCAATCACGACTTCATCACCGTCGGCCCCGACCAGACGGCAACTCTGCTCGAGCACGAGGGTTCGGGCTGCGTCACCCATTTCTACTGCGCTCTCGCCTATCCGGAAATCACCGACTACCGCGACGCCATCGTCCGTTGCTTCTGGGATGGTGAGACGACGCCCTCGGTCGAGGTTCCACTCGGCGACTTCTTCGCCCTGGCGCACTCCCGCATTCGCAACTTGCGCAGCTACTTCGTTTCGGTGAACCCCGGGCTCGGAGCGTCGCACGGACTGAATGCCTACTTCCCGATGCCGTTCACGCACAGTGCAAGGATCACTCTCGAGCATCGCGGTGAGGCGCCACTCGGTGGCCTGTTTCCGGCACTGTGGTTTCACATCGACTACGAAACCTACGAAGCGCCGCTCCCCGAGGACACGCTGCGCTTTCATGCGCAATGGCGGCAACAGTGCCCCACCGTCGCGGTCGGACCGAAACCGAACGTTCAGCTGCACGACGGCGTCAACCTGAGCGGCATCGACAACTACGTCGCACTCGATGCAACCGGCAACGGCCAGATGGTCGGCTTGCATTTGCAGATCAACAATCGCGCTGGCGGCTGGTACGGCGAAGGTGACGACATGGTCTTCATCGACGGGGATGTCTGGCCGCCCTCCATCCACGGAACCGGGACCGAAGAGATATTCGGCGGCGGCGCTTGTCCGTCGACCGAATACGCCGGCCTCTATCATGGCTTCCATCTGATCGAGTCGCCTGACTACAGCGGGCTGGTCGGAGCGTATCGGTGGTACGTTCAAGATCCGATCCGATTTCAGAAATCGATCCGCTGGACCGTCGAGCACGGCCACGCCAACAACTTCGCCAACGACTACACCTCGGTGGCCTATTGGTATCAGAGTGAGCCGCACGGCGTCTTTCCAGTCCTGCCCGAACGCGACGCGATGCGTCCGGCACTTGGTCCGCTTTACGAAGAAGCACGCGCCGCACTGCGCAGCGCCTTCGCCGCAGCGTTGGCCGAGCTGCCCAGCCAAGACGGGATCTATCGGGTGGCCCGGGTAGCGGAGAGTTTCTACCTGGGCCGTTTCGAAGCGACGTTGCAACGTCTGCGCAGCTAACCGCTAGGGCACACACAGGACAGGAGCGCGGCTGGCCCGCACGACTTTCTCGGCCGTGCTGCCGAACAGAATCTGCGCCACACCGGGACGATCGCCGTGGGTGCCCATGACGATCAGATCGCAGTCGAGGTCGTTGGCGATCCTGACGATCTCGGCAAACGGAAGCCCTTCGACCACCATCGTCTCGAACGCTTGCGAGGCCGCCGATCGTAACGACGTCAGGCGCTGCTCACTATCGGCACGTAGCTTGGCGACGACCTCGGCGTAGCTTCCGAAGCCCGCCGCCTCGATGTCGCGTGCCAGCTCGCTGTCGATCACATGCAAAACCGTAACGTCGGCTTGTTCGGTCCGCCAACTCAACGCGGTTTGCAGAGCACGCTGCGAACAGGACGAAAAGTCGACTGCAACGAGAAGCGATTCGGGTCGCAACATGTTCATACCGTAGCCTTCCAAAGATGCGGACAGTTCCGCCCTTGTTCCTCGCAATCCCCATGCCTCAATCAAGCGGTTTGTGGCACGATCGATTCGCGCGCTTGCGGCGCGCGTCTTCTCATTCGCGGTAAAATCGTGAACCTTGGCGGGCCTGAATTGCTTCACCGCCGCCCGCCGCGTACAAGACCTCATGGGCCAAGATCCTGCAGCCCCCTCCGATCGCAAGCGCCGCGTCCTCGAATCGTCGCGTGAGTTCCTGATGCCGGCTCGCGTCGCCACCTGGGAGAACCTCGGTGTACCGCTGGTCATCGGTCGACGCGAGGGCTACCGCATCTGGGACATCGACGGCCACGAGCTGCTCGACGTTCATCTGAACGGCGGGACCTTCAACCTCGGCCATCGCAATCCGGAGCTGGTCGAAGTGTTGCGCCGCGGCCTCGATGAGCTCGACGTCGGCAACCATCACTTCCCCTCGGAAGCGCGCGTCGAGCTAGCCGAAAAGCTGGCAGCGAAAACACCGGGTGATTTGCACTACTCGGCGTTCACACCTTCAGGGAGCGAAGCCAACGACCTGGCCATTCGCGTTGCTCGGCACACCACTCGACGCCGCAAGATCGTCGCCCTCGAAGCGGCGTTCCATGGACGTACGGGGCTCAGCGCCGCAGCGGGACAGGACGACATCGCGCGCTTCTTTTGTTCCGACTACCCCGACGAATTTCTGAAAGTGCCGTTCAACGATCTCGGCGCCATGGAAAGTGCGCTGGCCGCTGGCGACGTCGCCGCAGTGCTGATGGAAACGCTGCCGGCAACCTACGGATTCCCGGTTCCGAGTGAAGACTACCTCCCCAGCGTCAAGGCGCTGTGCGAGCGCTACGGCAGCATCTACATCGCCGACGAGGTGCAAACCGGGCTCGGGCGCACCGGACACCTGTGGGGAATCGAAGCTTGGAAGGTTGAGCCGGATGTTTTGGTGACGGGAAAAGGTCTGTCGGGCGGTCTGTATCCGATGGCGGCTGTCGTCATGACCCGCCGTGTTGGTCAATGGCTCAACGAGCAGGGTTGGAGCTATGTCTCCACCTTCGGCGGCTCCGAGATCGGTTGCCGGGTGGCTTCACGCGTCCTCGATCTCTGCTCCGATCCACAACTGCTCGCCGGTGTGCAACGCACGGCCAAGCGTCTGAAAGCCGGCCTCGAACAGCTCCGCCAACGCCATCCCTTCTTCGTTGCGGTACGCCAGTTGGGTCTGGTGATCGGCTTGGAAACGGCCGACACGATCGGCGGCATGCGGCTGTCGCGGGCACTCTATCAACGCGGTGTCTGGGCGATGTTCTCCGGCTTCGCCCCTTCGGTGCTGCAGTTCAAGGTCGGCTTGCTGGTCGACGACGCGTACTGCAACACCCTTCTCGACCGCCTCGACCAGGCTTTGAGCGACGTCGAGCGCGACAACGCGTGATGGAGTTCTCTCAGCGCTCGAACGACGAGCAGGTTGCCGCCCTGCAGAGCCTTGCGACAAAGGCCCTCCATCATTGGGATGTCGCGCAATCGCGACTGGAGTTGATCAAATATCGGGAGAATGCCGTGTTCGCCGTGCATTCCGCCGACCACGCGCGCGCCGTCATGCGCGTGCACCGTCCGCACTACCGCACCGATGACCACATCCGCTGCGAGGTCGCTTGGATGCGCGCCCTGAACGCAGCGGGCATCCATACTCCGCAAGTGCTTGCAACACGCAACGGCGACGTGGTTGCCGTGGCCGGATCGGCTGGCGTTCCCGAGGCACGGCAGTGCGACTTGATGCTCTGGGTCGACGGCCAGCCACCCGGCACACTGGAAGGAGGCGTAACCGACTCCGAAGAAGCCGTGCGCGGACTGTATCGCTCCGTCGGAGCGCTGGCGGCCCGCATGCATGAGCACGGTGCAAGTTGGCAAAAGCCGACACCGTTCGTGCGTCCATCCTGGAACGTCGAAACGCTCGTCGGCGACGATCCAACCTTCGGCCGTTTCTGGGAGCTGGAGTTGCTCACCTCGGAACAACGCTCCACGCTGCTGGCAGCACAAGAGCGCGTACGCCGGCGACTGTCGCAGCTGCCAGCAGCCGACACGCTGATCCATGGCGACCTGGTACCCGACAACCTGCTCGTCGATGGCTCGACCGTGCGCGTGATCGATTTCGACGATTGCGGCTGGTCGTGGGTGAGCTTCGAGATGGTCACGTCCCTCTTCCCGTTGCAAATCAGCGGCGGTCTAGATGTCGGCCGCGAGGGCTATCTGGAAGGCTACCGAAGCATCCGAGCGTTTCCGGACGAACAGCTCGAGTACTTCACCGATCTGATGCTGGCGCGTGGCTTGAGCTACCTCGGCTGGCCGGTCGGACGCCCGGAGATCGAATCGGTCCGCAGCCTGACACCTTTCCTCGCCGCAATGATGACGGAAGCCGCGACAAGCTATCTCGCGTCGTGAATCCGGCAAGGCCGCGAACAACTCGCGATGGACATCGCACCTAGCCTCCTGTATCGCAGGACCGTCGCACAGGCGCTTGTAGCCTTGTGCGGGCCGATCCACAGGAGGAAGCAGAAATGGCGTTCGCGCCGGAACAATATCGCTCGAAGCTGCGCAGTGCCGACGATGCCGTCGCGCTGATTCCCGACGGGGCCTTTGTCGTCCAAGGCAACGCCGTCGGCGAACCACCGGCGCTGCTGGAGGCGGTCGCGCGTCGGGCTCGCGCCGGCGGGTTCAAGTCGCTGACCATGACCTCACTGCTGCCGCTCGGGGCCTCGGCGCGCACCATCCTCGCGCCCGATCTGTGCAACGTCATCCAATGGCGATCGATCTTCGCCAGCGGCGCCGACCGCAACTTGATTGCCGCCGGCAACGCGGTCTACGCACCCGCCTACTTCCATCAAGTGCCGCGGCTGTACCGCGAGTTTCTCGAGATCGACGTTGCCCTCATCCATGTCTCGCGGGTCGACAAGCACGGCTACATGAGCCTCGGCGTCGGCGTCGACACCAATCGTGCCGCGATAGATTCGGCGGATCTGGTGATCGCCGAGGTCAACCAGCAGATGCCACGCGTCCACGGCGATTCGTGGGTCCACGCTTCCGAAATCGATGCGATCGTCGAAACCGACACACCCCTCACCGAGCTGCCGCTGCCGCCCGTGCGCCCCGAAGATACCGCCATGGGCCGGATCATCTCCGAGATGATCCCCGACGGAGCCACGATTCAACTTGGCATCGGTGGTGTCCCGGGCGCGGTTGCCCGCTCGTTGAAGGACCACAAGGATCTCGGCATTCACACCGAGATGTTCGTCGACGCCATGGTCGACCTGATGGAATCCGGAGTCGCGAACGGTTCGCGCAAGACCTTTCACACGAGCAAGGCGCTCTACGCCTTCGCTGCCGGGTCGAAGCGCATGTACGACTTCCTCGACGACAACCCGGCCATCGAAGCCCATCCGGTTTCATACACCAACTTGCCGGCGAACATCGCGCGCAACAACAACTTGATCTCGGTGAACTCGACGATCGAGATCGACCTCGCCGGCCAGTGCTGTTCGGAGTCCATGGGTGAGGTGCAATGGAGCGGTACCGGCGGGCAACACGACTTCGCGCGCGGTGCGTTCGATTCGCCAGGAGGAAAATCGATCATCGCGTTCTACTCGACCGCAAAGAACGGCGAAGTGTCACGCGTCGTACCGCTGCTGAAGTCGGGAGCCGTGGTGACCACGCCACGCACCGAAGTGCACTGGGTCGTCTCCGAGCACGGCGCCGCTTGTTTGAAAGGCAAGAGCACCACCGAACGCGCCAGGGCGCTGATCGGCCTCGCCGCTCCAAGGTTTC
>Ga0335069_10015451_pt1 | contig 10669 bp, 8 predicted proteins | sample Lox_Sample_11_FD_206714 | JGI IMG/M metagenome (GOLD analysis project Ga0335069, IMG submission 206714) | Soil microbial communities from Loxahatchee National Wildlife Refuge, Florida, United States - Lox_Sample_1.1 | ecosystem: Environmental > Terrestrial > Soil > Wetlands | place: USA: Florida... | reverse complement strand
GGGTAGATTTGTCGTTCGCATCGAGCCGCAGTTGATTTGCCGCCGACTTCAAGGCTGGCTCGGCGATTGCCGGCTGCAGCGCATAACCCCTGCCCATGCACCAAGCCACAGCCCCGAGACAGTCTCTCCTCACGCCTACGATATTTTGCAAATAAGTAAACCCAGCAACCGGCATCAGATTCCCGGTTTGTACGACTGGATAAGCGAGAACCGGCGAGCCGCGCAGTCACGAGCCGCGCCATTCAAATGTGCTTCGTAAGGTAGGCAAGGCCTTCTACGGGATTGTCGTTGTATTGCGCGCAAGGAATGAATCCCATATCGAGGTAGAGCCGGTGGGCTGCTGGCATGGCTTCGGGAACGGTATCGAGATAGACGGCTTTCATTCCTGCGTTGGCGGCACGCTCGAGTACAGCCAGAGTCAATGTGCGTCCGAGCCCAAGTCCCCGCGCCGAGGTTCGGACCCAGAGCCTTTTGAGTTCCCACGCTTCGAGCACAGCAGTTGAATCGAGAGCGCGCCAGGCAACAAAACCGGTGGGCTGGCCGGCGACGCGCGCCAGCAAACAGCCTCCACCTCTCTCCTGATAGCTGACAGGAAGCCGCTGGGCCTCTTTCAGGAGCGAACCGAAGCAGAAGCGTGCAACACCGGGCTGAGAGATGACAAATTGGCCATACTCGACCAGGAGTTCCTTTGCTTCAGCGAGCACTCCGGAAGAGTCGGCTGTGACCTCGAGTAACTCGATCGATCTCGATTGGCTAGCGGAAATCGTCATGACTGAGTTTACGATGAGACCGGGCGCGCCTGAGGCCGTAAACCCTGGCAGGTTCTGGTGCGTCTCTTCTAGTACTGGCGTGGGCTACGGCAATTCCAGAGTCAGTGTGTCCTTTGGGGTTGGCTGAGGTCGCCGCTCCCTGGGGTCGCGTCGACTTAGATCCATTGACTTCGGGATACAGCAAGTCAGGAATTGCGTCAAGCGGGAGCATGGATGAATGGGGCGATCGGCGGTCCAGAGCGCAGTTGTGCTGTGGCTTATCGTGGGGGCCGGCCTCGTTGCGAGCGCACAGTCGGCGGGATCTGCACCGAGCGCGTCCTCATCTCCATCGTCCAGTTCGGCGCCGGCTCCAACTGAAGCGCCGCAGACAGCGATCGGCGGCACGCTACACGGGCGGGTGATGAGTGGCACCACTCCTCTGCCTGGCGTAACCGTCACAGCCCAGAACACGCTGACCGGCAAGCGTTACTCGACGACGAGTGATATTACCGGCGCGTGGTCCATGACCATTCCGCAGAATGGCCGCTACGTGATCCGTACCCAGTTGGCCGCATTCGCGCAGGGATCGAAGGAGGCGGTGCTCAACGCGACGACTCACGACCAGACGGTTGACTTTCAACTGATGCTCGCGTCGCGGGCGGCCCAACAGGCCCGGCAACAGGATGAACAAACTGAGCAGGCAAGCCAGGCGATTCGCCAGCTGGCGGGAAACGGCGCGCAGAGTTTGAGCCTGTTGAGCGCATTGGCGGCAGGTACCGATACACAAACGGGCGTCGCGGGAGCCAGCGGAGCAGCCTTGCCGTCGATCGCGTCGAACTCGGATTTCAGCGATCAGTCTGTGGCGATCAGCGGGCAGTCGGGCAACGTGAGCCCGATGGCCGGGGTGGATGTCGATCGCATCCGCGATGCCATCGAAACGGCGCGCGCACAAAACGGCGGCCAGGAAGGACCGGGAGTGATGGTCTTGAATGGCGGCGGACCGGGCGGCGGTCTCTTTGCCGGGGGTGGGGGATTTGGTCCGGGCGGATTCGGAGGGCCCGGAGGCTTTGGCGGGGGCGGCGGCGGACGCGTGAACTTTCGCAATTTCAATCCCGGCCAGCCGCATGGAGCCATTTTCTGGATGGGCAGCAACTCCGCGCTGAACGCTGAGCCCTACAGCCTGCAAGGTCAACCTCAGGAGCAACCGGCCAACGGCACCAATCGCTTTGGGATCACGTTCATGAGCGCGCCGTACATCCCAGGTGTGACCAAGCCGAGCGGAAAGGATATGGTCTTCCTGACGCTTTCGGGTTCGCGCAATTCAAGCCCGGTGGACCAGTACGCAACGGTGCCCACCGACGCGGAACGCGCAGGCGACTTCTCAACGGCGGGCCAGCCGCCGATCTATGACCCTGCCACGTTTCAGCAGTTCATCTCAAATGGTGTGGCAAACGTCATCCCCAGTTCCCGCATCGATTCGCAGGCGACGGCGCTGCTCGGATACTATCCGGAACCCAATCTGCCCGGCACGGTGCAGAACTATCACCTGCTCACGACGACACAATCGAATACAACGCAGGCCGGCGTGCGCTATATGCGCAGTCTGGGCGCCAATGCCTCGCCGTTCATGGGATTCGGGCGGGGCGGCGGCGGCCGGCGGGCGCAGCAGAACCAGGGGCTGCGGCAAAGCATCAACTTCAACTTCAACTGGAGCCATAACGCCGCAGACAATGTGAATCTCTTTCCGCAGCTTGGCGGCAAGAATGCTTCCGACGCGTATTCACTGCAGGCCGGTTACACCGTCGGATACCACAAGGTCACAAACATCTTTAATGTCAACTGGAATCGCAGCGACAGCCACACGATTAATTTCTTCACCAACGGCACCGATATCGCGACGGAAATCGGCGTGCTCGGGCCGGGCGGCGTGCCGCTAAACTCGAGCTCTCTCAATTACGGCTTGCCGAGCGTGCAACTGAGCAGCGTTGCGGGGCTCTCGCAACTGCAACCCAACTTCTCGGTAATGCAGACGATTGCGGTGACCGAGACGGTGAGCTGGATTCACGGCAAGCACAACCTGCGCTTCGGGGGCGACTACCGGCGCGTGCACAACGACTTTCTTTCGAGTTCGAACGCGACGGGAAGATTCACATTCACAGGATTGTTCACGCAGGATTCTGCCGGTGACCGGAACACGGGCTCGTCTTTTGCGGATTTCCTGCTGGGTCTTCCGCAGGAGACCACCATCAGCTCGTCGATCGACAAGAGCTATCTGCGCGATAACGTGATCGATGCCTACGCACAGGACGACTGGCGCATGTTGCCACACCTCACGCTGAACTACGGACTGCGATACGAACTCTTCTTTCCCTACACCGAGAAGTACAACCGGTTGGCATTTGTCGACACCAACCCTGCAGATGCATTCACGGGCCAGGCACAGGTTATGGCTGGCGGAACAGGGCAATTCAGCGGCAAGTTGCCCGATTCTCTCGTTTACCCCTTCTACAGGGCATTTGCTCCGCGCATTGGAATTGCCTGGCGACTGGGAAAGCAGACGGTCATACGCGCAGGCTTTGGGATGAATTACACGGTGGGGCAGTATGCGGGCTTCGCGCGCAACATGGCGCATGAGCCGCCGTTCGCTGACGAACAAACAAACCAGGAGAGCGACGCAGCCAATCTGCCCTCGTCAGCGTGTGCGCGCGAGAACCCCGCCAACTGCCTGACGCTCGCACAGGGCTTTCCCGCGCCGGCGACGATCGGCAACTATGCGCTCGACCCGCACTACCATCTGCCGTATGTCGAGGCATGGAATATCGACGTGCAGAAGACGCTGCCCCGGGGAATCGTGATGAATGTGGGTTACAACGGCTCGAAGGGCAATCATCTTGATATCACAAGCGCGCCGCGCGCCACGCCGAGCAGTCCGGCTACAAATCCGACGAATCTGATTTTCAACTACGAGCAGGCCGCGGCCTTTTCAAAGTTCAGCGCGGGAACGCTGCGAGTGAACAAACGGCTCTCCAATGGAATGGCTCTTGGCGCGAACTATCAGTACGCGCACTCGATCGATAACGCTGGCGCGTTGGGCGGGCTTTCCACGGTGGTTGCGCAGAACTGGCAGGACCTTGAAGCAGAGGCAGGGAACTCGAGTCTCGACCAGCGCCACAAGGTGAGTGGAACCTATTTATACGAACTGCCATTCGGCAAGGACAAGCACTGGTTGACGACGGGAACAAGCTCTCACATCTTCGAGGGACTCTCGTTTTCAGGGAATTTCGTGTTTGCAACAGGCACTCCACTCACACCAAGTTACGCGGCGGCGGTTGCGGATGTCGGTCGCGGCACCGCCGGAACGCTTCGTCCCGATCGCATTCCGGGATCGTCGCTGACCGAGGGAGGGGGTACGGCACAGCGCTGGTTCAATACCTCGGCGTTTGCGGCTCCAGTGGGATTGTATGGAACTGCTTCTCGAAACTCCATTCGGGGGCCAGGGACAGTGCAGAACAATATGGCACTGTCAAAGACCATGCAGTTTGGAGAGACGCGGAGCCTTGAGGTTCGCGCGATAATCAACAACGTCTTCAACACCGTGCAATATTCTGGCGTGGATACCAATGTCACTTCGCCGAGTTTCGGCCAGGTGATCTCCACAGCTCCGATGCGGTCATTTCAGTTCACGGCAAGATTCAGGTTCTAGAAAGATTCGATGAAGGGTTGCATGCAAGAATTCGCGGCATTCATGACAGCGATGGCGCTGGTCATGCCCGGTGTGAAGCCGTCGCTTGCTCAAAGCGCGCAACAGGGGAGGGCTCAGCAATCCGGCGGATTCGTGCTAAAGGAGCGAGCGGAACTCGTGCTGACGAACGTCGTGGCTCGCGATGCAAAAACCGGCGAGCTTGTGCGAGGCCTGACTCAAAGCGACTTCAGCATCTTTGAAAACGGGAAACGGCAGGAGATTGCCACCTTCGACTTTCAAAGCGTCGAGATGGCAACTCCGTTGAACGAAGCGACGGTCAGCGGACTGGCCGCCGCGGCGAGCGGCGCAGGCAGTAAGGCCGCAGTTGTTGCGCGTCCCGAGGACATTCGCAATCACCGGCTGATTGTGATGTTTTTCGATCTCACATCGATGCAGCCTGAGGACCTGGATCGCAGTGTCAAGGCGGCACGCGACTTCCTGACCAACAAAATGCAGCCAGCCGACCTGGTGGCGCTCGTGTCGCTCGGCGACACGCTGAAGGTCGACCAGGATTTCACCGCGGACAGAAAGGTGCTGGCCAATGAAGTCGGCGTGTACAACGGCACTGAGGGCCAGGGATTCGCAGGCGGAGCCAACGCGAATACGAACCAGATGGAAGACACGACAGGCTATACACCCGATGAGAGCGAATACAACGATCTAAACACCGATCGAGAGTTATTTGCACTGCGTGCCATTGCGAAATCGCTCGAGAGGATCTCTGAGAAGAAGTCGTTGCTCTATTTTTCGGGCGGGATCTCGCGCGATGGTATCGAGAATCAGGCATCTCTTCGCGCTGCCATTAATTCGGCGGTGCGCGCCAACCTGGCGATTTACAGCGTGGATACCCGCGGTCTTCAGGCCATCTCGCCACTTGGCGATGCGTCAACGGGGAGCCTTCGCGGATCGGGCGCGTTCAACGGCGCGGCGCTCGCCAACAACATGAGTGCCAACTTTGCCTCGCAGGAGGTCATGGCCACGCTGAGTTCAGATACCGGTGGCAAAGCCTTCTTTGATTCAAACGATTTCGCGCCCGCATTCGCGCAGGTTCAGCGCGACACGTCTGCTTACTACGCCATCGGATTCCATTCTTCGAATCCCATCCGCGATGGAAAGTATCGCAAGCTCACGATCAAGGTGAATCGCCCGGGCATCAGGCTTGAATACCGTCCCGGCTACTATGCTCCGGCGGATTTCCAGCACTCCGGCCGTGAAGATCGAGAAAGGGAACTGGAGGAACAGCTTGCCAGCGATCTTCCGGCAACAGATATGGCCGTCTACCTGGATGTGTTGTACTTCCGGCTCGACGAGAACCGCTTCTATGTCCCGGTCTCGATCATCATTCCCGGCTCGCAGATCCCGTTTGTTCAGGGTGGCGACAAGGACAAGGCGACGCTGGACATCATTGGTGAGGTGATCGACGAGGTCAAGCGGCCGATTGGTAGCGCGCGCGAGACCGTGAAGCTGAACCTCAATCCATTACTTCAGGCGCGCCAACGCAACATTCAATACACGACCAGCTTCAATCTGCCACCAGGCAAGTACCATCTGAAGTTCGTTGTGCGCGAGAACCAGACCGGTCGCATGGGTTCGTTTGAAGCCGACATCAGCCTGCCGGAGTTAAAGAAGCAGCCGCTGAAGATGAGTTCGATCGTGTTGGCGTCGATGCGCCAGCCCACGAAGAAGGCGACGCCTCTCGTGCGGGACGGCCAGGAATATGTACCGAACATCAGCCACGTGTTTCGTCAGGATCAACACCTCTATCTGCTCTATGAGGTGTATGGTCCAACGCGCGAAAAGGCGGCTGAGAACAAGCCGAAAGGGACAAAGCCGGGGATAGACGTTTTGAGCAGCCTTCAGCTCATGCAAGGCTCCACCAAGGTGTATGAAACTCCCCTGGTGCAGGCGAAGGTCGAAAATGTGGAAGGGCGCGATGCGGTCGCGATTGAGCTGGATGTCCCGCTGACGGGGCTCAAGCCCGGCCAGTACCTGTGCCAGCTCAACGTGATTGATGACGCGGGCGGAAGCTTTGCGTTTCCCCGCTTTGCCGTACTGGTTCGCGAGCCGGCTGCAACTACGCCGGGCGCTGCGCCCGCCAACGCAGGCAATTCCGGCGCTGCCTCCCCTGGGCAGGAGTAACGAGGCTGGCACTCTCACAATGCCTTCTCATGATCGCCTCCGCTTCCGCTTATTCTGGTTCCGCGTATCCTGATGCGTGAGGGCCGGAATGGCAGGCAACGAAGCGGGCAGGGTCGTCGTGATCACGGGAGCCACAGGTGGTGCAGGCGCAGCAGTTGCCAAAGCGCTGTCAGAGGCCGGCTATATGCTGGTGCTCAACTCCCCGTCGATGGAAAAGCTCACAGCGCTTGCCTCGCAATTGACAGGGCCGTGCACGGTGGTGGCAGGAAGCCTTACCGACGAGTCTCTTGCGGAGACGCTTCTCTATGCCGCACTCGACCGGTTTGGCCGTTGTGATGTCTGCATCAACAACGGCGCGCTGTTTGAGGCCGGCATCATCGAAACCGTCGATATCGACCGGCTTATCACGATGGTCAAGGTCAATGTCGAAGGCACAGTCCGCATTGCCTATGTCTTTCTAAAGCACTTTGTCTCTGAGGGCTCCGGACATCTGGTCAACGTCTCGCACGGTGTTGGGAATACCGCTCGACCAACGGCATTTGCCGCCACACAATCGGCAATCGAGATACTCTCAGACGCACTGGCGAACGAATTGGACGGATCCGATGTGCAGGTCACCTCGATCAAGCCGGGGCTGGTCAAGACCGGCCTTCACGCGCGATGGGAGATCGCTGCCGAAGGGCCTCTGGGAGCGGCAGAGCCCCTGGAGCCTGAGGACTTTGCGCGGATGGTCTTGTTCATGCTGGAGCAGGCTTCGAGACCCGCGGATGCGGCCGCGGAGCCCGAAGTGAGCATTGAAGAGCCGGTTCGAGATCCGGGGCCGGAGATCAGCTTGGACCAGGTTTCTTCGGCTGAGCCGGATCCTTTCAATTCAGACGAGACGGCGGAGACGTAATTGGCTTGCCAGGCCTTCAATCCGGAGAAGCGTCTTGCTCCGGGTCATCCCGATAGGGACAATGTCTGCATCCCGAGCCGCAACAGTAGCCGCGTTTCAGGTGGTAGGCAGCCGTGAAGACGACATAGCCGTTCTCCTCGTAGTAATCGTCCGGTGCGAGCGAGGTTGAGGGATCGGGAAGATTCTGGTCCATGGATGCAGGCGGCCTCACTTCGATTGTCTCCGATCAAGCCATGTCCGGTGCAGATCGACCTAGAGGTCGAATGCAGCGCGGTTAAAATCGAAGCATGACACTCACTGCGCAGGATCGTGCCCGCCGCATCAAGATTATTCTTTTCGACGTCGATGGCGTCCTTACGGATGGCACGATCTGGCTTGTGCCCGCGCCGAGTCCGGCATCAAGCAGCGCAGAGACACAGAGCCATCTTGCGAATCACGATGGCCAGGTCGGATTCGGCGTTCACTCCTCGACGATGATGGAGGCGAAAGGCTACAGTGCTCACGACGGCACGGCCATCTCTCTGGCGCGCCTGGGCGGCATGAAGTGCGGCGTCATCACCAAGCGGATCAGCGAGACGGTTGCGACGCGGGCGCGCGATCTCAAGCTCGAATTTGTCTACATGGGCCAGGCATTCAAGATGCAAGCCGTGCGCGAAATCATGGAGAAGGAAGGCGTGACGCTCGACGAAATCGCCTTTGTGGGCGACGACGTCATCGATCTGCCGGTCATGCGCGAGTGCGGCTTTGCCGTGGCCGTTGCCAACGCACGAGTGCAGGTGAAGGCCGAGGCGCATTATGTTACCCCCAACGCCGGCGGCTCTGGGGCTGGACGCGATGCCGTTGAGTTCATCCTTCAAGCGAAGGGGATTCTTCAGAAGGTCATCGATGAATACATTGACGAACGAAACCCCATTTCGCCCGCAATGGATATTGGCCGAGGATTGGTCTAATCCCGGCGCCAGCCTGTTCCCGAACAGCCAGAGAAGTGAATTATAAAGTCGCGAAGGGCTGAACCAGGCTTGAACGATGGTTCATGCATCCATCGGTCGGACAAGATGCATCTCATTGAATGGAAACGGATAGGGACATTACGGGATGGCTCGGCCTGGCAGACCGGTGTAACAGGTGTGCTGAGCCCGTCCACAGGAAGAGGCCGATCAAGATATGAGTTTTGCCCCCGGGAACAAGGTGCTGTTTGTCGATGATGAGCCGAGTATGCGCGAGATCATGGCCATTTTGCTGCATGAGGATGGCTACGAGGTCCTGACTGCCAGCGACGGACTCGATGCCCTCATGAAGATACGGGTTTCAACGCCAGATCTGATCATCTCGGACCTCCATATGCCGCGCATGTCGGGGACCGAGCTTCTGTCGGTTGTGCGCCGGCGCTTTCCCTCGATTCCATCCATCGCAATGAGCGAGTCGTACGAGCGGAGCGACAGATTGCCTCCCGATGTCATGGCGGATGCCTTCTACCCGAAAGAGAGATGCAATCCCGATGAATTTCTGCGGACAGTGGCCAACCTGATTCGCAACTCGACGAAGCTGCGGAAGGAAGACCTTCACGGTCAGCCGCCCGCTGTGCAACAAACGCGTGTGGTCCGAGATTTGGATGGCTCGACATCCTTGAAGCTGAACTGCCCCGACTGCCTGCGAGCGTTCTCCCCAGATCCCGGAAGAGCAAGCGAAGGAGTTCAGGAGACGAGGTGCCCGTCTTGTGCGGCAACTGTCCGTTTCGTCACCGATACTTCGCCGGAGTTTGCACATCGTTCAGCGCTCGAGACCGGCTTTGCCGCAAGGTCCTCGCGAAGCTGAGCGGAAATCTCAGCAGTAGATGCACAATCTGAGAACTTGATTCGGCCCGTTCCTATGGATTGTGGTCCGGTGTGCCAGTGTATTCTCAAGAACAATCATGCGAATCTCGATTGCACAAGCTCTCGCGTCAACGGCTCTGGTCCTTGCGTCTACTCTTACTCTCGCGCAACAACCTTCGGCGGCCAACCCCAAGGATACGGAAGTGTGGGAGCCCGTGCCGAAGGTTGTGACTCCCGGTGCGGCGGATTCCCAGCCGCCGTCCGATGCAATTGTTCTGTTTGACGGCAAGAATCTCGACGAGTGGGTCTCGGCGCAGGACAAGACGCCGGCAAAGTGGCTTGTCGCAGACGGTGTGATGACCGTCGTCAAAGCACCCGGAGTCGGCAATATCGAGACGAAGCGGACTTTCCGGAATTTCCAGCTTCACGTCGAGTGGAAGATACCGGCCGATGTCACAGGCAGCGATCAGGCGCGAGGCAACAGCGGGGTGTTTCTCGCCTCCACAGGCCCGGGAGACGCGGGGTATGAGTTGCAGGTTCTCGACTCGTACAACAACAAAACCTACCCCAACGGGCAGGCGGGCAGCATCTATAAGCAGGGAATTCCTCTTGTGAATCCCAATCGCAAGCCGGGAGAGTGGCAAAGCTACGACGTTGTGTGGACGGCGCCCGTTTTCAACGATGACGGCTCGCTAAAGTCTCCGGCATTTGTGACGGTTTTCTTCAACGGCGTTCTCGTTCAGAACCACTTTGAACTCAAAGGGCAGACCCTTTATATAGGGAAGCCTTTCTACAAGAAATACGACACCGCGCCCATCAAGCTGCAGGCGCACGGCGACAAGAGCGAGCCGATCAGCTTCAGGAACATCTGGGTGAGGGAATTGCCCTAGCCCGGATGATTTCGCGGCCTTGCCGAATATCCAGAAGTTTTGTGGCGATAGAAAACCCAGCGCGGCGGTGCCAGCGGCCGGACCAAGGACCACCGGCACCGTCGTCTGTTTATGGAGCCTCGGTATAGACGTAGTCGTTGTACAAGTACGTCGATCCGTTGAGTTGTGTCCAGAGGCGGACGTAGATCGTGGCTCCATTGGTGGGCAGAGTCACCGTCGCACTCGTGCTGGGCGTCCCGATATTTCCAATGTCGTAGGCACCCGGGGCCGTGCCGATCCAGAGGAAGTAGCCGGTGGTACCGCTTGGTCCCGCGGTCCAGGTAAAGGTCGTTGAAGCGCCGGTCAACGTGCCTCCCGGCGCTGGAGAGGTCATGGTGGCGCGAGTCTGGGTGAACTCGGTGTAGGTGTAGTCGTTGTACAAGTACGTTGATCCGTTGAGT
>Ga0335069_10015450_pt1 | contig 10669 bp, 7 predicted proteins | sample Lox_Sample_11_FD_206714 | JGI IMG/M metagenome (GOLD analysis project Ga0335069, IMG submission 206714) | Soil microbial communities from Loxahatchee National Wildlife Refuge, Florida, United States - Lox_Sample_1.1 | ecosystem: Environmental > Terrestrial > Soil > Wetlands | place: USA: Florida... | reverse complement strand
GGTCTTCGCCGCCGTCAGTATGGCTGCATAGCGCGCGACCGCGGTGGTACCCTGATCGAAAGGCGGCGTCTCGAAGGCGCCGACCGGGCCGTTCCAGACCAGCGTCTTGCAGGTCTTCAGCAGATCGTCGATCGCCTGGGCGGATTTCGGGCCGATGTCGAGGATCATCTGGTCGCGCGACACGGTGCCGATGTCGACGATCTGGGTCGGAACGCCGGCCTTGAACTCGGCCGCGGTGATCGCATCGACCGGCAGCACGATCCGGCAGTTCTTCGCCTTCGCCTTGGCGACAATGCCGCGGGCGGTCTCCGCCATGTCGCGCTCGGCCAGCGACTTGCCGACCTCCTTGCCTTCCGCGAACAGGAAGGTGTTGGCCATGCCGCCGCCGATCACCAGGAGATCGACCTTGGAGACCAGGTTGCCGAGGAGATCGAGCTTGGTCGAGACCTTGGCGCCACCGACGATCGCCATCACCGGGCGCTGCGGATGCCCGAGCGCCGCGCCAAGATGATCGAGCTCGGCCTGCATCAGGCGGCCGGCGACCGCGGGAAGGATGTGGGCGATGCCCTCGGTCGAGGCATGGGCGCGATGCGCACAGGAGAAGGCGTCGTTGACGTAGATATCGGCGAGTGACGCCAGCTCCTTCGCGAAAGCGGGATCGTTCGCCTCCTCGGCATCATGGAAGCGCAGATTCTCCAGCAGCAGCACGTCGCCGTCCTTCAGCGCATCGGCGGCGCGCTTGGCCGCCGGTCCGACGCAGTCCTCGACGAAGGCGACCGGGCGGCCGAGCGCCTTGGAGAGCGGTTCGACCAGCGGCCGCAGCGAGAATTCCGGCGCGCGCTTGCCCTTCGGCCGGCCGAAATGCGCCATCACGATCACCCGGGCGCCCTTGCTCACCAGCTCCTTCAAGGTCGCCGCCGAACGGTCGATCCGGGTGCTGTCGGTCACCTTGCCGTCCTTCATGGGGACGTTGAGATCGAGGCGCACGATCGCCTTCTTGCCGGTGAAGTCGAGGTCGTCGAGGGTGCGGAAATCGCTCATCGGTGGGTCCGTTCCGGTGGGTGTCTGAAGGCAGGGCTCAATCGTCACGTGCCATAGACGGGAGGCGATTGCAACCGCGGCCGCCTGACGGTTAAGATTCGTTCTTGAAATCTCGCGGCGAAAAGGGGAATCGGATGGCGGCTCAGCCCGGCGAGTTCCGCTCCGCACTGGTGACCGGCGCCTCCAGCGGGATCGGCGAAGCCTTTGCCCGTGGCCTGCCGCGGACCACGGCCCTGCTGCTCGCGGGGCGCGACCGCGACAGCCTGAACCGGATCGCCCAGGACCTGACCTCGGCCGAGCGCACCGTCCGCATCGTCGCCGGCGATCTCGCCGCGGCCGAAGGCCGGGCCGGCGTCATCGCCGCCGCCGAAAGCGCCGAGGTCGATCTCGTGATCAACAATGCCGGCATCGGCAAGCTGGGGCGGGTGGTCGACAATCCCGAGGATCGCGAATCCGAGATGGTGCGCGTGAACGCCCTGGCGCCGGTCGAGATCTGCCGCGGGCTGCTGCCCGGCATGCTGCGGCGCGCGGAGGCCGCCGGCGCCCGCGCCGGGCTGATCAACGTCTCCAGCGCCGCCGCCTTCCAGCCGATGCCGTTCTTCGCCACCTACGCCGCCAGCAAGGCGTTCCTGCTGCATTACACCGAGGCGCTGGCCGAGGAGTTGAGCGACCGGCCGATCGACGTGCTGGCGCTCTGCCCCGGCGCCACCCGCACGCGGTTCTTCGCTCGCGCCGGCGTCGAGAAGCCGAGCTTCGCCACTTTGCACGAACCGGAACGCGTGGTGCGCGAAGGGCTGCAGGCGCTGGGGCACCGCGCGGTCCACATCGTCGGCCCCGGCAACTATCTCGCGACGGCGGCGATTCGCTTCCTGCCGCGCCGCATGGTTACCCACGCGGTTGAGACCGTGATGCAGCGCTGGCGCTAGCGCTCACTGTCCCGTGCAGAGACCGAGCGCCTGCAGGGATTCGGGCACGCTTCCGTTCGCGCCCTTGTGGCAATAGGGTTTCACTTCCAATCGCGCCTCGTCGCCGCGTCCCTCGGCGACCAACGTCTTCGCCAGGTAGGAAACCAGTGTGAACTCGAATTCCGGTTTGAACTCGATCTCCAGGACTTGATGTTCGGCAAGCGCTGCGCGCAGCTCGCGCTCGGACGTCACCGGATCATCGTCCATGGTGGCCAGCGCGCGATAGAAATGAGCGCGCGGATCCTTCGGATAGGCCTCCACCAGGTGTTTCGAGCTCGCCGCCAGCTGTTCGTCGGTCTTCGGCAATTCGTCGTCGGGGATCAGGTAGGCGCCGATCGCGTAGACGTCATGCACCCCTGCGACTTCGTATCCCGCGCCGGCGAAGACGACGATGGAGAGGGCCGCCAATGCCTGCGCGAGCGGCGCAAAGCGCGGCGCCGAGACATCGCGCGGCCAGATCCGGAGCAGGATGCCGCTCAAAGCGAACCCGGTCAGCGCGCCACCGAAATGCGCGGCGTAGTCGACCTGCCCGCCGCCACTGCCGGCGAAGGCCAGCGGGAGCAGGGAGGGGATCAGCATCCGCAGCATGCGCGCCTGGACGGAGGTGCGCACCAGGCCGCGCGGATACCGAAACGAAGTCACATAGGCCGCGGCGATCAGGCACATGATCGCCCCGGAGGCGCCGATCGAGACCATCTCCGGCGGATTGATCAGCATCGACATCCCGGCGCCGCCCAGGGCGCCGAAGAAGAACAGCACCAGTAGCCAGGCACGGCCGAGCAGCCGCTCCAGCACGCTGCCCGCGAACCAGAAGGCGATGCCGTTGAAGATGATGTGCTCGAGATTGGCGTGGAGCAGCGGCCCGGTGAAGAGGCGGAACCACTCGCCGTGCTTGACGACCAGGTCCCGCATCAGGCCGCCGAAGGCGATCAGCGTCGTGATGCTCGGCTCCAATGCGGGCTTGCCGCCTTCGGCCGGGAAGTTGACTTCGAGCGCGAAGATCGCCGCCAGCACGGCGAGCATGGCCAAGGTCAGCACCGGCCAACGCCTGGTCTCCGGCAGAGCGGCCGGCGTCACTGGAACCAGGGCGTCGCCGCTCAAGCGCGGCTGCCGCAGGGCGCGCTCGATCAGGCTTTGCCGCGAATTCCTGAGCGGACCGATGTTGCGGGTGACCGTGCGACTGGAAAGATCGACCGCATAGGTGGTCACCAGCCGGTAGAACCGCGACTTCAGAGGTTTCAGGCGCGCGATGTCGTCGCGTGTAACCTGGTTCCGGATCTCGACGATGTCGACGAAGGCCGGCATGCGCGCATGGTTGAAGCGCGGCGAATACGTCTTGCGGCAGAGCTTGGCGATCTCCACCACGGTCGTCCGGTCGAGGCGGAAGCGCTTCGCCGGGTCCGCGGACGCATCGACGATGCAAAGGATCCAGAATCCGCTGCCGTCCGTCTTGGTGAGGATGATGTCGCTGGCGCCCGCAAGACGCTGGGCTTCCGGCACGGCGCCCAACTGGTAGCCCTGCTGGGCGACAAGCAGTTTGGCGAGATAGGTGGAGAAGGGCTCAGTATCCTGACCCGGCAATTCCGACAACGAATCAAGCCCGCCCACGCGCAACCCCATTCGGGGTCACTTATCCGGAGCCCATCCGGGATCACCCACCCCCAGTGGATACTACACGTCGAAGTTGCTTTTCGTCAACGCACGGGTCGATGGCCCATGCGCGGCTAGGCGATCGAGAAGAAGGTGATCTGCTCGCCGCCGGCTTCCCGCTCGTGCTCGTCCTGCAGGTCGGCGTCGGGCAGCAGGCGATAGACCGTGGCGCCGAGAATGCCGTCGCCGCTGCTGCCGTCCTCGGCGAGCGGCAGCATGATCCGCTCGCCGGTGAAGTTGCGACCGAGGTTGTTGTAGATCATTCCAATCCCGCGCATGCAGGCCGGTTCCAGCACGACGCGCTTGTGCCACGGATAGAAGGTCTCGTAGATCTCGGGCGCGAAGAATTCGGACATCGGTACGCCACGCGGCGACTTGCCGAAGGCACGGACGATCTCCTCCCCGGCCAGCCGTCCGGTGAAGGTCTCCGCCGCGCGGTCGTACTTCCAGGACCATACGTAGCGCAGGCTGCGGCCGATGGCGACCGGGTCGATGTCGCTCCAGGCCGGCATCGTCTTTGCGCCGCGGGCCGTCTGCCAATGGCCGCCGATCACCTGCAGCTCGGGCGTCGCGATCGTATCGAGAAAGGTCTGGATGGTCATGATCTAAGCAAGATGGGTTTCTGGAATCGTCGCGACACACCCGAGTCGCCGCATTCCGGCGATCCAGGCTGCGGTGGAAGTATCATGGAGAGCCTTTGGGTGCGTCGTCATCCAACTCGAAGTACGCCTCGTGCTCGTCAGCAAACTCGGGAGCGACATGACCACCCTCGTCTAGGGGGACGGCCGCGTCATAGATCGTCGCGCCGATGATGCCGTCGCCGTGCACGCCGTCGTGGGCGAGCGGCAGGATGATGCGCTCACCGATCACCGCACGATCGATGTGGAGGAAGACCAGGCCGCTGCCATGCATGAAGGCGGGCTCAGTGACGACGCGGCGATGGCGCGGGAAGACCTTGCGGTAGGCATCCGGCGAGAAGAAGTCCGCCATGGCCATGCCGCGCAGCGACTTTCCGAAGGCGCGGTCGATCTCCTCACCGGCAAGCCTTCCGGTGAAGCTGTCGCTCGCCCGATCGTACTTCCAGGACCAGACATAACGCAGCGCCCGGCCGATCTTCGTGGGGTCGATATCCGCCCAGCCCGGCATCGCCTTCGATCCCCTGGCGGTGCGCCAATGCTCGGCGACCGCACGAAGATCCGGCGATGCGATGTTGTCGAGAAATGCCTGGAAGCTCATCACGACACCGGGTTAACGATCGCCGGCGCCGCGCGCCACGATCCAGATCAAGAATGGGTCGGATTTCCGGCTTGGTATCCCCGGGATCTATGTATCCCACAGGGCGGTACGGAATGCGCCGGGGTCTAAGGTCGCAGGGGAGGCGCCCAGGAGGCGCACCGGCTAAGCCTAGGAATCCAGGGGGAAGAACACGGCCTCTTCCGGCCCGAGATCCTGACCCGGGGCCTGCCCCGCCAGCGGTTCGGGTGCGGCGCGGTAATAGGTGCCGCCGATGATCCCGTCGGCCTCCACCCCGTTCTCCGAGAGCGGCAGGACGATGCGCTCGCCGATCGCCGACAGCCCGAGACGGACGAAGACCATCCCCTTGCCACGCATGAAGCCGGGCCCGGTCACGACGCGTCGGTGCCGCGGGAATGCGAGATGATAGATCTCCGGCGTATAGAACTCCTCCATCCGCATGCCGCGCAGCGACTTGCCGAAGGCGCGGTCGATCTCCTCGCCGGCCAGGCGCCCGATGAAGGCATCGGTGGCCCGGTCGTATTTCCAGGACCAGACGTAGCGCAGGGATCGCCCGATCTCGATGGGATCGATATCCCGCCAAGCCGGCATGCGCCGTCCGCCACGCGCCGCCACCCAATGGCGTGCCACCACCCGCAATTCCTCGGATTCGATCGCCGCGTAGAAGGCCTGGAAGCTCACGGGACTCACTTGAACGATGGGAAACGGGCGGGCGGTGCGGCAACGCGAGGTTGAGATATGGCACGCCGCCGCCCGCTTTGCACGGCCAGAATGTTAACCATTAATTTGCCTTCAAATCCCGAGAATGGGAGACTTCCCCGATCCGCCGATCGCAACCGGTGGGACCGGAGATCGCCGGGAGACCGATTTGGATTCCGCCGCGCCCGCCTATCCATGGCTAAAGCACTACCCGCCCGAGGTCGACTGGGCGGCGCCGCTGCATGCGAAGGCGGTCTTCGCCCTGCTGGAGGATGCGGCCGCGCGCTATCCCGAGCACGATTGCATCGATTTCCAGGACAAGCGCTACACCTATGCCGAGGTGAAGGCGCTCTCCGACCGCGCCGCCAAGGGCCTGATCGATGCGGGCTTCCGGCCCGGGATGAAGCTCGGCCTGTTCCTGCCGAACTGCCCGTGGTTCGTGGTGTTCTACTACGCGGGCCTGAAGGCCGGCGGCGTCATCGTCAACTTCAACCCGCTCTATGTCGAGCCGGAGATCGCGCGCCAGATCGAGGATTCCGAGACCGATTTCATGGTGACCCTGGATCTCGCCGTGATGCTGCCGAAGATCACCGCCATGCTCGGCACCACCCGGCTGAAGCATGTCGTCATCTGCCCGATGGCCGAGCAGCTTCCCTTTCCGCAGAGTTTCCTGTTCCCGATCGTGATGCGGAAGTCGATCGCGCACGCGCCGGACGACGCGCGCTGCATCGCGATGGGGACACTGCTGCACAACGACGGCAGGATCGAGCTGCCCCTGATCAACCCGGCGACCACGCTCGCGGTTCTGCAATATACCGGCGGCACCACCGGCGTTCCCAAGGGTGCCGCGCTCAGCCATGCCAATATCTACGTCAACGCGCAGCAGATCCGGCTGTGGTTCCACGCCATGGACAGGCCGGAGACGCGGATCGTCGGCGTGCTGCCGCTGTTCCACGCCTTTGCCATGACCTGCGTGATGAATTTGAGCCTCGCCTTCGGCGCCTGCATGCTGCTGGAGCCGCGTTTCGAGGCGCTGAAGCTGCTGCGGCTGATCGCGCGCAAGCATCCGAACGCCATGGCCGGCGTGCCGACGCTCTACAACGCCCTCCTCAACACGCCGGGCGCGGAGAACTACGATCTCTCCTCGCTGAAGATCTGCATCTCCGGCGGGGCGCCGCTGCCGCTCGAGGTCGCGAAGGCGTTCCAGGCGAAGACCGGCGCCCATCTGCTGGAGGGCTACGGCCTCAGTGAGACCTCGCCGGTGGTCTGCATCAATCCGCCCGAGCTGGGATCGAAGCCCGGCTCGATCGGCCTCCCCATCCCCGGCACGATCTGCGAGGTCGTCTCCATCGACGACCGGCGAACGGTCGTGAAGGCGGGCGAGACCGGCGAGATCTGCTTCCGCGGCCCGCAGGTCATGATGGGCTATTGGAAGCGGCCGGACGCCACGGCCGAGGTGATCATTGACGGGCGCCTCCATACCGGCGATGTCGGGCATATCGACGAGGACGGCTATGTCTTCGTCACCGACCGGCTGAAGGAGATGATCAACTGCTCCGGCTTCAAGGTCTATCCGCGCCTCATCGAGGAGGCGATCTACCAGAATCCGGCGGTGCGCGAATGCGCCGTGGTCGGCGTCCCGGATGCCTATCGCGGCCAGACCGTGAAGGCCTATGTCGCCTTGAAGGCCGATATGGATCTGAGCGAGGAGCAGCTCGATCACTTCCTGCGGAGCCGGCTCTCGAAGATCGAGATGCCGACCCAATATGAGTTCCGTGCCGACCTGCCGAAGACGGCGGTCGGCAAGATCCAGAAGAAGGTCCTGATCGACGAAGCCGCGGCGGCCGTCGCCGGCAAGTCCCCTGGGGAGAAGTCCGTATGAGAGAGGCCGTGATTGCCGGCTATGTCCGGTCGCCGTTCCATTTCGCCAACAAGGGCGATCTCGCCAAGGTTCGCCCCGACGATCTGGCGGCGGCGGTGGTGAAGGCGCTGATCGCCAATACCGGCATCGACGCGAAAGAGATCGAGGACCTGCTCTTGGGCTGCGCCTTCCCGGAAGGCGAGCAGGGCCTCAACGTCGCCCGGCTGATCGGCCTTATCGCCGACCTGCCGCAATCGGTGGCGGGCGCCACCATCAACCGGTTCTGCGGCTCCTCGATGCAGGCGATCCACTCGGCGGCGGGCGCGATCGTGATGGGGGCCGGCGACGTCTTCATCTGCGCCGGGGTCGAGAGCATGAGCCGGGTGCCGATGATGGGCTTCAACCCGATGCCCAATCCGGCGCTGAACGACCGACTGCCGGCGGCCTACATCTCCATGGGGACGACGGCGGAAAACGTCGCCAGGAAATACGGCATCTCGCGCCAGGAACAGGAAGCCTTCGCGGTCGAGAGCCAGGCGAAGGCGACGTCCGCGCGCCAGGCCGGCAAGCTGCAGGACGAGATCACGCCGATCCAGAACGGCAAGGACAGCGTCGTCAGCGACGGCTGCATCCGCGAGGGCACGACGCTCGAGGCCCTGGCCGGATTGAAGCCGGCCTTCGACGAGAACGGCGTCGTCACCGCCGGCACCGCCTCGCCGCTGACGGATGGCGCGGCAGCCTGCCTCGTCACCTCCGTCGAATATGCGAAGGCGCACGGGTTGAAGCCGCTGGCGAAGGTCCGGAGCGTCGCCGTCGCCGGCTGCGCGCCGGAAATCATGGGGATCGGCCCGGTGGCCGCCACCCAGAAGGCGTTGAAGCGCGCGGGCCTCAGCATCGACAATGTGGACGTGATCGAGCTGAACGAGGCCTTCGCCTCCCAGGCGCTGGCCTGCATGCGGGACCTCAAGATCGATCCCAAGAAGGTCAATCTCGACGGCGGCGCCATCGCCCTCGGCCATCCGCTCGGCGCCACCGGCGCAAGGATCACCGGCAAGGCGGCCGCGCTCCTGAAGCGCGAGGGGAAGCAGTTCGCACTCTCCACCCAGTGCATCGGCGGCGGCCAGGGCATCGCCACCATCCTGGAGGCCGTCTGATGGCGATCGAACGCGCCGCCGTCATCGGCGCCGGCTTGATGGGGAGCGGCATCGCCGCCCAGATCGCCAATGCCGGCGTGCCGGTGCTGCTGCTGGACATCGTGCCGAAGGACGCCCCAAAGGATAGCCGCGGCGATCGCAGCACGATTGCGCGAGGCGCCATCGACAAGCTGCTGAAGGCCGATCCCGCGCCGCTGATGTCGAAGGCGGCGGCGAAGCTGATCACGCCGGGCAACATCGAGGACGACCTCGCGCAGTTGCAGGACGTCGACTGGATCGTCGAGGCGGTGATCGAGAAGCTCGACGTGAAGCAGGCGCTCTACCGCAAGATCGAGCCGCATCGCAAGAAGGGCTCGGTCGTCTCCTCCAACACCTCGACCATCCCGCTGCAGACCCTGGTCAAGGACGAGCCGGAGAGCCTGCAGCGCGATTTCTGCATCACCCATTTCTTCAATCCGCCGCGCTATATGCGGCTCCTGGAAGTGCTGGGCGGGCCGAAGACCCGCCCGGAAGCCGTGGCCGCGATCAGCGATTTCGGCGACCGGCGGCTCGGGAAAGCGGTCGTCGCCGCCAAGGACACGCCGGGCTTCGTCGCCAACCGGATCGGCGTCTTCTGGATGCAGGCCGCGGTCAACACCGCGCTCGATCTCGGCCTCACCGTCGAGGAGGCGGACGCGATCATGAGCCGGCCGATCGGCGCGCCGAAGACCGGCATCTTCGGCCTCCTGGACCTGGTCGGCCTCGACCTGCAGCCCCATGTCGACAAGTCGATGCGGGAGGCCTTGAAGCCCGACGACGCCTACCAATCGGTCCGCCGCGACTTCCCGCTGATGGAGAAGATGATCGCCGACGGCTATACCGGGCGGAAGGGCAAGGGCGGGTTCTATCGGCTGCAGCGGAACGGCCCTGGGGACAGTTCTGGGAAGGTCAAGGAGTCGATCGACCTCAAGACCGGCCAATATCGCGTCTCGGAAAAGGCACGGCTCGATTCCGCCGGCGCAGCGAAAGGCGGCTTGAAGGCGCTGCTCGCTCACGCCGACAAGGGCGGGCAATATGCCTGGCGCGTGCTCTCGAAGCTGCTGAGCTATGCCGCATCGCTGGTGCCAGAGATCGCCGATGACGTTGTGAACGTCGATCTCGCCATGCGCACCGGCTTCAACTGGAAGCGCGGCCCCTTCGAGATGATCGACCAGATGGGCGCTCCGTGGTTCGCGGAGAAGCTCGCCGCCGAGAAGATGCCGGTGCCGCCGTTGCTGAAGACCGCCGCGGAGAAAGGCGGTTTCTACAAGAGCGAGAACGGCGCGCTGCAGTTCCTCGGCACCGACGGTGCCTATCACGCCGTCAAGCGCGCCGAGGGCGTGCTGCTGCTCGCCGACGTGAAGCGCGCCGGAAAACCGATCCTGAAGAACGGCTCGGCCAGCCTCTGGGACATCGGCGACGGCGTCGCCTGCCTCGAGTTCCACAGCAAGATGAACGCGATCGATCCCGACACGCTCTCGCTGCTGAAGCAGTCGCTGGACCATGTCGGCAAGAAGATGAAGGCCCTCGTCGTCCACAATGAGGGCGACAACTTCTCGGTCGGGGCCAATATCGGCCTCGCCCTCTTCGCCGCCAACATCGCCATGTGGCCGATGATCGAGGACCTGATCGGCCAGGGCCAGGCGGCCTACAAGGCGGTGAAGTTCGCACCCTTCCCGGTGGTTGGTGCGCCGAGCGGCATGGCCTTGGGTGGCGGCTGCGAGATCCTGCTGCATTGCGCGGCGGTGCAGGCCCATGCCGAGACCTATATGGGCCTGGTCGAAGTCGGTGTCGGCCTGATCCCAGGGTGGGGCGGCTGCAAGGAGCTGTTGCTCCGGAATCAGCCCGGCCCCAAGGATCCGAAAGGTCCGATGCCGCCGGTCGCAGCCGCTTTCGAGACCATCTCGCTTGCCAAGGTCGCCAAATCGGCGGCGGAGGCGAAGGAGCTGAAGCTGCTGCGGCCGACCGACGCCATCACCATGAACCGCGACCGCCTGCTGTTCGATGCGAAGCAGCGTGCCCTCGCC
>Ga0335069_10015449_pt1 | contig 10670 bp, 10 predicted proteins | sample Lox_Sample_11_FD_206714 | JGI IMG/M metagenome (GOLD analysis project Ga0335069, IMG submission 206714) | Soil microbial communities from Loxahatchee National Wildlife Refuge, Florida, United States - Lox_Sample_1.1 | ecosystem: Environmental > Terrestrial > Soil > Wetlands | place: USA... | reverse complement strand
GGGCATGGGGTTCACCCTTTTCCGGGTCGCTTTGTTCGAGAAAATGGCGAAGGACCTGTCGAAGGACGCCAAGGGCGTGCGGCAGTGGTTCCGCACCGTACAGGACTACACGCCGGGCGTGGGCGGCCGGGCCTTTACGCAGGACCTCTGGTTCTTCGACCAAGCGACTAAGTACGGCGGCCGGTTCGCCTCGGACAACCGCGTGCACGTAGGTCACTACGACAAGCATACCGACATAACCTGGTGAGGACATGACGTTAGAACTCGTTAAGAAGAGCGTACCGAGCTACCCTTCCCCACTGCGGGTGGATTTGGGGGCGGGACAAAACAAGCGGGAAGGTTTCCTGGGGCTAGACCGGGCGCCGGTGACGGATATCCAGCACGACCTGCTCGATACGCCCTGGCCGTTCGCGGACGAAAGCGTGGACGAGCTCATGGCCTCCCACGTCCTGGAACATTTCTGGGGCGAGGAGCAGGTTAAGATCCTCGAGGAGGCCTACCGGGTGCTGAAGTGGGACGCCGGCATTATGATCATAGTGCCCTGGTGGAACTCCGCCCGGATGTGGCAGGACCCCACCCATAAGGCCCCGTTTCCGGCCGAGAAGGCGTACTACTTCAATAAACAGTGGCGCGACGCCAACAAGCTGGACCACTACGGTATTCGCGCCGACTTCGACTTAGTGGGGTTGAACTACCAGGTTGTCGACCCCAACCCCGCGAGCGGGGTACGGGGGTACGCGGGCGCGTCGGAGGCCGCCAAAGCCTACGCGGTGTACTATTACGCGAACACGGTAGCCGATTTAACCGTTGTTCTCAAGAAGACAAAGAGGTAAAGTACCGGCATGGAGCTCAGCCCTACTAGCTTAACGAAGTTGGCCGGTGTACACCAGGACCTGCAGAAAGTGGTCCGGCGTGCGGCCGAAACTACAACCCTTGACTTCACGGTTATCGAGGGCCGCCGCACGCTGGAGCGGCAGCGGGAGCTCCTGGCTAAGGGGGCGACCACTACGCTCAAGAGCCGACACCTAACGGGGCACGCCGTAGACCTGGCACCTATCGTGGGCGGCGAGGTACGGTGGGACTGGCCCTTGTTCTATCAGTTAGCGCCGATCGTTAAACGGGCCGCGATCGACGTAGAAGTCCCTATCGAATGGGGTGGGGATTGGAGGACTTTCAAGGACGGCCCGCACTTTCAGCTGCCGTGGGCAGAGTACCCGGCGGAAGGAGCTCAGACATGAGTACGGACGCAATCCAAGGCATCGTGCGCGCGGTTCTGGCGGCGGTGGGTGGCTTCATCGTAGGCAAGGGGTGGATCGACGCGGACACCTGGACGCAGGTCGGCGGCGCCGCGCTGACGATTTTGACGGCCATTTGGTCGGTGCTCCACAACAACGCTCAGGCCAAGGCCGCAGGGAAGTAACCCGTGGGCTGGCTGTCCGTAGCGGCAGCGCTCTTGAAGATAGTCGGCATAATTGCCGACTATCTCAAGAACCAGCAGCTTATCGATGCAGGCAAGGCGGAGGCGATCGTTGACGGGGTCAACCACGTCGCGGGGATGGTGGACGATGCTAAGAAGGGCGCGGACGGTATGGCTTACGATCCTGATTGGGCTCAGCGCGTGCGAGACAAATACCGCAAGCCGTAGCGACGTATCGGACCGTTTGCTTTGCCAGAGTGAGCTCGCGGCCCCGATTACTATTTACGGCACGAACGACCCCCGCACCGAGGCCGGCGTCGACCGCCACAACGGGGCGTTCGAGTGCGCCTGCAACCACGACTGTCCGACGAAGCCGGTGAACTAGATGCCCACGACCCTCACCTTCGACTCGCTGCAGAGCGACCTACACGCCTACGCCGAGCGAGCGTTCACGGCCGCCTCGGACCCGCTCGTCTACGACCAGATACCTCGACTGATAAACCTGGCCGAGCGGCAGTGTGCGACCGAGCTAAAGGTGCAGGGGTTTCTGGCTAACGTAACGGGGGTGTTCCAGCCGGGGGTGGACTCATACGACAAGCCGGACCGTTGGCGGGAGTGGGTGTCCATCAACATGGGCATAGCGGAAGTATTCAACACCGTTAGCCGGGCGGCCGACGGCACGAACGCTACGGTGGTGCTCGACCGGCCGCACAACTTCGTGTCCGGCTCGGAACAGTTTGGTATCGTAATGGTGAACGGTCTTAGTGGCGACCCCACCTACAATGGCTCTTATCTAGTCGTTTCTACCGATCAGCTGTCGGTCACCTACAACTCGTTCACCCCCCTAGAGCTTACTACGCCGGACACGGGCGGGATGGTTTCTATCGTGCCGGAGTTCCGTACCCCGATCTTGCCGCGCTCCTACGAATACCTGCGAGGGTACTTCCCGGACGGCTACGCACGGGGCGTGCCCCTATACTACGCCGATTACGACTACTACCATTTTCTCGTGACCCCGATCCCGGACCGACCCTACCCGTTTGAACTCAACTACTACGAACTACCACCGATGTTGGACGCGGGACACCAGACGAATTGGTTGACGGACATCGTGCCCAACCTGCTGCTATACGCTTCGCTTATGCAGATGGCGCCGTTCTTAAAGAACGCCGAGGCGACGCAGACGTGGCAGCAGGCCTATGACCGGGCAGCCCAAGGGGTAACCGGACAGGACCTGGATAAGATTAACGACCGTACCTCCGAGCGGAGTAAGCCCTGATGACCCGGTACACCGAAGTATTCGGCGGAACGACGATCCAACCGTCGGAGGTCTCCTACTCGGCGCTCTCGATCGGGGTCGATAAGACGCTGGCATGGCCGAGGGAAGCTTCGATATCGGACAACCTATACGTCACGCGCATCATAGACGTGACGGCGGTGAACCCCGGCGTGAACATCATGATGCCGCCGGCCAACGAAGCTTCTCTTGGAGAAACGATCGTATGGAACAACGTAGGAGCCAATGATTTTACGGTCAAGGATAACGACGGTAACGCGCTGCTCACCGTCGCGCCGGGTACGATCTGGACCCTGTACCTCCGGGGCAACGACAATAGCGCCGGCTCTTGGCGTTCGTATCAGAACGGGGCCAGCGTTTCCCAGGCGCAGGCCGCGTCGCTCGCCGGCAACGGCTTAGTAGCGACCGGCGGTACGCTCAGCCTTAATACCCCCGTTACGGCCCTCGCCGTCACCCCGACCAACCTCACGAGCGCCTCGCGGGCCGGGGTGTACCGTTGGACCGGGGGTGCGGGTACGCTGACTTTCGACGCAGCGGCTTCCCTCGGAAATGGTTGGTTCGTCGAAGTGCGGAACGACGGTTCGGGAGTTTGGACGCTTGACCCGAACGCCGGAGAATTGATTAACGGCGCGGCGACCTTAGCGCTGCAGGCGGGGCAGACTTGCTTCGTGGTGTGCGACGGGGTCGGCTTTTATACCGTGGGCCTCGCGACTTCCAGCACGGGCGGCTCGTCCTTCGACTTCGACAACGTAAACGTGGCCGGTACCGGCGTCTTCACGCTTTCCGGCTCGGACCTCAACCGGGTCGCGTACAAATTCACGGGCGTGCTGACGGGCAATCGGCAGGTCGTGGTGCCCAACACCATTCAGCAGTACTGGGTGGACAATTCCACGACCGGGGCGTTCACGTTGGAGGTGAAGACCGCCGCCGTGGGCGGGGTGCTCGTGACGCAGGGCCAGCGGGCTATCCTCTACTGCGACGGCACGACCGTGTTGGACGCGGACACGGCCGGGATATCCACGCCCATCGCGATAGCCCAAGGTGGTACCGGGGCGACGACCGCCGCCGGGGCGCGCACTAACCTGGGCTCGACCGCCACGGGCGACGCTCTCTATACGGCGGCCAGCGCGGCGGCGGCCCGCTCTACGCTAGGCTCTGGCGTCATCGGCGACCCGCTCTTTACGGCGGCCACCGCCGCCGGAGCGCGGGGCACCATCGACGCAGCGGCGCTCGGTACGGCCAACGCCTTTACGGCGGCGCAAACGGTTACGCTTACCGGTCTCACGGCCGAGATGACACTGGTGTCGACCGATGCCGGAGCGGCGGAAGCCGTGGCCGCGGACCTATACCGCAACAGTGCCTCCCCGGCCCCGAACGATCTGCTGATGTCGCTGCTGTGGTCTGGCAACTCGTCGACCGGCGTAAAGCGCACGATGGCGAAAACTTACGCCACCGTTACGACGACCACCAACGGGTCGGAGGTCGCGCGTTGGACGCTCGGCGTAATGGGTGCTACGACCCCCGGTACGGTCGGGGACGCGCTGCTCGTAGGGCCGGGGATACAGGTTGGCCCGGCACCGACGGGCGGTGACAAGGGGGTGGGAACCGGCAACGCTACCGCTTGGTACAAGGGTGGCAACATACTACCTTTGCTAGACGTGATCGTAAGCGGCACCACGGCGTCGCCCGGCGCCGCGGACCACGGTAAGACTTACATTCCTACCGGGGCCGGGTTCACCCTTACCTTGCCCCAGCTTTCGACCGTATTCAACGGATACCGCGTAGGTTTGCAGAATTATTGCGCCTCCGGTACCTGTCTAGCGAACCGGTCCTCGACGGACACGATTGCTTCTAGCGGCACTACGGGGTTGACTTCTATAACCCTGCCCTCAGCAGGGGACATGGTTTGGTTTGTTGCGGACGTGACTAATTCTCGGTGGTTGCTGCAAGGAAAACGCACGTTTTTGAGTGCAGCCCAAGCCATTACAACTTCTGGACTGCTAACTTTAGCACATAGTTTGGGAGTAATACCGCTCGACATTGACGTATACTTGCAATGTACAACGGGGGAGTTTAATTATTCCATAGGAGATAAGATTGCCATTAGTCGTGGGACCGACGAAACTTCCGGAGGAAATTCCCGTGGGCAGGGTATTGTTCCCGACGCCACTAACCTGAACATAATATATTCTCCGGTAGCTCAGGTCTACCATTACGTTAACAAAACAACCAATGCTGCCGTCAGTCTTACGAATGCCAATTGGAATGCCTTTTTCCGCGCTACCGTGTGGAATTAAAACATGCCCGACGGCACCCCTCTCGTCCTGACCTCAAAGGCCGGCATCAAGCGGGACGGTACGCAGTTTGAGGGCGAATACTACGTCGACGGCCAGTGGGTGCGCTTCCAACGCGGCCTGCCTCGGAAGATTGGCGGCTACCGTCGATTGGCCACTAACCTGGCCGGTCCACCGCGAGAAGTTGAGATATACTCCGCGGGAGGTTTGACCTACGTTCATTCTGGCGGTCCCAATAAGTTGGAACGATTCACGCTCGACAGCGACGGCAACCCCTCCGCTATTTCCGACCGGACGCCCGCCGGGTTCGCGACGAACGTCAACAACGATTGGCAGTTCGCGGAGGTGTACGACACGGCCTCGGGCCAGTTAAAGCTCTTAACGGTAGCGGTGCCTAACCTGCAGGACATTGACTCCTCGACCACGTTCCCGATCTATTTTGGCGACGCCTACGGTACGGCGGCGCTGGCCGCTATCGCCGGCTCCCCCGGCAAGGACGTGTCCGGCGGCATTATGGCGTTGCAGACCTACGCTGTGGCCTACGGTTCGAACGGAGCCGTGCTATGGTCCGTGTCCAACGCCCCGGCGGATTTTACCGGTGCCGGCTCCGGGGGCACTAACGTTACGGACCAGAAGATAGTCCAGGGGTTTCCGCTACGGGGCGGGGGGCAGTCGCCGGCCGCGTTGCTTTGGTCCTTGAACGCCTTGTTGCGCATGTCCTTCGTCGGAGGCTCGGCGATCTGGCAATTCGACACGCTTTCCTCGGAGAGCTCCATCCTTTCGCCCAACTCCGTTATAGAGTACGACGGCATTTACTATTGGGCTGGGGTGGACCGCTTCCTCTTCTTTAACGGCGTGCTGCAGGAGCTCGACAACGATCTCAACCTGAACTGGTTCTTCGACAACGTCAACTACGCTTACCGCGGGAAGGTGTTCGCTTTTAAGGTACCGCGCTTCGGGGAGATTTGGTGGTGCGCGCCTATGTTCGGGGCGACGGAGCCAAACTATGCCATAATCTTCAACGTGCGCGAGAGCCGTCGGCTCGGCTACCCGGTATGGTATGACACGGCGCTGCCCGCCGACTTCCGGGGCGCCGGGCACTACGCCCAAGTCTTTCACTCCCCGCTCATGACCTCGGCCGACGTGGTCGGGGGTTTAGGCACCTACGCCCTCTGGCAGCACGAGTTAGGGGTCGACGCGGTAGCGGGTACCCAAACGAACGCCATTCGCAGCTATTTCGAGACCGCCGATATATCGGCTATGACCTCGCAGCAGCCCTCGAACCAGAACCTATCGGTAGATTTCCTGGAGCCGGACTTCGTCCAGGTGGGCGATATGACCGTGCAGATGTCCGGCCGGGCTAACGCCAAGGCGCCGCAGGTATTCAGCGACCCGAAACCGGTCTACGCCGTACCCGCCTCCTCCGAACAGCAGGTTTGTTACTTCAAGGAGTCGCGGCGCGAGCTACGGTTTCGGTTCGAGAGTAACGTGGCCGGCGGCGACTACCAGATGGGGCAGAACCTGGTGCACGTGAAGCCGAGCGACGCGAGGATCCTGGGATGATCAGCGTGCCTGATCCGCGCGACATCACCCTGGGACGTTGGGCGGCCGAGCTAGCCCTGCAGGATCCGCTGGTGCCCCACCCCCCGGTTAAGGAGAGCGCCTGGGTGGGTTGGGCCGTTAACGTCCTGGCTTATTCGAGCCTTTCCCGGCTATTAAACCCCCCGGACCCGCGCTATTATAGCGACTGGCGTTCGTGGGGCACCCGGCTAAAGCAGCAGACCGACGCCGCCTAGGAGGACCATCTTGAACCCGTTTATGACCCAGCGCCCGCCGACAAACGCCATGGGCACCGGCATGCCTACCGCGGTGCCGCCGCAGATATTGAATCGAACGGCTCGACCGTTTCAGTTCAACCAATTTCCGCCTGCCCCAACGGGAGGCGGGTGGCAGGGGGTTAGCCCCGCTTTCATCCAAGCCCTTCGTATGCGCAATGGCCCAACCCCTAGGGGCACCCCCATATACCGGGCGCGCGGCGGGCTCGCCCAGGCGGCGGAGGTGGCCCGGCGCGGGGGCCGCGGCCCGGACCGTAACCTGGTGCACCTAAGCGATCGGGAAATGGACCTCCTGGAGCACACCTGGGGCTCGCCGGACCATAATCCTAAGACCGGTTTGCCGGAGTACGGGTTCTTCGATAGCCTACTCTCGGGCATAGGGGACCTGGCCTCGGCTATACCGGTGGTGGGCCAGGTGATCGGGCCGCTCGTCGGGGCGGCCTCCGCCTTCCTGGGGCCGGGGGCTAACTACGGCCAGACGGCGGGAGTACGGGACCAGACGACCGGGCAGTATACCATGTACCAGCCGGGCGGCGGCGGGTCCGTCGGCTCCGGCACCTCTATGTTCTCCCGCCCTGGCGCTATCTCCGATATCGGCACCGGTATCCTGGGGTTCCTCGGCAACTTGGCGGCCTCGCGCGAGCGTGAAAAGCAGCAGAAAAGATTGCTGGCGCAGCAGAAGCAGCAATACGAGGACTACGTCGGGCCGCACGTCGACTACCACTTCGGGAACCCGACGGCCGAGACGATCGGGCTGACGCCCTCTCAAAACACCGCGCTGGCCGGCTTCTCGCCGGAAGAGCAGCTAACGCAAACGCGCCCGTTGCCCTACGCGGGCGGTGGCGCCGTGGGCGACTATACCGCCGGAGGACGTACCGCCGGTCCCGGCGGCGGGCAGGACGACAAGGTGCCGGCTTACCTCAGCCCGGACGAATTTGTTCTTCCCGCCGACGTGGTGTCCCACCTGGGCGACGGCAGTTCGACGGCCGGGGCGCGACGCCTAGACGCGCTCGTTGACCAGGTTCGGCGGCGCCGCACGGGCAATACGCGGTTTCCGCCTAAGGGCGGGGGCGTCTTAACCCACTTCGCGAGGAGGGCCGCCTAATGGCCTCGAACCTCTTCGAAAGCCTGTTCGACCAAACGCCGCCGAAGTCCATCACTTCGGCCGCGACGACCATTCCGAACCTGCCGAACTGGTACCAGGATTTCCAGAAGCAGTTGCTGTCCTATACGGCCAACGCACTGCCGACGAACCCGGTGCTATACGGGGGCCAGCGGCTGTCGGACCTGTCCGACCCGGCGGTAGCCGCGAGGGTGCAGGCCTCCTTCTCGCCCCAGGAGCAGCAGGCGTTCCAGCAGGTCGGGGCGATGCAGGGGGCCTGGCAGCCCGGCGTCGCCCAGGCGGGGGCGCTTACGAACGCGGCGGCTAACCCGGTGTATAACACCGTGGGTAACTATATGTCGCCGTACATCCAGAACGTTTCCGACCGCCTCGGGGCGCTGGCGGCGCGCAATTTGTCCGAGAACCTGCTGCCGGCGATCTCCGACACGTTCGTCGGGGCCGGGCAGATGCAGGGTACGCGGCAGGGCGAGTTCACTTCCCGCGCCCTGCGAGATACGCAGGAGTCCCTGCTGGGGCAGCAGGCCGAGCTCCTGAATACCGGCTACACGGGAGCGTTGACGGCGGCCCAGGCCGACGCGAACCGGGCGCTGAGCGCGGGCGCGCAGATGTCCGACCTGGCCGGCGCGGCGCAACAGTATGGAATCACGGACGCGGCGGCGCTGCAGGGTATCGGGGCCGATATCTCGAACAAGGCGCAACAGGGCGCCGATATCTCCTACCAGAATTTCGTCGAACAGCGCGACTGGCCGCTGCGCAATATCGGGGCGCTCTCGGCCGTGCTGCAGGGACAGCAGGTGCCCTACGCCTCCAGCGCCTACGAAACGGCCCCGGCCGGTGGCTACGGCACCTCGCCGCTCGGGTACGCCTACGGCACGGCGCAGACCGCCGGGTTGGCGCGCGGCGGGCGCGTCAGCCGCGCGGGTATCCTGCGGCGGTTCGCTAACGATAACGCGGGAGCCTTGCGGAGGGCCGCTTAAGCCATGGCGTACAAAATGCCCCCGAACCCCCTGGCGCAGGCGCGCGACGTGGGGGACTTCGCCTACGCGACCCCCGGCGCGGCGCAGTTTCTGCGTTCGCCGGCTTACGGCGCGCTTTCCGTGTTCGGTAGCGACGGCGGGGGCAGCGCCGCCGATATCCTGGACAGCGCCGCCGGCAAGCTGATGGAGGAGTACGTCCCCGACTACGCCAACCGCGCGGCCGGGGCCGGAGCTTTTGAAGCTCTGGGCGCCGGACGGCCGGGGTCGTTGGCTTCCGCTATCGGCGGGGGTATGGCCGGGCGCTTGAACGCCGATATCTCTAAGATCGACCTGCCTATTAAGTGGGAGGGCGAGGCGGCCCAGGCGCTGCTGGCGCGGGAGCAAGCCAAGCAGGCGGCGCTGCAGAACCAGATTAACCAAATGAACTTCGGCTATTTCACGGAGCCGCTGCCGAGCGAGGCGGATATCGCCGGGGCCGGAGGTACGACCGGCGAGGGTATTGCGACCCCCGGCGCGACCCCCGGCGCGGTCGGTACCTCCGAGAACCTTACCGGCCAGGGCGACCTGCCGCTTACGCCGCAGACCTCGCTGCAAATAACCGCGCTGAAAGCGCAGCTACACCGGGCGCTTAAGTTCGCCCAGGTGAGTCCGCAGGCGCGTCAAGACGCGTATCAAATTTACGACGACATGGCCAAGGCGGTAGCTGCCGACCCACTGGCGAAGAACGAACTGGCCCGGCGCCAGGCGCAGGAGAAGTCGAACATCGACATCGCGCAGCACGGGCAGACTAACGAGCAGGACTTCAGTAAGGGCGTCAAGGAAAGCGTCGTGAAGATGACGCAGGACGCCCTAGCCCAGGCGCAGGACGAGTTCCACGCCATGGCGCAGAACCCGAATTATTCGCGCCAGTTGCCGAACCTAAACAACCCGGCAGCGATAGACACATTCGTGCGCAACCGGGCGCGGGCCATTCTAGCTCAGAAATACGCGGAGCTCGAGGCGCAGTTACGGCGCATGGGCAAGGACCCGAGCCAGTACCTGGGCGAGGCCGGCGCCGCGCCGGTCGATACCGGTCCGGTGCCGGGCGGCGCTCCGGCGGGCGGCGAGGTGCCTATCCCCCGCGTCGGGGCTACGGTAAGGCCGACCGAGCCGACGGACGAAACGCCTCCCGTTATAGCAGCCCCTCCCCAAGAAAGAGAGGAAAAGGCGTTCGTGCCGGCGGGATTGCTGCCGGGAGAAAGTCTTGATTTTGAAAAAGAGCAGGCGACGGCGGGCGCGAACGCTGGGTTGCTGGGCCAAGGTATTTCTCAGCTGCAAGAAGCTTTGGGATACAACGAAAATTCCATAGAAGGCACCTTGGGTTCGATAGAAGAATTCTATCGACGGGGCCGTTTGGGGTTACAGAATTTTGGCCGTCCTAATAAACTAGAGGACCCTGTTCTAAATAACACCGCCCTACTAGATTCGGTATTGTCTAGTAGCGTTCTACAAAACCTTTCTACCCTTATCAAGGGCAACCCGACTGAGGGAGAACGTCATTACGTCGAAAAACTCGGAGCTACTAAAGACAAGACGAAGGGTGAACGTCGTGTCTTGATTGAACACGCCATTCCCCTGTTACGCGCTCGATTGGCTTTTGAGAATATGCGCATGAAAGCTCTTTCCCAAGGTCGTCCTATCCGGTTTAGCGATTATGAGCAGTGGTTGAAATGGGCCTACGGCGATAC
>Ga0335069_10015448_pt1 | contig 10670 bp, 8 predicted proteins | sample Lox_Sample_11_FD_206714 | JGI IMG/M metagenome (GOLD analysis project Ga0335069, IMG submission 206714) | Soil microbial communities from Loxahatchee National Wildlife Refuge, Florida, United States - Lox_Sample_1.1 | ecosystem: Environmental > Terrestrial > Soil > Wetlands | place: USA: Florida... | reverse complement strand
TCAACATCGCGAACCGCTTCAACGTTGCGGACGTGAATCCGCTGTGGACGAACGCCGGCCAACCAACAGCAGCCTACGATGCGCGGCAGTTCCAGTTTGCGTTGAAGCTGAACTGGTAGGGTGGAAGTCTCCAGGGGACGAGCCGCGGCACCGGCGGAAGAGTACGGACTTACGAGTCGGCTCAGGCGAGCCGCAGTCTTTGTCGCGAGTAACATTGCCGAGGGAAAAGGCCGTTCAACCGACCGAGACCTTGTGCAGTTCCTCCGCTGCGCTAGCGGCTCCCTATACGAAGTCCAAACCCAATTCGAATTGGCTCGCCTTCTCGGCTTCATCGACGACCCCGCGCGGAAGATTTGATCTCAATGCCGCGCGAAGTCAGCAGAGTTCTCAACGGTCTGATGAACGCGATGAGATCGGCGCCAGCGAAATCGTGAGGTCCTGGGGCCTGGAGCCCGAAGCCTGAGGCCTAGCCCAAAGTTTTCCTGCTATCATCTTCTCCACTCTTCGCGATAGCCGGAGCATCTCCCAATCATGTCCCAGTCCTCGGCTCCAACCCCGCGCACGCGGATCGTGCGCGAACCCCAACGTGCGGTTTACGATCGCGCCACGGCTTACGAAATTCTGGATGAAGGTTTCATCTGTCATGTTGGTTTTGCGATAGATGGACAACCGTTCGTCATTCCAACCGGCTACGGGCGATCCGGCGACAATCTTTATATCCACGGTTCGGCGGCGAGCCGGATGCTCCGCAATCTGGATCAGGGTATCGCTGTGTGTGTGACGGTCACTCTGCTCGATGGATTGGTGCTGGCACGATCGATCTTCAACCACTCGATGAATTACCGGTCGGTAGTCGTGCTCGGAACAGCCACGGCCATCACGGACCCCAACGAGAAGTTGGAGGCGCTGCGGCTGCTTTCCGAACATATTCTTCCCGGGCGTTGGGCTGAGTCGCGTTTTCCGAATGAAAAAGAACTGAAAGCGACGCTGGCACTTCGGCTTCCGATCGAAGAGTTCTCGGCGAAAGTGCGCCAGGGACCGGTCATCGACGATGAAGAGGATTACAGTTTCCGGACCTGGGCAGGAGTTTTGCCGTTCAATACTGTTCCGGGCTCGCCCATCCGCGATGAGCGCTGCGATCCGTCGATTCCCGAGCCTGAGTACGTGGCGCACTACGCGAGACCGCGCTCCTGATCGCGGCATAGGGTCGTGCGCGGAATCGGCGGCGGAGAAGCACAACGGGCTGGCGCCAGCCGGCTCTGGCTAAGCCGTTCTGCAATTTCGCGCGTCTGGACCCTTTCGCCTTACAATGGCAGATCATCCCCATGTCAGACCTTGCCGGTTCGATCTCTGCTCAGGTTGAAAGTCTTCGCGAAGACCTCATCTTCTTTCTTCAGAAGCTGGTGCAGTTCCCGACGCTGCCGGGCTTCGAGCAGAAGGCGCAGTACTTCGTCGCCCACAAACTGGAGAGCCTTGGCCTCGCCACGGAAGTGGTGGTGTCCGAACTCGAAGATCTGCAGGATCATCCGGCTTTTTGCGATGACGGTGTTCCGTTTCGCGATCGGCTCAACGTGGTGGGCCGCTGGATTGGTTCCCGGCGTAAGCGCGCGAAGGGGGCCGGCCATTCGCTGATCCTGAACGGGCACATGGATGTGGTTCCCACCGGAGCCGAATCTTTATGGACGGAATCTCCCTGGAGCGGGAGCATTCATGACGGGCGGCTGTATGGCCGCGGGTCCTGCGACATGAAAGCGGGTGTCACGGCGAATATTTTCGCCGTGCAGGCACTGCAGGCGATCGGCTTTCAGCCCGAAGCCGATCTGCTGATCGAGAGTGTGATTGGCGAAGAGAGCGGTGGGGTCGGCACGCTGGCCACTATCGTGAAGGGATTCAAGGCAGACGCAGCAGTCATCACCGAACCAACCCAGCTGCGTCTTTGTCCTGTGCAATCAGGCGCACTGACTTTCCGGATTCGGGTCGCTGGCCATGCCATTCACGCCTGCATGAAGCCCTATGGTGTGAGCGCGATCGAAAAGTTTTACGTTCTATTACGGGCGGTGCAGGAACTCGATCGGCAGCGTCACGTGGAGTATCACAATCCGCTTTACGAAGACCCGCACAACATTGCGCCAATCAACGTTGGAACCATCCGCGGGGGAGACTGGCCGTCGACCGTGCCGGATGAACTGGTGGTCGAAGGCCGGTTTGGCGTGCTGCCCGGGGAGTCGACCGACGATGCGCGCCGGGCGCTCACCACGACTCTGCAACAGGCAGCGAGTTCGGACGGATGGCTGCAGCAGCATCCGCCGGAGCTGATCTGGTTTGAAGGGCAGTTCGAGTCGGGACAGACGCCGCAAGATGCGCCCATCGTCGCCGCGGTCGCATCCTGCCATGAGGCAACGCTCGGCCGCCCGGTTCAGGTGGAGGGAGTTACGTACGGATCGGACTTGCGACTTTTTACTAACCACGGGAAGATTCCGGCAGTGCTATATGGCCCGGGCAACGTCCGCAATGCGCACACCGTCGATGAATTCGTGGATCTGGAAGAAGTGATTTCGGCCACGAAGGTCTTGGCGTTCATTGTTGCCACGTGGTGTGGTGGAAGCATCAGCTAAGACCAGAGTGGGCTACTGGGCCGCATCCGTCTTGCCCGCGCCGTGAAAATCGATGTCCACGGATTCGCCCACTTTCAGAAAAAGCACGCTCGGATTCTTCATTCCCCATTTGACGTAAGGCACGGCGAACTTCGCGTCTGCCGACCATTCGTTGGAGTTCAGCTTGAGTTCCACGGGGATCGTCATCTCGTGTTCTGCGCCATGGATGCCGAACATTCCATGGACCTGCAAGGTCGAGGCGCCCTGCGCAGCGAGGACGCCCTCGGCATGATCGGGGCGAAAACGGATTTCAGGATACTTCGCGCTTTCAAGAACATCCTTGTGCATCTTGTGATCCCGCGTGCTGTTTCCGCTTTGTCCGCTGGTCGCGTCGAAGACGATCTCGCCCGTAGCGGATCGGGAGGTGGCGTCATATCGAATGTCGCAAGCTTTCAGCCTGAAATCGCCTTTGACGGTGTGGAGAGGATCGCTCAGCGTCCAATTCGCGCTACTGTGTGCCGGCTCACAGAGCAGATGAATTTGCTGTGCCTGGAGCGCTTGAGAGCCAGCGCCAAGCAAGGCCATCATCAAGAGTGTCGTGAATCGTATGCGGTCCTGGATCTTTAAGTTGATCACGCGGTAAGCACTCTCCATCCCAGTGCGAGTCCGTTCGTAGCGATGTCAAGCGGAGTTGAAGAGCCGACGTGGGTCGCAAGCATTCCGGCGAAGAGTTGGGGGCGGCGCTCGAAGGCTTGCATGGTCCGACGGCGCAGCCATTCCCGATTCTCCAGAAGCAGCATCAAGCGAGCCATATTCGACGGACGAATCGCCAAGCGGCGATGTGCCGATTGATAAGTACGCAAATTGCCGGTCTGGAGGCTTGTCGCCAGGACTTCCGCCTGCTTGAATGCAAGGCAAAGTCCCTCGCCTGTGATGGCATCCACTCCTCCGGAGGAATCTCCGATCAGGGCAACATTGCCGGCACAAACTCTCGCAAGCTTTCGGGTAACCGATTCTGCGCCGCGCTCGACCGAACTGATGTCGCAATTCTTCAATCGCTGGTGAACCTCGGGAAAAGCGCTGAGCGCCTGGTCGAGCCGCAGTTGAGGAGATTGCGAAATCAAGACTACGCAGATTTCTTCTCTTGCGACTGGGGTGATGTAGAGCTGGCATCCGGGCCCCCAGTGAAGTTCCATAAAGTCGCTCCAGGGGGCGATACGGTAGTGGCGGCGATACGCGAACCGGCGATGCTTGCACAGGTGGCGATCCAGTCCTGCCCAGCGTCGCACCCGCGAAGCGCTGCCATCGGCTCCCACAAACCAGCGCGCGCGAAAAAGTTTGCCATTCACCATGGCGCCATCCCGGGACCATGCACTGACCACCGATCTCCACAGGAAATGCACGCCGGCGCATTCAGCTTGTTTCACCATTGCATCATGGAGAACGGTTCGACGTGCCCCAATTGCGCGCCCGATCGGAAACCCCGCTGCGACCGACTGGTCACCGCTCACGAAGCGAATTCCCCGAAAGGCGAAGCCTTCGGTTGGGGGCAAGTGCACACCGAGTCTCGCCAAAGCCGCCACGCCATCGGGCATCAGACCTTCGCCACAGGGCTTATCGATCGGAGGTGCGAAACTGTCGGCGACGGTGACGGTCATTCCATGCTGTCGCAGCGCAAGCGCCGCCGCCAATCCGGCCGGCCCTCCGCCAATGATGAGAACATCCTGCGTGTTCGACATTGCGAGCCTTACCATTCGAGCAGCACAAGCTCTGAACAGAACCCCGGTCCCATCGCGGCGAGCAAGCCGAGCGTGCCACGAGCCGGCCTCCGGTTCTTCATCACTTCTTCCAGAACAACCAGGACGGATGCAGAGGACAGGTTGCCGACGCGCCGCAGGCTCTCCCACGAGGCGTTCAGCTCTCCGTTCTTGAAGTCGAGGGCTTCCTCGACGGCCTCCAGGACTTTCGGGCCTCCGGTGTGCAGGACCCAATTCCCTATGTGGGCACGAGAGTAGCCGTGGTCGTCGAGAAACGCGTCGACGTCATGCGCGAGCTGGCGGCGGATCAGGTTCGGTACTTCGCGGGAGAGCACGATCTCGAATCCTCGCTCAGAGATGTTCCAGCCCATCATGTCTTCCGTTTCGGGATAAAAAATGGAACGCGTGGCCAGAATCTTCGGACCGCAGGCCGCGTTCGTCTCTAGTTGTGCTCCGCCTAGGATCACGGCTGCGGCGCCGTCCCCGAACAAGCCGGCCGAGATGAGATTTGCCATGGAGAGGTCGTTGCGCTGCAGAGTCAAGGAACACAGCTCCACGGACAAGAGCACGGCTGCCTGATCGGGATAGGCGCGCACGTAATCAGCGGCGCGCGAAATACCAGCGGCGCCCGCAACGCAGCCCAACCCGAACATTGGAATGCGGCGGATGGTTGGCGATAGGCCCATGCGATTGACCAGGCGCGCCTCAATGGATGGACTCGCAATGCCAGTGACCGACGTGAAGAAAAAAGCGTGGAGGTCGGTCAGGTCTAATCCTGCTTGCACAACGGCCCGCTTAATCGCACACTCACCGAGGTCTTGAGCGACGCGAATCCAGTGATCGTTCGCTTCGCCCCAGCCCGCGAGCTCTGGATACTGCTCCATGGTCAGAGCCAAATGACGGCCGTCCACGCCCACCTGACGATGCAACCGACGCAGAGCTTCCGGATGGGGCAGTTGGTCTCCCCAATATTGTTCGAGCGCAGTCTCCATGTCCTGCTGCCGGTAGTAGTTTTGGGGAAACGCGCTCGTCGCGCTCAGAATCTGCATGCTCTTCATGTCCTCAGTTTTGGAATGATTCATTCCGCCGATCGCGCACCCGACTCAAATGCGTGCGGCGCGTTTCGCCATGCCCAGCGCTTCCGCCCAGAAAGACGTTGAAGTGTGCGCGAGTTCCACCACTTGCTGCACGCTCCGAACGAATTCGTCGATCTGGTGTTCTTCTACTACCAGCGGTGGCGCCGCTTTTAGAACCATAAAATTGTTTCCACAAATCTGGGTCAAGATGCCGTGGTCGCGGAACATTCGCATCACCAGAATCTGCCCGAACATTGCGGGATGGATGCGATGAAACGCTTCGAAGGCCACTTTCAATTTCAGCTGCTGCGGAGACTTGAATTGAATGCCCAGCAGCAGGCCTTCGCCACGAATCGAATGCACCATCTCGAAGCCGGACAACGCGTGTTCGAGGCGTTGGCGGAACTCGCCACCAACGCGCGCCGCTCGCTCGCCGAGGCGTTCGGACTCAAGGACATCCAGAGTCGCCAATGCTGCACGCATGGCGAGGCCGTTCTCGCTGAAGGTTGAGGTGTGGACGATGGCGCGGCGCAACGAGCCGTAAACCGATTCGTAGATTGGATCGGTCATGAGCACGGCGCTGACTGGAATGAGCCCGCCACTCATTGCCTTGGCCAGGATAACCATGTCGGGATGGACGCCATAGCGATGGGCTGCCAGAAAAGGCCCCGTGCGATGCATGCCTGTCTGCACCTCATCGAGCACGAGCAGAGTCCCGTAGCGACGGCAGAGGGCTTGCGCCGCGCTCAGGTAGCCGATGTCGGGAACACGGATTCCGCCTTCAGCCTGGATTGGCTCGACGAAGAAGGCAGCGAACCGCTTGGTGGCAAGTTGCTTCTCCAGGGCAGGCAGGTCGTCGAACTCGATTGCTGTGGCGTCGTGCAAGAGGGGTCCAAAGCCGTCTCGCCAGAAGTCGTCGGTCATCAGCGAAAGGGCGCCGCAAGTGAGTCCATGGAACGCTCCTCGGGCACTCAGCAATCCAGCACGCTGGGTGTGTGCGCGCGCGAATTTGATGGCAGCTTCAACCCCTTCACTGCCAGAGCTGCCAAAGAAAGCCTTGGATAGGCCTTCACCAGCTTTTTGGCACAGCCGCTCTGCCAGTTCTCCCGCCAGTTCCGGCACGTGGGTCTGGATCATGGCCGGCCCGCATCCTTCTAATTCGTCGCGCAGCGCCGCGATCAACGCAGGGTGGTTGTGGCCAACGTTATGGACGCAATATCCGGACAGGAAGTCGAGTATCCGCCTGCCATCCGATGTGAACAGCTCGGATCCGAGGCACCGCACATACCGAACATTCATCTCAAGCAGGTTGAGGAGGCGAACCCAGTTCGGGTTTACGTGGTTCGAATAAGAAAGACCGGCGGTCTCCGCCACGGATGAATGCATTGTTCCGTCTCAGGGCTGCTGTGTGAAGCGACCTGGAAAAACGATGAAACTATATCTTGTATCTCGTCCGATGCCAGCCTGGAGCCAGCGGGTTGCCGGCACAAGAGCTGGAACCGATGAAAACTGGTGATGGAAAGAATCGCTTTTCCGCTGAAGCCGAGATGTATGAATTTTCGCTCCCTTGAAGTTGGTCGGTTAATTCAGCAGAAGGAGTTTCCCACTCGTCTTGCGGCCCTCCAAATCACGATGAGCCTGAGCGGCATCCTTCAACGAATAGACGTGTTCGATGCGCAGCTTGAGCTTGCCGGATCCAATCATTTCAAAGACGGATGAGGCCCGCTCCTGGAGTTCGTTGGCCGTCGCAACGTAAGCGCCCAACGATGGCCGGGTTACGAACAATGAGCCTTTCTGCGAAAGCTGAATCAAGTCAAACGGAGGCACCGGCCCACTGGATCCGCCAAACAGGACCATGTAACCGCGCGGCCGAAGCACGTTCAATCCTTTCTCGAAAGTTGTTTTCCCCACGGAGTCGTAGACGGCGTCGACGCCCTTGCCGCCCATGATGCGCCTGGTTTCAGTCTCGAAATCGTGCTGCGTGTACAGGATGACCTCATCCGCCCCAGCTTCGCGCGCCAGCTTGGCTTTTTCCTCGGTGGAGGCGGTTCCGATGACGTGCGCGCCGAGGTTTCGCGCCATTTGCACCAGAAGCAGGCCAACACCGCCGGCGGCGGCATGGACAAGTGCGGTCTGACCGCTTTGCAGAGGAAAAGTCGAATGAGTCAAATAATGCGCGGTCATGCCCTGGAGCATGGCCGCAGCGGCCTGCTGGTCACTGACGCCGTCCGGAATCTTGACCAGCCGATCGGCAGGGACGGCCTGATATTCGGCATAGCTTCCCAGCAGCATCGTGTAGGCAACGCGATTGCCGACTTTCACGGACGTCACATCAGTGCCCACGGCTGAAACCGTTCCCGCTGCCTCCTGTCCCGCGATGAAGGGAACCGTGGCCTTGTAGCGTCCCTCGCGGTAATAGACATCGATAAAATTCACGCCAGCGGCTGCAATTTTGACCAACGCCTCGTTGGGCAGAGGCTGGGGAGTGGGCGTGTCAACAAACTCTAACGCTTCGGGACCGCCAACTTTCTTGACCTGAATCGCTTTCATGGATTGCCTTCAGACTTGAATATTAAATTTGCTCACGGGCGGAACGATTATATGAGGAGCGTGTGGGGGACGGTGGGCAAAAGAGAATGGCGAGGTCAAACTTTGACAGCAGCGGAGGCAGGCGCGCTTAGCGTGCGCCAGAGGCTAACGCGGCGGACAATCTCGCTCGCGATCTTGGAAATCGGATAGATGTCATCGGTCAGCCCGGCCGCGACGACAGCTCCTGGCATCCCCCATACGACCGAACTGCCTTCATCTTGAACCATGACGGCGCCGCCCGCATCGCAGATCTCTTTGCATCCTCGAACACCGTCCGAGCCCATTCCGGTCAGAACGACACCCAATGCATGGCGCCCAAAGGTTTTCGCGACTGAGCGAAAGAGAGCATCCACGGCAGGCCGGCAAGAGTTCTCGGGAGCATCCTGGTTGAGTCCGAGCAGGACATCGCCGCCTTTGCGTTCTACCGTCATGTGGTAGTCGCCGGGCGCAACCCAGACGTGGCCCGAGTCTAACCGGCGCTGGGCCTGGCCTTCCCCGACCTTCAGCTTACATTTGTCGTCAAGACGCTCGGCCAGCAAGCGAGTGAACAAGGGTGGCATGTGTTGAACAATTACGACCGGGACGGGCATCTCTTCCGGAAGTTGAGGAATGAGGTCGACGAGAGCGTTCGGTCCACCAGTCGAACAACCGATCGCGACGATGTCAACGCGGTGGCGAACGGCTTGAGGCTGAGCTTTCCGAGTCAGATTGGCAAGACGGGAGATCGGCGTCGGTGCCGCTAGTTTCAAACCAACAATTTTGTGGAGAAGTTCCTGCTCCATCCGTTGCTTGGCGACGGCCAGGTTCTCCGTGTTGGTGGGCTTGGTGGCATAGTCCGTCGCTCCAAGCGACAGTGCTTCGAGAGTGGCGGCCGCTCCGTGGACAGTCAAAGTACTGAACATGATGACGGGCAACTTCGGATAGGCTTTCCGAATTCGGCGCAGTGTTTCAAGTCCGCCCATGCCAGGCATTTCTACATCGAGCGTGACTACATCCGGGTGCAATTGCTCGATCCGGGTCAGCGCCTGCTCGCCAGTGGCGGCTGTACCCGCGAGAGAGGTCTGTGGGCTGGCGGTTAACAACTCGCCTACCAACTTACGAACTACCATCGAGTCGTCAACCACCAGCACCCGGATCTTTGAGCCTTCGACCATTTGTGCACACCCCGAGAACAGCTTTGATTTGGTGCTTATCGGGATGCGCTGGCTGCTCGCGCTTGCATCCTGCCGGTTTCGCTGTGGTCGATCTTGAAACGCTCTACCAGGCTGCGCCGCTGAGCGGCCATTTCAGCGAGTTCAAGGGCGGCTTTCTGGGCGTTCTGCGCGCTGGCCGCTGTGCCCTCCGCGGCTTGCGCGACTCCTTGAATGTTCTGGGAGATTTCTCCCGAACCCTTGGCTGCTTCGGCTACGTTCCGCGACATTTCGTTGGTAGTCGCGCTCTGCTCTTCTACGGCGGTCGCAATCGTGGTGGAGATCTCGTTGATCTTGTTGATGGTCTCGCTGATGACTCCGATTGCCTCGACGGCACCCTTGGTGTCGTGCTGAATGGTGGTGATCTTCTGGCTGATTTCCTCCGTCGCCTTGGCAGTCTGTTTTGCCAGTTCCTTGACTTCATTGGCGACCACCGCGAAGCCTTTCCCGGCCTCGCCGGCGCGTGCGGCTTCAATCGTTGCGTTGAGAGCCAGCAAGTTGGTCTGCTGCGCGATGGACGTGATGACCTTGATGACCTGCCCGATCTCCGCGCTGGACTCGCCCAGCTTGGACACGGTTTCGTTCGCCGCGTGTGCCGTCTTGACGGCTTCGCCGGCAACCTTCGCGGCTTCGCTTGCGTTGGAGGCGATGCTGCGTACCGTCAGAGTCATTTCCTCCGCACCAGTGGCTACGCTTTGCAGGTTCTCATTGACCTGCTGGGTGGCCTTGGCCACGACATTGGCCTGGGCGGAAGTCTCTTCCGAGTTCGCACTCATCTGCTGGCCGTTATCGGAGAGATCCTTGGAGGCAGAGGTCAGTGCCGCCACGTTCTCTGCCAGGGTCTTCATGCTCGCCCGGAGACGATCTGTCATCACGTTGATGTGATCCTTGATCTCGGCGTGATCCCCTTGATACTGCCCCACGACCTTGGCCGTCAGATCACCGTCGGCTACGGTAGCCAGAACCTTGCCTGCCTCCTCCACGGGCTTGATCACCGCATCCAGCGTGGTATTCACTCCTTGCACAATCTTGCGATAGTCGCCCTGGTGTTTATCGGGGTTGGCACGGGTGGAAAGTTTGCCTTCAACCGCTGCCTTGGCCAGCATCTCGGCGTCGGCGACGAGCGCATTGATGTTGTCGATGCAGGTATTCAGGTTGTTCTTGATGACGTTGAAGTCGCCGTTGTAGGTGTCGGTGATCTTGGCCGGGATGGCGCCCTTGCTGATCTTGTCGACATAGTCGGCGGCCACGTTCAGGGGGCCGATGACGGCGTCGAGGCAATCATCGACGCCCTGCACGATCTTGCGGTAGTCGCCCCCGTGCTTTTGGGCGTCGGCGCGGGTCGAGAGCTTGCCTTCAACCGCTGCCTTGGCCAGCATCTCGGCGTCGGCGACGAGCGCATTGATGTTGTCGATGCAGGTATTCAGGTTGTTCTTGATGACGTTGAAGTCGCCGTTGTAGGTG
>Ga0335069_10015447_pt1 | contig 10670 bp, 10 predicted proteins | sample Lox_Sample_11_FD_206714 | JGI IMG/M metagenome (GOLD analysis project Ga0335069, IMG submission 206714) | Soil microbial communities from Loxahatchee National Wildlife Refuge, Florida, United States - Lox_Sample_1.1 | ecosystem: Environmental > Terrestrial > Soil > Wetlands | place: USA... | reverse complement strand
TGCGCGTCGGAGACAAGCAGCGCGTCGCGTTCGCATCGACCTCGATGCGCTTCACGACCGTCTCGCACGGCAAGCACGCGGTCGTCGCGAAGCTCGCCGACAAGGAGCTCGGGCGCTCGTTCGTGAACCTCATGCTGCCGGACGACGACGACGAGCTGAGCGACGAGCACGACAGCGACGCGTCGGACGACGGCAATCCGGACGTCGACGTGGTCGTGGCGAAGCTCGGCAACCAGGACCCGCTGGCGATGCTCGGCATCCGCTCCGACTGGAGCGAGCGCACGTATCCGCGCCGGGTCGAGTACACCTGGTTCGCGCGGGCCACGCGCGGCTGGAGCGGCACCAACGTGTCGATCGCCTCGTACGTGCTCGACACGAGCGGCCACATCGTGGGGCGTAACGAGGGCTGCTTCCAGCCCGAGGTGCGTCCGGAGCACGCGTGGGCATGCATGGGCGCGGGCGGAGGCATGCCCTTCCCCATGGCCAGCGGCGAGGGACCGTACGACATCGTGTTCGCCATCAACGACAAGCCCGTCGCGTGGTGGCCGATGGAGGCGATCATCCAGGCCCAGCACGCGCCCGGCAGCGATCTCGCGCGCTGGATGAAGGACATGCACCGCGCCGTCGTGAAGAGGCGCCGCCAGATCGCCGACCCGCATGCGGCTCCCCCTGCCCCGCCCGGGGCGGCGAGCAAGACCGCACCGAAGACACCGCCGAAGGCGCCGGCGCCGACGCCCGCGAAGCACTGAAGCCATGCGCGGGTGGGCGATCGCGGCGCTGCTGCTGGTGACTGGTTGTGCGGTGCCCGTGGCGGGGGCGCTCGACGATTCGGAGGCGAACCAGGTCGTCGTGGCGCTCGAGCGGGCGAGCGTCGATGCCACCAAGGAGGTGGATCCGCAGGCCGAGGGGAAGTGGCGCGTCACCGTCACGCGCGACGACGTTCCCCACGCGCTCGCGGTGATGCGTGACGAGGAGCTGCCTCGCGCGCGGCCGCCCGGCGTGCTCGACGCCGTGGGCAAAGGGGCGCTCGTGCCGAGCGAGGCCGCGGAGCACGCGCAGCTCGTCGCGGGGCTCGAGGGGGACCTCGAGCGCACGCTCGAGGGCGTCGACGGGATCCTGCGCGCGCGGGTTCATCTGAGCGTCCCGACGCGGAGCCCCCTGCGCGACGAAGCGCCGCAACGGGGAACCGCCAGCGTGCTGCTCGCGCACCGCGGATCGACGCCGCCGCTCAGCGCCGATTCGGTGCAGCGGCTCGTCGCCGGCGCGGTCGCCGGGATGTTGCCGACGGACGTGAATGTGGTGCTCGTGTCGCGCGCCGCCCCCGCCGCGCCGACGGGCGGGGACTTCGGGCACGTGGGCCCCATCGCCGTCGCGCGCACCTCCCTGCGCGAGCTGCAGGGCGCGCTCGTCGCCCTGGTCGCGCTCGTCGCGGCGCTGGCGGCGGCGACGCTCGTGCTCTACGCCCGGCTCACGCGCGCGCGGGCGGGCCAGTCGCAACCGGACCTGACCGGCGCGCGCCACGCCGCGAAGTCGTGATCCGTGTCGCCGGGCTCTCCAAGTCGGTGCATCAGCCCGGGGGCGGGCGGCGCAGCATCCTGCGCGACGTGAGCCTCACGGTGCCGACCGGGTGCCTGTTCGGCCTGATCGGCCCCGGCGCGAGCGGAAAGAGCGTCCTGCTCAAGATGATGACGGGGCTGATGAAGCCCGATGCGGGCATCGTCGAGATCGGGCCCGACCGCGTCACCGAGGCCTCGGAGCTCGTGCTCCAGGAGATCCGGAAGCGCGTGGGAATGCTCTTCCAGAACAACGCGCTCTTCGATCACCTCACGGTGTTCGACAACATCGCGTTCCCGCTGCGCCGCCTCTATGCGCCCCCGGAGGACGAGGTGCGCGAGCGCGTGGCCGAGCGCCTCGCGTGCGTGTCGCTGCCCGGCTTCGAGGACCGCATGCCGTCGGGCCTCAGCGGTGGGCAGAAGAAGCGCGTCGGGGTGGCGCGCGCGACGGTCACGCGGGCACCGTTCGTCCTCTACGACGAGCCGGCGGCGGGGCTGGACCCGGTGACGTCGCAGAAGATCTTCGACCTGCTTCGGGCCGAGCAGCGCGCGAGCGGCGCGACGGTCGTCATGGTGTCGAGCGATCTCGATCGCCTGCTGACGGTCACCGACCGCGTGGGGATGATGTTCAAGGGGCAGCTCATCTTCGACGGAACGACGGAAGAAGCGCGCGAGAGCAACGAGCCGCGTGTGCGCCAGTTCGTGCACGGACTGACCGAGGGGCCGCTGTGAAGCAGTGGCTCGTGGCGGTCGCCGTTCTGTGCGCGGGGTGCTCGAAGGGCTCGACCTCGACCACGACCACGACCACGACCACAACCACAACCGCGACCCCGACCCCGACCCCGTCCGCCTCCGCGACCCCGAGTCCGGATTCGCCGACCGCGAGCGTGCGTCTGCTGGATCACGGCACCGAGCCGCTGCGCCCCCTCCGCTACGCGTGGCACGTGGACCGAAAAGAGCTGATGACCGCCGAGCTGCGAACGACGGTCTCGATGGTCGACGCCGACGTGCATCAGGACACGCAGATGCCGCCGCTTCACGTCGTCATCGCCATCGATCCCCAGTCGGTGACGCCCGATGGGGATCTGCGCTTCGCATGGCGCGTGCTCCGAGCGAGCGCGGACCAGGATGCGGGCAGCGCGTCGCCGCAGGTCGCGGAGGCATGGCGGCAGCAGATCGCCCCGCTCGAGCATCTCTCGGGAAGCGCTGTCGTCGGCCCCGATGGTCTCTCGAAGGGCGTCACCGTCGACCCGGAGAGCCACGCCGCGCCCGATGCCGAGATGGTCGCGCAGGTGCTGCAGATGCTGCGCGACTACGTCGCCCCGTTGCCCGCCGAGCCGGTGGGCACGGGCGCAAAATGGCAGAGGGTGACGACGCTCCGCGCGAAGAACGGCAACGCGACCCAGACCGACACGTACACGCTCGCCGAGCTGCACGGTGACAAGGGCAAGCTCGACGACGTCGTGGCGCAGACGGCGTCGCCGCAGCTTCTCCCTTCGCCGGGTGGCCCCGGCTCCGTGCCGCCGCCGGAGCGCGTCGACTCGCTGCTCACCTCGGGGACCGAGACCCTGGCGTTCGACCTCGGACGCATCGTGTCGCAGGCGAAGTTCGACGGCACCACGGCGATGTCGCTCTCGTCGCAGTCGCGCGCCCTGAGCATGGTGATGCACGTCGGCATCACGGTGAGCGGAGAGCCGCGGTGACTCCCGGCAACGAGGAGTTCATCGAAGTCTGCGTGACGCTCGTCGTGCCCCTCGCGATCGTGGTGCCCCTGCTCCGCTTCGACGAGCGGCGCCTCTCTCCGAAGCAGCTCGAACGCGCGTGGCCTCCGGTCAGCCGCGACGCGGCGATCTTCGCGCCGTGGCTACTTCTCGGCATGCCCCAGCTCTGTCTCCCCGTGCACGCCGTGAAGACGCGCGGATGGCTGTGGGGCCTCCTTCCGGGTCTGCTCGTGGCGCTGCTCATCACCCTCTTCGACGGGCTCCTGGGCTGGGGCCTGGTCACGGCGCTCGAGGCCCTCGGCCTGTAGTAACTTCCGGAGCGCATGTCCGACGCCCAGGCCGCGCCCCGCCCCTCCCGCCTGGAGAACGTGGCCGCCGCCACGGGCGCCGCGTTCATCGGCATCGCCGAGACGGTCGGCGGCATGGGGGTGCTCTTCGGGCGCATCGTCTCGCGCCTTTTCGCCTTCCCCCCGCGCGTCGACTGGCCGGAGCTGAAGCGCAACCTCTACAAGATGGCCGTCAAGTCGCTGCCCATCGTGGTCGTCACGGCGCTCTTCACGGGCGCCATCATGGTCATCCAGGCGGCGCCCCTCGTGAAGCGCTACGGCGCCGAGGGTCTGCTCGGCTGGGGCGCCGGGTTCGGCACGCTGCGCGAGGTCGCCCCGCTGCTGACGGCGCTGATGATCTCGGGGCGCGTCGGCGCGAACAACACCGCCGAGCTGGGGACGATGGTCGTCACCGAGCAGATCGACGCGCTGCGCACGCTCGCCATCGATCCCATCGCGTTCCTCGTCGCGCCGCGCTTCATCGGCATCATCGTCACGCTCTTCTGCATGACCCTCTACGCCGACGGGCTCGCGCTGCTCGGCGCGGCCTACAGCGGCTACGGCCTGATCCAGGTCGAGCCCCAGAGCTTCTACAACGGCCTCACGAGCGGCCTGCTCAACTTCGGTGACGTCGCCAACGGCCTCGTGAAGTCCCTCGTCTTCGGGCTCGTCATCGCCCTGGCCAGTTGCCACTTCGGGCTCGCCACCAAGGGCGGCGCCCCCGGCGTCGGGCGCAGCGTCAACGCGACGGTCGTTGCCAGCGCCGCTGGCGTCTTCGTCCTCGACTACCTCGTGAGCTTCATCCTCGGATGACCATGGCGAACGCCGAAACGACCCCGCGACCCGTCGAAGCGACCGGCCCCGTGCGGGACCTGGGCGCCGCCGCGATCGACCTCTTCATCGGCGGTCGCGAGCTCTACTCGGTCTTCGTCCGCACGCTCTACTACGTCGTGCGCGGCCGGCGCGACCGGGGCGCCGTCGTCCGGCAGATGTTCGAGATCGGCAACCGGTCGCTCTTCTTCGTGTCGATCACGATGGGCTTCATCGGGATGATCCTCTGCTACCAGGCCGGCCTGCAGGCCAAGCGCGTCGTACCCGACTACACGATGCTCGGCGCGACCTACCTCGAGCTCCTGGTGCGCGACCTGGCCGCGTCGCTCGGCGCGCTGATGCTCGCGACGCGCGTGGGGGCCGGCATCGCCGCCGAGATCGGCTCGATGGTCGTCACCGAGCAGGTGGACGCGCTCCGCATGTGCGCGGCCGATCCCATCGACTTCCTCGTCAAGCCGCGCTTCCTCGCGAGCATGGTTATGACCACTGTGCTCATCGTGTGGGGCGCCGTCATCGCGTTCGCCGCCGGCGCCGCGACCGCGAACGTCGCGTTCGACGTGCCCGTGAAGACGTTCTGCAACATGTCCCTCATCGACGCGGGCGACCTCACCATCGGCCTCTCCAAGTGCGTCGCCTACGGGGCGGCCATCCCGATCGTCAGCGGCTACTGCGGCCTCTCTACGTTCGGTGGAAGCGAGGGTGTGGGCTGGGCGACCACGCGCGCCGTCGTCAACTCGTCACTGGCCATCATCATATTGAACGCCATCATTTCAACCGGCGGGTTGCTGGTCTTCGGCGCGAAGTGATGTACGGTTAGGTGTCGTGCGCACCCTAGCAGTCGCCCTCGGGATACTCGGGTTGCTCCTCCTGCCTGCGCCCGCCAGCGCGCAAACGTGTGCGATGGGCCAGGTCTACTGCTCGGGGGGCTGGTGCTGCCCGACGATGGCCGACGGCGGCACGAACGTTTGCTGCAACAGCAACCCGCAAGCCTCGGGGTGCACCACGACGGGGTTCTGCGGCGGATCGGCGACCGGAGACGGCGGGGCCGGCGACGGAGGCCAGTCCGCCGGCGACGGCGGCAGTGCGGTCTGCGCGAATGGTGACTTCTACTGCTCCGCCGGCTGGTGCTGCCCGCCGGGCCAGGGCGGGCGCTCCGACGTGTGCTGCAACATGAACTCGATGGCCAACGGCTGCACGAGCAACGGCAACTGCTCGACCGGCTCGGGCGGCAGCGGCAGCAGCAGCGGTGGGCTCATGCCGCCGGCCGGTTGCGGCACGAGTGCGACGTTCAACCAGATCTCTTGCGGGACGAACAACGCGTTCTGCCCCGCCAACGCAACGTGCATGGGCACGAGCTGCCAGTGCGCGCAGGGATACGTCGCGCTCGACTGCAGCGACAACGTCTGCAACGGCATGTGCCAGGCCCCGAACTACTGGTGCGCCCCGGCGAGCGCCGTCGGCGGCAGCAGCGGTGGCAGCGGCGGTAGCGGGAGCAGCGGCGGTAGCGGCTCGGGTGGCGGTGGCGGAAGCAAGTGCGACGCGGCAGGCGTGGGCATGAACGGTCCCACTCCGTGGCTCGCTCTGATCGCAGGCGCCGCGGCCCTCGCGCTCTGGCGCGGCAGGCGCTCGACGAACGACTGATTCTTTCACCGCGCTTGCGGAAGCCTGCGACGAGCATGGCTCTCGTCTGCCTCTGACTTCGAGACTCGAGGAACCTCCGTCACGGATCCACGAATTTCCGTGCGGATTGCCGTCGACTTCGGAGCACGCCGCTGTAGCGGCCGTCGGTGATGGAGCGGTAGTACCCTGCTCGTAATGCGCTCGATGCTTCGCTTTGCTGCGCTCTTGTCCGTCGTCGCCTGCGGGTCGCCGCCGGCCGTCGCTCCGCCCGCCGCGCAGCTACCGGTCCCTCCACTCTCGCCTCCCTCAACGAAAACCGAGCCCCCGGCGCGGCCCGTCCTGCCAACGGCCGACCGCATCTCCCGCGTCGAGAACGGACTCGTCCTCGGCGCGCGCGTTCGCGGTCGTCCCCTCGCGACGCTCGCCGATCAGATGCGGGCGCATCGCGTGCACGGCGTGAGCGTGGCGGTCATCGACCACTTCGCGATCGCCTGGGTCAAGGGCTACGGCGAGGCCGACGCCGAGACACACGCGCGGGTCACCGAGACGACGCTCTTCCAGGCGGGCTCGATCAGCAAGCCCGTCGCCGCGATGGCGGCGCTCTCGCTCGTGCAGCGCGGAAAGCTCTCGCTGAACGCGCCGATCGACGACGTGCTCACCACCTGGAAGATCCCCGCCAACGACCTGACGCGCGCCACCCCGGTCACGCTCCGGCAGTTGCTCTCGCACACGGCGGGGTTCACCGTGCACGGCTTCCCGGGCTACCCGGCGGGAGCCCCGCTGCCGACGCTTCCTCAGATCCTCGACGGCGTGCCGCCGGCGAACACGGACCCCATCCGCGTGGACATGCCGCCCGGCAAGGAGTTCCGCTACTCGGGCGGCGGCATCACCGTGATGCAGATGGCCCTCGTCGACGCGACCCACGAGCCCTTCCCCAAGTTCCTCGCGGACACCGTGCTCGGCCCGCTCGGCATGAAGCACAGCACCTACGAGCAGCCGTTGCCTGCCGAGCGCCTCCCCGACGCCGCCGCGGGATACAACCGGCTCGAAGACCCCGTCATCGGCAAGCGCCACGTCTACCCGGAGATGGCCGCGGCCGGCCTCTGGACGACGCCGAGCGATCTGGCTCGCTTCGCCATCGAGCTCGGTCTCACATACGCAGGCCGGTCGGCGCGCGTGCTCTCGCCCGAGATGGCGCGCACGATGCTCACCCCGGTCGCGCCGACGGGTGAGGGAGACTCCGTCGGACTCGGGATCTTCATCTCGGATCACCACGGCACGACGTACTTCGGGCACGACGGAGCCGACGAGGGGTTCCAGGCGGTCCTGACGATGGACCGCGACGGCGGGCGCGGTGCAGCCGTCATGGTCAACTCGGACGAGGGGATCCCGCTGGCCGAGGAGATCGTGCGCTCCGTGGCGATCGAGTACGGATGGCCGGGCTGGGTCGAGCCGGAGGTGGACCTCGCGACGGTCGATCGCGCGACGCTCGCCACCTACGAGGGCGGCTACCTGCTCAACGACGACCGCATCGTGCGCGTGCGTGCCGAGGGAGACCACCTCGTGCTGACGACTCCGTTCTACCCAGACGCCGAGCTGCTCCCCGTGTCGCCGACGGAGTTCGTCCGGACGGACAGGGCGATCCGTTACACGTTCACGCGGGATGCCGCCGGCGTCGCGTTGAAGGTGGACCCGCCGGACGAGTACCCGGTGTGCAAGCGCGTCGCCGCGGGCGCGACCGTCGCGCTCGACGACGTGGTCGCAGGACGGATCGAGGCGGCGACGAAGCGTTACCGGGCCGGTCGCGCGACCGCGAAGGCGGGGGACGCGGCATACGCCTTCTCGGAGGAGCGGCTCAATGGCCTGGGGGTCCAGGCTCTGGCGCTCGGCGACACGAAAGCGGCGATCCGCGTCTTCCAGGTGAACGTGACGCTCGCACCGGATTCGATGAACGCGCGCGACAGTCTCGCCGAGGCGTACTTCCGCAGTGGCGATCGCGCGCGTGCGGTGGAGGCCTTCCGGCAGTCGCTCGCCGCGTTCGCGCGCGACAAGAAGACGCCTGCGAGCTATCGCGCGGTGCTGCGCGAGGGCGCGCTCCGACGCCTGGCGACGCTCGGGGTACGCTGAGCGCGGGCGATGCCCGAAAGCTCAGAGAACGCCGTTGTAGCGACCGTCGAAGCTGCGCCAGTGCCACGCGAGCATCAGCCCGCCGTTGGCCGCCTGCGTGTTCGCGCCGGGCATCGCGCCGAAGGCGCTGACGACGAGGTATGGCGTGACCCAGAGGTCCGCAGAGACGCGCGGCTCGACCAGCCAAGACACGGTGCTCGCGTCGGCGGTCATCTGGCTTCCGGACATGCCGGCGAACTGCTGCAGGTCGATCCACTCCGCGCCGCCGAGCACCTCCGCGCGCAATGACACGGGGCCCAGCGGAAGGCGCACGCCGACTCGCGGGCCCGTCAGCCACATGTGCGAGTTGACCGTCGCGCGCGGCGAGACGGTGACGCCGCCGGCCTGGAACCCCTGCGACGTCCAGCTTCCCTCGCCCCACGCCGTGGCGAGACCCGCGTAGACGAGCGGCGTGAGCGCGTAGTCGGCGCCGATCTCGAGGCCGTAGGCGCGCAGCGGCGCGTCGCCCAGCGCGTCGCCGTTGAACGAGTACCCCATCGGGCTCGCCTGGATGTTCCCGTCGAACCGGTCGTGCGAGGACGGTGCGTAGCTCAGCGATCGCACGCCGATGCTGAGGATGAGCGGGAACCTGTTGCTCGACTGGGCCATCGCCTGGGACACCGACGTCGGGCAACTCTTGTCTGCACCGGCGCAGTCCGCCGCGGCGACGCGCGTCGTCAGGATGCTCGCAGTCGCACAGAGGAGCGCCGCACACGTTCTCGAGCGCATCATCGAATCACCTCCACCTTCCGCAGCAGAGCCGAAGCACCGCTCGTGCCATGGAGCGCGATCGCGTGGAGGCCCTCGCCGAACGCGTAGACCCACTCGCCTCCGACGACGATTCGGTTCGCAGGAGGGAAGAACGATCCCACCGTCGTCGCATCGCCGCCGCGTTCGGGCGCGGCGCGCAGGAGCGTGGGACCGTGCAAGCCATCGGGATAGTCCAGCCAGTAGAGCGAGCCGCCCTGCGCGCCCAGCACGTGCGGGTAGTAGAGCGCGACGTCCGTCGCGACCGGGGCAATCGCGCTCGTTCGCTCGTCGACGCGCGCGATCTCGCCGCGCCCGGGGCGCTCCGTCTCGCGGAGCAAGAAGACGCCGCCGTCCGCGACGATCGCCGACAGCACGCGCGTCAGCCCCGCGAGCACGCCGCGGGACGCGCCGCCTCGCATCGGCGTCGCCCACAGCGTCTGCGACGTCGAGTCGTCGTCCTCGAGCACCTTCTCGAGCCACCACACGTCGTCGGCGTCGACGCCCACGAGCATCGCGCCCGGCGCGCCGTCGAGGCGCCGCGCCTCACCGCCACCCCGAGGGACGAGGCCCACCGCGTCGTCGATGCTGAAGTACACGTCGCGGCCGTCGACCGCGATGCCCCATCGCGAGGGGTCCGAGTCCGCCGCGAGCAGGCTCCAATCGCGCGCCGCGAGCGGCTCGACGGGACCTCCCGCCCTCGCGACCGAGAGCACGCCGTCGGCCCCGACCCAGTAGACGCGCTCGCGATCGAGCGCCATCTCCTCGACGCGCACCGACGGCGCCAGCGTCGTCGTGCGACCGTCCTCCGCGACACGCACGAGCGCGCGCGCGCCGCCGTCCTCCCCCGCGACGCACGCGAACACACCGCCGACGTCGGCGGCCGCACGCATCACGAGGACCGATCGCGGCAACGTCGCTTCGCCCCGCGGCGGGGCGGCGTGTGCGGCCGATGGCAGCCACGCGGGGACGAGCGCCCCGCCCGCCACGAGCCAAGCCACGAGAACCGCAGCGCAACGCATGCCGACAGCGCACTGCTCGGCAACCCTCGTGCCGCGTGTTATGCATCGCGCCCCCATGAGAGCCCACCTTTTGGTCCCGACCGCGCTCGTGGTCGTGCTCGCCGCGTGCGGCAAGACCGAGCCCGAGCCGTCCACCACCAAGGCCCCCACCGCCACGTCGGGCGCCGCCCCCGCCGCCGCCGCTCCGAGCGGCCAGGCGGCCCACGTGCTCCACCCTGACCTGCTCGACCCCTCGAAGGCCAACGCCAAGGCGCCGGACGTCTTCAAGGCCAAGTTCACCACCACGAAGGGCGACTTCGTCGTCGAGGTCCACCGCAACTGGGCCCCCAACGGGGCCGACCGCTTCTACAACCTCGTCAAGATGGGCTTCTACGACGACACGCGCTTCTTCCGCGCCATCGACGGCTTCATGGTCCAGTTCGGGATCAACGGCGATCCGATGGTCAACTCGAAGTGGCAGAACGCGGGCATCCCGGACGACACCGGGACGCAGTCGAACACCAAGGGCATGGTCACCTTCGCCCAGCGCGGCATGCCGGGCTCACGCACCACGCAGGTGTTCGTCAACTACGGCGACAACTCGCGCCTCGACGCGTCCCACTTCACGCCGTTCGGCAAGGTCGTCACGGGCATGGACGTCGTCGACTCGCTCTACAAGGGCTACGGCGAGGGCGCTCCGATGGG